>Ga0308414_1000880_pt1 | contig 19706 bp, 20 predicted proteins | sample HotsprSampleOS50_FD_205667 | JGI IMG/M metagenome (GOLD analysis project Ga0308414, IMG submission 205667) | Hot spring phototrophic mat microbial communities from Octopus Spring, Yellowstone National Park, Wyoming, United States - 20090730_OS50 ...
GCGAAGTAGGTCAAGGTGTAATTGACCTGCGACGACAACAAAAATTGTCCATAATCCAGTCTCGTCATCTTGTGTCTCCTTTTTCTTGAAATCTACTGACTTTTAACCGTTTTGCGTAAGTCCTATAAGTGTTATTTTTCTTGCAGACCCACTTTTGCATTCTGGTTGTTCTTGTTATCTTCAATAAATCTTGAATATTCGTGAGAGTATGAAAAAGAAAATCATCACCACCTGCATTATTATTGGCGCTGGAATTTGCGGCTTGGTGGCGGCAGACACACTGCAGCGTGCTGGCGTGAAAATCATCGTTCTCGACAAGGGTCGTGGCGTAGGTGGACGCTTAGCAACTCGTCGTATTCAAAACGGCACATTCGACCATGGCGCGCAGTATTTTACGGTCAGAGATAGCCGATTTTTCTCAATCGTGGAAGAATGGTTAGCAGCTGGCATTGTCAAAGAGTGGAGCCGCAATTTTCTTACCTCGGCTGGACCGTGTAGCGATGAATCAGAACCGCGCTACTATGGCGTGGGCGGCATGACGGGCATTGCCAAATACCTTGCTCGCCATGTTGATGTTCGACTGAATGAACGGGTTGTGTTGCTTTCTGCTCGTCAGAATCTTTGGCAGGTAGACACAGAGAAGGGCACAACTTATCAAGCCGAATCGCTGATTCTGACGCCGCCCGTTCCACAATCTCTTGAACTGGTTAAGCGTTCGGGTATTCCCATTCCTATCAAAGAAAAGCGTTTGCTGGAAACGGTTACATACCTGCCTTGCTTGGGTGTGTTAGCCCTACTTGATGGCGCAAGTAAAATTCCTTCGCCTGGCGGACTGTGGTTCTACGATAGTCCGGTGCTATGGATTGCCGATAATCAGCAAAAAGGGGTTTCCCAAGCGCCTGCCGTCACCATTCATGCCAACCCTGCTTTCAGTCGGACTTACTGGGATGCTGATGACGAAGCCATTGTGCAAGAGTTGCTCTCTCATGCGTCGCCATGGCTTGGGGCATCGGTCATCAGCGCTGAAATTAAGCGCTGGCGATACAGTGCGCCCGACTCTTTTGTGCCCGAGCCGTGTCTTTTTCTTGCTGAACCGTTGCCACTGCTTTTTGCTGGGGATGCGTTTGTTTCACCGTGTGTGGAAGGCGCAGTGCTTTCTGGTTTAGCTGCTGCCGAGCACTTGTTGGCAGAGATTCGTGCCGCACAGGTTTAGTCGGTAGCGGTTCATTCTTTTTCAGTGCAAATGCTGTTTGATTCGTCGTTCTGCTTCGCGGTAGACACGCATGAGTTCATCAGGAATTGGCACGGGGCGCATGGTCGAGAGATTGACAAAGATGCCTAACTGCTCGGCATGCGCCACCGCTTTACCATTGACCAGAAACTCTGCCGATGCCGTCCAGCGCAGCTGCGTGGCGTGGCTAATCCACATTTTACCAATCAGCTTATCGAGAAAAGTAACCGCTTTTTTGTAGTGAATTTCCGTCTTCAACAGCACTGGGGAAATGCCCATCTTCAGTTGGGTTTCTACAGAGAGATACGACTCAATCATTTTGACGCGCAGCACCTCTAACCAACGCACATAGGTGATGTTGCTGACCACTCCTGCATAGTCAATGTCGTGCGGCATGATGTCAATTGGCATAGAAAACTCGAAGGCTCTAACCTTTGGCTTGTGCTCAGCAGCCTGTGTTGAGTGGCTATGGTGATGCGACATAGTGGTTTGCTTTTTAATTAGGTGAAGATTTCAATGCCGCTTTCCTCCTTTTCTGCTCTGCCTGTGGTGAGAATCTTAAAGAAATGGAATATCGACATCATCGCTCTTGGTGCGACGGTCTGGACCCTTGGTTGGACCCGCCGTGCGATTGGCTTTCCGACGCTCGACTGCCACTGGGATATTTACTTTTCGCCGCTCTTCGCGCTCGCGTCGCGGTCCTTTGCGACGGTCTAAGACCGCACCCTCTTCTTTGTATTTTTTCTCAAGCTCAATGTAAGATTCCAGTGAGAGCAGCGGTGCTGTCGAGAGCTTGATGGTCTTTTCGCCAGTTGCAACTGCCAGCCCAGTTCCATCAGGACTGAGTGTTACGGCGTAGAAGCGACCTTCACTCTGGTCTATTTGTGCCCCAGTTTTGACATCCCACAGTTTAATTTGACATTGTTTTGAAATTCGGTTGTAAGATGTGCTGGTCAGAGAATTTCCTTCCTTTGCAAAATGCACGGATTCCACGCCGCTTTCGTGCCCAGTGAGCACATTGATTTCTTTTCCAGATGGCATTTCCCACAGACGCACGGTCTTATCCCAACTGCCTGACGCCAGCAGTGTGCCAGCGGGATTATACTCCACCCATGTTACACTGTGCGTGTGTCCAGTTAGTGTTTTTGGTTTGGCAGCGGTTTTCACGCTCCAGATTTTGATGGTCTTGTCGGCACTGGCTGAAGCCAACTGCTTGCCATCGGGACTAAACACCACTTTATTGACCGTATGCTTGTGCCCTTTGAAGGTTTTGATTTCTTTGCCTTTTGCCACGTCCCAAATTTTCACGGTTTTGTCGCTGCTGCCTGATGCCAAAAGTTTTCCATCGGGGCTAAAGGCTAATGCATTTACCGCTTGAGAATGCCCTTCAAGCCGTTTGATTTCCTGTCCTGTTTCGGGATTCCAGAGTGTGATAATATGGTCATTACCGCCTGTTGCCAGTATTTTGCCATCGGGACTATAGGCGACGGCATAAACATAGGTGCGTGCCGAGCCTTCCATCAGGGTTTGCAACTGCTCTCCTGTTCGCGTATCGGTGATAATTGTTCTCCAGCTTGCCGACGCCAATTGTCGTCCGTCCGGACTAAAGACCATGGCGTTGATGCGCAGCGCATGTCCAGTCAAGGTTTTCTGCAAGCGGAAACTTGTTGGCAGGAGTCGCCACCGGCGTTCTCGTTTTATTTCGTGCTCGATATTGCGCAGGTTGAAGAAGTTTTTTTCTTCCAGCCGTTGCTCTAATTCTTCCACGATTCCTTTTGCTTCACTATCGCTGACCATCATGTCGCGGCATTTTTTCAGCATGTCGGTAACTTTTGTCAGTTCGCTGTCGCGCACGGTTGTCAGGAATTCTAAAATTGCCTCGCGTAAGACCAATTCATAATCCAGCAGCACTTTTACAGCATAGAACTTTTCGACTTCAATGATGCGGCGAAGCAGGTCAATGGCGTCGCTATCTTTTGCACTCAATGCATAGCCTTTTGCGGCTAAGAAACCCGCTTCCAAAAATTTCGGTGAGAGTTGATAGGCTTTCAAGGCAAACCCTGTAACACTCTCTGGCTTATCTAACACATATGCTGCCACGGCGGCATGGAAGTAAGCATCGGCTGTGGCACATCTCACCGCATCTTGAAAATCAAGATTTTCGCCGTAGAACACGCGCAGAAGCGGCAGCGCCAAGGCATCTTCTTCTTTTTCAGCAAGTTCTGCTGCCTTGCATAGCGCTTGTTCGGCTTTCTCGGGATTGAACAGATGCGGCACATAGAGCGAGATGAGTCCCACACGATGCCAGAGCGTGTACTCATTAGGTTTCTTTGCCAGCACTTCTTCCAAGCGCTTCAGTGCCAACTCATACAGGTCGTAGTCGGTTACACCTTTTGCATAGTGTTGGAACGCTTGCTCGAGCCGCTTGCCCAGAGTTTCTTCCTCTACCGAGAGGCGATAAAGAATTTGCATATCCCGTGCTTCGAAGCGCTCGCAATTTTTTTGGTCGATGTTGAACGCATAGACCCAATCCAGTGCTGTGGCTGATTCCATCCACATCTCGGTATGATGCCCGATGGTATTGACACTATTCCATAGCTTCTCGTTCGGTTCGCCCACAATCAAGTCTTTGGCTTGCATCATTCTTTGCGCCAAAGTTTGCTCATCTTGATTGTTGCTACCGCCCAGTTTTTCTATCTCCTGAAAGCGCTGCTTGATGCTATTGATGAACGCTGCTTGTGCCTGCTCGAGCGTTTTTACTTCCGACATTGCCCTCAAGTAAGCCTTAAACTGCTCGGCTCGGGTTTCACGCGATACTGGATTGAACGAGAAGGTTGGCATAGTAACTACATCATTTATGGGTTTAAGCGAAGACCATAACAAACACAAGATGCTATTTTTTCATGAATTTTCATGCTTTTGCACTCGGTCTGAGCGCTAAAAATAGCCCTCAATCAGCAATGTATCATCGAGCACCTTGAGCGTCAGGTCATGCAGCTCAATGCTATCTTCCACGTGTCTGAAGTTCAACTGCCCTACGCTTGAGAGCGCATCGGCGCCCAGAATTTTCGGGGCGATAAATACATGCAGCTTATCGCACAGTTCAGCGCGCAGGAAACTCGATATGAGTTTTGCTCCGCCTTCAACCAGCACGGAGAGCAACTTTTTTTCATGCAGCACCTCGAGCACTTCGCTGAGCATCAATTCATCGTTTTTCTCTGTCACGAAGCACGTTTCCACATCTTGCCGGGCTAAGGCTTTGAGTTTGGGATGCTTGCGATTGACCTTTGAAGTGATGGTGATGGTTTTGGCCTCTTTGTTGAAGAGATTGGCATGTAGCGGCACGCGCAGTTTCCGGTCGAGCAAAACTCGGACCGGATTTCTGCCCTTGACGTGGCGCACGGTGAGCGTTGGATTATCGGCAAGTGCCGTGCCCGTGCCAACCATCACAGCATCGTATAGCACGCGTAACTGATGCGCGTATGCCCGTGCCGCTTCACTGGTAATCCACTTCGACTCTTTCGTCTTCGTGGCACTTTTGCCATCGAGGGTTTGCGCCAACTTGATTGCCACAAACGGTCGACCGACGGTGTGATAGGTGATAAATGCTTCGTTGAGCTTTTTTGCCTCTTCTTCCAAGACGCCGACCACCACTTCCACACCAGCTTCACGCAACTTTTTGATGCCGCGTCCTGCCACTTTCTTGAAAGGGTCTTTGCAGCCAATTACGACGCGGGGAATTTTTTTTTCTATGATGAGGTCTGCACAAGGCGGGGTTTTGCCAAAGTGTGAACACGGCTCAAGATTGACATAAAGCGTCGAGTCTTTGAGCAACTCTGGATTTTTGACCGATGCAATGGCGTGGACTTCGGCGTGCGGACCGCCATATTTTTTGTGCCAGCCTCGCCCAATGATTTTGCCTTCACGCACAACGACTGCGCCGACCATTGGATTCGGACTGACCGCCCCTGCACCTCGATAGGCTAAGCGAAGCGCCTCTCGCATATACTTTTCGTCATCTCTTATGCGCTCCTGTTTGGAAAGGTGCTCTGTGGTCATGGCGCTTAGCCCGTTTGGTTTTTTAGGTACCGCTCCTGCCCTTTCTCACACCTGCACACGCAGTTCTTTGGGTAACTTACCAATCGCCTTGAGTATCAAGTTATTGATTTGCTCCTTTGGTAAGGTTACAAAGAAGTCTTCACTCGACAGGTCCAGCAGCCGATAAGAGTATGTAATCAGCGGTTGCGGATTTGCCTTTGTGATGACCTCTGTGCAAAAACTGTAGATGTTCCTGTCAATCTCCGTTGTGATAAATGGTGAGAGCTGATGTATCAAGTAGCATACTTCCAGTGCGACATCAAGCAACTTGCCACATCGTTCCAAATAACTTATCGCTCCCTGCGAGCCCGGCGGTTCTTCGTAGTAGAGGATGTATTGCATAGCAGCATCATGTAAATACCTGCCCATGACCTTGAGTGCCAGTGCACAGTAAGTTTCCCAAAAGTCTGGTTCTGCCGCCAGAAAAAAGCGTTTGTAGATGGGCATCAAGGCTTTTTCATAAATCGTCCAGAGCAAAATGAAACTTGCATCGGCTGGAATATTTTTCAGGCGCGATAGCAAGATGATGGTATCAATCATCGTTTCCATGACCGTTGTATCAAACGGCGCATGCAGCAGCATGGCCGCCGCACGCAAGCTATCGTATTTCAGCTCCTCTGCTTTGTCCGATGCTGTGCTTAGCTTTTGCAGAATGGCTTCTACCTCATCTAAAATTTTTTCTCGGTCGGCAGATAGCACGATTTGCTCGCCCGCCTTAATGAGTTCCGTTTTGGCTTGAATTTCCAAGCGCTCTTCTTTGGCCACGCCCGCCTCATACAAGAAGAGTAGCACAGCTTTTGCGGCAGACTTCTTTTCAGGCAGGATAGCAGTCTGAAGGTCCAAGATAGCTGACCGTGTCAGCGCATTTGGATCGAGATAGTAAAGTTCATTCCAAAGTTGAAAGTTTGGTCTCACAGTTCATTGACTTTGGTTTTAATAGCTTGGAAAGATATGCGGATGCTCAATATGAACTTGAATTAGACGCACGCCCGATAGTCGAAGCAACTCAGAGATATTTTCAATTTTGTAAGGCTTATCGTAGTAAATTGTTTTGATGCCCACATTAATCAGCGCCTTCAGGCAGTTGATGCAGGGACTTGCCGTCACGTATATCTCCGCATCTTTGATGCATACGCCATGTTTTGCGGCTTGAATGATGGCGTTCATTTCCGCATGAATTGTGCGCATGCAATTTTCCTCGACTGTGCCATCGGGATGGATGGATTTGTAAATCAAACAATTTGGTCCATCGCAGTGCGGCAAGCCAGATGGCGAGCCATTGTAGCCTGTTGCCAGAATGTTGTTATCACGCACAATGACGGCGCCGACATGCGCCCGCTCGCATGTTGCGCGCAGCGAAATCAGGTGCGCCACACGCATGAAATACTCCTGCCAGCCAATCCGCTTCGGCTTTTCAGAGAGTTCTACCAAACCGCTTTTGTCCGAAAACCCGTGTATGTCGTGCATAGATTGTGTTACTTTGCCTCGTTTAAGTTCCAGTTGTAGTCCAAGAATTTGATGGTGATGTTGCCCTTTTCTAAGCGCTCACGCTCTTCGCCCGAAAAGAACTGGGCAATATACTTGAGCAGCGAGCCTTTTTTGCTCTCAAAGTCGCTCCGATACCACTCAAAAATTTTGGAAAGATACAGCGTATTGCCTTCCAACTTGATATGGTTGCGTGTGCTATCGCGCAGAAAGGCTTCGGCTTGCTCTCTGAGCTGCGCCCCAAGTTTTGCCCCTGTGTAGGCTTCCGAGCGCAGCACAGGACACGATTCAGACGCACAATTGACCGCAAAATGAATTTGCTCTTCGCCAAACTTGCCACGCAAAATGTCGTGCTCAATTTCATCGAGCGAATACGTCTTTCCACCGACTTTGCAGAATTTGCGTTTCCATGGACTATCAAACGGTAGCGACAGATAGCCCAGCGCACTTAGGTCGGTGATGCTCTTAATTGGGTAGTTATCTACCACCAGCTTGAGTGTATAAGCATTGTAGGCGTTTATCCAAAAAGCGATTTTTTCTTCGCGTGTGGGCAAAGCCTCGGGGTCGGCTTCGCTCAGCTGTTGCAGATACTCATCTAAGCGCTTATCCTGTTTGAGCGCCGCATAATTAACTTTATCGTTTTGAACGTATGTTTTCAGCAGCGTGTCAAACTTGCTGTGGTCAAATGTTGTGCCTTGCTGTGCGGCACTTTCTGCGCTATGCATGACAATCAGGATTAACACTTTGACTGCAAGATATGCTTTTCTCACGACTTAGCGAGATTTAGAGATGATAAAAAGTTACTTTACACTCTACGCCCTTACGCTCGAGATGAAATCGCGCTTTGAAGGCGGCTACATCTTCGAGACGTTTTCGCAAGAAAAAAATGAACTGCGTCTTTGCATCATCGCCCCAGATAAAGAGCGCTTTACACTTTTTGCGACTGCCAGCACAACCAAGCTCTCACTTTACTTTTCAGAGATTTTCCAGCGCCAGAAGCGCAACAGTGTCAGCCTCATGACCAAAGCCAATGACAAACACATTCAATCCATCAGAATCTCCGACTGCGAACGCATCATCTACTTTGAACTTGAAGACGCCCTTACACTCGCTTTTCAATTTTTTAGTGCAGAAACCAACTTCTTCCTCCTTGAGCATGGCACCGTTCAAGAAAGTTTTAAGAAACAGCCTGCTCTGCTCAATCAGCCTTTTGTTGAAGACTCTCACATTCCTATTCTCCCTACGCTTGAACAACTCACCCACGACCTTGACGCATTTTTACACACGCTTGACTATCAATCCTTCATTGCGCGTTCAGCCAAAGAGCAAGAACGCTGGATTCCAAAGAAACTCATCGGCTTTGACACTTACCTTGCTCGTGAAATGCTCTTTCGCACGCGCTCCAGCTCACCAACGCTTGAACCTGATGCGCTGCATCAAGCCTTTCAAGCGATGTTCTATGAGCTTATCTCGCCTGAACCCAAAGTCTATTTTTCAGATAACGACATTTGGCTTTCGCTTATCCCGCCAACTCATCTGCCATATCTGCGCGCCGAATCTTTTAACTCTGTAAACGAAGCGATACGTTTTTACACGCATCAAATTTATCAGCACGAACACTTTACCAAGCAACTTCTCTCACTGAAAAAATCACTTGAGCGCTTGATAGAAAAAACCGATGCACAAATCCGCACCATGAGCGCGCAGCAAACCACCGACCGCGCCGAAATGTATGAGACCTTTGGCAAACTGCTTTTGCTTCACCTCCACCATGAGAAGGGTCTTAGCGAGATCGAGCTTGAGAACATTTTTTCGCAAGGGGAGCGCATCAAAATTCCACTTGATGCCTCTAAATCCATACAGGAAAATGCGGAAAGTTATTTTGAGCGTGCCAAGAAATCTCGCCAGCAGCGCAAAGTTGCTGAAAAGCGACTTCATGACATCACCCAGAAATTTGCCGAGCAAAAGCGCCTGCTTGCTGAACTCTCTGAAGTTACTTCGCCTAAGTTGTTCAAAGCGTGGAAAGAGAAAAATCTGCAGTGGCTCAAACAGTTTGGGCTACTTTCTGTCTCGGAAGCGGAAAAAGAGCAGCGTTTTCGCCGATTCAAAATCAGTCCGCAGGTTGAGCTTTGGGTTGGCAAGAATGCACAGAGCAACGATTTACTGACGTTCAAGTATGCGCGTCCAAATGATTTGTGGCTACATGCGCGTGGGGTTTCTGGGTCGCATTGCGTGTTGAAGTCGCCTTCGAAGCCGAGCAAAGACGATATTCTGCGCGCTGCAGAAATTGCCGCCTACTACTCTTCAGCACGCACCAGTGAACTTGTGCCCGTCATTTGCACCGAGAAAAAATATGTGCGTAAGCCCAAAGGCTCGCCTGCAGGCAGTGTGATTGTCGAACGCGAAAATGTGCTCATGGTTACCCCTCGCTTGCTCTTGGAAGAAGATTAAGCCGCCGCATCTTTCTGCAGTAGAAACTGCATTTGCAATCGTGTTTTGCTCTTTGCCAGCACTGCCAATTTTCTTTCCTCAAATAGTGTCAGCAACTCACTTTCCTTTCTGAAGAAGAGCGGATGCAAGTAAAGGTAGCGTGGCACATTCAGCCACGAGCGTGTGGAAGCCGTGATAAGCAGAAAACCTTTTTGCACCAACACTCGCGCTAGTTCTTTGAGCAGCAAGGCGATATTTTGCACATATTCCGACACACCGACGCACAGAATCACCTCAAAAGTGTCATCGGCAAAAGGCAACTGCGTGGCATGCGCCCGCACCACTTTTGCTACTGGAATTTTCTTTTGCAAGCGCTGCAACATTTTTTCCGAATAATCCACCGCATAAATTTCACTGCATCTCAAGCCAGAGCGGTTCCACACGCTAAGTGCATTGCCCTCACCAGCGCCAACATCAAGCAGTTTTCCAATCGATGTGTTTGGGATTTTGCGCAAGAGCTGCATCAAGGCGCAATTTTCTTCTTGCAAAATTTTTTCGGAAATCGGATTGGCACGCAGTGCTTCGTAAAAACGAGCTTGCACATTCCACAGAAATTCTGACATAAGCAAGTGCTGTTTGCTCAGTAGCCTAATTCTTTCAGGCGTGCTTCGGTCAATGGCGCTGGAAAGCGTGCGCCCTGCATAAAGGCTTGAACTTGCTTTGCCACATATTTTCCCAAAATGTCAAACTCGAGATTGACTTTATCGCCAACGCTGCGCTCTTTTAGCGTGGTGTGTTCGTAGGTGTAAGGAATGATGGCAACCGTGAATACATTGCGTTGCAAATCCGCCACAGTGAGGCTAATGCCATCGACGGCAATTGAGCCCACGGGCACGATGTAAGGTTCGAACTGCTCATCAAATCTGATTTTGCACAGCCAACTTGCCGAGAGCTGACGGAACTCGGTAATTTCTCCTACGCAATCTACATGCCCTTGCACATAGTGTCCGCCCATGCGGTCGCTGGCACGCATAGCGCGCTCCAGATTGACTTTTTTGCCCACACACCAACTGCCTAATGTGGTTTTCTTCAAGGTCTCTTCAACCGTATCGACTTCAAAGGTTTTGCCATGCACTGCCACAACGGTCTGACACGCTCCACTTAGTGAGATGCTTTCATCGACCGAAAGGTCATCAAACTGTTCGCTTTGAAATTCAATGGTCAGCCGCAGACCGTTGCCGCGGCGCGCCACATTCTTTACCGTGCCCACATCTTTGATAATGCCCGTAAACATGCGCTCTTACTGATGGTTTTCAGGTTCAGGTTTTGGTTCATCAGGTTTTGGTTCATCGGATTTTGGTTTGTCGGGTGGGGTTTCTTCGGGCGGTGGCACATAGCCCTTACGCCGAAAACTTTCTTGGTCGAGTTCCAACTGCAAGGAAATGCGGTGTGAGTTCCCCAGTTGCTCAATGCTATCGAAGCGTGCAAAGCTGTAGTCGATGTTGAGTTTAGCGATTCGCAATCCTGCGCCTAAGGTGAGCCTGCCAATATCATCGATGCCTGCTCGCACGGCTACGATGTTTTTGTAGCTATACTCGAGCCCGCCACGAAAGTTCAGGCTGACAGCGCCAAATGCCAGATGCGCGGTGCTTTTTCGCCCTTCAAAGCGAATGTCAGTATCAAAGCCAAGTGTAAAGCGTCCGTAGAGGGCATCAAGCAGGTAGCCGCCGCCCAGTTTTGCGGTTGGCGTAATGAGTTCGTTGCGTCCTGTCGTCCAAGAGATAAATGTCGTGGTAATATCTTGCACCGATATGCCCAGTGTAAAGCCGCTGCCCACATCGTAAATAACGCCGGCATCGACGCCAATGCCCCATGCGTTTGCAAAATCGCCAATATGGCGCAGAATGAACTTGGCATTCAGACCATATGAGAATTTGTAGGGCGTGGCGACGGCATACGAGACCAAGACTGCCCAGTCTGCGGCATTAAAGCGTGTGATGAGATTTTCGGCATTGTCGATTGGGCGGTTGCGGGCTTCGTCCCATGCGCCGCGTGTGTCAGGAATATCAGAGACGCCCAGCCGCATGACGCTAATTCCTAAACTTTTGTTTTCCTCAAAGGGGATAGCCACTGCGCCATAGTTGTAGTTGACCACATTGCCGAAACTTTGGGCGTGCATCAATGCCACTTGCGGGTAGTTGATTTTAGAAAGTCCCGCGGGGTTCCAGTATCCGGCGGTTACATCTTGCACCAGTGCGCTGGCTACGCCGCCCATGCCCAGCGGACGCGCGCCGACGCCAAATGCTAAGAATTCACCAGCGTATTTGCCTAAGACCACCTGCGCCTGACCCTCTTTGGCAATGCACAGCAGCAATAGCATGAGCGTGCAACTTGCCAGCGCAATGGCTCTGAGTTTTAGCATGGACTGTTGCGGGAAAAATTGAAACCCCTTTTGCCGCATCAGCAAAAGAGGTTTCGATATAGATGTTTTCAGACAGACTTCAAAGCCCGCTATTTGTCTCACTTGCCGAATGCCACTTATTTATCGGTTGCCATGATGTCGTCATAGCCAGCGGTGCGGACGGTGTCGGGCATTTTCTTTTCCTTTTTGATGACGGTCTTTTTGACCTCGTCAGATGTTTTGGGCTTATTTAGCACAGTGCCCATATCGGTTTCCCGAATCGTCTCTGACCCTGCCGTGCGAACCGTATCGGGCATTGGGCGCACTTCAGTGCGGTTTGCATCTTTTTGTTCTGGCATTTGATTTGCTCCTTTCGTTTGTTATGACTTTACTGCACTTTTCTCACACTTCTTTACGACTACACCTTTTTCTCTGCTTCTCCGGCTGAAGATGGGTTTGCGCGTGCCGTTCTTGCCGCTTCCCGTCCTTTGTGCGGCGTGGGGTCTTTTACCAGACCGTAGATTTGGCGCCCTTCGTGGTTTTCGGGCAGGTATTCGGTAATGGGTAATCCTTCGGGCGTAACGAACAGCAGACAGTGACAGTATTTATACATTTTCATTTCGTCGCAGGCGCAAATCCACTCGCGCTTTTGTGCTTCAGCTTTCTTATCTGGATAGAAGTTGCATGGGCAGAGCGGTTTGCCGAGTTCATCGATGTGCTGCGCCAATCCATTGACCACGGCTTCCGTAATGCTGCGGTCTGGATGCGGGAATGTGCCTGACTTTTCAAGGTAATGCTCTACATACTTCCAGACTTTTTTGAGCGAACTTTCAGAGGGCTGCGTCGTTGCCATATTTTTCAATGTTTTTTGTTTTTCAAGGTATTTGCCTTCGTCTCTGCTATATACGGTTCAACGCCCGTTTCAGCCAAATCGTTGAGTATGGGAAAATTTAGTAGCGCACCAAATTTCTGCCGGCTCGTTTGGCTTCGTAGAGTTTTCTATCGGCTTCAGCAATTACCTTTTCATGATTTGGCATTTTGATGTTTTCTGCTAAGCCAATGCTTATTGTAACCCGCAAATTTGGCTGGACCACGACCCAGTTAAATTCCTCGACAGCACGGCGCAACTTTTCTGCCACAGGTATGGCTCTCATCAGGGAGGTTTCCAGCAATCCGACCACAAATTCTTCGCCACCGTATCGCCCTACCAAATCCATAGCGCGCAGATTGTTCTTGAAAATCTGTGCCACCGTTCTAATGACCTCATCGCCGACTTGATGTGAGAATGTGTCATTAATTTTTTTGAAGTGGTCAATGTCGATGATAGCAATGCTAAAGGGATGATTAAAGCGCTTGCTGCGCTCGAATTCTTGTGCCAGTAGTGTGTCAATATAGCGGCGGTTGTAGAGCTTGGTTAGTCCGTCTTCACGGCTTTGTTGCTCGAAGGCTTGTTTTTGTTCTTCTAACTCAGCCATCAGCCGAGTTTTTTCTTTGTCCATATACTGCAGGGCTTCATTCGCCAATTGAAGTTCTGTGCGGGCTTCTTCGAGGGCTAAAATGAGGGTTTGGACTTCTTCGTTATTTTTTTCTGCCTCTTGGCTGGTGAGCCTGTCGTGGTATTCTAACAATGCTTTCAAATCTGCTCGATGCCGTTCCAGCAGCGCAATGGCTTCTGACGACATTAAGGCTTTTCTTCTTAGGGCATCGCAGTCTTCAATCAATCTTTTGAGCCGTTCTTGCGGTATCACATTATCCGATGGGACTGACATACAGATTTTATGACTCATCGTTTTTTAGCACATCCTTTCTTTGTGATGGTTCTTGCACACGAGGCGCCTACTTGTTTTCAAGTCTCCAATTGCACAGGCTTGGCTCTGCTCAATCCTCGTAGGAGACTTGCGCCCCGACTTTAATGCCGCGCTTGGCAAACCATCCTTGGTTAAGCTCTATTGCAAAAACGACTGGCACAGACGACTCGTAGCGCGGTTCTTCATCCAGTGGTTTCATCTGATGAATATCCGTAATTCGCCCTTTGGCATCAATAAATGCAATGTCCAAAGGGATGTAGGTGTTGCGCATCCAAAACGACTGGATAGCTGGGCGTTCGAAGATAAACAGCATACCCTCATCTTCTGGTAGCTCGGTGCGAAACATCAGCCCCTTCTGGCGCAGGTCTTCACGGTCTGCAATATCTACCCATACAATAGCGGTATCGATTCTTACCTTGCGCTTGCCTGCACGCACATTCTTCGACTTGCTGATGTCCGTCTCTGGATTTTTGAATCTCTCACAGCCTACAAGTAAACCTGCTATCACTGCTAATGCAAGTATTTGCCTTACCATCTTCTGCAGCAAAGAAATTTGTTGCATTATCCCTTAAATTTTACCCTCTTCTCTGTTTTCTACGCTGCGTGAGTCTACATTTATTCGCTGTCTTCGGATTCAATTTGTTCGCCAAGCCTCGGTTGGCGTTTGCCATAGTGAATGTGCCAGAGAAAAAGTCCGTTTGGTTTAGCAGATGCACCTGCCAGCCGCACGTCTTTAGCCGCAAAGATACGCTTAAAATCGCTAACTGTGAGTGTGCCTCTGCCAACTTCGAGCATTGTTCCTACCAGCAGTCGCACCATACTGTGTAGAAATCGGTTAGCAGTAATTTCAAACTTAAATGTTGTGCCAATTTTTTTCCACTGCGCTTTTTGCACCGTGCAGATTTTACTTTTTAGCGGTGCGCTGGCTTTACAAAACGATGTAAAATCGTGCTGTCCGACGATAAGGTCGGCACAGCGCTGCATGGCTTCTTGCGATAGATTGGGGTAAGGATAAAACGCTTTATAGCGATGCTCCAAAGCCGTTTTTTTCGTGGTCAGAAAGTAGCGATAGGTGCGTGCGGTTGCCGAAAAGCGGGCATGAAATTCTTTGCTGGCTTCATCAATGCGTTCTATGGAAATTTCCTTTGGCAACAAGCGATTGAGCACATAGTGCAGTTTTTCTCGACTTATTTTGCTGTTTGTCCAAAAATTTGCAACTTGAAATTTTGCATGTACGCCTGTGTCGGTTCTGCCTGCACCGATAACCTCGATTGACTCTTGCAGCACCTGACACAAGACTTTCTCGAGTTCGCCTTGCACGGTAATTTGATGACGATTTTGCGGTTGACGCTGCCACCCTGCAAACGGGGTTCCATCGTATTGAAGCAAAAGTTTGAGATTTCGCGCTTTGCCTACTGGCTGCATGTTGAATGTGTTTGCTTGCGTGAGTCGCTTTCAGGTTTTGCCCTTGGACTTGTGCACAATTCAGATGTTTCTAACGGATGAAGAAATGTTTGAGACTAAGTTTTTGGTTTAAAGTTAGCAACCCTTCGCCATTCTTTTTTGGTTTAGTGGCTCAAACGAGCATTGGGCAAGTCAGGGGAATGCAATCCAACATGAGCTATGATTGATGGTTTCCGCACTTCTGTTCTTTTTTCCCGTGAGCGGCTGTTGCTACTGATTTTAGCAATGGTGCAACTGACCAATGTGTTAGACTTTGTGGTCATGATGCCGCTTGGACCGCAGTTTATGCGCCACTTTTCCATTTCGCCGCAAGCCTTTGGCATGATGGTCTCTTCCTACACCTTTAGTGCCGCTGTCTTTGGATTTCTTGGGGCATTTTTCATCGACCGTTTTGACCGCCGAGTGGCTTTACTGATGCTTTATGCGGGCTTTACACTCGGCACTTTTTGTTGCGCGCTCGCACCGACCTATGAACTTCTGACACTGGCTCGCTCACTTGCTGGAGCATTTGGCGGGATTATGGGCGCAGTGGTCATGGCTATTGTCGGAGACGCTTTTCCTGAAGCACGGCGTGGGGCGGCCACCGGCGTGATTATGTCCTCTTTTTCCGTTGCGTCCATCGTAGGCGTGCCTTTTGGACTCTACCTTGCTCATCTGCTTTCGTGGCAAGCCCCATTTTTTATGCTTGCGGCACTGAGCGCTGTAACTTGGCTTGGCGCCTTTTACCTTTTGCCACCGCTCACACAGCACCTGCATTCTGCCGCACCCGTCTCACCGATTGCCGAGATGCGCCTTGTGCTTTCCTTCCCAAACACTCTGCGCGCTTTTGCTTTCATGGGTGCCTTAATGCTGGCAGGCTTTTCTGTGATTCCTTTTATCAGTCCTTACATGGTGGGCAATGTGGGACTTTCGGAGTCAGACTTGCCTTACATTTACCTCTTTGGCGGGCTTGCCACGTTCTTTACCTCGCGCTATGTGGGCGTGCTGTCGGACCGATATGGTAAGAAACTCACCTTTCAGGTGGTTGCGCTCTGCTCGATTGTGCCGATTTTGCTTCTGACGTCTTTGCCAAGCGTCCCTGTTTTTCTGGCGTTAGCCGTTACAACGCTCTTCATGGTTTTGATTTCTGGTCGGTTTGTGCCAGCTGTTGCGTTGGTTAACTCGAGCGTAGTATCGCGTCATCGTGGCAGTTTCATGAGCCTGACTGCTTCGGTGCAACAGCTTTCGTCAGGTTTGGCTTCATTTCTTGCTGGGTTAGTGATTGGCAAGGGTCATGGTCAAGCTCTGACCAACTACTGGGTTGTTGGCATCATTGCAAGTCTGATGACTTTGCTTTGCATTTGGCTCGCCGAATGGATAAAGCCTGCCGAGTTGTCGCTGGCAACTGATGAGCCGGCTACCACTGCCCCCATCGCAGAGGGTGCATAACATTCTTTTAATGCTTGTTTGTTTTTTTACAACTCTATTGCGTGTTATATTTCTGCAAACCGGGATGAAATAATTTCAGAATCAAATGCATGAACGGATGAAAAAAGCCGCTACAATTTTATTTTGCTCTCTGCTGCTGCTTGCTGCATCTTCCTCATTCACTTTTGCCCAATCCCCCGTTACTGCGGATGGGAGAATTTTTCATACTCAGAAAGCCCTGCTGCCTCGCATTGGCACGCTTAGTGCAGGACTTAGTGGGTCGTTTTTCATCCGACCGGTAGATTACATTGCTGGCGGTGGTGTGCCCGACGATATTCTTCAGACCAATGCCGATATCAATGTCGATTATGTGATGACGCGCAACTTAGCGATTGCCCTCACGGTCAACACGCTTCGCATTGAAAATCGCTTGGATAAACTGCCCACCGAGACGCTCTTTTTCAGTGGCGTGCGGCTTGCGCTCAAAGTTGGCTCAATTGCGGTTGCCAACAATCGCATTCATTTGGGGGGCTGGTTTGAGCTGTTCGCCCCATTTTCACGAGAGCCGAATCCGCCCCTGATGCCTTTTACCACGAATGAGTTTGGCGTTGGCTTGAACTTTGCGGGTTCATACTTTTTTGACAATATCTTCCCTGAAACTTCAGGTGGCATTCATCTCAATCTTGGACTCCGAAACTACGCTTCGGCTCAGACTGTCGTTACACGCGGCGTCAGCCCGCCCACTCGCATTGGGAATGACATTATCACGCTTCGCTACGCGCTTGGCTACGACACGCCAATTCCCATTCGCGGTCAGAATTTCATTGCTTTTGCCGAAGTCTTTGGTGAGTTCTACATCTCCCCCTCTTTGCTGGAGTATATCTACGGGCGTGAAAACTTTGCATATATCGGTGCTGGCGCTAAGTATCAAGTCTTCGATTGGCTGTGGGTAGAAGCGATGGGACAGTTTCTGATTCTGGGCAGCAGCGATGCAACCAGCTATCTTACCAATCTTGGCACTCGCCCTGTCTCTTTGGTTGGCTTAAATTATGCGCCATGGCGTGTAACGGGTGGTGCCAAAGTTGAGTTCGGTCGCCGCGTGAGAATTCCATATGTCATTGATGAAGCATTAGGTCTGTATGACCCTTTAACCTATTCCAAGAGTGAGCGGATTCGCCATAGAAGAATTATGGATGTTTTGGATGAGCGCTCACAAGAACTCTTTGAGCTCTTCAAAGAAGCACGCAAGCAGGATTCTACACTTAGCGGGAAAATTTACTACGAGCTTGTTATTGGCACACGCGGCACAGTCGAAAAAATCCGTTCCCTTGTCTCCACGCTTGATGAAAATGCCTATTCAGAGTTTTTGGAAGAACAATTTGCTGAAGCCATTCGCAGCTGGCGCTTTCCACCCGGCAGCCGAGAAGTTATCTTCGATGTCTTCAAAATTGAGGTCTCCAAAGACGGAAGATTGAGCATTATCTCCACGCCTTACTTAGAAGAAGCCACTAAGCAGGCTCAGGCACGATAGCGCGGTAGGTATCGCGGGCAATAATGAGCTCTTCATTGGTGGGAATGACCCATGCGGCCAATCGGCTTTCAGGCGTGGAAATTTTGCCTTCTTTTCCTCCTATCATCTCACTGTTCTTGTTGGCATCCAATTCTAAGCCTAACCACTCCATGTTGGCACAGATTTTTGCTCGGATGTAATCTGAATTTTCACCAATGCCGCCCGTGAAGGTAATGGCTTGTGCTCCGCCCAGCACCGCCAAGTATGCACCGATATACTTGCGCACGCGGTAGCAATAAATTTCAATTGCCAGCTTCGCGCGTCGGTCATCATTTTCTCTGGCTTCTTCAATCAAATCGCGCATATCATTGGTCAACCCTGAAATGCCCAGCAGTCCAGACTGGCGATTGAGCAAGGCATCGACGGCATCAGACGAGTAATTTTCTTTGTGCTCTAAGTAGTTGATGATGGCCGGGTCAATATCACCAGAGCGTGTGCCCATTACCAAGCCTTCTAATGGGGTCATTCCCATCGATGTATCGACGGAACAGCCGCCGCGAATTGCGCATGCCGAGCTACCATTGCCCAAGTGCAAAGAAATGATTTTCACCGTGTTGCGCTCAATGCCCATCAGCGTTCGATAGCGAAAGCTCACATACCGATGTGAAATGCCATGAAAGCCATACCGACGAATTTTATGCCGACGATAGAACTGATAGGGAATGGCGTATAGATACGCCACCTCTGGCATGGTGTGATGAAAAGCAGTATCAAAGACTGCGACTTGTGGCACATTGTTGCCTAAGAGCTGGCGTGCCGCATAGATACCTTTGAGATTTTGCGGGTTGTGGAGCGGCGCCAGTTCAATGCAATCTTCGATTTTGCTGATGACCTGGTCATCAATCACGGTGGAGGCAGTGAGTTTTTCACCGCCGTGCACCACGCGATGTCCAACGGCATGAATATCGGCCAATGACGACAGGCCTTCCAGTTGCACTTCGCCCGATGTCAGCCACTGAATGATTTTTGCAATAGCCGCTTGGTGGTCTCGTACCGGCGCCGCTGACCGAATCAGTTTATCAGTTTTGCCACGCACATATGTGCGAAATGTCAGCAAGGCTTCCGAACCGATGCGTTCAATCAGACCTGCCGCAACAGGATAATCGGTGTTGTGATTAATCATTTCCCAGTCTGTGCAAAAGACCTGGAACTTGACGCTTGAACTTCCGCAATTGAGTACGAGGATATTCATCGTGCAGATTTTTGATATTTACATCTCTGGCGTAATTGCTCGGATGGTCATGGTTACTGGAGTTAGCGGGTTGTCGCGCGCATCTTTTGGCACAACTGAAATTTTATCTGCCACATCCATTCCGCTAATTACTTTGCCAAACACGGTATAGCCGGCTCGCACGGGGTCATCCAAGAAAAAGTTATCTCGGACATTGATGTAGAACTGACTGCCTGAAGAGGCTTTCTGTGGGTTGCCATCTCGTGCGGCTGCAATGGTGCCTCGCTTGTTTGGATGTTTAATTTCAGCAGGAATGCGATAGTTCGGACCGCCTGTGCCGTGTAGCATACGCTTGCTTTCATCTCGCGAGAGCGGGTCGCCGCCTTGAATCATGAAATCTTTGATGACACGGTGAAACCTTAGGCCGTCGTAATACTTCTCGGCAACCAGCTTCGCAAAATTATCTCGATGCAACGGCGTATCATCAAACAGCTCCACGGTGATATTGCCCAGCGTGGTTTCAATCAAGAACTGAAGTGGCATACGCATGATTTTTATGTTATGATAAAATAGGGCGTTTCTGCAATGTGCTTATTTTTCAGCATAAGGATAAATTTTTATCCAGATGCGCTCTAAGGGGA
>Ga0308414_1000883_pt1 | contig 19650 bp, 17 predicted proteins | sample HotsprSampleOS50_FD_205667 | JGI IMG/M metagenome (GOLD analysis project Ga0308414, IMG submission 205667) | Hot spring phototrophic mat microbial communities from Octopus Spring, Yellowstone National Park, Wyoming, United States - 20090730_OS50 ...
TGCACAATCAGAGTCTGAGTAACATTTTCCTCCTGCTGTAGTACAAACTCCACTTCTACATTTTCCGCCTGCACAATCAGAGTCTGAGTAACATTTTCCACCTGCTGTAGTACAAACTCCACTTCTACATTTTCCGCCTGCACAATCAGAGTCCGAGTAACACTTACCCTTTTCTGAATACACAGGTAAATTCCAAATAAGTAAATTAAGTATAAAAAGATAAAAAAAATTATAAACTTTCATAGCATTTATCCGTTTATAGATAAAATTTGTCATGAGGTAATATGTATGTAAAGGATTAAAAAAAATTTTTTCATCATATTTATTTTGTTTTGCTTAGAAAGAAAACCTTTAGAAATTCACAAAATACTTGAAAAAATTTAATTTTTATAATCTTATAGGGAACTTCTAAAAACCCAAAAAAAGTTTAAAAAATAAAAAATATATAACGTAATAGATTGGGAAATTTTTTGTGATGATTTATAGCCAATGTATAAAAATATAAGTGGAGAATAGAATTTATACAATTTTAACTCCACTCGAGACACTCATACACAGCGTAAATATAAATTATAGATTACAATAAGCCATTAAAGCCAAAAACTTTTATAATTTATAATCAAAAATACATAGGTTCGGTTATAATTTAAGAAAATTGCTTGTATTTTTATGAATGAAAATTCATGAATTAAATATCATGTTTTTTAATTTTAAAGGAGTCTTTCATGAGTAATACCAATATACAAGATTCAGATTTTACTATTTCCCTTATAAAAGGAGATGGGATAGGACCTGAAATTACAGATTCAGTTGTCCGTATTCTTAATGCTGCAAATTCAGGTTTAAACTTTATAGAAATTGAGGCGGGTGAAAAGATTTATCTTTCAGGAAAAACATCCGGAATACCTGATTATGCTTGGGATACTTTACGAAAATATCCTGTTCTCCTAAAAGGACCAATTACAACACCTAGAGGGTCTGGATATAAAAGTCTTAACGTAACCATAAGAAAAACTCTGGGACTATTCGCAAACATCAGACCTGCAAGGACTTACGATCCCTTCGTAAAAACTAAACATCCAGGGACTGACATGATTATTGTTCGAGAAAATGAAGAAGATACTTATGCAGGTATCGAACACAGGCAAACCCAAGAAGTAACTCAATGTCTAAAAATTATTACACGACCCGGCACTGAAAAAATTGTTAGATACGCCTTCGAATTTGCAAGATCCAATGGAAGAAAAAAAATAACCTGCATGGTTAAAGACAATATTATGAAAATTACAGATGGTTTGTTTGATAAAATTTTTAAAGATATTGCCAAAGAGTATCCGGATATTGAAACGGAAAGTATAATAATTGATATAGGTGCTGCTCTTTTAGCAAATAAACCACAGCGATTTGACGTGATACTTGCACCTAATTTATATGGTGATATCTTGTCTGATATTGCCGCTGAAGTTACCGGATCCGTTGGAATGTGTGGTTCTGCAAATATTGGGGATTCTATCGCTATGTTTGAAGCTGTTCATGGCTCTGCACCCGATATTGCAGGTAAAGATATTGCCAACCCTATTGCCTTAATACAAGCTGCAGTTCTTATGCTTGTTCACATAGGAAAAGTTGATAAAGCAAATATTGTGCAAAATGCAGTTTTAAAGGCCCTAGAAGATGGATTTAGAACTGCAGATATTTTTACTGGAGAAGAAAAAACCCAAAAAGTAGGCACATCAGCCTTTACTGATGTTGTCATAGAAAGATTGGGACAGAGTCCGAAGATTTTAGAAGTTCAAGACTTTTCAAAGCCTAACAAAATACAAATACACCCCAGGACAAGTCTTGAAAAAAAAGAACTAGTAGGAGTAGATATTTTTATAGAACAGTATGAAAATCGAAATCCAGACAAAATTGGTAGAGAAATTGAAAGGCTCTGTGAAGGAATTATGAAATTGAAAATGATTACAAACAGAGGTGTTAAGGTTTATCCTGATGGACAACCTGAAACATTTTTAACCGATCATTGGAGATGTCGTCTTCTTGGAATCAATGGCGAAAAAATAACGCATAAAGAAATTGTCAGACTACTGGATAAAATTCAGGAAGCAGGCATAGATTTTATAAAAATCGAAAACCTATATTCATTCGATGGAAAACCAGGATACTCTCTGGGTCAAGGTGAATAGGTTCTCCCTAATCTATTTTAGAACCAAAATTTTGGGACGATAAATTTCTCACTTTTTGACATCTCTTTTACTATTTTTGTATTCTTGCATGGAGAAAGAGATTGTCTTCAGAACAGAGGATTTATTTCTATGGATACGTGGTTTACAACTTGGGCATTACGGTTCTGGATATCTCCATAAAAATTGTATTTAAATTCTTCAATGCCTGTCTATGAAGAACTTTCTGATAAGAATAGTAAATTGTCCCTTGTTGTAGAAAAATTAAGAACTGCTAATGGATTTCTTAGAGACAGAAAAAGAGATTAAAAAAATTGAAGAAAAATTTGAAAAAGCTTTTCAGTCTAGTCTAGATTTTCTTGTCTTGAGTCGCCTGGAAGATAGAAAAGGTATTTACTGTCTTTCTCTTTCTATTTTTCAGGAATTGTTCCTTATTTATTAAATTGTTAAACTCTTTTTGAATAATGTTTAGTTAGCTAGGTTATTGACTTTATTAAAAAGATTTCTTTGTCTCAAAAATCTCTTTTTAATAAATATTTTATTTCTGTATATATTTTTTTATTTGTGTTTTTAGAAGTTCCAATCTGGTATTATTCTTTGTCACACTTGAAATTGCTGGAGAATACTTTTGTTGGCGGGAATTGATTTAACAGAGGCAAAAGAAGCAAAGGAGCTTTTGGCAGAAAAAAATATTGATTGAGAGTATTTTTCAGTTTATTCCGGATATTTTTTTAAAACACCCTTAGTGAACAATCTTAAAATTCTTAATAGGTCCCACTACAAAACCACCTAGGGAAAAAGAAATTTTTGAAAGACTAGTACTAAAACTCGTTTTTTTAAAAAAACTTATCATCTTAGTTTTTACAGTAATTTCAAGCCTAATAAGCTTAGGAAGACTTAGAAAGTTTAAAATCTATTTCTTCTAACTCTCTTATAATTTCTATACTTGCTTGTTCTAATTCTTGCTTGGAAAGTTTCCCTGTTTGCATATCGGTTTTGAGATCTTTTAAATTTTCTAATAATAACTTTCTTTTAAGTTTTAAGTCTTCTAGTTCAATTTGAGAAGTCTGACTCATAAATTGAGTTTTTTTTAATTTGTAAAAGGGATAAACTAAAATAATAAAAAAAATTATAAAATAAATTATAAGTAAAAAATCCACTAGTCTACTTCTCCTAAATATTTATCTATACTTTGAGTAGAATTAGTTTGTGACACAACCTTTGTTTGTAATTTTACTTTTTTATAATATACTAAAATACTTAATAAACCCAATATTGCAAAAGTCAGTAAAGTAAGATTTATAAAAGTAGAATCAGGTTCTGCTAAAATTTTTTCTCCAAATCCATACACTACCCCATTTACTATATTTATATTCCCCGATTTTTGAAACTTTTGAATAACAGGATCATCTAAAACTTCTGTCCCAAAACCAGTGAGCATTTTTTTTATAATTACATCAGCATTTTCTCCTGCTTTGATGCGATTTTCAATAAAAACTTTTAATAAAGCTGAAATTTCACAGTTGTTAAAAGAACAACTTTTTATAGGTAATGAAGGTAAACAAATACAACGAAGTTTACTTGTAACCTCATAAAAGGTTTCAATATCTTTGGGATTTGTTAAATTTGTAGTAATGGATTCAGCAAACAAAGAGAAACTAAAGATATAAAAAAGAACTAAAAACTTCATAAAATTTTTTCCGTAGGTAAAATTACAAACAAGCCCGAAAAAAAGAAAAGAAGTGAACCTATCCAAATAAACTTTACAAGAGGATTGATCCAAATTTCTAAGTTGGCAATAATTTCTTTTGGAAATTTTTGAGCTACTAGAATTTTATCTTGCAAAGAAGAAGTTCCAAACATATACTCCATAAAAAGCATAGCTAAATCAGGATTTTCTGAAAACTCACTACTCTCTAAAGCTCCCAGCTGAATGTAAAAATCTTCTTTGGCAGTAGAGTAAATATCGGGTTCACTAGTTGGAATATGAGTTTCAAAGCTTCCAGTCAAGTGGGAAATCTGAGGATAAAATCTTCTCTCAGTCAACATTTTTCTAGTGTATTTTAAGTTATCTTTTAAATTATAAGTTGCTTCGTGAGTAACAATTGTATTAAAAAGATTTGGACTAGCTCCTTCTCTATCGTTGATGAGTGGTTTAATTTTTAAAGTATTAGCTTCCACTATATAGTTTCCTACAATAGCTTGATCTGTCCCATAATAAACTATCTCATCGCCTTTAGGTTCTATAAGTTTATAAAAAAATCGAAAAGAAGTATTTTGTTTAAAAGCATTTCCAGCATAACCAATAAAAATTAAAACTATAGACAAATGAACTAAGTAACCACCATATCTACGTTTGTTATTTAATAAAAGTTTTATACAAGCTTGGAAATAATTTTCTTCTTGATGTATTTGTTTTCTAGCTTTGATACCTCTGTAAAACTCTTGAAAAATTCCAGCTATTGTAAACCCAGCTAGATAAATGACTAATATAGAGTAAATTTCTGAAAGTGTATCACCTATAGAAAAGTCTGTCTTAGTAAAAATTTTTCCATAGCTTATAGAGTAAACAACAGCACAAAATACACCAAACAAGAATGGTTTTAAAAGAGTAGATAAAAATACAGAGTCAGCTCCTTTTCTCCAGGCTAAAAGAGGAGATGCTCCCATAAGCAACAAAAGAAAAATCCCAGCTGGTATTCCCCAAGAGTTATACCAAACAGCTTTAAACTCTTTTCCATAAAGTAAAGGAGAAAATACTCCTAGTAAGATAACCATACAACTAAGTACTAGCAAAAAATTATTTAAGAAAAAACTTCCTTCTTTAGAAGTAATAGCTTCCAAATTTCTCTCTGGCTGGAAATTTTTTCTTTTTAAAAATAAAATTACAGTATAGACGACCAAACTAAGTCCTATATAAATAATAAATGGAGTTCCTATTGTAGATTTAGAAAAACTATGAGGTCCTTCTAAAACTCCACTTCTTGTAATCCAAGTTCCAAGTAAAGTAAAATGAAAGGTGAGGATCATTAAAAACATATTCCAAAACTTTAACATCCCTCGCCTTTCTTCAATGATGATGGAATGAATAAAAGCACTAGATAAAAGCCAAGGCATCAAAGAAGCATTTTCTACTGGATCCCAAGCCCAATATCCACCCCAACCTAATTCTTCATAAGCCCACTTAGAGCCTAAAAGAATACCAACTCCTAAAAAAAACCAAGAAAACAAAGCCCATTTGCGAATTTGAGAGTGCCACTCTGCTGAAACTTTTCCAGAAAGTAAAGCAGACATACAAATACCAAAAGGAATAGCAAAGCTAACGTAGCCTATATACAATATAGGTGGATGTATGATCATAGCCCAATGCTGAAGCAAGGGATTAAGTCCACGTCCTACAACTGCTTGAGGTTGAAACTCTCTAAATGGTTGTGCATCGGGATAAAAAACTGCAAGAAATGAAAAAAAACAAGATAAAACTCCCAAAGAAAGATTTAACATAGGCAATCTTTCTTTGGATAAATTTTTTGTTTCCTTTAAAACTAAAAAAGTAAAAAAATTTAAAAGTAAATTCCAAAAAAGTAAAGATCCCGAAGAACCTGCCCAGACAGAAGTTAACCTATAAAATAAAGGTAAGTTTTCTGCCGAGTGCATAACTACATAATGGTTACTTAAATCCATTCTTGCAAGTTGGGTAATTAAAATTACAAAGGCAAGTAAGATAAGAAAAAAGTTTGCCACAAGAGCAAGTCTTCCTAATTCAATGGCTTTTTGTTCTTTTTTCCAAACTCCATAAGAAGTTTGTAATATACTAAATACTAAAAGGGCTAAGGAGGCTACAAGGCAAAGTGTACCTAAATTATTCATTGTCCCTCGTTTTTATACTCTGCTTCATATTTAGAAGCACACTTAGCTTCTACATGTTCAGCAACTAAAACTCCATTTATAAACTTTCCATCTACTCTAGCTTTTACACCTTCTTTAAAGGCATCTGGAAGAAGGGTCTTTCCAGTGAAATGTACTGGGACTTCTTTTTCGTTTAACTCTAAGATAAACTTAGCTTCTCTACCTTCTCTTATAACAGAACCTACTTTTACATTTCCTCTTACTCGTAGATTTTGTCGTTCATACTTTGTATAATTATCTGCTAACTCACTAGCATCTAAGAGTAAAAAAGAAGTCTCTTGGGAAGAAAAAAAAGCAATACCTAATAGTGAACCACTTATAAGTAAAATTAGGACAATAAACTTAGCTTTCATTATCCCTCCTTAGTATAATTTTTAATCCTTAGCCTTTCACATTCTCTACAATATGTTTGAATTCCAGCGTTAGCTTGATCGTAACGTGCAACAAACTCATAGAGAAATTTTTTCTTTCCACAGCGAATGCATTTTTGCTTTTCTTTGTATATGATTTTTCCAAATTTCTTTTCCATCCTCGCAATAGCTGGAGCTATTCTAGGGTTAAATCTACCAGCAGAATCAGTAAAGCCTTCTTTTTTCATTTCTACCCATTTTTCATAAGATATGGGCTTGAGTCCTTTTTGTTTGCGACGATGATTAAAAGAATTCCAGGCTATTTTAGTGAAGGAAACCTTTGCTTTCTTTTTTTCTTTCTCCATTTTCCGTTCCTTAAATTTGTTGTTTGAGCAAACTACATTTGTTGTTTACTCTACTTTTAAAAGTTCAACTTCAAAGATAAGAACAGAGTCTGGGGGAATTACATTTCCAGCACCCCGAGAGCCATATCCTAATGCAGGAGGAATAGTAAGTTTGCGTTTTCCACCTTCTTTCATTCCAACTATTCCTCTATCCCATCCTTGAATTACTTCTCCTCTTCCAAGTGTAAACTGAAAAGGAGTTTTTCGATCTAAGGAACTATCAAATTTTTTCCCATCCTTTAGCCAACCTGTATAGTGAACTGTAACAGTGTTACCTTTCTTAGCTTCTTTACCTGTTCCTAGTTTTAAATCTTCTTTTTTTAACTCTGAATCATTGGCCAATATACTTAAACTAAGTAAAAAGATAAACCAACTTACTTTCTTCATATGTTCCTCTTAAACTTTTTGATATAACCAAGGTAGATTTTCTTTTTGATGTTTTTCAAATTCTGTAATTTTTGCTTCGTGTAGTAAGGTAAGACCTATATCATCTAAACCTTTATATAGACAATCTTTCCTAAAAGGATCTATATCAAAATTATAGATTTTGTTTTTTGATCTTACTTCTTGAGCTTGTAGATCTATAAAAAGTCTAGCTCCTTCTGTCTGTTCTACATATTGAAATAACTCATCTACTTCATTAGACTTTAGTTTAATAGGAAGCATCCCATTTTTAAAACAGTTGTTGTAAAAAATATCTGCAAAAGAAGGAGCAATTATACATCTAAACCCATAGTCTTCTAAAGCCCAAGGAGCATGTTCTCGAGAGGAACCACAACCAAAATTATCTCGAGTAAGTAGTATGGTTGCACCTTTGTAGCGTGGTTTATTTAGTTCAAAGTCAGGATTTGGTTGAGTGCCAGCATCATCTAAATAACGCCAGTCATGAAATAGATGTACTCCAAAACCAGACCTTTCTATTTTTCTTAAAAATTGTTTTGGGATAATTTGATCTGTATCTACATTAGCTCTATCTAAAAGAGCTACTATTCCGTCTAACGTTGTAAAAGCTTTCATAAATTCCAACTCCTTATATCTACAAATCTACCTTCAATAGCTGCAGCTGCTGCCATAGCAGGACTCACTAAATGAGTTCTCCCTCCCTTACCTTGTCTACCTTCAAAATTTCGATTGCTAGTAGAAGCACAGCGATCCCCTGGAGAGAGAACATCATCATTCATAGCTAAACACATAGAACAGCCGGGATTTCTCCATTCAAAACCTGCACTTAAAAAGATTTCATGTAGACCTTCTTCTTCTGCTTGACGTTTCACTCTTCCAGAGCCCGGCACTACTATAGCACTTACTGAGCTACTGACTTTTTTTCCTTTTACTACTTTAGCAGCTTCTCGAAGATCTTCAATACGAGAGTTAGTACAAGATCCAATAAAAACTTTATTTACCTTAATATCTGTCATCTTCATACCAGGTTTTAAATCCATGTATTTCAAAGCATTTTCTGCAGACTTTTTATCTATTGGGTTAGAAAACTCTGCAGGATCAGGAACATTAGAAGTGACAGTTGTAACTTGTCCGGGAGAGGTTCCCCATGTTACCATAGGAGCAATTTCCTTAACGTCTAAGGTAACTACTTTATCATAACTTGCACCGACGTCAGTTACATAAGTTTTCCATTTTGCTACTGCCTTGTCCCAATATTCACCTTTGGGTGCAAATTCTCTTCCTTTGAGATAATTAAAAGTAATCTCGTCAGGTGAAATAAATCCCGCTCTAGCTCCTGCTTCGATAGACATATTACAAATTGTCATACGTCCTTCCATGCTTAAAGAGTGAATGACATCTCCAGTATATTCAATTACATAACCAGTAGCTCCATCTGTCCCAATTTTCCCAATTATGTATAAAATAATATCCTTAGCAGTAACTCCAAAAGGAAGCTTATCTCCTACAATACGAATTTCCATAGTTTTAGGCTTTTGCTGGACTAAGGTTTGAGTAGCAAGTACATGTTCTACTTCACTAGTGCCAATCCCAAAAGCTAAAGCTCCAAATGCTCCGTGGGTAGAAGTATGGGAATCCCCACAGACAATTGTCATACCTGGATGAGTCATACCAAGTTCTGGAGCAATGACGTGGACAATTCCTTGGTCGGGATGATTCCAATCATAGAGTTTAATTCCATTTTCTTCACAATTTTTCATGAGAGTTTTCATTTGTAGCACAGAGAGAGGATCTATAGAATTTAAATCCCTAGTTTGTGTAGAAACATTGTGATCCATAGTTGCTATTGTAGCATCAGGACGTCTGACTTTTCTACCTGAAAGACGCAAACTCTCAAAAGCTTGAGGACTTGTTACCTCATGGATAAGATGACGATCAATATATAAAATCGAAGAACTTTCTGTTTCTGTCACAAGATGTTCTTCCCAAATCTTTTGAAACATTGTTTTCATAATTCCAATTTTTTCTTCTCATTTTTAAGGTAAAACCTTTTTTGCTTAACGTAAAACATATAATTTTAAATCCAACTTCTGAGAGTTTAAAGAATTGATCTACCTTAAAAAGAATAAAAGGAATAAGAAACAAAAGCGAGACTATAGAGGGAACAATATACACAATAAAAGTTTACTTTAAAATAAAAGAGTTTTTTTTAGAGAAATTTAATTTAAAATATCATTCCAAATTGAATCAAAAAATTTTTATTGAATAGGGAACTTCTAAAAAGGAGTATTTTTGGTTATAAATTATAAAAATTTTTGTTGACTCAAACAAAAGAAAAACAATTGATTACTTAATGATAAGAAAATTAAATTTTCTTTTAGTTAATTTATTTTTATTTGGTATTTTAGTTTCTCAAGAAGAAGTTTATCAATATCCAGGGGGAGAATTTAGACAAAAAAATGGGATATGGGAACAAAATAAAGCCTCAATCAAATTTCAGTGGATAGAAAGCAGTAGGGATAAAGACTGGATTACATTGTATAATCCTAAAACTCAAGAAACTTATATCTTCCCCATTTCAGGAGGACAAGCTTTTGAGGCAGTAACTTCCAAGAAAAACAAGTGGAAACCTCTTTTTATAGTTAAAAATCTTACTAAAGAAAATTCCAGGCAAACTCAAGAAGTTTTTTCTATGAAAAATTTGAATGAGTTAAAACCAATGCAAGTAGAAGCCGTAGAAAAAGATATGACTGGATGTTTAAGTGAAGAAGAAGCATGGATTAGTAGAAAAATTTTGGAATATAGAGCTAAAAAAAATTTAAGTCCTATCCCAATTTCAAGCTCTCTGTCTCATGTAGCAAAGCTACATGCTAAAGATTTAAATGAAAATCCAAGAGAAGCTAACTGTGCTTTACAAAGTTGGTCAAATTCAGCTAAATGGAAGGGATGTTGCTATACATTAGATCATTCTAATATACAATGTATGCTAGATAAACCCCGTGAACTCACTGAATACACTGGGGATGGATATGAGATAGTTTTTGAAAGTAACCAAGAACTTACTAAAGAAAAAGTCCTAGAAATGTGGAAAGGTTCAGAAAACTATGCTAGAGTTATTGGCAATGGAAAAAATTGGGAAAAAGAAAAATGGAAAGCAATGGGCGTAGCTATCTTGGGACGTTATGCGGTATTGTGGTTAGGTCTTGAGGTAGATCCTAAGCCAATAGCGGGGATTTGTAAAAAATAATTTAAGCTTTTTTGAGTTTACTTACAAGATGTACGACAAAAAAAATAACTCCACCCGAGATAAAACCTAAAAGCCCTTCTAAGATAGTTATAAAAAAATTTCCCAAGTTACTGAGTGATTCAAGTAAATGAAAGCTATGAGAAATAATTCCACCTCCAACTAAAAACATAGCAAGAGTTCCAACCACACTTAAAAGTTTCATAAGTCTTGGTGCAAGGGCAAGTAAAAGCCATCCTAGTTTTTGTAAAAATTTATTATTTTTACCATTTAACCAAAGTCCTAAATCATCTAACTTTACAATTAAAGCTACTAAACCATAAACCCCAACTGTCATTGCTACCCCTATTAGAGAAAGTACAAGAAGACGAGTAACAAAAGTTGCCTCTGCTACACTTCCCATAGCTATGACAATAATTTCTAAAGACAAAATAAAGTCTGTACGAATAGCTCCTTTAATTTTTTCTTCTTCAGTTTGAGGTGGCTTAGGGTTAGACTCTTTGTTATGAAAAAATTTTTCTATAACTTTTTCAAAACCTTCAAAACATAAATACAAACCTCCTAAGAACAATAAAGGTATAATTAAAAAAGGAGTAAAAGTGCTAATGAGAATCGCACTAGGAACAAGTATTAATTTATTTACAAAAGAGCCTTTAGCAACTTTCCAAACTACAGGAAGTTCCCTGTCAGCACTCACCCCACTCACTTGTTCAGCATTTAAAGCTAAGTCGTCCCCTAAGACCCCTGTAGTTTTTCGAGCTGCTACCTTAGATAAAATAGCTACATCATCTAAAATAGAAGCTATGTCATCCAAAAGTGTAAGTAAATTACCTGCTGGCATATTTTTAATATCACAAAGTTGATACTTTTTGTAAAAAAAAAATTTTTAACTAGTAAAGAATTCTAGTTTTTATAGATAGAGGATGTTTCTTAACTTCTTCTTTAATTTTATCACCTAAATTTCTGTCAATGTCCATAATCATGTAACCAATGTCTTTAGTAGTAGCTAAATATTGTGCATTGATATTGCCTCCAAGATCTGATACAATTTTATTTATATCTCGTAAAAACCCAGGTTGATTTTTATGTACATTTAAGATTCTATGATTATCTTTTAAAATAGGTAACTCTACATTTGGAAAGTTTACTGCAAAAGTAGTAGAGCCGTTGTTTATATATTTCAATAATTTATTGCTTACTTCCAAACCAATATTTTTTTGAGCTTCTTCTGTGCTTCCACCTATGTGGGGAGTTAAAATTACATTTGGAAGATTTTGTAGTGGAGAAACAAAGGGATCTTGGTTTGACTTAGGCTCTATTGGAAAGACGTCTATGCCCGCCCCAGCTATATGTCCTGTTTGAATGGCTTCTGCTAAAGCATCTATATCTACAACACTTCCTCTAGAAAGATTTAAAACATAAGAACCTGATTTCATTTTTTGGATATGTTCTTTACGAAACATATTTTTTGTGTCTTCTGTTTCAGGGACATGAAAGGTAAGAAAATCAGCTTTTTCTAAAACTTCCTCATAACTATTGCAAGCTAAAGCATTTCCAAGTGGAAGTACAGTTTGTATATCATAAAAAATTACTTTCATACCCATAGCCTCAGCCAAAACAGAGACTTGGGAACCAATATGCCCATATCCAATGATACCTAAGGTCTTACCTCTCACTTCATAGCAACCTTGGGCAACTTTATTCCACTTGCCTTGGTGCATTTTATTTGATTGATCTCCTGCTTTTCTAGCTAGCATAATGATTTCAGCAATTACAAGTTCAGCTACACTTCTAGTATTACTATAGGGAGCATTAAAGACAGGAATACCTCTATTTTCAGCTTCTACTAGATCTACCTGATTAGTACCTATACAAAAGCAACCTATAGAAAGTAGCTTAGGTGCATGTTCTAGAGCTTTTTTAGTTATATTTGTCTTACTGCGAATTCCAAGTACGTGAACATCGGGAAGTGTCTTTATAAGTTCTTCTTCAGAAAAAGCATCTTTAAAAAGCTTAACATTAAATCCATCACTTTCAAAAAGATGCAGAGCATTAGGATGAATATTTTCTAAAAGTAATACGTTAATTTTATTTTTAGGATACGAAATCATAAAACAAATTTTTAATAAACCTTTTTTTTGAAAAGAATTTTCAAACCAAATTACAGCACTTTTTTACTGTGAGCTATCAATTAATTTCTAAAAATTTAAAATAAAAATAATATCTTTACAAATTCTCTCTTTTCTTTTTTGTAAGAGATTGAGAAACAAAGTAAGCTCATAGATAAATTTTCGTAAGGAGTCATAAATAATTTTTTTATGAAAGAAAAACTCATTACACTTTTTTTATTATTTTCAACTAGCTTACATGCTAACTTGAGAGCACCTATTCGTATTCTACAGTCTCCTTTTTACGCTATGAATGGAGTTGCTGAATTAGTAGTAAACAAAGAAACTTTAGTGTTTGAATGCGTGGAGGTTATAGAACAATTTTTAAGATATAAATGCAATATCACAGCAGAATACGAAGTTTCTTCTCAAAACTTAGGTAATTACAAGTTTGAGTTTTTAGCTCCTTCTCAACAAGAAATAAAAATTTTAGTAAATGATACTCTGCAAAACTATATACTAAACAAATTAGATTTAAAGTATGAGTGTAAATTTTGTAGTGTAGGATTTAAAGAACTATATAGTATAAAGTTTTCTAGTCAACTTAAGAAATCTACTAACACTATTGTAATTAAATATATTCAATCACTTAGCTTAGAAGAATACGACTATGGATATTTTAAAAGTAGTAAATGGAAACATTTTTTTTACTATGAACTTTGGCCTCTAAAAGAATGGACTTTATCGGATACATTTTTTTTATCTGTCCAACTTATTATTCCAAACAATCCAAGTTTATGGGAAAGAATTTGGAAAACTACAAAAATAAACTGTGAGGGATATGAATTAGAAATTTTCCAAGATATAAAAACAAAAGATTTTTCTTATTTAACCAAATTAAAGGTAAATAAATTTATAAATTTACTTAATTTTAACATAATACATTTAGAGAAAAGTTTAATTTATCAACTAGATTTTGATAAAAATTTTCCAGATAGATTGAGATGTAATTTTTATGAGGATTAATTTAAAAATAGTTTATTACCTTAAATATTTATTGAATATAAAAATACTTACTAAACTTATAGAAAATATTTGAAATCTTTTACTCTATTTGATAACCTCATTTATTAATTTTATTTAATTCATACAAGATCTCAATCTAAAAAGTAAATAATTAGTTGACTAAATAATATTCCTTATCTCTATTATAGTCTACCAACATCTCAAAGCAATTAAAATTAAAAGTGAAAAGCTAAATCATAAAACTTATGTAATTCTGGTAATCTTTTTATCTTGTCAAAATCATAGTACAATAGTAGAGTAAAGGATTTTCTAGTTGATGTAAATTGGTTTGAAAAGTTTATAGATTTTTTGTGTTTTTGGGCTTTTTTGCTATAGTCGGAAGTGTAAAATCCTATGTATAAACCGTCGTTTCCCAAAAATCTGCTGAATGAGCCTAGGCCTACTGACATCGGCTGAAGTAACTCCGAATATCTCCTTTGCTCGGTCTATAAATTCTCCCATTAACGACAAGTCTAGGGTCACTAAAAAGCTAAACAACCAACACCTAGAGACCCCACACCCATAAGCAAGAATCCCGAGTTCAAACCAATCTGCATCATCCGGTCTAAAACAAAACTTCTGTAACTCCAGGCCATCTTCCTGGTAAGTCAACTTCGGCTTATTTTGAAATGGCAAATACCCCCTTCCAAGTAAACCTCTATACTTATCTAAAAGTTTTTTCAGACCTTCTTTAAATTTATAAGACTTCTTCTTAGTCTTGGAATTTTCTACAAAGGGAATAACTAAATCTAGTTTTTCCACTAGATGCTTAGGTATAAGTAAAGTTGACACAGTGGATCTATCAAACCCTTTTAAATCGATCTTTTTATCATGTCTACGATGAAAGTAACTCATCTACAATAAATCCTCCTTTTTATATTAATGCTAAAAAAAAGGATTTAGTTTGAAAATTTTACTATTTCTATAAAAAAATTTCATCTTTTTTTGATGATGAGTTTTTACAGAATAATCATTTAAATTTTCACATTTTCAAGTAGACTTACTTAGTATTTCTCACCTCTAACAAAAGTTACATTATTTTAAAAACTTATTACTTGAAATCAAGTCATAAAATTTTTATTGAATATATTATAATCTAACTTAGTAATTGATTTTAATATTTGCTAAGTATCAAACATAAATTTGTTTAAAAATTTTTGTAGACTACAAAAAAACAATTCCCTATCTTAGTAAAAAAAAATTTAAATATTTCTAAAAAATGGAAAGAAAAAAAATCTTACTAGTAGAAGATGAAGAAATTACAGCACTTATAATTTCAAATTCTCTCAGGAAATTTCATTATGAAGTATATCATGCTTGTAATGGAGAGCAAGCTTTAAGGTTTTTAACTCAACAACAAATAGATCTCATCCTTATGGATATAGACTTAGGAAATGAGGATGGAACAAAGTTAGCTAAGAATATTTTAAAATCTTACAATATACCTATTTTATTTCACTCAAGCCATACAGAACCCGAAATAGTAAAAAAGACAGAAGATATTACTTCTTATGGCTATGTAGTAAAAAATACTGGAAACACCGTCTTAGATGCCTCTATTAAAATGGCTTTAAAACTTTTTTTTGCACACCAAGAACTTGCTCAAAAAAAAATGGAACTTTTTTCATATATACAAGAACTACAAGCTTCCAATGAACAACTCATTGAAACAGAAATAGAACTAGAAAAAAGTCAAGAAATGTTTTCTAAGCTCTTTGAGAGAAATCCAGCTATAGTTGTACTTTTACGTACAGAAGATGGAAAGATTGTTCAAGTCAACGAATCTTGGACAAGGTCCACTGGTTACTCTAAAGAAGAAAGCTTAGGCAAAACTCTCATAGAGTTAGGTATGATTTCTGAAGAAGAAAAAGAAAAATACAACTCTATGCTCTATCAAACAAAATTTATAGAGAATTTTGAAGCCTCTATTTTAGATAAGTTTGGAAATAAAAAATATTTTTTATTTTCAGCTTCACTAGTTGAAATAGATAGAGAGTTTTTTTCTTTAATTTCAGCTGTAGATATTACAGAGAAACTTGAATTTGAGAAAGCTTTAATAGAAAAAAATTTAGAATTTGAAATTATCTTTCAGCTTACTTCTGAACTCTTTTTTCGTACAAGTAAGGAAGGAGTTACTTTAAAATTTTTAGGAGGTCCTCGCTCTAAGCTCTACGCTCCAAGTTATTCTTTTATTGGAAAAAATCTTTCTGAAGTGCTGCCTAACTCAGTAAGTCGTAAAAGTTTACAAGCTATCGAGAAGTCTCTTTCTAAAAAATCTAAAGTAATTCTTAATTACTCCTTACCTAATATGTATGGTGAAAAAGAAGGCTATTACAAAGCTTTTATCTCTCCTATTACTGAAACAGAAGTCATTACAATTATACAAGATCAAACTCAACAAAAAATACGTCAGAGAAAGATTATAAAAATAAATAAAATATGTAATTTTATAAATAAAGTAAATAAACTTTTATTACTAAATTTGAAACTTGAAGATCTATTACAAGAAATCTGTAATTTAGCTTTCAAAGAAGGTAAATTAGATTTTGCTTGGGCTTTAGTTATAAAAAATTCTCAATTTCTTCCCATTTCTTTTTCAGATATTCATACAAATTATTTACAATCTTTAAATTTAAATCAGGAAAAAAATAATTTCTTTAATCAAATCATAGATAAAAAAGAAATTCTTTACTTTAACAACTTAAATAAAGATCCTTGGTTATTAGAATCTTTAGATTATAAAAAAAATTATAAATCTCTCCTACTACTCCCTATCTATAATTCAACTCAGACCCTTGGTTTTTTAAATTTTTATAGTTCTCAAAAAGACTTTTTTTCAAAGCCCATTGTTCAAATTTTAGAGACCTTTCAAACTAGCCTTTTTTGGTATTTAGAAAAAAACAAATCTTTTGACTAAGGTTTTTTTTGTTTTTAAAAATTCAGTTGGAAACAAAAAGAGAATAAAAAAAATGTCCTTATGGTTACAACTTTATCTTTAATTGATGAAAATATCTTAAGTAAGTTAAAAGATTTTTGGAAACAAAATAATTTTTCAGTAGGAATTCCTATTATAGACCTTCAACATGTTTGGCTAATCTATATAGTTTTAAGATTAGAAGAACAAATCTTAGAGTCTGAATCCAACTCCCTAGATGCTATAGCCTCTGACTCCTTAGAAGAAGCTCTTCAGTATGCAGCCGAACACTTTAGCTTAGAAGAAGAAATTATGAAAAAATTTGAGTATCCAAGCTATACTTCTCATGTAGAAACACACAGAAATTTTGCTGAAAAAATTAAAGAAAAATATACTAAAGCAAATGAAGATGAAGTTTTTGCTCTAGGACTTTTAAGCTTACTTAAAAAATGGCTTTTTAATCACATTTTAAAAGAAGATAAGCAGTACTGTGAACATCTAGCTAAACATAGTTCTGAGGTAAGAGATTTCTGCTCTGAACTTTTAAACCAAAAAAAATATTCTATTACAAAAATTCAAGTTCAACTTTACAATGAGGTAACAAAAGAAAAAACTCCTGAAATTACAGAAGTCCAGACAGATGATCCAATTGCTCAAATTCGTCACATTTGGAATTCTTACAACCTTGCTATAGGAATTCCTATTATAGACTTACAGCATATTTGGCTTTTAAAAATGACTGTAGAGTTAGATTTAGGTTTAAAAAGAAAAGAAGGAATAGACCCCGCCTTGTTAGATAAAATTTTACAAGGTGCTTTAGATTATACCAAGTATCATTTTTCAGTAGAAGAAAAATTTATGAGATACTATCGCTATGTAGATTTTATTACACACAGTAACCAACACAAAAGATTTATAGATTTTGTTATTCAAAGAAAAGAAGAAAGTAAAACTGGAAATCCAGAAGTAGCTAAGCTTTTAGTAAAAGATTTAAAAAATTGGTTACTTTCTCACATTGCTTTTGAAGATAAAAAAATTGGGTTATTTTTAGGAAAACGTACTAGAGAAATTTCTGAATTTACAAAAAAAATGCATGAAAAAGGAGAGCTCATCATTTTACCTGAACATAAAACACTTTACAAAGAAATCATGAAAAAATAGGAGTAAACAACAAAATGAGTGAATACTTTAAAGACAAAGTTGCTTTAATTACAGGAGCAGCCTCACCTCGTGGTTTAGGAAGAGCTATTGCAAATCGTTTAGCTAAAGAAGGTACATCTTTAGTACTTGTAGACTTAAATGAACAACAAATTCAAAAAGCAGCAGAGGAAGTAGCTAGTGAGTTTGGAGTAAAGACCTTAGGACTTGCGTGTAACGTTACAAAATCAGAAGACTGTGAAAAAGTAGTTAACCAAACCAAAGAAGTTTTTGGTAGACTTGACTTTCTTGTCAACAATGCAGGTGTGCTAAAAGACAATTTAATCTTACGCATGAGTGAGGCAGATTGGGATTTAGTTTTAAATGTAAATCTCAAAGGAGTCTTTCTTATGACAAAAGCTTGTGCTAAACTTATTTTAAAAAGTCCTTCTGGTAGAATTGTAAATATTTCTTCTGTTTCAGGTCTAAGTGGTCAGCCAGCCCAAGCTAACTATTCTTCTTCTAAAGCAGGAGTCATTGCTCTTACCAAAGTTTGTGCTAGGGAATTTGCAGGAAGAAACGTGACTGTCAATGCTGTTTGCCCTGGATTTATTCAGACAGATATGACAAATGCTTTACCTCAGGATGTCCAAGAAAAGCTTACTGAATTTGTCCCACTTAAAAGAGCAGCAAGACCTGAAGATGTAGCAGGAGTAGTGAGGTTTTATTTAAGTGAAGATGCTTCTTATATTACAGGAACTTATCTGAGAGTGGATGGCGGTGGAGCTATAGGAATGTAAGGAGAAGATTATGAGAGAAGTTGCAATTATTGGAGCTTATCAAACAAGACATGGTAACCATTCAGATAGGTTACTTCGAGATTTAATTAGTGAAGCAGGAAATGGGGCTATAAAAAATGCAGGTATAGATCGAAAAGAAATCCAAGCTGTGTATGTGGGAAATTATGCTGGTCAAGAATTTAATGCTCAAAATACTATGGGTTCTTATGCTGCTACTATTTTAGGTTTAGGTAACAGACCTGCTCAAAAACTAGAAGGAGCTTGTGCTTCTGGAGGATTAGCTGTAAGAGCAGGGTTTTTAGCTGTAGCTACAGGAATCTATGACACAGTACTAGTTTTAGGTGTAGAAAAAATGAACACCAAAGATCCAGAAACTACTATGGAAATTGTAGCACGAGGACAAGACTCTGACTTTGAGGGTGGATTTTGTATTTCAGGTCCTTCTGGATTTGCGTTAAATGCAATCAGGCATATGCATGAATTTGGGACAACTAGAGAAATGTTAGCTACTGTGGCAGAAAAAAATTATTTTCATGGAAGTAAAAATCCTTATGCTCACAAGCAAAAAGCAATTCCACTCAAAAATATTTTAAACGCAAGAGTAGTTACTACACCTTTTGGTTTTCACGATATGTCCTTAGTAACTGACGCAGCTGCGGCACTAGTGATTACTACAAGAGAAAAAGCAAAATCTATAAGTAAAAAGCCTGTGTTAATTAAAGGCTCGGGGCATGGAGCTGATTACTTTACTCTTTCTATGAAAAAAACTTCTGTTGCTTTTCCTGCAACTATCCAAGCAGCTAAAGAAGCTTTTGGGATGGCAAATGTCAAACACTCTGAAATTGACGTTATAGAGTGTCATGATTGTTTTACTATTACAGAAATTATTAACATTGAAGACTTAGGTTTTGTAGAAAAAGGTAAGGGTGGACATTTTACACTTGAGGGACATACTCGCCTGGGTGGAAAATTACCTGTCAATACTTCTGGAGGACTTAAAGCTAAAGGTCATCCCATTGGAGCCACGGGAGTTGGGCAAGTAGTAGAAATGACTTTTCAGCTACGAGAAGAAGCAGGTGAACGACAAGTCCAAGGTGCAAGAACTGCTTTAACTCATGTCTTAGGTGGTCCAGGTGC
>Ga0308414_1000885_pt1 | contig 19588 bp, 14 predicted proteins | sample HotsprSampleOS50_FD_205667 | JGI IMG/M metagenome (GOLD analysis project Ga0308414, IMG submission 205667) | Hot spring phototrophic mat microbial communities from Octopus Spring, Yellowstone National Park, Wyoming, United States - 20090730_OS50 ...
AAGTGCGGGGTTGGTTCATCGCCACGCCCACTTCTCCGGGCGACAAGTCGAAGGTGGTCCGCATGAATTCGTTGCCCGGCCACTCGACTCCGCCGACCGCGCTAACCTCCAAACGCCCCGCGGAGAGCAGGGGGGCCACACTGCCGGCAGTCATCCAAGTGAACTCCGGAGGGTCAAGAACCTCGACATCCGCTCGGCCGGCAAAAACTTCCTTCAACGGCTTGCCCGCCTTGCGAGCCTCGGCGAGCAGCTTTTCAGCCGCCTGCTTGGCCAAGTCGCGCGCCTTGACGAGTTTCCACGCATCAAGCACGGCTTGACGCACGCCTTCCTCTTCCCATTTCGGCGCGCGCGGCTTGGATTCCTCGATCGGCCACCAAATAAACTGGCTGCCGCGCAGGTCGAAGCCGCGAGTCGGAATGTAAAGCCGCTGACCGAACACCGTTTCGAGAAATGACCCCCCCGATTCCGCAATCGCGTCGGCCAGTTCGAGTTTTCGCAAATCCCATTCGGGCAACAGGTCCGTTTCCACCTGGATCAACCGGTTTTCCTTGGCCCACGCCGCGAAATCCGGTGGCTCGACCTTGCCTTGCCCGGTGATCCTCTGCTCGCGGTACTGCGTCAGCCGGCGAACAACACGCTGGAACAGCTCGTCAATCTTGCGCGACGCCAACTCCCGACGAATCTGCTCTTTGATCTCGTCGGTCGGGCCCGTGGGCGGCGTCTTCGTTTCGGGCAGGCTCGTTTTCGGCTCAGCCGGCTGATCGGTGCCGTTGGAAGCCGCGCCGCTCGTCGCCGTCCTGGCATCATCAGCTTTGGAATCCGATTCTTCGCTCCGCGGGGCCGCTTCAGGCTTCGGGCCCTCCGACAACGCCTCTTTGCTCGGTTCAGTTCCCAAGTTTTCGGCCATTTTTTCAGCAGTTTCCGACTTGGGTTCGGACGGTGCGTCGGCAGCCGGCTTTTTCGCCGCCTGATCGCCGGCCTCGGCGGTGTCCTCCGCCACCGTCGCGGTCTTTTCAGAACCGGCGGCCGCCGGATCGTCGGCCAAGCTCACGAACTGAACCGCAATCATACGGCTCGGGGAGGCCCCGTCCGTCGGCAGGTTCAAACTCGACTTCTCGGCAGGCGCGCCCGTCGAATCCGGCTTCGATTCGCCCTCGTCCGTTTTCTCTTCGCTCTTCTCTTCGCTCTTGCCCGGCGGTTTCGGCGCGCCGCCCTCTTCGGCCGGAGAATCGGTGGTACCCGCTGCCGGCGCAGACGCCGGCTTCTCCATCACAGGATTCTCGGTACCCGGCTGCGACTCATCCTTCAGTTTGTCGCCTGGGGATTCCGCGCCGTTGCCGAACGGTGTTGTCGCCGCACCTCCGGCGGACGGTGCATTTACCACAGGGGCGGTCGAAGGCCCGGAGACGGGCTGTTCTTTCTCCGATCCGCCCGAAGGGCCGCCGGGCGAATTCGCGGGCGCCTTCGGTTCATCGGGCGTGCCGAAGTCGATCCGCGGTCGATTCTGACGATCGTAGCGATCCTTCTCTTGCTCGTACTGCGCCAACACCTCGGCTTCCGTGATTTGGTTCTTGGCAATCTCCTCGACGTCGGCTTTGATGTACCGCAGCCGGACTTTCGCGGGCTGGAAGAACCCCGGCGTCGGCGACGACGGCGGCCACGGCTGCTTCCGGTGCTCTTCGAAGAACTGCTTCAGTTCCGCCTCGTTCGGCTCCGCCACCTGACCCGCATAGTTCTTCACCGGAATCGGCACCAACTCTACTTTCGCCTGGCGACGAATGCGCTGGAAGTAGTCCCAACGCTGGCCCGGTGTGGTGATTGCCACCGAGGGCACAATCGTATCGACCAGTCCCATCGACAGCATCGCCTCGCGCAGCAACTCGAACAACTCCGATTCGCGCATCGAGTGCCGCTTGAGAATGTCGTCGAGAACGAACGGTTTGACCCGTTTTTCGGTGAGTACGACGAGATAATCGTTGATCGCCGAGTTGTCAACGCTCATTCCGATCTCTTGCGCGTAGCGAGCCAAACTCCACAGACGCACTACGTCGGGCACCGGATTCGATTCATCGGCCCGCAGGTGAAAGAGCAATTTGTTCGCTTCCTCGCCGCGGCCTTGGGCCTGCATTACTACCCCCCCCAACTCGCGCACGAACGCAACAAGTCGGGCGTGTCGATGCACCAACTGATTGATCTGCGACTGGGTGAGGTTCCCATGGCGGGCCGTCGACACGATTACCGGATCGGATCCCTGCCTGCTTCCCATGGCCTCCATCATCATGGGAATGAACACGAATCCGAACATGACCATCACGGTCAGCGCCACCATCATTGCCTTGCGGTTGCGTCGAAAAACGGCAAACGGGCTAGCCATGAGACAATCACCTTCCCTAGCGCATAACTGTGAAAAAACCCGGTAAACCAACCTGAGCGAAAAACGTCCGCTGACGGCGGCCAATGCCGTCGGAATGCCGCGAGCCTGTCGCAAGTCGCCCTTGTCGAATGGTCCGATTCCCGGCGTCCGCCCTTTGCCGCGACCATTTCAACCGCCCTCCAAGTTACTATGCCGTAAGTTGGTCGGCGGTGTTATGCTTCGCCGGCAGCCGTTGACTTCTCAAGGTTCCCGGCTGAACCCGGCGCGATGACACTTTCGGGCAGGGGTTGATCACCGTAATTCGGCAATTCTAAAGGGATTTGCGCCAATTGCAATGCCACTTCGGTATCAAACGAGGCGGTCGCGGACAAATGGCACGTGCCGCGGCGCCCATTTCGCTTCCGGGGCGTAACGAAACACGGGTCTTGCGAGGTCGCCGTATCGCAAGCAAAATATCACCGTTCGACAGTGCGATTGCAACATATTGTAGAGCAATCACTTACGAATGAGCTGCGAAGATGCGTGTCCGGAAGAATCGAAGCTCGCGACGGTCTCCCGTCCGGGCCTCGCCAGACAGGTGCCGTCCGACTCCATCGCTGGTCGCAACACAAAGACGCAAACGACAACGGAACTGCCTTTTCTTCCGGCTAGATCGAACATCGCTTCGCACCGCGCTATGCGACACAAACCAGAGGGCTTTACAAAGCTCCGCAGTCTTGCGACGAATTGGGTTTAATGGAATTCCATCGAACACCGGCACCGTGCCAAGTTGTCCCTTGCCGGTGCAATCAAAACCGGCTTGGCCCGCTCGCGTTTCCCATTGCTTCGGGGAAACGGGCGAGGAACTCCAGTTGACGACTGGACCAATCTGTGCGACAACCACCCGTTTGTCACACTCGTTTTCGCTTCCATTGATCGAGAAGCGTCGTGCCCCGAAGCGGGAGTTGTGAGGACAGCGGGCATCGCGCCTGCTGATCCCGCCGGCGGTTCTGCCCGAGGCGACTGTCGAATTCCCGTTGGGGCGGCAATGCGCCGATCGTTGTCGTTATTACCGCTGCTGCCTATGGCCAAGAAATCTGAGACGACTGGGACTTCGCTGGTCATTGTTGAATCGCCTGCCAAGGCGCGGACCATTAGCCGTTTTCTTGGGCGGGGATTCACCGTCGAAGCGAGCATCGGCCACATCCGCGACTTGCCCGAAGGCGCAAAAGAGGTGCCGGCGGAATTGAAGAAGAAGCCTTGGGCGTATCTGGGCGTTAATGTTGACGCGGATTTCGAGCCGATTTACATCGTGCCTAAGGAGAAGGCGGCCCAGGTTCGAAAACTACGGTCGCTGCTCAAATCGGCTTCCGATCTCTATCTGGCAACCGACGAAGACCGCGAGGGCGAGGCCATAAGCTGGCATCTTTGCGAGGTGCTTCAGCCGAAAGTGCCGATCCGCCGCCTGGTCTTCCACGAAATCACGGCCGAGGCGATTCATGAAGCCCTCCGCCAGCCGCGCCAGATCGACGAAAACCTGGTCCGCGCTCAGGAAACGCGCCGCATTGTCGACCGGCTTTTCGGTTACGATGTGTCTCCGTTGTTGTGGCGAAAAATCCGCCCTCGACTCTCAGCCGGACGCGTTCAAAGCGTGGCGGTGCGGTTGATTGTCGAGAGGGAACGCCAACGCATGGCGTTCCGGTCGGCCGCCTATTGGGATCTGGCCGCCGAGTTGACTACCGGCTCCGGCGGGCGTTTCGAGGCCCAATTGATCTCCGTGGCCTCGCGGCGCATTCCCTCCAGCCGCGATTTCGACGCGACCACCGGCGAGTTGAAAGACCACTCGCTTCTGCTGCTCGATCAGGCGCAAGCCGAGCAGCTTGCCGCGAGGCTGTTGGGGGCGGTCCCGCGCGTGGTCGACGTCGAGGACAAGCCCTACACCACGCGCCCCTATCCGCCCTTTACCACCAGCACGTTGCAACAGGAGGCGAACCGCAAGTTCGGCTTCACCGCCCGGCACACCATGCAGCTTGCACAAAGCCTGTATGAGAACGGGCATATCACCTACATGCGAACGGATTCGACAAGCTTGGCGGCCGCGGCCGTTCAAGCGGCTCGCGACCTCGTGGCCGCGCAATACGGCAAAGAATACCTCTCGCCGCAACCCCGCATTTATCAAACCAAGGTGAAGAACGCCCAAGAGGCCCACGAAGCCATCCGGCCGGCGGGGCATCCGTTCGATCTTCCCGAAGCGCTGCGCGGGAAACTGAGTTACGATCAGTTCCGTTTGTACGACCTGATCTGGAAACGCACCATCGCCAGCCAAATGAGCGACGCGCGCGCGCACCGCATTACCATCACCGTGCTGGCCGACGACGCCGTCTTCCAAGTGACCGGCAAGACGATCGAGTTCGCCGGCTACCTGCGGGCGTATGTCGAGGGGGCCGACGATCCCGAGGCGAACCTTGCCGAACGCGAAATCGTCCTGCCGCCGGTCCAACCAGGCGAATCGTTGCAGTGGGAGCGCCTGGAACCGAAGGGCCATGCCACGCAACCCCCCAATCGATACAGCGAAGCGTCGCTGACGCGCGCCTTGGAAGAGATGGGCATCGGACGGCCGAGTACTTATGCTTCGATCATCGATACCATTCTGGCTCGTCAATACGTCTTCAAGCGGAACAATAGTCTCGTTCCCACCTGGACGGCGTTTGCCGTATGCCAGCTTCTCGAATCGCATTTGCCTCACCTGGTCGATTACCAATTCACGGCCGAAATGGAAGACGAGCTTGACGCCATCAGCCGTGGCGAACTGAACCATGTGGAGTACTTGCGCGAGTTCTATTTGGGCAATGCCCGCCCCGGTTTGCGCGACCAGGTGGCCGCCAAGATCGGCGAGATCGATGCCCGAGATGTCAGCCGGATTGTGATCGGCCGGCCGGAGGGACAAGAGGAAATCGTCGTTCGCGTCGGGCGCTTCGGCCCGTATCTCGAACAGGGATCGCGGCGCGCATCGATTCCCGACGCGACGCCGCCCGACGAAATCACGGTGGCCGTCGCCTTGGAAATGCTCGATCGCGCACAGGCGGCCGAGCAGCCGTTAGGTTATTGCCCACAGACGGGAAAGCCCATTTTCGTCAAGTCGGGCCGGTTCGGTCCCTATGTTCAACGCGGCGGCGGCGAAGGCGATGAGGAAAAGCCTCAAAGCGCCTCGCTTTTGCGCGGCATGAAGCCCGAAGAGATCACCGTAGAGGTCGCTTTGCAACTGCTTTCTCTGCCGCGCGAGGTCGGCGCGCATCCCGAAAGCGGCGAGATCATTGTCGCCGCTAACGGACGCTTCGGCCCGTACATCAAATGCGGCGCAGAAACGCGTTCTCTTCCCGAGCACATTTCGCCGCTCGATGTGACGGTGGAACAGGCCGTTGCGTTGCTTGCGCAACCCAAGGGGGGACGAGGGCGACGCGGCAGCCGCGAACCCCTGAAGACCCTCGGCTCGTCGCCAGTAACCGGCCAGCCGGTGCGCGTCATGGCCGGACGATACGGTCCTTACGTGACCGACGGCGAGACGAACGCCTCGTTGCCGCGAGGGGCGAATCCCGAGGAGCTTGACCTCGATCAGGCCCTCGAAGTGCTCAAAGCCCGCGCCGAAAAGGGGCCGTCTCGCGCACCGAAGCGGGCGGCGGCTAGAACCGGAACGCCCCGGCGGGCGACGGCTGCGAAGAAGAAACCGGGCGGCGCCCGTACCAAAACAAAGAAGAAGGCGGGCGCGGCGTCCAAAAGTCGCGCAACAAAGACAGCCAAGAAATCGCCGTCGCGAAGCAAACGCTCGCAAGCGGCGGACCAGCCCGCGCAGCCCCGCGCCGAAGAAAGTCCCGGCTCTTCACCATCCGCCGCGGCCAATGCGGCCGACTGAGGCCCCGTTCGGCGATGGAACAGGCGGGCACAGGCGAGAAGCCCCCGTCGGCCGTGCCGCTCGACTTTCCCGCGTCGGCAGGATACGATGACTCTCGCAATCGTGTCCGTAACCGCTGGCCGTAACCGCTGGCGTCGCGAACCCATCTTATCGCGGTTCCCGCACGGCGAGGGCCTGACGCGGCGATCGCACACTTACCAGTCCGACCGCTTTGAGGAGCACAACCATGTTCGCCGTTTTTCGTTCTCTTTTGGCTGGAGTCGCCCTCGGAGGGGCTTTCTGCGCTGTCGCCGCCGACGGCGCAGAGGTCGTGTACGTTGTCGCACCAACCGGTTGGTTCGGTTCCGGCAGCTTGTATGCGCGCGAATCGATTCCGTACTTCGCGGCGAATCCCCCTGTTTACTACAGTCATGTGGTGCCGCGGACGTACGGCGGCAGCCCCTACGCCGATCTGCCCGCCGTTCGGACCGCGCAGGCAGTTGCTCCGCCGCGTGTGGTGCGCAACGCCCATGCGGCCGATCAATTCGAAATGGAACTCGCTCCGGTCCGCCCGCTGCGAGTTCGCAATCCCTACGTGCCGGAAGAGCCTTCCAATTGACAGGGCGGCCCGCGCATGGTGCGCGTTCGTCGCCGAAGCGGAAGACGAGCAAGCAATCCGACCGCCGATTATTCGCTGATCACCAAGGGCCACTGATCAGCAGGAAGCGGCTCCCAGTCGCCGAAGAACCGATGGCCGACCGCAACGTGCTTCAGCTCGAGCGTTTGCCGATCGACAACGAGCAACAAACACCGCAACCATCGCGCGCAAGTGAGAATGTACACCGCAGCGGTTTCGCTCAGCCGCCAATGACGCCATCGCTCCCATTCCGGGTGTTCCGAGAGGATTCTCGCCATTCTCGGATCGTCGGGGCCGACGGCCGCCAAACTTCGACACGCCGTGCAACGGCCGCCGATCAAAACGAACGACGCAACCGCTTGATTGCATGACGAACAGGCAACAAGGCTTTCCGCCAATACCCGCTGTTCGCTCACCGGGCAAACGACAGTCAATTCGGGCAGAACGTTTTTGCCGGTTGCGGCACAAGTCACAAGTTCCGCGGACGTTACGATGCGGCCCGTAACCTCGCAACGAGCAAGCGATTCGGCCGCGACAATCCTTCCATCGTCGGTGGCCGCAAGGCGATAGGTTGCGCGGCCGCTGACCGGGCAAATCCACGGCGGCGGTTTCAGGCTTCGCGCCCAGCCGGAGAACGCGAGTTCGGCGGTCTGTTCGCCGATGTCGAATCGAAGCCGACCTTCGGCGAACTTTACCCAAACGGCGGTGACAGCCGGCATGCCGCCGCTTGTCGGCTCGCCGGAACCGGTCCTCTCTCGCAGTGCTGCCTGGATGCGGTTCAGATCGTCTCGGCATTGCTTCGGCGGCGAGGCCAACACAACCAGACGGTCCATGCCCAACTCGGCAACCAACTCGGGCCGCATGGGTTGCAGACGGTCGTCGAGAAAGAGCGACCGCGACGGCGATTCAGTGTTATAGTCGCAACGCAAGAATAGGCGGTCGTCGAGGGTGCAGCCCGCCAAACGCACCGAGCCGCCTTCAACCCGATAGGCATCGAAAAGCCGCCCGGTCAATTGGTGGACGCTTTGCGGCTGATCCGCCGGCGCGGTATGCCTGATGGCGTCAACGGTTTCCATCGTCATTGCTCCGAGCCTATCGAAGCCCCGCCAATGAGTCTCCGAACGGCACGCCGCAAAACAGGCTGTTCCGCACCGCTCGTTATTCGCTTCCGCGGCAATGGAGTGCGGTTAAACCGCCGAATGTTGCAATCGCCGCGAATCGGGCAGGGGAACAACCTCGGCTTCGCCCGCATCAATTTCTCAACGCCTAGCGACAACTTCGACGATCCGGACGACGCGAACGCAAACGGCCCCGAATAAACGGACCGCGGTGTCTCTAACCCTTTTCGGGCACCGGCACCCCGGCCATTGTAAAGAAACCGCTCGAAAGGCGAAAGTCGGAAGGCGGCTCGTGCCGGCGAGAAGACTTGCATGGCATTTGTCGCGGGCAAGCGGCGTACGCGATTGCGAAACCTGTGCGGCCGATGCGGGTTGCGCAGAAGGAAATCGCCGCCTGCGGCCGCAACGAACAGGGCACGGCCCCGCGGACGGTGCGTGCACAGCGAGTTTGTCTCGGACCAAGGCACCGACTATCAATGCGATCCGTGTTGCGGCCGCGGACCATCGCGAATCGTCGAGGGCACAGCGACAGCGTTGTTGCCGGTTTTCGTCGCGGCGGGTCGGCTTCCCGGCCAGGGGATATCCGGTCATAATGTCGTCATTAAGAAAAGCGATTCTTTGAGTTCGGCTGTGCGGCCGGCGCACTGGAAGCGAAGAACGCCCGTCCGTCGGTAATCGAGCAGATCGGGCCGGAACGACGACCGAGGAAACGACTGAGCGGGAGATGGCATTGGTGAAGAAATCAGACCGCAAGCCCTTGCTGGCCATCACGTTAGGCGATCCGGCTGGAATCGGTCCGGAGATTATCGTCGGTGCCTGGGCTGAGACGGTCGTTCACGAGATCTGCCGACCGGTGGTTGTTGGGCATCCGCAAGTGCTTCGACGGGCAGTGGCGCTTTGGCAACTGGACACCCGCGTGGTCGAAGTCGATCGGCCCGAAGACGCTCGTTCAGCGCCGGACCTAATCGCGTGCCTTCCTTGCGGCGACGACAACGTACTCGATGTTCAGCCGGGATCGCTCGACGCGCGAAGCGGCGAGGCGGCGTATCAGGCGGTCGTTGCGGCCGCCCGGCTTGCCCTTGACGAACGCGTCGACGCCGTCGTTACGGCGCCGTTGCACAAAGAGGCGATGCGAATGGCGGGTCATTGCTTTCCCGGGCACACCGAGCTGTTGGCCGGTCTGTGCGGCGCGGACGAGTTTGCCATGATGCTCTACCTCGGCCCGGATAACGACTCGGCTTCCTCGGCCGGACTGGCCGTCGTCCATGTAACGCTCCATACGGCCTTGCGGCAAGTTTTCGACGAACTGACTGCCGAGGCGATCGTTGCGAAAACGCGATTGGCCGATCGATTCATGAGTCAGTTGATGAACACTCGCCCGCGCATCGCAGTCGCGGCGTTGAATCCGCACGGAGGCGAAGGAGGGCTTTTCGGCGACGAAGAGCTGCGGATCATCCGTCCCGCCGTTGATCGTGCGAGAAGCGAAGGATTGAACGTCTTCGGGCCGTTCCCGATAGACACCCTGATGGTGCGCGCCCGCGACGGCGCTTACGACGCCGTCGTGGCCATGTACCACGATCAGGGCCACATCGCGCTAAAGCTCATGGGCATGCACCGTGCCGTCAATGTAACGCTCGGGTTGCCCATCATCCGCACCAGCGTCGCTCACGGCACGGCCTTCGACATCGCATGGCAACGTCAGGCGGAAACCGGAAGCATGATCGAAGCGATGCGAGTTGCCGCGCGGCTGGCCATCGGCAAAAGCCGCCAACGCTGATGCTGCGAATAGCCGCGTCCACCGAAGCAGAACCGCACGTGTCGCCATTGTGCGCCCTCGAAGTCGGCGGCAACTCGGGGTTCGCTATGACTGCCACGGCAGATTCTTTTCCCTTCTCTTAGGTACGATGGGAGCCGATCGACTGACAATGGATTCCGCAAGCTCTTCCGACTACTGCTGGATGCTCCTCATCCGCCACGGCGCGACCGCGAATAACGATGCCGTCCCGCCGCGACTGCAAGGCGCCCGAAGCGATCCGCCGTTGTCCCATGCGGGAATTCGGCAGGCCGACCGCTTGGCCGAATTCCTCGCCCGATTGCCGATCCGAGACGTGTTCGCCAGTCCGCTGCTCCGCGCGCGGCAAACCGCCGACCGAATCGCCCAGACTCATTGCAAGACAACGACCATTGTCGAGCAACTCCGCGAAATCGATTGCGGTCAATGGGAAGGGCTGACCTGGGACGACGTGGAACAGCGCTGGCCCGACCACTACCGTAATTTCGTTGCAAATCCGGGGGAAGTGCCGTACTTGGGCGGGGAGAGCTTGTCGGATGTCGAGCGTCGCGTTGTGCCCGCTTTAGGCCGCTTGGCGGACGATCACCGCGGAAGGATGATCGTGGTTGTGGCGCACAACATGGTGAACCGCTGTTTCCTCGCCCATCACTTGCACACCCCGCTCGCCGACTATCGGAAGATCGTGCAAGAGAACGGGGGAATCAATCTGATCCGCTGCGGCGGCGATTACGTGCGAATTGTGACGATCAATTCCCTTTGGCATTTGGCCGATTTCCACGGTTTCGGTCCGGCTCCCAAGATGCAATAGTCGCTGATGACGGCTTTGAGCCGGCTTATCGCGCCGGACGATAAAGCGATTCGTACGCCATCGAAGGCGGCCGAGCAATCGGTTCGCCCCGGGGAAATGGGCCGCGTGCCAATCCGGCCGATCGGCGAAAAAGAATCAGCCGGCCGCTTGGCTTATGCCTGTACGGCGCATTTTGCCCCGTGCCCGGCTCAAAATCGGCCCGATGCTGTTCTCGGGCAGCCCGACCGCCACCCCGATCTCTCGATAACTCTTGCCTTCGAGGTGATAAAGGCGCACGACGTCGGCCTCAATTCCCTGAAGTCCCTCGAGGAGTCGCTGCACTTCTTCGTGATTGGCCAAGCGCGTTTCCACAGAGGGTTGCGGGTCGGCGGCCGCAACTGCTTGTTCCGCCGCATCGCTGAGCCGCAGCGGCGACTTTCCGGCAAGAAGTTCGCGGACCACGATCCGCCGGGCGATCACCGTCAAATAAGTCGCCAAGCTGCTCTGTCCGCGAAAGTTTCGCAGCAAGGCGAAGTCGTTGCGAAGGACCTCAAGAAAGACCTCGGCAATCAGGTCGTCGCGATCGTCGGGCGAGAGCCGCATGCTTCGGGCCTGCGCGGTGTGATTGACCACATGGACCACCAGGCCCATGAAACGGTCGACGAAATCCTCCCAAGCGCGAGGCTTGCGATTCAGACACCGATCGAGCAACGAACGGTCAATTTCCGAGAGGGCCACGTACGTTGTTCCTTGACGAGAACGATGCCCGGCAAACTTGGCGAAAAGGCCCGCCCCCCTCCGGCACACCAAAATCGTCCAACTTATTAGATTGTAAATTCCCGACTACGAAGTTACAAGCGAGAACTACGAGAACGGTCTCGCCTCGCTCGGCCGCCCGATCGCCCCGTAACCCAAGGCGTCAACCTCGCGTCATTTTTCTGCAAATCCGCCCGCTCCAAACCATTTTGCCTAATCGGCATCGATACGCCGATCTGCCCCGCGCGGACAACCGGCGGACAGGGCGAGACTACTGCTCTGCACACCGCTTCGGCCGATAATAGAGCAGCAATCTAAACGTCAAACGTTACGACGTCGTCTGGAGGACGCCGTAACGTTGGTCTCCGCAAGCCGTTTTCAGACATGCCCGCCGCCCGCCGACAAAACCAAGATGTGGGTGGGCCCCGGCTGGATCGCCCGGCCCCATCTCCAAAACTGGCTCGACTGCATCAAAACCCGATCACGGCCCAACGCCGATGTCGAGATCGGCCACCGGTCGGCCTCCGTTTGCCCTTTTGGCAACAACGTCCGCGAACTGGGGCGCAAGCTGCATTGGGATCCACAAAACGAGCGGTTCGTCGCCGACGACGAAGCAAACACGCTCGTCGCACGGACTCCGCGGAAAGGCTTCGAACTGCCGCCGCCCGGCTAACCGCTCCGTCCGTCGAGCGGCCAGGATCCAAACGGCCGGAGCGATTCCCCGATCGCATCAGGGAAACCGCACCTCGCGATGATCGGCGTCTTTGCAGGTCACCGCCAAGTGTTCTGGCGAAACATGCTCGACGCCGACAATCTCGATCGTCATCTGCCCTTCGTCTTCGATTCGAGCCAGTTCGTGCCGCTTGCGATTGTTGAGGAAATCGGCCACCGGCACGGCCACACTGACGGCGACATGCTTGATGTTCTCTCGCTGCGACGCCAGGATCAGCAGCCGGATGACATCGAGCACCATGCTCTCAGGCGTTTTCACCCAACCGGTGCCGTTGCACGTCGGACAGTCGGTGAACACGCTCTTCTTCAGGCTGGGCCGCACCCGTTGCCGGGTCATTTCCACCAAGCCGAACGGGCTGGTGCGCAGAATCTTCGTTCGGGCGCGATCGCGCTTCACGGCATCGCGCAGCGCCCGCTCGACATCGCGGCGGTGCTTCTCTCGGCGCATGTCGATGAAGTCGTTGACGATCACACCCCCGAGATCTCGGAGCCGGATTTGCCGGGCGATTTCGCGTGCCGCGATCAGGTTCATTCGGTACGCCGTCTCTTCGGCCGAATCATCCGCGCGGAAACTGCCGCTGTTGACGTCGATCGCCACCAAGGCCTCGGTTTGATCGATGACGATTGATCCCCCCGAGGGCAGCGGAACCTTCCGCTGGTGGATCTTCGCGATTTCCTCGTCGAGATGATACTTGTAGAAGAGCGGCTCTTTCCCCGAGTAGAGCTGCAAATGATGCACGTAGCGAGGCATGACCAGTTGCAGAAACTCCTTCGCGCGCTCGAAGGCCTGCGGCTCGTCGATATAGATCGCGTCGCAGTCGCCGTTGAAGATGTCGCGAATCGTCCGAATGATCATGTCGCTCTCTTGGTAGATATCGACCGGCGCCGGCAGCTTGCGCACGCGGCGGACGATAACCTTCCAAAGGCGGAGCAAATAGGCCAAGTCTCGAGAAAGTTCCCGCTTGGTCCGATCGGCGCCCGCCGTGCGGACAATGAACCCAACGCCTTTCGGAGGGTTCAGCTCGAGCATGATGTCGCGCAGCCGGCGGCGCACCGTTTCGTCTTCGATCTTGCGCGACACGCCGATCCGCCCCAACGCGGGCATCAACACCAGATAACGGCCGGGAATGCTGATGTAGGTCGAAAGCGTCGGCCCCTTGGTGCCGATGCCCTCCTTGATCACCTGCACCAACACCTCATCGCCTCGCCGAAAGACGTCTTGGATCGGGGGCTTGAAACGGGGGCGAACGCCGTTGCGGGGCCGGCGGCGATTCGGCGCCCCGCCCGCGGCACGCTCGGCGTCGTCGTCGAACTCGTCGTCGCCGCCGCGAGGGCCGTCGTAGCCGCCGGCGATCCGTTTCGGATCGAAGCCGGCCTGGCGGAAATACTCCGGCTCGACGTCGCTGATGTGCAGGAACCCGTTTCGCCCCACGCCGAAATCAACAAAGGCCGCCTGAATACTCGGTTCCAGATTGACGACAACGCCTTTGTAGATGTTGCCGACGTAACTGTCTTGGCCCGTGCGCTCGACATACAGCTCTTCGAGAACGCCGTCTTCAACAATGGCGATCCGGCACTCCTCCGGTTGCGCCACGTTGATCAACATTTCCTTCTTCATGGTCTCGCTTTCTCTCATGGGTCAGAGGAGCGAGTGCGGTTCGTCGGCAAAACGGCGGCCTCAAGGGGCGATTGCCGCGGTTCCAGGATTACGTCGGTTCTACTCCATACGGCGCCGTCCCGCTCGGCGTCGGGCAGGCCCAAGGCCGCCATCACCTCGCGCGGCCCGGCGCTCGCGTTGGCGCCGACGGCGAGCCGCATGACCAAGCGATCGCCCTCAAGCCGCAACGATTCGACGAGCGGCCGTACATCAATCGGCGACCGCTCGGGACCTCGCGACACAACGCTCGAATCCGAATCCAGAAACTCAGCAATCCGTTGGGGCAAGACCTCGACAAGCGACCCGGGCAGGCTGCCGGAGTACTCGACGCTGATCGCCTTCGCCTTGCCCGTCACAGGCGCTTCCACCGATCCCGGCACCAGCCCGCTCGGCGCGCACGCCTGCAAACGCCGTTGAATCTCAGCGGCCTCTACCGGCTCGGCCAGCTCCAACTCCAGCACCTCGTTCTCCGCGGCTATCCCCAACGCCAACGCCAGCGGAAAGGTCATCCTTGGCTTCGGATGAAACCCTTCGCTGAATGCCATCGGAAGGGCGGCACGTCGGAACCAACGCTCGCAACACCGCATCAAATCGCGGTGTCCCAACCATCGCAGGTCGCCCTGCTTGCCGAAACGAATACGCACTCGATATCGAACCATCAACCTGCGCCGCCCGCATCTCGTTGCAGTCTCTCGACTCGGCCGTGCAACCGAACCGTCCCGAAGGAGTTCGTATCTCCGCACGGATGTCAACCCGCTGTTGCGTGCAACTGTCGAGGCCCACGAGGGTGGGCGGCTCTGCGGAACGGGGAGTTCTCCGCTCCCGCATTCCTTGGTGTTTTCCACTTTGCCCGCTTTTGCCGGCGCGGCGTCCACGCCGCGCGCCCGTCTCGGAGAAAATCGGCACGCCCTTTCGGCTGGGAGCCGATCAGAAGCTGGCATCGGGCACGCGCTTCTTCAGTTCCCCGCGCAAATATGCCGTAATATCGCGAGCATTCTCCATCGTCATCGCTTTTTGGGCAACCGATTCGCAATCGGGTATCGTCAGACGGCGGCACACATTCTTCAGCTCGGGAATGGCGCTGGGAGTGACGCTGAACGAGCGCAGCCCCAGTCCCAAGAGCAACATCATGTACGTGATCGATCCGCTCATCTGACCGCACAAGCTGATCGGTACTCCTTTGCGGACAGCCGATCCGATCGCGATCGAAAGCAGCTTCAGCACGGCCGGATCGGAGGGATTGTACAACCCGACCACGTCGCGATTGCTCCGATCGACGGCCAGCGTGTATTGAATCAGATCATTGGTGCCGATGCTGAGGAAGTCGACCTCCTCGAGAAAATGGTCGATCATCATCACCGCCGCCGGCACTTCGACCATCATCCCCACCGGAAGCGACCGATTGTACTCGATGTCGTTCTCATCAAGGTCTTCCATCACATCGGCCAGCACCATCTTCGCCTGCCGCAGTTCCATCAAGGTCGAAACCAGGGGGAACATCACTTGCACGTTGCCCAAGGCGCTGACCCGCAAAATCGCCCGCAATTGCGTGCGGAACAGCGGAAGATTCCTCAGCGTCAGCCGGATACTGCGCAATCCCAGAAACGGGTTCTTTTCGTCTTCCGGTTTGGGTAGGTGCGGGATTTTGTCGGCGCCCAAATCCAAGGTGCGAATGGTCACCGGCTTGCCGTTCATCGCCTCGACCACCCGCCGATACGCCTGGTAGTGGTCCTCTTCGTTCGGTTCCGAGTCGCTGCCCAAATACAAAAACTCGGTACGGTAGAGGCCTACCCCATCGGCGCCGCGATCGACGCAATGCTCGACTTCGTAGGGAAACTCGATATTCCCCAGCAAGTACACGCGGGCTCCGTCGGCGGTTTCCGCCGGCAGGTCCCGCAAACTCTGCAAACGCGCCGCCTGCGCCTGAAGCTCTTGCGACTCGTGCCGATAGCGGGCCAGCGTCTCTTCGTCGGGCTGAAGGATGATGATGCCGCGATCCCCGTCGATAATGACCGTGTCGCCGCCCGAAACCTCGGCCAGAAACGGCCCCGCCCCGACAACCGCCGGAATCTCCAACGCCTCGGCCACAATCGCCGTATGGCTTCCCGGTCCGCCAAGCTCGGTCGCAAATCCCCGGACGAAGCGGCGGTCCAAGTTGGCGGTCTCGCTGGGCGTCAGATTGTGGGCCAACACCAATACCGGCGAAGTCAGTTGCGAAATGTTCTCGCGGCGATGGCCCAGCAAATGGCGAAGAAGTCGCTTTTCGATATCGACGATATCGTTGGCGCGCTCCGCCAAATAGGGGCTTTCCAGCCTCTGGAAGACCTGCACATACTGCCGCATCTTGCGGCTCACGGCGTACTCGGGCGAGTAATGCCGATCGCGAATCATTTCCTCCAAATCCGCCCGCAACCGCTGGTCTTGCAGCATCTGCAAATGGGCTTCGAAGATCGCCCCGTATTTCTCGCCCAACTCCTTGGTAATCGCGTCGCGGTTGCGGGCGATCTCGGCGGACGCCGCCGCAATCGCCTTGTCGAGACGTTCGATCTCGTTTTCCACCGCGTCGCGCGCAACGAATCGCTGCGGGATGCGAAATCCCTCATTGTCCATTACCAGCGCTTCGCCGATGGCGACGCCCGGTGAAACGGCAATGCCTTGAAGCTTTTGCATCAGCCCGACGACTCGTCAATCTTCTATCTTCGGCAACTCTTCGGCGATCAACCGCGCAATCGCGTCGGCGGCTTCCTCGGCCTGCGCCCCGACGGCCTCCAACCGCAACTCCTGTTCAGGCATTATGCCCAAGGCGAGAATGTGGATCACGTCGGTCGCGTCAACCCGTTCGCGGTCGCGCACCAAATACACTTTGGCGTCGAAGCTGCGGCTCAGTCGCGCGATCAGCGACGCCGGCCGAGCGTGCAAGCCCTGCCGACTGCGGACGGTCACAGTCCGTGTGGCCTTCTTCTCCGCTTTTTCGTCCATCGCCCCTACGCCAATTATCGGGCTTCGCCGAACCAAGCGACGCGTTTGCCCCCAAAGTTCGGTAGACTATCCGTCACCACGATTCGCGAACATCAATAGGAGCCAAACTGATTGTTGTCCGCCTCGTCAAGCAACTGCTGAATCTCCGCCGAGTTCTTGGCATTCTTGAGAAACCGGCAGAACGTATCGTTCCGCAGTTGGCGCGAGATGTTCTCCAACGCCCGCAAATGGTCGCCCGGACGATCCATCGGCGAAATCAGAAGGAAAAAGACATGCACCATCTCGCCGTCTAAGCTGGCAAAATCGACCCCGTCGGCGCTGATGGCCACCGTGCCCACCAGTTGATCGACGCTCGCGTGCTTCGTGTGGGGGACCGCCACACCGCGGCCAATGCCGGTGCTGCCCAGCTCCTCCCGCTTCAAGATCGCCTTAACGATGCTCTCATACTGGGCCGCATCGATACGGCCGGCGTCCAATAAGGACTGGACCATCTCGCGGATGGCCCCCTCTTTGTCAACCGCCCTTAACGACGCCGAAATCGACTCACGGGCGATGAAATCGGCAAACTTCATGCGCTCACTCCCCGATTCATTTCAGAAAAAGGGCCGCACAAAATCGGCCCGGAAAATGCACGGTCGCGCCCATGGTTCGCAATTGCCCGCAGGCCTCTCAGCCCGATACTCCGCGCCCTCGCGGAAACGGTCTCCGCCCCGAAACGCACAGTGCCGACAACTACCGCGCCGGCGTCCGAGACAGTCGTCCTTCGGCAACCGCAGAGCATCCAAACACTTGGGAGGAGGCGAAAAAACCCGGCAAACCACTTGCGGCGGTTTCGCTCCAACACACCAACTTTCGCTCCAACACACCAACTGCCAAACCGATATTTTATCTTGTAATCGCCGGCCTACCAAGGCCGGGTTCCCAACCGCGCGCTGTTTTGGTCTTGCCCATCATTTCACAACAATCCGACAGGGCCGCAGCTTGGCCTTTTCGGGGGACGAAAGCGTCCGTCGCAATCGGCCCCGCCGATAAGTTCACCGGGCCTGCCATTGACGCAACGCCCGTTCATCTGATAGCTTAGGTTGATCTTTTTCGCCGCGTTGCGGAGCGATCAATGCCTTTCTCAGCCATCGGACCGATCGAAATCTATTTGCCGGAGAAGGTTGAAGACAACGATTTTCTCGCGGCCCAGTACCCGCGCTGGGACATGCCCCTGATCTATCAAAAGACAGGGATTCGCGTCCGCCACATTGCCGCGCCCGATCAAACAGCGGCCGATTTGGGCGTTTTGGCAGCCGAGCGATTGTTCTCGCGACACGCGATCGATCCGAAGTCGATCGACTTCCTGCTCTTCTGCACCCAGTCGCCCGACTATTTGCTGCCGACAACCGCTTGCTTGATGCAAGACCGCCTAAACCTGAGCAAATCAACCGGGGCACTCGACTTCAACCTGGGGTGTTCGGGGTTTGTGTACGGGCTTTCACTAGCCGACGGGCTCATCCAGTCGGGAGCAGCGAAGCGAGTCCTCTTGATCACTGCGGAAACCTACTCGAAATACATCGATCCATCTGATCGTTCGTTGCGAACGATTTTCGGCGATGGCGCCGCGGCTACGATCGTCGATGCGAGCGAGGAACGATCGATCAGTTCGTTCGTGTTCGGCACCGACGGCAGCGGCGCGGATACCTTGATGCTTACCGAAGGGCTGGCGCGGAAAAGGGACTTGATTCAGCCGAAAAAACGCAAGCGCTGGCCGAGCTTGCTCTACATGGACGGGCCGGAGTTGGTCAAGTTCACCCTTGATGTCGTGCCGCCGATGATCGACAAGATTCTTGCCGATACTCGTTGGCAGCGTGATCAGGTCGATTACTACTTGGTGCATCAAGCCACTTCGTTCATGTTGGAACACCTTCGCAACAAGCTTTCGCTGGAACGCGATCTCGTTCCGGAAGCACTCGAAGAATACGGCAACACCGTTTCTTCGACGATTCCGATTTTGATCTACGATCTGCGTAACCGCCGGCAATTGAAACCGGGAAAGCAAACGCTGCTGATCGGTTTCGGCGTCGGGCTCTCTTGGGCCGGATGTGCGTGGACCGAAACCTGGACCGCCCAAGGCGCGGCGGTCGGCGAAGAATCGCTTCGCGACATTCAGGCCGCCTGACGACGGCCACGGTCGCCGCGGCGATTGGAACCGCCGATGATCCTCGCCACAGCCGCGGTGCGGGCATGCTCCACGGAGGGCGAAACGATGAGCATTGGGCCGACCAATCCCGTGATTGCTTCTCTGGCCGGAACTCCCTTGGCTCAAGCCAAAGGTTCCGATGTCGATCGCAATCAGCAGGCCGCCGGCAGCCAGCAAACGCGCGCGTTTAGCGCCCAAAAGGCCGAAAGCGCTGCGGGAATCGGAGAGACCGACGGCCAAGACCACGAAGCCGCGGAACGCGATGCCGACGGCCGATTGCCTTGGCGATCGCCCAAACAGCCGCCGCCCGAGTCCCCGGCGAACCCGCAATCCTCTCCCAGCAAAGACGCCTCGGGCGAAAGCGGTTCTCTGCTCGATTTGTGCGGCTGATGCCGAAACAGACGCCGCGAAAAACGTCGGACAGTCGCACTCGCCCAAATATAACCGCGAACAACGGAAAACGGTTCAAACCCGGCCAACAGGCAAGCGGCCGCTCCCGCTGTTTTGCAATTTCCGCGGTTTCGATTAGATTATACCTCGCGCGACGTGGAACGACTTCCTTCTTGCACGAGAGAATCGCTCATTTCAGCGCGCGAGAAGTATCTGAACTTTCGCAGATTTCAAGCCGCTCAAGCGGCGAGATTTAGGTAGTTTTTCAGTGCTTCGAATAATTGACGCAGGTCGGCCTTGCTGGCCGACTCGG
>Ga0308414_1000887_pt1 | contig 19578 bp, 17 predicted proteins | sample HotsprSampleOS50_FD_205667 | JGI IMG/M metagenome (GOLD analysis project Ga0308414, IMG submission 205667) | Hot spring phototrophic mat microbial communities from Octopus Spring, Yellowstone National Park, Wyoming, United States - 20090730_OS50 ...
GGAGTTTAATCCAAAAGTATTCAAATTTTGGACATTTTTAGATTTGTTGCATATTATAAAACTAAGGTGGAATATGTCTATCTGTTTATCAACTAATTATTGATGATAACTTAACTACTAAGTTACTTCCAATAATATTGGGATTTATGTTTCGATCTAATTTATAATTTAACTCGTCTAAAAATTGAAAGATATTAATTAAATCCAAATCAGAATATTTTTGAGAAAACTTTCTTATTGTTTGATCAAACTGAATCAAAGGTATTTCAAAGTTACTGTGTCTAAATTTATTGAAATAAGAAAACCAAAGTATAATTAGAGTAATTATTAGTTTAAAGTAAACTTTATCTGCTATTACCTCTTCCATTTCGTCTAATGCCGAGTGAAATTTTTTGCCAAAAGAATATCTCAATATTTTAATAACTTTTTCAATTAATGAATCAAAATCATAATCGAGATATTGCATCGCAGTCTTAACTGAGCCCGATGATATCTTTGAAATCTTGGATGCAGTTTCACTTTCAATATTAAAAAACTTAACAAGGATTTGTTCGATTTCTTTATTTGTGAGATTTTCAAAACTAATATTCCAACATCGGGATAAAATTGTTTCTTTTAATAGCTCAGGATGGGATGTACAAAGAATGAAAATAATATTATCTGGCGGTTCCTCCAGGTTTTTTAGTAAAGCATCCTGTGCTTCAGACCTCATCAAATGGGCATTGGATAATATAATTATTCGTTTATAATTTCCTTCATAAGAAAAAGATATGAAGTTGGAAATTTCTCTTATACTGTTTATTCTAATATTATTAGCATTTGGAATTTCAATTGAATAATAAGGATTTATTATTTTCTTCTGAAGTTCTGATTGAATTAAAGCTATTTCATCTGGTTTTAATTTATCGTATGGCGAATCATTATCACGCTCATTTTTACTTCGTGGAAGTGCAATAATATATTTTATGTAAGGTTCATTTAAATTACTGATTGAATTAATTATCGAGTCTTTATTATTTATATCGGAGCTTTGAAGAACTAATAATTTTGCAAATTGAATTGCTGTGAATTCCTTTCCAACACCTTCCTTACCTGAGAAAAGAATTGCATGCGGAATTCTTTTAGAATCGATTATTTTCTGCAAAATAGTCTTTACTTTTTGCTGACCAATTATTTCATTAAGAGGATTATTCATAAAAAAATAGGCACTCGAAGTGCCTAATCTTTATTCATCTTCGTTATAAAAGAAATCTTCATCGGTAGGATAATCAGGCCATATATCTTCAATGGATTCATATGGTTCATCCGAATCTTCCAATTCCTTTAAATTCTCTATGAGTTCGTAAGGGGCTCCGATTCTTTCGGCATATTCAATCAATTCTTCTTTTGTTGCAGGCCAAGGAGCATCATCGAGGTAAGAAGCCAATTCAACAGTCCAAATCATATGTTAGTTTCCTCCCAATTTATTTTTCATTTTTTCTGCTAAATAAGTTTTAGAATGCTCTATAAAATAGTCTGCGGGATTTTGTGGAACTCCATTTAAATGGACTTCGTAATGCAAATGAGGTCCTGATGATAAACCTGTATTTCCGCTTAAGGCAATTTTATCACCACGCTTAACACTTTGACCTTCATTGACTAAAGTCCTTGAAAGATGTCCATAAACAGTTTTATAACCAAATCCGTGCTCTATTTCTATTGTAATACCAAGTCCAGCTTTCCTTCCAACATAAGTTACTTTACCAGCACCTGGAGCATAAACAGGTGTTCCTGGGTCATTTAGTATGTCTATTCCTTCGTGCATTCTTCTGATTTTAAGAATTGGATGAATTCTCATCCCAAAACCATCTATTGAAAATTCTCCTACTGTTGGTATGAGAACCGGAACAGCCTCAAAAAATTTCTCATTTTCAGCTATTAGTTTTTCGAGATTTTTATATTCAAGCTTTTCAAATTCAAATCTGTTTACAATTGATTCAATGGCGTTAATTGATTCTTTAACATCAGTGCTTATATTTAAGTTTCTTAGCATTTCACCAGATAACACACTACCACCTTTTCCAAGTATTCTTTCTTTTTCTTCAAGAGGTTGTAAATTAACTATTGATCTTAATTTGTTACTTAAATAGCCTAATTCATTTAGTTCAGTAAGAAGAGAAGAATATTTCTCATCTAATTTTTTTAACTCTGCTTTCAAAGATTCATTTTCTAATATTAATTTTTCTTTATCTTCACTTTGAAAAAAAGGTTGAGTAAAATAATAGACTAAAAACATCAGAGATGAAAGAATAATAGTTAAGAAAATAACAGATAATGTAGTTTTCTTATTAAAATTCTTAATTTCGATAAATTCTAATTTTTTCTCTGAAAAGTAAAAAAATTTTTTCATAACGAGACGCAACTTATAAAAACTTGTGACTTAAATCAAATGATTTTCATGGTCATAAAATTATCTCATTTTGTTTTTTTGTAATTAAAAACAGTTTACCGATTAAAACCAAGTCTCTTAAGTAAAGCGTCAACTTTTGGTTCTCTGCCTCTGAATTTTTTATAAAGTTCCATTGGGTCATCACTACCGCTTTTTACGAGGATATTTACTCTAAAAGATTTTGCAACATTTTTATCGAATAAATCTGTTTCAAGAAATGCTTCAAACGCATCTGCATCAAGTACAGCTGCCCAGCTATAACCATAATAACCAGCAGAATATCCATCTCCACCAAAAATATGATTGAAATTTGTGCTTTGATATCTTGATGCTATTTCATCAATCAAACCGATTTGATTGAGACTGGCTTGTTCAAATTCAATAACTCCAATTGAAGGATTTTGAGTTTGCAGATGCCAATCCATATCTAAAAATGATGCTGCAAGGTATTCAGTTTGTAGAAAACCATTATTAAAAAATTTAGAATTATTGATTTTTTCAATCAGATAATCAGGTATTGGCTCATTAGTTTGATAATGCAAAGCATACATTTTAAGAAAGTCTGGATGACTTGCCCAATTTTCCATAATTTGTGATGGTAATTCTACGAAATCCACAGATGAGCGTTTAGAGCCGGGATAAATAGACCTTGCGAACAAACCATTAAGTGCGTGACCGAATTCGTGAAATAAAGTATTAACATCTTCAAAGCTTAATAGAGCTGGTTTATCTGCAGTTGGTTTGGTAAAATTCCCTACATTTGTTACTAATGGATAAATCATTTCTCCATCCATATTAGATTGACCACGGAAATAACTCATCCACGCACCAGCTCTTTTTCCACTGCGGGGATAATAATCTGTATATAAAATCCCAATAAAAGAACCATCTGCTTCCTGAACCTCATAAACTTCTACATCGTTATCATAAACTTCAATATCGTTTCTTTTAATGAATTTAATATCGAACAATCTGGTTGCTAAATCAAATGCTCCTTGACGCACATTTTCCATCTTAAAATAAGGACGCAACATTTCCTCATCTAAATCATATTTTTTCTTTTTCAATTTTTCTGCGTAATACCACCAGTCCCAAGCTGCTAATTTAAAGTTGCCTTTTTCTTCATCAATTATTCCTTGCATTTCTTTTACTTCTTCTTTAGCTTGATTTAAAGCCGGCTCCCAAAGTTGATTTAGAAATTTAATTACATTATCCGGAGTTTTTGCCATATTCTTTTCAAGTTTGAAATGAGCATAAGTTTCATATCCAAGTAATTTTGCTTTTTCAATTCTCAATGCGACGATCTGCTTAATAATTTCTTTGTTGTCGAATTCGTTATTGTTATTGCCACGATTTATATAAGCTTTATAAACTATTTCTCTTAAATTTCTTTTTTGAGAGTATTGAAGAAACGGAGTCCAACTTGGTCTTTGAAGATTGAAAGCCCACTTCCCTTTCATTCCACTTACTTCAGCCAATTCTGATGCTGCTTTAACAACTGACTCAGGTAACCCGATTAAATCTTCTTCTTTTTCAATTACTAAAGCAATAGCATTTGTCTCTTTTCTAAGGTTTTCGCCGAATTTCAGCTGCAGACTGCTTAATTGTTGATTTATTTCTCTAAGTCTGTTTTTCTTATCTTCATTTAAACCAATACCTGCTCTTGTAAAGTCTTTATAATATTCTTCAAGAAGTTTATTTTCTTCAGCATTTAGATTAAGACTATTCCTTTTCTCGTAAACAATTTTGATCTTTTCATATAATTTTTCATTGAGATAAATATCATTATTAAGTTTTGAAAGTTCGGGAGTTATTTTTTCAGCAACTTTCTGAATAACTTCATTTGAATTTGCACTGCTTAGATTGAAAAACACTCTTGAAACTTTTGATAATAATTTTCCACTTCTTTCAAGTGCTCCAATTGTATTATTAAAATTTGGTTCTTCATTATTATTAAGAATTTGTTCAAGTTCTGCTCTTTGTTGTTTTATTGCCTCTTCAAATGCAGGCAGAAAGTGTTCATTTTGGATTTTACTAAAAGGCGGAGTTTCAAAAGGGGTATTCCATTTTTCAAAAAAAGGATTTGATTGTGAAAACATATAATTATTAGAACCTATGATTATGATTGATAAAACGATTAAGAGATATTTTAAGTTTTTCATTTTATTCCTCAATTATTTTATTACTTCTTACCAAATTCGGGTTCAACTTTAATAAGTTTAGCCATTATAAAACCTGGAATAGTAGCGATACAAACCCAGATAAAGAAATTCTGATAACCAATCAATTCTTGTAACCAACCGCTCCACATTCCGGGAAGCATCATACCAAGAGCCATAAATCCAGTTGCAATGGCGTAATGAGAAGTTTTGTAAGCACCATCAGAAATGTAAATCATATAAAGCATATATGCTGTAAAACCAAAACCATATCCAAGTTGTTCGAAAGCAACAATAAAACCAACTATCCAAAGTTCTGATGGTTGAGCAAATGAAAGATAAACATAACCGAGATTGGGCAGGTTAATAGAAAATACCATTGGCCAAAGCCAATATTTGAGACCATTTTTAGAAATTAAAATTCCACCTAAAATTCCACCTAAAGTTAAAGCAGCTATACCTATTGTTCCATATATAAGACCCAATTGAGAAGTTGTAAGTCCTATTCCCGCCTCTGTTTTTGAATCTAATAAGAATGGAGCTGCAATTTTTACTAATTGAGATTCAGCTAATCTGTATAATAAAATAAAACCTAATATTACTCCAATATTTTTTCGTTTAAAGAATGCAGCAAAAGTTTTCACGAATTCTGAAAGTATTGAACTTGATTCATCTTTTTTTGCAGGGACATCATTTTTAGGATAAGGCAAAATAAATTTGTGATAGATGAAAAATAAGCCAAACAAACCAGCAAGTATAAAAAATGTAATTGACCAAGCTAAGGGAATATTACCAGTTGATGTTTCAAGAAATCCGGCAAGAATAACTAAAAGTCCTTGACCAGTAATCATTGACAGACGATAGAATGTGCTTCTTATTCCGACAAAAAAAGATTGTTCACCTGTTGTTAATCCAAGCATATAAAAACCATCTGCAGCAATATCATGAGTAGCAGAACTAAATGCTAATAACCATAAAAATGCAAGCGAATATTGAAAGAAATTTGAGATAGGAATAGTTAATGCAACACCCGCTAAACCGCCTCCAACAAGTATTTGCATTAAGATTATCCAATTACGTTTTTTACCAATCAAATCTACAAATGGACTCCATAACGGTTTTATAACCCAAGGTAAATATAACCAACTTGTATAAAGAGCGATATCTGTGTTTGATATTCCTAATCGTTTATACATTATAACAGATACTGTCATTACTACAACATAGGGAATACCCTGAGCATAATATAAAGTTGGTATCCAAAACCAAGGATTTCTTTTTTTCCCTTGAGGGTTATCCCCCAGAACAGAATTTTCATTAGCCATTAATTACCTGCTTTTTAAGAAGTAAATTGTGAATTTTCAAATAGAGTTTTTGCCATTAAAACCGCACCGAATTCAGGTGAGTTTTCTGCTTCTTTAATAACAATATCATCAAATTGCTGAACGATTTTCTCTTTAACCAAATAAGAATAAAAATTATCTTTTGTTAGAAGACTACCTATAAAAGATATTGATAAAATTTTTTCATTTAGTTTATTTTTCATTGCAGAGATATGAAGGATAATTTCTTCTGCTTCAGATTCAATTATATTAACTGAAATTTTATCTCCTTTTTCAGCAGCTTCTATTACTAATGGAGCAACTGAAGCGATATCAAAATTATTTCGATAAATTTCAGTTATCAAATTTTCAGGTGATTCAATATTAAATTTTTCTTTTAACAATTTAGAAATTAAAGTTTTATTTCCTCTTCCATCAAATTCTTTTGCGATGGAATTTAATCCTCTTTGACCAAGTCTGAATCCACTTCCTTCATCACCAATAAATCTACCAAATCCACCAACTCTATGAATATTACCTAATCTGTCTTTTCCAAACATTATAGAACCAGTTCCGGCAATCAGAATACTTCCTGGTTTACCCGAGAATGCTCCTTCAAGTGCTATTCTTGCATCGCTTTCGACGCGAAAATTATTAAGATTTATTTGTTGACTTTTGGCTAAGTTTTGAATTGTAATTTCAAGAGATTCAGCGTCATTTCTTCTGCCGCCACCTGTGGTGCCAAGCACTATTGCAGATATATCATCAAAAGTAAGATTATTTTTTTGGACACATTCAAAAATTAAGTTTAAGATAGTTTCTGAGACTTTATCATTACCCAGCATTAAAAAATTTGATGGTCCGCCGGTTGTTTCATAGATTATTTTGAGTTTTTGATCAGTGAGGATGCATTTGCTTTTAGTACCTCCACCGTCAATTCCTATAAAATATTTCATAGTGTTTGATAAATTTGACAAACAAAGATACTAAATTTTTCGTTTGAATTTTGTCTTAACATAATTACTCCCCAGAATTTTTAAGATGAATTTGTAGAAAATAAATCACTCAACTATCTAAATATTTTTATTGACAAATAGATACAATAATCATATATTCACAGCGTGAAAATAAAATTATTACATATTATAATTATTTTATTCACTTTTACAACACTTTTTGCAGGTGCTTTTATTCAATTCTTCAATGCTAAAAGTGAAGGTGATGATATTAGATTAGAGTGGAGAACCGCCGAAGAATCCAATCTCAAAATGTTTGTAATAGAAAGAAAAACTCATAATAATGGCTTCATTGAGATAGGATTTGTTAATCCAAAAGGTTCCAATTCATCTTATGTTTATATTGATCAGAATGTTTATAAAACTACTGATCTAATTTTTACTTATCGTTTAAAGATTGTGGAAAACAACAATCAATTTTCTTACTCAAATGAAATTTCTGTATCTCATAGCGTTTCAGGTGTAAAAAGAACCTGGGGTAGCATTAAGGCTATGTTTAGATAATCTACTATTAAGTTTTGGCTTATTCAAAATTTCCATCTAAATATACTTCTTCAATTTTATTTAACTACTTAATTTTTGTAATAATATTTTTTTTCTATTCTTGTACCCAAACGCATAGAATTCAAAAAATTGACAAAAAATTCTTGTTTAGTGATAATGAAAATGTAAGGGTATTAATCTCAGAAGTAGAAAAGAGTAAAATTAAATTAAAAAATGTTTCAAAAATTATAGACAGTTTTGGTAAAACAATTCCAATTAAAACAAATTCATATGTTGAATTTTCTTTCACAAGTATTGGCATAAAATGTATAGTTGATGGTAAAGATTTTTTTTCAAATGAATTCACAGTATTTCCTAAAAATTTATCTAATATTTCTTTTAATGATAAAGAATATAGAGGACATTTTAAGATAACTATTAGTTCTTCTTCACTACTTTTGATTAATTATGTGGATATTGAGAATTACACAAAAGGGGTTATTTTGAGAGAAATGCCTCTTGGTAAAGGAGAGGAAAACTTTGAATCAATAAAAGCTTTTTCTATTCTTGTTAGAACCTACGCATTGAAAAAAAAACTTGAGTCTAAGGAACTATTTGATTTGTATTCAGATACACGAGATCAGGTTTATGGTGGAGTAAATAGCGAAAATGATATTACAAATAATTTAGTTGATATTACTCGAGGTCAATTTCTTTTTTATAATAAAGATATTGCTACTTGTTTTTATCATTCAACCTGCGGTGGTTATACCGAAAATGTTGAGAATGTATTTAAATCAGAACCTCTACCCTATTTAGTTTCTATAAAAGACAATAATACGCCAAACTGCAATATTTCTACGAGGTTTAATTGGAGTGAGCAATTTAGCAATGATTTAATAATCAGACGACTTGTTGAAGCTAATTATATTGCAGACAAAAATTCTAAATTAAATAGCATTGAAATAGTAAGCCGCTTTAAATCAGGCAGAGTTAATCAATTGAAAATCACACTTACTGAAAATAAAAAAATTAAAGAAGTATCTTTATTTAGTAATAATATCAGATTTGTTTTGAAAAATGCAAAAGGAAATATTCTCCCCAGTACAAACTTTGAAATCACTCAGACATCTGGAAATATTAAATTTAAAGGAAAAGGATTTGGCCACGGAGTTGGATTATGTCAATGGGGATCGATTAAACTTTCCAAAGATGGCAAAAACTTTAAAGAAATATTGAACTTCTATTTCCCAAAAACAGAAATAAAAAAACTATATGATTGACTCACAAGCACAAATTTATCTGGCTTCAAAATCACCAAGAAGAAGAAAATTACTAAAACAACTTAATCTTAAGTTTAAGTCTTTCTCTGTTAATCTTGATGAAGTGTTCATTGAAAAACAATCCCCGCTTCAAAACGTAGTGAGAATATGCGAAGAAAAAATGCAGCTTGCTAAAAAGAGAGTTGATGGCGGGATTTTAATAACCTGTGATACCATTGTTGTAATAAAAAATGAAATACTCGGAAAGCCTATAAATAAAAAAGATGCTTATCTTCTGTTAAAAAAATTAAGCGGAAAAACTCATATAGTAATTACAGCTTATTGTATCTTTAATTCAAAATCAAAAAAACTTATCACCAATTACGAAAAAACAAAAGTAACTTTCAGAAAGTTAAATGATAAAGAAATTTGGGACTATATAAACACCGGCAGTCCAATGGATAAAGCAGGTGCTTATGGTATTCAGGATGATTTCGGAGCGGTATTTGTCAGCAGAGTTGAAGGATGTTATTATAATGTTGTAGGTCTCCCAATTTCAAAATTCTATCAGGATTTATTAAGGATTATTAAATAGTGGAATTCATCAGGAAAAAATTTCTACTAATTATACTTTTTGCAGGAATCTTATACTTAGTTTTTTCAGTATATACAGATTTTGAACAACTTATTTCTTCTTTCAGGAATTTTAATTTTTTCCTTTTACCATTGATATTGTTCCTTTCCTTACTCAATTATTTAGTAAGATATTATAAATGGAATTATTATTTAAGATTAATTGACATAAAATTAGTTTTAACAGACTCAATAGTTATTTTTTTAAGTGGATTTTTAATGAGTATTACACCCGGAAAATTAGGAGAACTTTTTAAGTCCTATCTCATAAAAAGAATTAATGGTACTCCAATCTCGAAGACTGCACCAGTGGTGTTTGCTGAAAGAATTACAGATTTCTTGTCCTTAGCTTTTTTAGCTTTGATAGGATCTTTCATTTTTGATTATGGATTTTTAGTTTCACTTTTAATGACACTTTTTCTGTTATTTATAATTATTCTTATCACCAATAAGAAAATCTTTAAATTATTCTTGAAGTTTATTTCCGGAATTTCATTCCTAAGACAAAAAGTTACGAAGTTCAATCAGCTCTTTGAATCAACAGAATTATTGCTTAGAAATAAACCACTTTCATTTGCAATAATTATTAGTATTGTCTCTTGGGGTTTCGAATGTTTGGGATATTATTTAGTGATAACTAATTTTTCTAAAGAAATTACTCTTTTATGGGCTGTTTTTAGTTATAGCTTCAGCACTATTGTTGGAGCAATATCAATGCTGCCGGGTGGACTTGGAATTACAGAAGGCTCTTTTTTAGTAATGCTAAATAATCTGGGCTTGAAGTTAAGTGATTCCACTGCTATAACATTTATAACTCGGGTATCCACACTTTGGTTTGCAGTCTTTATTGGAATGATATCTTTTATGATTTATAGTTATAAATTTGGAAAGATTGACATTAAGGTTAAAAATTCATTGGAATAATTGTGTTTTCTATTTCAGTGATTGTTAGAAAATTATTTCAATTAAAAGGAAAATTTTCTATATAAAAATTGTGGCGTTAGCCATAAAATCTTCGTATAAAAAAATAATAACAAAAGAAAAGGGCGTAGCTCTGACATCAATGCAAATAAATTATGATGATAATTGCATGTTTGAATATTATCTGTAAAAGATTTCAGGGCTATCGCCCCTATAAAATGTATTAGCCACAAATTGCTATTAAGATTTTAGGGCTAACGCCCCTTTACTTTTATAGCAATATTCAAAGCTGATAGAATAAATTGAGTTATTATCAGTTCTGTTTGTTTATTTTCTCATCATAAACAATCACGGGAACGGCAAGCCCATCCCCTACAATTGTTATAAAAAATTATTTCTAAAGAATATAACTTCTAAACAATCTTTGACTAAAATATTACCCTTAACTTTTGATTTTTTATTTCACTCCTACGGGTTTTGTTTTTGCTTATTATTTCTATAAATATTTCATCTATTCGGGATTTTGTTTTTTTTGACTCCGTAGGAGTCGAATATTATAAAAATCCTGCCGGTGAATAAATTACTTAGTTACCAGCAGGACTATCATTCTTCACCATAAACCTCACTTAAACTATCTCTTAATTTACTATACTTATATTCTTCCTCTTCCTCTTCCTCTTTCTCTTACTCTTTCTCTTACTCTTAATTTTACTCTTACTCTCAATCCTTCTCTTTCTCTCAAATCTTCACCACCAAATCCGAGCTAAAAGTATTAGCATAATTTATCAACACATTTTCATTATTTAATGTAATCAAAGTATTATATACTCTGCACTTTGAGTACATTGAAATTAAGTTAGTCTGAGCTGTTGAAAGTGTAATGGATATTTCAACAGGAGTGTTCAAATCAATTATTTGATTTGATGAGTAATTGCTGAAATATTCATATTCAGATAAATTAGCACTACTATCATAAGGGTTAAATACAGTTATCAGTTTGATATTAGTTTCTATATCTGTATTTATTCCAGACCTTTCGGTTAAAGGTTCAAGTCTTATATCGTATTGCCCTTTATTCAAAGAGTAAGTTGATACAATAACTCCGAACCCATTTTCAGGGGTCATCTTTAACCAGTTTACTGAATGACCTTCTGAAAAAGATTTTAGTGCTGATTTATTTATTTTTTGATAGGCACTAGCACCATTTTTATTTGAATTCATCCAGAAATACTTTAATTCTGGAATAGAATTGACTGCAGAGGAAAATTTAGCTGCTCTTTTGAATATACTTTTTCTATTTTCAAATTCAACTGAATTTGGTTGGGTGTACTTTCTGGGACTAGATGCGATATAATTTGTGTTACCTCTTTGTTTAAAAACTACATCACCTAATTTCCCTGAAAGCTCCCCAAAATATTTTTGTCTAATTTTCATATTTTATTCCTTTATTAATTATTAAAATTTTTTATTTAAAGTTATTTTCTAATGAATGATTAAAATGGCGGCGAACGCAATAATAATCTTTGGAATTTAATTTGAACTATATTTTGAAAGATTTTATCAGAAATTGCTGATAAAAAATCAGATTTTTCAGTTAAAACAATCCAATCCAGGTTACCATAAATATTATATAATTTATGGTAGCTGGATGAATTGTTCTCAAATAAAATCAGTAAAACTATTTCTTTTAATTTGCTTTTCATTTTATTAATCTTTCTATTTTCTACCTATAAGTATTAGGAAAAAATTAATTAATTCAATTTTTTTTAAAGAAAATTAATTTTTTTTAGAAAGTGTGATAGAAGCCAAGTTTGAAATATTAAACGAATTAGAATCGAATTAGATACGAATTAGATACGAGTTAGAATCGAATTAGATACGAGTTAGATAGTAGTGAGAATTGGCTAAGAAGCATTTAAATATTAAAATTAGGAGCATTTTGGGAACTGAAAATTATCTTGGAATTAGTAAAAGACCCTATTCATCCTTAAATCTATTGTAAAGTTTTTTAATTAAATAGCTTTTTATAGTGGAATTAAACTCTTCATTGCCCATTATTTTATCAAAGATTTCCTGATTAGCATCCATTCTTTCTATCAATGTTTGAACGAAAACTTCATCAAATGCATATTTGAAATTTTCTATTGGATTATTCTTTGCTCTGACTTTTAATTCTTCATTTTCAAAAAGTGCTTGCTCAATCTGCTCAAAATATAATCTATCTGCATCAGTAAAATCAGTTCCGAATTTTTCATTTAATAAATTTATAATGTTTGAAAGTTTATCCTTCTCCTCTTTTTCTCTGCTGATGCCTGCTTCGGTAGTAGGTTTAAGTTGGTGTTCGCCTTGAACTTGTAAAACCAAATCACCTTCAGCAATTTTTTGAAGACGATAATATTCAAGCGCTACTTCGTTATCTAATTTTAATCTTTCAGTATAATCAACTTTTGGAAGTTTCGTCAATAAAAATCTTCCGAATGAATAAAGTTTTTCCAATTCAACATCTTGAAAAGGCATTATTTGTGAAAGATAAGAATATAAACGAATGAAAGAAGTTAATGATTTCTTAAATTCATCCTGCTTTTCTTCATCTAACTGTTTAAAGCGATCAACTGCAGGATCAACATAAGCATATAATTTACCTTGATCTTTTAATGATGGGCTGCTCGGCTTATAAAATATTTTTGAAAATGCGTCAACTTCTGATTGATAATAAACCTGAGCTGCGTCTGTTTTCCCTTTCAAATCATAGAGATGATTTGGATCTGTAGTCTCAGACATTGTAGTCATCTCATAATATGGTTGAAATGAATCTATGATTGTCTGACGATCATTTGCAAAGTCTAAAACAAATGTATCTTCTTTGCCCGGATATGTTCTGTTTAGTCTTGATAAAGTTTGAACTGCTCGCACACCAGATAATTTTTTATCAACATACATCGTGTGTAATAATGGTTGATCGAATCCATATTGATATTTATCTGCAACTAATAAAACTTGATATTCTGAAGATGCAAATTTTTCAGGCAGTTCTTTTTCACCAAATTTATTAAGCTCAGATTCTGTAACCCCATCTGGAAATAAATCATCTATTACAGTACCGGAAAAAGCTACAAGCGGTTTTATTCCTTCATAACCCTTTTCTTTAATGTATTCCTTAAATGCAAAATAATATCTTAATGCGTGTTTGCGTGATGCAGTTACAACCATTGCTTTAGCTTTACCGCCAATTTTCTTCATTGTTATTTGACGGAAATGTTCAACCATTACTTCAGTTTTCTGGGCAATGTTTGTCGGATGTAGCGAAGCAAATCTTCCAATTGCTTTAACTGCTTTCTTTTTGTTTAATGTTGGATCATCTTCTATAGTTTTACAAAACCGATAATATGTTTCATAGGTTGTGTAATTCTTAAGAACATCAAGAATAAAACCTTCTTCTATTGCTTGACGCATTGAATATAAGTGAAATGGTTTGGGCTTTCCTTCAGCGTCTTTTGTTCCAAATACTTCAAGTGTTTTGGGCTTTGGTGTTGCAGTAAAAGCAAATAGACTAATATTTTTTTGTGGTCCTCTCTTCTGAATTGTATCACGAATAAAATCTTCTTCATCTTCACTCTTGTTTTCTATTTCACTTTCAATTTTTTCTGACTCTTCCAATGTAACATTTTTTCCAACGAGTGCTTCAACCATTTTTCTGCTGGCTTCGCCGCCTTGACTGCTATGTGCTTCATCTATTATTACTGCATAATTTCTGTTTGGAATTTCTGATAAATGATTTAATGCAAATGGAAATTTCTGAAGTGTTGTAATTATTATACTAACTCCATTTGTTATTGCTTCGGCTAATTGTTTGGAGTCAACTTCAATTCTTTGAACTACACCGCTCTTATGTTCAAACTGATAAATTGTGTTTTGTAGTTGTTGATCAAGTACATTTCTATCTGTAACTACAATCACTGAATCGAAGATTTTCTTATCATCTTTATTGTAAAGAGCAGATAACCTATAAGCAAGCCAAGCAATTGAATTACTTTTTCCGCTGCCTGCTGAATGTTGTATTAAATATCTTTGACCGCTGCCATTTACCTTTGCGTGTGCAATTAGTTTTCTTACTACATCTAATTGGTGAAAGCGAGGAAAAAGCATAGATTCTTTATAATATTTCTTGCCCTCAATCGTAAACTCTTCTTTTTGCAGATGAATATACCTGCCGAGAATTTCTGTCCAACTATCAATTTCTAAAATTTCTTCCCAAAAGTATGCTGAACGATAAGTTGTGTAATCCTTTGCTGGCGGATTTCCAGCTCCATTGTTATAACCTTTATTGAACGGGAAAAATCTTGTTCCGCTGATTTCAAGTTTTGTTGTAAAATAAACTTCATCCGGATCAACGGTAAAATGAACTATTGCTCTTTTCTTAAATTGAAATAATAACTCTTTTGGGTCGCGGTTTGTTTTGTATTGCTCGATTGCTTCATTTACTGTTTGACCTGTGAAATGATTTTTTAATTCGATAGTTGCAACAGGTAATCCATTTAATGAAAGAAGTAAATCAATACTTTTATTATTTTTTGTTGAGAAGTGAACTTGCCGCGTTACATAATGTTTATTGTAACTGTATTGTTTTAATGTATCAGGATTGAGTCCACTATCAGGTTTAAAGTAAGCAAGTTTGAATTTAACTCCACTATCAGTAATTCCGTGACGAATAACATCGAGCATACCACGAAGATCAAGTTCTTTTAACAAACGCTGAATGAATTTGTTTTCTGTATCTTCTTTGTAAAATGATTTTAATTTATTCCATTCATCCGATTGTGATTGTTTAATGAAAGAAATAACAGCATTTTTATCGAGAGCAATTTCGCTATCGAAATCTCTTGCATTTCCTTCAACCCAGCCGTTTGAAGTTAGATGCTCGATAATTGCTGATTCAAATGTTTGTTCTGTGTGTATGCTGCTCATTGTCTTAACCTTGATTGTCCTTGATTTTAGTATTAGCTTGATTAAATTTATTATTGTGAACTCTTTTGAACTGAAGACTTTTTGCACCAAAATTAATTAACAATCCAATTTCCATATTATAGGCTTCTAAATAATTCATCGCTTGTGCAAGATGCACATCTTCAAGATTTATTACTGCTTTTAGCTCGACCATAATTTTATTTTCTACAAAGAAATCAACTCTGCGTTTACCTATTTGTTGATTCCGATAAAAGATAGGCATTTTATATTCTCTATTGAAATTTAAGCCAGCAATTGACATTTCAATTTCCAATGCGCGTTGATAAATCACTTCTTGGAATCCATTACCAAGAGTTTTATGCACTTCCATCGCACATCCAATAATTTTTCCGGTCAAATCTTCATATTTCATTTTATCTCCAAAATCAAGGTAATCCTTAAATCCTAATAATTGTGGTTTAGACTTTTATTTTTCCCGTCACCACTTCACTTATCAACGCTGTTCTATATTCTTGTAACAGTTCAATTTCTTTTTCCGCTCTGGTAATTTTATCATCTATGCGTTTTGTTTCGGATTCAATGTACTCAACGATTTGTTGCTGCTCCTCGAGTGGCGGAATCGATACTAAATTTGAATATGCGTCTTCTCTGTTTAACCCAGGCACTCCTGTATCTTTTGATATTGAATCTAAATTTAGTGTTATCAGTAAGAAATAAATAAATCTCAAATTTTCAGCTGTTTTATTTTTATCAATGAAATAAGTTGTGTCTATTGGAAAGCATTCTTTATCAGACCAATTAACTTTACCAAAAGAACCTTTTCTTCCAACTATAATACAAGGTGATAGGGTAATTGCATTTTTATGATATCCCGTTATACCATTAGAACCAAAAACTGGAATATTTCCTTCTTCCCTTTGATCAACTGATAACGATTCACCATATTCAAATTTACATACATACTTCAACTTCTTCACTTCCCAATGCGGTGGTAATTGATAATTGATAATTGAGAATTGAGAATTATCAATTGTCAATTGTCCATTATCAATTGTCAATTGTGAATTATCAATTAAGTGTTGACCTAAAACGTAGTGGTTAATAACTGCCGTTCTTTCTTCTTTGTAAAGTTCTATAAGTTTTTTCTTCTTTTCAATCAGCGAGTCAATCTTAGCAGTTTTCTCATCAAGAAAATTTGCAATTGCAGTTTGCTCGGGGAGAGGTGGAAGAGGAATAATAAAATTGCCTATTGTATTAGTGCTTATATTCTCTTGTGCTGATCCTCCTGCTGCCAAGAATATTTGTTCAATAAAAAAATTTGAAGTCAAAATGAAGTGAAGATATTTTGAACCATTATTAACTTTAGCTACTCGTTGATTAATGTATGCATTTATATCTTCCTCAATAAAACACATTTTACCAACAGTTGCACCCGAAAGTGCTATTAAAGTATCATATTTTTTCAACTTAAATTCATCTGAGATATTCGTTTCAGAAGTTTTTTTACAATCTTCTAAATTAATTTTTGTAGAAATATCACCTATTCTCACTACTGGCATTCCGTTATCAACAAATTCCTCACTCTTAAATGCATAGCCCCCTTGAATTTTTGCTTCATACTTCAACTTCTTCAATTCCCAATGTTCCGGAATTTCGCCGAGCCATTCAATACCGCTGGGTTTGTATTTGGGGTATTTTTTTAATCTTTCCATAACGGTTCGTCATACCAGTTAGGTTTAAGTCCAAGTGCTTTTGGATCAATATTTTTATAATTGTTTAATAAATCTAACAATCTTTTAGTCATATCATTTTTCGGTTTAATAACATTGATGAGATATTTCATACAACATAAATGGATGTAAAGCATATAAAATTCTGAAACTGAGGGAACATTATTTATCCAAAGATTGGGAGGCTTAGACATTAATTTAGGGCGACCCGGCAGATTTTTATTCCAAAGGCGACTATGATGAGCACACATATTTCTTATTTGAGATATTGCCTGCAGCCAGCTTGGTAAATATGTATGATTTGCAATTCCAAATTCTTTTGCAATAATATTTTTGGATTTAATTGAATTTTTAAGATTGCCGTAAAGCTTTGATATTGTTCCAAAAGAAACTACTTCAAGAGTTTTCCAATCTGGAGGTCTCCTTCTATCAGTAGAATATTTCTTGTAATGTTCTTTAATGAATACTTCTTTAGTTTTCGCAAGTTCTCTATCAATATCCACTAATAATTTACTATGATTGTCTCTATCTTTAAAGTTATTTGAATCTTCAAACCACCAAGGAGATATTTCAAGAGAAATGTGATAAATTAATTTAGTTCTAAGGGCAATTTCAATGCTTTCTATAATTTCAAATAATAATAGTCTAAGTTCTTTATCAAAATTGTAAATGGCAATTACATTATCAAATGTACTTTTGGCTTTAAAAACTCTCGCATTTTTATCAGCAAGCATTGGCCACCAATATCCAGAAAGCCGATAATATCCTATTACACTTAAATAATATTCAGCCTTTGCAACGTCTTCAATTATAAGACCTCGTTGCTGCAGCTGAGTAATTTGTTCTTTAATATTTTTTGCCGGTTTATTGTATTTCATACTTTAAAAATAAAAATGCCTAACAGCTTGGCTGTCAGGCATTTGTTTAAAGGTAAAAGACGCGTCCTTGGACACTGTTCTAATGGGAAGTGTGACGCGTACTGTTGATACAAAATTAATATTTAGATAAACAATTTCCAATAGTTTTTTTGCAATAATTTTTAACATTTCCACAATTAATTTCATAGATAATCAATAAAAAAATAAAGTTGCACATTTAATAAAAACTCTTTAAACACTTTCATTATCCATTTTCAATTATGAATTATCAATTATCAATTATGAATTTTAAACTCTCTATTGTTTCTTTTTCAAGCTCAAGAATCTCTCTTCTTATTTCTTCTAAACTTCTCAGCGGTTTATATTTATAAAAATATTTTGTGAAGTTTATTTCATAACCAATTTTGGTTTTGCTGTGATCAATCCACGCATCAGGTAAATGAGGTAGAACTTCCCTTTTGAAATATTCTTCAACATTTTCTTTAAGTGGAATATTTTCATAATCACGAAGTTCAGGATCAGGAATTGGATTACCTTTTTTATCGTATTGAATTTCCCCTTTTTCATTACGTTTTGGTCTTTCTACTGTTATTCGTGTGTAACCGAAATCTTCATTGTCAAATATTTTACAATAATGACCTTCTTCAAATGCATCATAAATTTCAGTTATAAATTTAATCTGGTCTGGTTTTCCATTTTTGCCATCGCCAATTTCTTTTCTCTTATTTCCAAGACTTCTCATCATCTTAACATAAAAAGGATTGTCTTTGTCACCAAATTCCCAGTCACTTCCAGTTGCATTAATAAGCTGAACTTTGCCTTTTCGTTTCGGATCTTTTCTATTTGTTACAATCCAAATGTAAGTTGAAATACCAGTGTTGTAAAACAATTGATCCGGTAATGCTATTATTGCTTCGAGCATATCATTCTCAATTATCCATTTACGAATTTCACTTGGACCGCTTCCAGCTCCGCCACTAAATAATGGCGAGCCATTAAATACTATTGCAATGCGACTTCCATTTTTTCCGTTCTGTTTCATTTTACTAATCATATGCTGAAGGAAAAGCAAAGAACCATCACTAATAGGTGGAAGTCCAGCGCCAAATCTTCCGGCAAACCCTTTCTTTTCATATTCATCTTTTATAAACTTTTCGACTTTTTTCCAATCAACACCAAATGGTGGATTGCTTAGCATATAATCGAACTTTTCATTCTCAAGTCCATCTTGACTAAAGCTATTTCCGAATTTAATGTTTGATGGATTTTGACCTTTGATTAACATATCAGATTTACAAATAGCATAAGACTCAGGATTAAGTTCTTGTCCAAATAGTTCCAAACGAGCAGTTGGATTTAATTCGTGAATAAATTCATCTGCTACAGACAGCATTCCACCTGTCCCGCACGCCGGATCGTATAAGGTTTTCACAATTCCTTCTTTAGTTAAAATTTCTTTATCATCTACAAAAAGCAGATTTACCATTAAACGAATTACCTCGCGTGGAGTAAAGTGTTCTCCGGCAGTTTCATTGGAAATTTCAGCGAACTTTCTGATAAGTTCTTCGAAGATATAACCCATTTCCATTGGATCAGAAACAGAGAATAAATCTTTTGCATCCGCAAACCTTTTAACAATTAAATACAGTAAATCATATTCATCAAGTTTTTTAATTTGATCTTCCAGTGAAAATTTTTCAATTATTTCTTGAGCATTAATTGAAAATCCATTGAGGTAATTTCTGAAGTTTGCAGCAATATTATTATGATCTTTTGCAAGT
>Ga0308414_1000888_pt1 | contig 19570 bp, 17 predicted proteins | sample HotsprSampleOS50_FD_205667 | JGI IMG/M metagenome (GOLD analysis project Ga0308414, IMG submission 205667) | Hot spring phototrophic mat microbial communities from Octopus Spring, Yellowstone National Park, Wyoming, United States - 20090730_OS50 ...
CCTGTTTATCTGTAAACTCATACTTTAACTGCTCAACTTTTTTAGTTAATTCTTTCATCCCTGCAACCTATTATTTTTATTAAAATTACAAAAAATCAAATTTTTCTAATGCATATTTCGGGTTTAACATTTTCAGGAAGCGAGACGCTTCCCCTACATTCTTAAATCGAAGAAAATACTTTCCCCGGTAATTGTTTCACGAGCCCTTTAAATTCAAGTGTTAATAAATTTACAAGGCAATCTGAAGTTGAAAGGTTAGCTTTTTCAGAAATTTTATCAATATGCAATTCACCATTTTCAATAAGAACATTAATAATTTTTTCTTCAAATACACTCAAATCTATATCAGGTTTTGGAATATTTTTACCAATTACAGGTTTAAGTTTTAACTGTAATTCGTTTAGAACATCCTCAGCGTTCATAATCAATTCAGCTTCTCCTCTTTGAATAAGTAAATTTGTGCCCTCTGCCTGCTTAACTCCTAAATTTCCAGGTACAGCAAAAACTTCTCTGTTTTGGTCTAAAGCTAATCTTGCTGTTTGCATTGCTCCGCCGTTTATGCCAGTCTCAAATACGATTACACCAAGGGAAAGACCGGAGATAATTCTATTTCTTCTAGGAAAATTTGGCGCATCGGGTTTTGTCTCTAATGGAAACTCAGAAATAATAACGCCGTTTTCAGAAATCTTTGTGTAGAGATTTTTATTTTCCGGAGGATAGATAATATCCAATCCGGAACCAATAACTGCAATAGTTCGACTGCCATTTTTAAGAGCAGTTTCGTGGGCAATTGAATCAATTCCTCTCGCCATTCCACTTACTATTGTTAAACCCTGTTGGGCTAATTCAGAGATTATTCTTTCAGTCTGAATTTTTCCATAGTTGGTTGGATTTCTTGTCCCAACTGCACCGATTGAGTAATTATCTTTTTCAGAAAAACTACCTTTTATATAAAGTAATACTGGTGGGTCATAAATTTTCTTTAATAGCGTCGGATATTCATTATCCCAAATTGAAATAAGTTTGGCATTTAGTTTATCTAATCTTTTTAATTGAGTTTCTACAATTGGGATTAAAGAATTTCTTTTTTCGTAAGAGTTTATTATTCTCTTTCCTAACTCCTGGCTAATACCTTCAGTTTCTTGTAATTCTGCTAAAGAGGCGTTAAAAATATTTTTGAAGTTTTTAAATTTTGATAATAAAGACCTAATTCTGGAAGGTCCGATTTTATCTATAGACAGCAAAAGAAACAGATCAATAAGCTGTTCAAATGTTAATTTGCTCAAAATCTTATTGAGAGTTTTTTATCTCATTCTCTGATTTAGACTTTTTTCTGTAGAGAATAGCAATAGGGAAAATCAGGACATATGCTATAGAAAGAATTATAGGTGAAATAACTAATGATGAAAAACTATCCCAAGAACCGATACTCATAGCAAAAAATCCTAAAATTAAAAGCATTAACCCAATAATTAACAGAAGATAATTTGATTTTTCCCAATAAATTAAAAAAGGAGAAGGAAGCTTTTTAGCCACCTTGATATTTGATTTTTTGACGACTTTTGCCATAATCTACCTCTTAAAATAAAATAAAAACCCGGTGACGGGGAGACACCGGGCCTGACTTATTAGCTTTCAAAAGGCAGGGGAGAACCCTTTGAAAAAGTCAGTTGAAAAATAAAACATTATTTAATATTTGTCAATAACTAATATTTACTTGCTAATTTGATAAACAATTTTTCTAATTGTATCGAATTGCAAATATGGATATTCTTCTCTGATAGCGTCAATCGCATCACCAGCGCTTATTTTACTCGCACGTAACTGTTTAAATTTTTTCCTAATCTGATAATCTCTTACAGCTTTTTCATCTATTAAACCGTGAGAATGAAGAAGTTCATAAATATCATCACTTATAAGCTCTGATAAAGGATTCTCTAATTTTGCTTTGATTTCTTTCATCGTTCTTTTCTCCTTTTTTGTTTTTGGGTTCGGATACTTTCAAATCGTATCAATTAAATTATTTTATCCTCCTTTTTTTCTTGTTAACAAAAAACCGATAAGAGAAATTCCCTAAATCGGCACAAAATGTTACTTTTTTAAAACCACATTATTAGACGTATTAAATTTAATAAAGTAACAAGTCTCTGATAAATTTTCCTTTTTTATTTTCACTGCGAATATGAAGTATTATTTAATCAAAGTCAAATTTTTATTTAGAATAATTTAATATCTCATTTAGCATAATTTCCAATGATGAAATCTCTATTCCTAAATTTCTGATTTTATTTATGTTCAATGATACATCTTTTACATAAGGAACTGTTGCAGCATCCTTTAATGAAGAAGGAATAAATAATTCAGGTTTTACGCCAATCTTTTTAGCTAATAATTCCCCTAATTCGTACCTTGATAATCTTTCTTGACCACCTAAATTATAAATTCCTGTAGGAGAATCTAATTCAATTATCTTATAAATAATTTTCGAAGCCTCTGAAATTGAAATCGGTGATCTGAATTGATCAGTAAAAAGTTTTACGGATTTGTTTTCAATAAAATTTTGATACATTGTTTGGAAGTGACAAATCGAATGATTTAATCCAAAACCGAAAAGTAGGGCTAATCTTAAAATCACATAATTGTCAATAATTTTTTTAACATATTCTTCCCCTAATAATTTAGTTTCAGCATAAGGGGAGGCAGGATTAAGTTTTGAATTTTCATCAAGATATGACCCGCGATTTCCGTCATAAACCAAATCTGTAGATATATAAATCATTTTAGAATTAAACTCTGCACACATCTCTGAAACAAATTTTGTTACCAGTACGTTATTCGAATAATATTCTTTTAACGAATATTTATTATCTAATAAAGAATATGTAATTGCAGCAGAATGAACAACGAAATTTGGTTTAAATTTTTCAAAAGTATTTTTTAGAGAATTCTGATTCTTTAAATCTATTTTAAAGGAATTGAACTGATGACAATTACCAACATTAGAATTGTAAAGCGTTAAAATTTCATATTTTTTTGCCAGAGAGAGATTCAGGTACTGTCCTAAAAGACCACTTCCACCAGTTATTAATATTTTCATAATAAATATAAAATTGATTTATTTTAGTTGTTTGCTAATTTACTGCACTTCGCTAAATTTATAAACAATAATTGATTAATTATGAAAAAACTTTTTTTAATCCTAATATCAATTTCATTTGTATCATTTTCTCAGACGCAAACATATTTTGATTATCCATTTGGCGGCGGCGGTGGGTTTATGCCTGGGGTTCAGTTTGTAAATCTTGATGACTTAAATGCAAAACTTGTTTCTCAATCTTTACCAAAATTCAGCAATGGAACAGTTTTTATAACAGGCGGAGGTGGATTTATTTATTTAGGTTTCGTTCCACAGCTTAGGGTAGGAGGTCTTGGATATGGTGGAACAAAAAGCTTATCACACTCAAAAAATAGCATAAATTATCAGGTTGATTATAGTATTGGCGTCGGAGGTTTTACTGTTGAATATACCCTTCCCTTTGTTAAAGATATAGCAATTTCAATAGGAGCAATTATAGGTGCGGGAGGGATCTCAGTCGAATATTATGAGAATAGTCAGAATTTTTTATGGCCTACTGTATTTACTTCTTCTCAAAAAAATAATTATACAAAACTGAATAATGATTTTTTTCTTGTTTCTCCAACGTTAAACGTAGATATTCCTATTTATAGATTTTTAGCTTTAAGGATAGGCACGGGCTATCAGATTACCGTTGGTGGAGAATGGAAAGCAAATAATAATCAAACTCTTTTCAATGCTCCTGATAGTTTTAATGGTAATTCGTTTTTTCTTCTAACAGGAATTTATTTCGGATTTTTTGCATTTTAATTATGAAAAATATTTTAATAACTGGCGGTGCAGGATTTATTGGCAGTAACTTTATTAATCATATTCTAAAAGAACGAAACGATTATTTTATCGTAAATTTAGATAAACTTACTTATGCCGGAAATCTTGAAAATCTAAAAGAATCAGAAAATAACCCAAATTATTTTTTCATTAAAGGTGATATCCTCAATCACGAACTGGTTAATTACATCTTTGAAAAATATAAGATTAAATATGTTATAAACTTTGCAGCTGAATCTCATGTAGATAGAAGTATTCTTGGTGCTGAAGTTTTTTATCGAACTAATGTACTTGGCACAAACGTTTTGCTCGAAACTGCAAGGAAATATGATGTTGAGAGATTTTTACAAGTTTCAACAGATGAAGTTTATGGAAGTTTAGGACCGACGGGGCTTTTTTCTGAAACAACTCCGATTTCTCCAAATAGTCCTTATTCATCAAGTAAAGCCGCAGCTGATTTAATGGTTCAGGCATATTATCATACTTATAAAATGCCTGTTCTGATAACAAGATGTTCTAACAATTATGGACCTTATCAATTCCCGGAGAAACTTATACCTCTTATGATTATCAATGCATTAAATAATAAAAAACTTCCGATTTACGGTGATGGTTTATACGTAAGGGATTGGATTTATGTAATTGATCATAATAAAGCGGTTAATCTGGTTTTTGAAAAAGGTAAAATTGGAGAAGTTTATAATATTGGTGCAAGTAACGAAATGAAAAATATTGAAATTGTCAAGCTAATCTTAAAATACTTAAACAAAAGTGAAGATTTGATTGAATTTGTAAAAGACAGACCCGGACACGATAGACGATATGCAATTGATTCATCAAAAATTCAAAATGAACTCGGTTGGAAACCAGAATTCTCATTTGAATCAGCCATTCAATACACCATTGATTGGTACTTAAAAAATCAGGAATGGTGGGAAAGAATCATTTCTGGCGATTATATTAAATATTACAATGAACAATATCAGAATAGACAATGAAATATTTAATAACTCTAATTTTCTTCTGTTCATTAGTTTTTGCTCAAAATAATGAAAGAACTAATCAGGCTACAATGCCTACAACAATTTCTGTAAGTATTGCGGGACATTTTCCTGTAACAGGTAGTTTTGTTTCAACTATTGCAGAAAGATTGGATCAATTTGTAACCAGAGTTTATAACCAATCACTTGAACGAGCAATCGGATCAGTTAACGAAGAAAGACTTTTAGAAAAAATTAAAAAGGATTTTTCGAATTTTTCACTTCGCGGCATAGTTCTTAAACGTGCAGATGGTACTTCATTAAACATTGATTTGCAAAAATTCAGAATTAATGGAGATTTTGTTAACAATCCTTACTTAAAAAATGATGATGTAATCATTTTCCCCCCAAACGATATAGAAAGAAACTTTATATCAATTTACGGGGCAGTAAATATTCCTGGCACGTTTCTTTTTGTTGAAGGAGATAAATTATCAGATCTTATTGAGCTTGCTCACGGTTTAAATCCAGCTTATGAAATATCAGGTAAAGTAAAAGTAAGCCGATTAACTTACGATGGTGAAAAACAGAAAGAAATAGAAATAGATTTGAAAGATGATTTTTCATTGCAAAGAGGCGATCAGGTAATTGTTTTAGCGAATGAAACTCAAAGAAAACAGTTCTATGCTTTAGTTCTTGGTGAAGTTAATCAACCAGGATATGTTCCAATTACTAAAAGTAATACAAAGCTTGGCGAAATAATTAAAAAAAGTAATGGTTTTACATCTAATGCATCTTTAAAGCGAGCCAGAATTTTCAGAGGTAATAGTATTACTACTCTTTTAGAAAAACAATACGGAATTAAAATTGACGAAAACCTTATAAATAATAATCCTGAATTAGTTGATAGAATTGTAAATTATGAACAGCAAATGATGTTCAGAATGTCAAATTTAGTTGAAGAAGACCAAGCATATTTTGCGGCTGAAAATCAATATCGTGTTTTGAATGAAGGCAGTGCCGTTGATTTTACAAAAGTGGCTGATGAAAACTCTGAAATTTATAATTTTGTTATTTATCCGGGTGATGTAATAATTATCCCGCCCAAAATGAATACTGTCTATGTTTTCGGGCAAGTATCTAATCCTGGTCACGTAAAATTTTCTGAAGGGAAAAACTATAAATACTATATTGAACAAGCAGGCGGAATAGGTGAATATGCTGAAGACGAAATAATGATAATAAAAGGAAGTTCTCGTAACTGGATCTCTGCAGAAGATAATATCGTTCTCGAAGAGGGTGACTTTATTTTTGTCCCAAAAGAAAGATTAAGATCGTTCAGGACTTTTGCAACAGAATTATCAGGGTATTTCAGTATTATTGGAAGTATTGCAACAATACTATTGCTTATTGTTCAATTAGGAAAGTAAGTAGAATTATTAAAACAGTTAGATATTGTCTCTGATTGGGAATCTTCTTCAATAAGTTAAAACTCGATTTAGTCAGTTTTTAAAGCTAATATTTACTTCAATCCAATTTAAAATACCGAAACTCCATACCTTAAAACATCTTATATTTGCAAGGTGATTTTTGTTTGATTTTTATTTACTAACGGTTTTCGTTGCTTTTTATAGCATTCAAAGATAAATTCACAACCTTATTTTTATGATTTCTGAAAATATAAAAAAGTTGAAGCAGGCAATACAAGAAAAGTGTATAGAATGTGGCAGGAATTCTGAAGAAATTAAACTTATAGCTGTATCAAAATATTTTGGAACAGATTCTATTATTGAAGCAAAGAATTGTGGAATAGAGAATTTTGGCGAGAATCGTGCCCAAGAACTAACTTTAAAATTTGATAAGTTGGGTGATTCTGTAACCTGGCATTTTATAGGCACTTTGCAGAAAAATAAAGTTAAATATGTTGTCAGATGTGCAGAATATATTCATTCTGTTGATAGTCTGGCTTTACTTTATGAAATCAATAAAAAAGCTGAGTCTATAGGCAAGGTTCAGAAAATACTTTTTGAAGTGAAAACTTCTGAAGAGGAAACAAAATCAGGAGTTACTTCAGAGGAAGAGGTTTTTAAGTTAGCAGAAGAAGCAAAAAAACTTTCAAATGTTAAAAGTATAGGTTTAATGACGATTTCTCCTCTGACTGAAGATGAAAAGTTGATAAGAAAAAGTTTTAGTTATTTGAAAAATCTCAAAGAAAAGCTAAATAGAAATGGTTTTGATTTTTCCGAGCTGTCAATGGGAATGACAAGCGACTTTAATATAGCAATTGAAGAAGGGAGTACAATTTTACGAATTGGCTCTGCAATTTTTGGCGAAAGAGATTATTCTAAAGATTGGAGACAAATTTGAAATTAAATTCAAACTCTATTAGAAATCAGGAGTTTTCAAAAAAACTTTTTGGCTTAAACTCAGAAGAAGTTAAAACTTTTCTTGATAGAATTGCCGACGAAGTAGATTTATTATTGAGAGAGAACGAAGAACTAAAATTAAAAGAAAAGGAATTGAAAGCTCAGATTGAATCTTACAGAGAAATTGAGCATAACTTGCAACAGACTCTTCTAAAAGCTCAGGAAAACTCAAGTAAATCCATCGAATCAACTCGTAAGCAAACTCAGGTTATGATGATGGAGGCTGAAATAAAAGCTAATCAGATAGTTGAAAATGCAAAAGAGCAAGCAAAAAAACTTAATGAAGCAATATTAAATCTTCAGGAAGAAAAAAATCTCATAATCGCTAAACTTGAAGCTATTCTGAATACTCAGGTTAGGATTATTAATCCCGAATATAATTTTGACTCATCAAAATCCATTGAAGAAAATTTACAAAACGTTGACTTCTTAAAAATTGATATTGATAAAATTGTGGAATCTTTGGACAATGAGTGATTTAATTTCAAAAATAAATGAATCTCTAAATATAATTAAAGCATATACCCAAGAAGATTATCCAATTGGTATAATTTTAGGAACTGGATTAGGCGGATTAGTAAAAGAAATAGAAATCCAAAATCAAATTGAATATGAAAAAATTCCGCATTTCCCACTTTCAACGGTAGAATCTCATCAAGGAAAGTTAATTTTTGGTAACATCAGCGATAAAAAAGTTGTAGTTATGCAGGGAAGATTTCATTTTTATGAAGGATATTCAATGCAGGAAATTACATATCCGGTAAGAGTAATGAAATTTTTAGGTGTAAAGACTTTACTGATTTCAAATGCTTGCGGAGGAATGAATCCTTCATACAGAAAAGGTGATTTGATGATAATTGAAGATCATATAAATCTTTTAGGTGATAATCCCCTCATTGGTAAAAATGAAGACGAACTCGGTCCCCGATTTCCTGATATGAGTGAACCTTATTCTAAAAAGCTGATAGACTTAGCAGAACAGATTTCAATTGAAAAGAATATTCCCGTTCATAAAGGTGTTTATGTTGCTGTGCCTGGACCCAACCTCGAAACAAGAGCAGAATATAAATTTTTAAGACAAATCGGTGCGGATGTCGTTGGAATGTCAACTGTTCCTGAAAATATTGTTGCAAACCATATGGGTTTCGATGTTTTTGGAATGAGTATAATTACTGATGAATGTTTCCCTGAAAACCTTAAACCCGTTGCTTTAGAAGAAATTATTCAGGCGGCAAATCAAGCCGAACCTAAAATGACTACAATTTTTGTTGAACTAATTAAGAGAGTTGCAAATTGATAGACTTCAAAAAACATATTTTAGATTACTTTGGCGCATTGCTTATAGCTTTGCTGATATATGCCTCAAATTTTATTGGTGTTGATTTTTTCAATTTTGGATCAAACAATTTTGCTGTTTGGTTTGTTCTTTCAGTTTTTTGTTTTGCAAGCGGTTGGTTTCTTTCAAGACAAGCAGGATGGCAATATGGTGGAAAAATTTTATTTGCTGTTATAGTTGCTACATTGGTGTTGAGTCTTTTCACTATAACTTTTTTTAACGAATACTTTGGGAGTGATAACATCTCCGCTGAAAATTTGATTCTTTACAGTCTTAGAAATATTACACTTGGTGCAATGGGATTTTTTGGTATGGCAATGCAATTCATTTTACAAGGAGCAAGAGAAGTAATTATTCTGAAAGAAAAAATTAAAATCTTGGAAAACAGTAAACTTGACTATGAATTAAAAGGTGATTTAATTATTAAAGAAGCAGAATTAAAAGCAAAAGAAATTATATCTAATGCTGAAATTGAAGCTGAAAAAATAAATATGATTAAAAAAAAGACTGAAAACGAATTGAAACAACTAATTAAAAATGAATTCGAATTATTAAAAAAATACAAGGAACTTTAGTACTTATTATGTTCAAACAAAATTTAGAAAAATTCAGTTATCCACAGATTGAAAACGAGATTTTAGAGTTCTGGAAAGAAAATAAAATTTTCGAAAAAAGTGTTACCTCCAGAGATGAAAACAAATCATTTACTTTTTATGAAGGACCTCCAACAGCTAATGGAAAACCTGGTATTCATCACGTGATGGCAAGGACTCTTAAAGATTTAATCTGCCGTTATAAAACTCTAAAAGGATTTCGAGTAGAAAGAAAAGCAGGTTGGGATACTCACGGTTTACCTGTTGAAATTGAAGTTGAGAAAACTCTGGGCATTAAACACAAAAGTGAAGCTATTGCTTACGGTATTGAAAAGTATAATCAAAAATGTAAAGAATCGGTTTTTACTTATCTCGACCTTTGGGAAAAGATGACCGAACGAATGGGCTACTGGATTGATTTAAAGTCAGCTTACATTACACTTGATAATAATTATATTGAATCTGTTTGGTGGTCTCTTAAAAATCTTTTTGACAGAGGATTGATTTATCGTGATTATAAAATAGTTCCGCAAGATCCAAAATCTGAAACAGTACTTTCTTCGCACGAGCTTGCATTAGGTTATCGCGAGACAAAAGATCCTTCGGTTTATGTTTTATTTCAGAGAGAAGATGCTGATGAATATTTCCTTGTTTGGACAACTACTCCCTGGACTTTAATATCTAATGTTGCCCTCGCAGTTGGTTCTGATATTGACTATGTAAAAATAAAATCTGAAGGTAAAGTTATTATACTTGCAAAAGAAAGACTTTCGGTAATAGATGAAGATTATGAAATCCTCGAAGAGCTAAAAGGAAAAGATTTAGCAGGAATTCACTACATACAATTATTTGATTATTGTCAAGTTGATAAAAAAGCTTTTTACGTAATTGAAGGCAACTTTGTCAGCACAGAGGATGGCTCTGGTATTGTTCATATTGCACCTGCTTTTGGTGCAGATGACTACGAAATTTCTAAGAAGTATAATCTTCCATTATTACAACCTGTAACTCGCTCGGGTTTATTTACAAACGAAGTTACAGATTTTGCCGGTCAGTTTGTTAAAGATGCTGATAATGGTATTATATTGAAGTTGAAGCACGAACAAAAACTTTATAAAAAAGAAACAATTATTCACACTTATCCATTCAGTTGGCGGCATCACGATGTTCCTGTTATTTATTATGCCCGCGAATCCTGGTTTATCCGAACTACTCAATTTGCTGAAAGAATGGTTCAGTTAAATAAAACTATTAACTGGCAGCCTCCTGAAGTTGGTTCAGGCAGATTTGGTAACTGGCTCGAAGAAAATAAAGATTGGGCATTATCACGGGATAGATTCTGGGCTACTCCACTCCCTATATGGATTGCGGATGATGGTGATATGTTTGCTATCGGAAGTATTGAAGAGCTTAAAGAAGGTTTTATTGAAGAAAATGGAAAACGAATAAAAGTATCGGAAATTGATAACATAGACTTACACAAACATTTCGTTGATAAAGTTTTATTTGAAAAGAATGGTAAAATTTATAAACGCACACCTGAAGTAATTGATGTTTGGTATGATTCCGGAGCAATGCCTTTCGCCCAATATCATTATCCTTTTGAAAACAAAGAAATGTTCGAGAAAAGATGTTTCCCTTCAGATTTTATAAGCGAAGGGATAGATCAGACGAGAGGTTGGTTTTATACTTTGCACGCAATTGCAACAATGCTTTTTGATAATGTTGCTTACAAAAATGTATTGGTTAACGAATTAATCCTTGATAAAAAAGGAAACAAAATGTCAAAATCAAAAGGAAACACTGTTGATCCTTTTGATTTGTTTGATAAATATGGCGCTGATGCAACTCGTTGGTATTTGATTACAAATAGTCCACCTTGGCGTCCGACCTTGTTTGATGAAGAAGGTTTAGCTGAAACTCAAAGAAAATTTTTTGGGACGTTGGTAAACACTTATTCATTCTTCGCTCTTTATGCTAATATTGATAAATTTAACTTCAATGAAGAATTAGTCCCTTATGAAGAGCGAACAGAAATTGACCGATGGATTATATCGAAATTAAATGCTCTCGTCGAAGAATATGAAAAAGAAATGGATGAATACGATGTTACAAAAGCAGCACGTGCAGTTTCAGATTTCACTATTGACCAACTCTCTAACTGGTATGTAAGAAGAAGCAGACGCCGATTCTGGAAATCAGAAATGAACCGTGAAAAACTCTCTGCTTATCAAACTTTATATGAATGTTTAATTACGGTGGCGAAACTAACAGCTCCTTTTGCTCCGTTTATTGCTGAAGAGATTTATAGAAATCTGAACACTGTAACTAATAAAGAAAAATTTGAGTCTGTGCATTTATCTGAATTTCCTAAGCAAACCTACCGCGAGATAGAACTTGAAGAGAAAATGGATGTTGCTCAGAAAGTTGTTTATCTTACTCGTGCAATGAGAGCAAAAAATAATCTTAAAGTTCGTCAGCCACTCAAAAGGATAATGGTTGTTGTTGAAAAGGATAAACGTGAAGCTCTCGATAAAATGAGAGATGTTATTTTAGATGAAGTAAACATTAAAGAGCTTATAATACTCAATGATGATTCTGAAATTGTAAACAAATCCTGTAAAGCAAACTTCAAATCAATTGGACCTAAATTCGGCAAAAAAGTAAAACAAGTAGCTGAAGAAATTAAAAACTTCAATAAAGAACAAATTAAATTACTTGAAAATGGTTCTTCGATTGAAATAATTATTGATGGAGAAACTATTTCAATTCAAAAAGATGATGTAGAAATTGTCAGTCACGAAATTGAAGGCTGGTTTGTTGAAACAGAATCTGGAGTTACTGTTGCAGTGGATACAGAATTAACTCAGGATTTGATTGATGAAGGTCTTGCTCGTGAATTTGTAAACAGAATTCAGAATATGAGAAAAGATGCGGGATTTGAGGTTACTGATAAAATTATGATTAATTTTAACGGTTCTTCAGAATTTATTAAAGCAATCCAAAAATTTTCTGATTATATTTCTAATGAAACTTTGGCAGAAAATTTAACTTCAGATAATGAACTAAAAGAATCTTATAGTCAGGATTGGCAAATTAATGGCTATGATTGTAAAATTTTCATAAAAAAAGTATAATAATAATTTGAAAGGAGAATAAAATGGCTAAGAAAATAGTGAAAAAGGCAGTAAAAAAATCTGATAAAAAAGAAAAATCTGAAACAAAAAAGAAATCCGAAAAACTTAAAGTGAAAAAAACAGTTTCCAAAAAAGTTGCACCTAAAACTTCGAAAACTAAAGTTGTAAAAAAAGCCGCAAAAAAAGTTCAACCTAAAAAGAAAGTATTAAAGGAAACTAAAAAAGTAAAAATAGTTGCAGCCCCATTAAATAAAGAACTTAATAAGGAAAAGGCTCCGAAAGAGATTAAAAATCTATCTGCAATTAATAAACAAGTAGAAGGTAATATTCAGGAAGAAACCGAAATAGATGCTCAGATTTTAGCCGAAATGGAAGCCGCAAGGAGAAGAGCAGAAGCTTTAAAGAAAATTCAAAAATATAGCAAAAAAGAACTTGAGCATTTTAAGTCTATAATTATTAGCAAGCAAAATGAAATAATTGAGCAATTACAAAATCTTAGAGATCAGATGCTCGATCCTTCAACAGGTGAATATATAAATGAAAATTCGCCATACTCACTGCATATGGCAGAGCAAGGTACTGATGCAATGGAAAGAGAAAAACTTTTCCTTTATGCTCAAAGAGAAACTAAATTTTTGACTTATCTTGAAGAAGCGTTAAAAAGAATTGAAGAGGGAATTTACGGAATTTGTATTGCTTGTGTTGAAGAACCACAATACCTTTGCCCAACTTGTCCATTGATTCCAAAAGAAAGACTGGAAGCAGTTCCTCATACCCAACTTTGTCTTCCAATGAAGCAGAGACAGGAAAAAAGTTAAACTAATAGTTAAAATTTATTTGTGGAGTATAATTATTGAAGATTTTATTCTTATCACTATTTATTGTTATTGTTGATCAGATAACTAAATTATTGGTTAAAGGATTTTCTATTCCTTTTCTCAATTTTAATTATGAAGGAATGTATTATGGTCAAAGCATCCCAATCATCAATGATTTCTTCCGTCTTACTTACATAGAAAATCCAGGAATGGCTTTTGGCTTTGACCCCGGTGAAAATTTCAAGCTTGCAATTTCGTTACTTTCTTTAATTGCAAGCATAGGATTAGTTTTTTATTTGTATATGATTCGAGATAAAAGTTTGAGTTTACGTTTATCAATTGCATTTATTCTTGGTGGTGCGATTGGAAATCTTATTGATAGAACTTTGTATGGTGTAATTTTTGGCTATGCTCCTCTTTTCTATGGAAGAGTAGTAGATTTTTTTGATTTTGATTTCTTCAATTTTACAATTTTTGGAATCAGCTATGATAGATGGCCTATATTTAATATCGCCGACGCTGCTGTAACTATTGGTGTACTGATATTAGTTATTTTCTATAAAAAAGAAGAACATAGTGAAACAGAAGAAATAGAAAACTTAACTGTCAATCAAATAGCAGAGGAAGAAACTGCATCTGATTTAGAAACTATCGGGCAAAATTCAGAAAATCCATCTGAAGTAATAAATGAGCAAAATAATAACCGAAAAGAAACATTTGATCAGAGTTCCTGAGTCAAAAAAACCTGAAAGAATTGATACTTATTTAACCAATCACATTGAAAATGTAACCCGAACTAAAATACAATCTGCTATCAAAGCAGGACTTGTTACTGTAAATGATAATAAAGTTAAAGCAAACTATATTGTCAAACCTCTCGACGAAATTTTAGTAATTCAGCCCATTTATCCAAGACCAGAAGAAGTAGAGCCCGAAAACATCCCTCTTGATATTGTATATGAAGATGAGAATTTATTAGTAGTGAATAAACCAGCCGGAATGGTCGCTCACCCGGCTTATGCAAATTACACCGGAACTCTTGTTAATGCTTTGCTTCATCACACAAATAAATTAAGTAAAATAAATGAAAATTTCAGAGTTGGTATTGTTCACAGAATTGATAAAGATACTTCAGGTTTGCTAATAGTCGCTAAAGATGATTACACACACTCTAAATTAGCAGAACAATTTGCTCAACATACAATAGAAAGAGAATATCAGGCAATTTGCTGGGGAAAATTTTCTGATTGGAAAGGAGAAATTTCAACTAAGATTACAAGAAGTAAGTCTGATAGAAAAAAATTTACAATTAGTCAAACCGAAGGAAAAGAAGCAATCACTTTCTACGAAGTTATAGAAGAGTTTGAGTTTGCTTCTCTGTTAAAACTGAAATTGAAAACAGGAAGGACACATCAAATACGAGTTCATTTATCTGGAATAGGAAAACCGGTTTTTGGAGACAGAGTTTACGGCGGCGATAAAATTGTTTTTGGCAGCGAATTATCTCAAATGAAAGCCAGGGTAAATAATTTATTGAAATTAATGAAAAGACAAGCTCTGCACGCTAAGACTTTGGGGTTTTTTCACCCAATAAATAAGATATTTATGAAATTTGATTCGGAATTACCTCAGGATTTTCAAGATTTATTAAATAATTTAAGAAAATAAATCCTTTGTGCTTATTTTTTTAATGTTCTGTAAAACATTTTTTTTAACCTTTAAAAAAATGCAATTTTTACGATAATAATTATTACAATAAACGTTTATAAATATATTTAAAATAAATGATTCTTATCGAATTATTATATAACCTATTTGCTCTGCTATCCTTAAGCGTTATTTCGAATTTTATTGTTCAAAAACACGGTTACCAATCAAAGCGAAGTCAAATTTATCACGGAATACTATTTGGTTTAATATCTATAATTGGAATGTCAAATCCGCTTGTTCTCGAAAAAGGAATCATTTTCGATGGACGCTCCATAGTCATAAGTTTATGCTCACTATTATTTGGACCAGTATCAGGAATTATTTCTGCTGGAATGGCAATTATTTTCAGAATTTATTTAGGTGGAGCAGGTACTTTAGCAGGAATTATGGTTATTACTACATCTTTCTTGTCAGGTTATTATTTTTATAAAAGATATAGGAAAAGAAAATCTGAAATCAGCAACTTAAAACTTTACTTCTTTGGAATAATAGTTAATTCTTTAATGATTGGATTAATGGTGTTTTTGCCTTTTGAAAGCTTTTTGAAATTTCTGAAATTAGTTGCACCAACGGTCTTCATTTTCTATCCGATAATTACACTTGGAATTGGCAGAATTTTATTAAATCAAATTATAAATTATGATTCGCTAATATCTATTAAAGATAACGAAGAATCCTTAAAGACAACTCTTTATAGTATTGGTGATGCTGTTATTTCAACAGATGTTGATGGAAAAATTATTCGAATGAACCTAATAGCTGAACAATTAACAGGCTGGAAAGAAGAAGAAGCAAAAGGAAAAAGTATAGAAGAGGTTTTTGTTATTCGAAATGATCTAACAAATCTCCCTTCTGAAAATCCTGCTATTAAAGCAATAAATGAAGGAATTATTATAAGGTTAACAAATCATACAATCTTGATTAGCAAAAACGGGAAAGAAATTCCGATAGTTGATTCAGCTTCACCTATTAAACGAGAAAATCAAATTATAGGTTCAGTTTTAGTTTTTAGAGATCAAACAGAAGAAAGGAAAAGACTTAAACAACTCGAGGAGAAAGAAAAATTTCAAAGATTTCTAATTTCTAACCTGCCGGGCTTTATTTATCGTTGTGCTAATGATAAAAACTGGACTATGTTTTATATAAGTGATGGCTGTTTTGAAGTTACTGGATATAAGTCCGAAGATTTTATGAAAAATAGTCCGTCCTTTAACGATATAATTCATCCTGATTATCAAAACCTGCTCTATTCTATTTGGGAAAAAGTGCTTAGAAAAAAAGAAATATTCGAATATGAATATCCGATTTATACTAAATCTGGTGAACTTAGATGGGTTTGGGAAAGAGGCAATGGAGTTTTTTCTGATAATGGAGAGTTACTCTATCTTGAAGGGTTTATTACAGATATAAGTGATAAAAGAGTTATTAGCTCCAGATTGGAAGAGAATCAAAAAAGATTAAGCATAATATCCAGTTTGATAACTGATTATCTATTTCTGACTAAAATAGAGCAGGATGGAAATACCAAAATGGATTGGGTAACAGGAGCTTTTCAGGAAATAACGGGTTACTCATTTGAAGAATATATTGATGTTGGAGGTTGGAAAGCACGACTTCATCCTGATGATATTTCAAAAGATAATGAGGCATTCCAAAAACTATTAAATAATCAAGAATCTATTGTTGAAGTGAGAACTTTAAATAAGGCAGGGGAAATAGTTTGGGTTAAAATATTTGCTCATCCGATATGGAACGAGAAAGAAAACAGAGTTACAGAAATAGTAGGTGCTGTTCAAAATATAACTAATGAAAAAAAATCTGAACTTATCTCTCAAGTTGAGGTTAAAATTTCTCAGGCAGTTCTTTCCAACAAATCTGAAATAGAAGTTTTTGAAATTATACGTAATCAACTCTCATTGTTATTTGATGTACAAAACTTTTTTATAGCATTCTATAATAAAGAAACAGGACTTCTTCGATCAGTAGTTGAATCCGACGAGAAGGATTTAATCCCCATTTGGAAAGCTAAAGGTTCATTAACGGGTTATTTAATTCAGCAGCAGAATACTTTATGTCTTAGCAAAAATGATTTACAAAATTTAATAGATACAAATAAAATTGGACTGGTAGGAACATTACCCGAGCAATGGCTTGGAGTTCCTCTGAAAGTTAATGAAGAGGTTGTTGGCGCAGTTGTAATTCAGGATTATTCAAATCCCAATGCTTTCGATGAATATACAATTCGAGTAATGGAAAATATATCGAGTTTTCTAAGCATATTTCTGGAAAGAAGTAAAAAAGAGGAACAAATTCGTGAAAATGAAGAGCGTTTCAGAAATCTTTTCGAAAATCAGGAAGCAATTCTTTTATTGATGGACGCAGAAAGTGGAATGGTTATAGATGCAAACAATTCTGCTCAGAAGTTTTATAAATACAGTTTGAATGAATTAAAAGAAAAAACCATTTTCGATATAGATATTGCCTCGCCGGAAGTAATCAAGAAATCAATGATAAAAATCTACAAGAAAGCCCAAAGCAAATTCGAATCAAAACATAAATTAGCAGATGGAGAAATTAGAGATGTCGAAGTTTATACTTCACTGATTACCATTAAAAACCATAAATTCTTTTATTCCATAATATTTGATAAAACTGAACAAAAGCAGGCTGAAAAAGAAATACAACTACTTAAAACAGCTATTATTCAAAATCCGGCAATAATTTGCATAACCAATACTAATGGTGAAATAGAGTTTGTTAATCCTAAGTTCACAGAATGTACTCAATATAAATTAGAAGAAGTTAAAGGAAAAAGTACCCGTTTATTAAAATCAGGTTTTCATTCTGAAGAATTCTATAGTGAGATGTGGAAAAAAATTAAGAAGGGAGAAGAATGGTCTGGTGAGATTCTTAACAAGAAAAAAGATGGTTCTCTATTTTGGGTTTTAACAATCATTTCCCCGATTATGGATCGGTATGGCAAAATTTTACATTACGTGGCTGTGCAAGAAGATATTACTCAGCGTAAAAAAATTATGGAAGCTCTAATTAAATCAGAGGAAGAATTCCGTTCAGTCTGGGAGAATTCCGTTGATGCTATGAGATTAGTTAATGAAAATGGAATAGTTGTAAATGTAAATCAAGCTTATTGCAATCTTTTCAAGATGAAAAGGGAAGAACTGATTGGCAAACCCTTTAATGTTGCTTACGTAGTTAGAGATAAAGATAGAACTATTAGTTCTTTTACCAATAGGTTCAGACTAAGAACTATCAGAAATAAGTTCGAAACAGATATTCTTTTACACGATGGCACATTAATTTGGGTAGAACTAACGAGTGCTTTTATCGAAACAAAAAATTATCCCACTCTTTTACTTAGTATTTTCAGAGATATAACAAATTATAAAAAACTGATAAATGAAACTTTACAAGCAAAAGAAAAAGCTGAAGAGATGAATAAAGTTAAATCATTTTTCTTTGCAAATATGAGTCACGAGCTTAGAACTCCTTTGGTTGGAATACTTGGATTTGCAGATATCATTAGAGAGGAACTTGAAGACAGACCAGATTTACAAAATATGGCAGAGCTTATAACCAAGTCCGGTCAAAGATTACACGAAACATTAAATCTTATTTTGAGTTTATCCAAACTTGAATCCGGTAAAATAGAGGTTAAAATTACCGAAGAAAATATAATTCCACACTTGAAAACATCCTTTAATTTATACGAACAGGCAGCAAAGAAAAAAGGATTACAATATGACCTTCAGCTTCCTGATAAAGAAGTTATTTGTCGTATAGATCCAAATCTGATTCATAACGTTCTGAATAATCTTATAAATAACGCAATTAAGTTTACCACTAAAGGTAGTGTAACAGTGAAATTGGATATTTTTAGTACTACTGCAAGAATACAAATAATTGATACAGGAATTGGTATTCCGAAAGAGAATCAATCTGTTATTTGGGAAGAATTCAGACAAGTAAGCGAAGGATTGAACAGAAGTTTTGAAGGGACTGGTTTAGGTTTAACGATAGTGAAAAAATTCACAACGCTTATGGGCGGAAAAATTTCTTTGGAAAGTGAAAAAGATAAAGGCAGCACATTTATTCTTGAATTTCCTATTGCTATTAAGAAACTTGAAGATGAAATGAATAATGTTTCTAAGAACAAAAAATTAAATCCGATATAGCGAAAACTGATTTTGATATACTTTATGTTGAGGATGATCAGGCTTCCGTAGATATAGTTAGTATTATGTTAAAAGGTAAATATAAATTTGATATTGCTCCTAATGCAGATGAAGCTTTAGTTAAAGTTAAGCAAACTTCTTACAAAGCAATTTTAATGGATATTAACCTGCAAAATGATACTGATGGTGTTCAACTTACAAAACTTATCAGGCAAATAAATGGTTATAACAAAATTCCTGTTGCAGCAATTACAGCTTACGCACTTGATAAAGATAAAGAGACATTTTTATCTCAAGGTATGACTCATTATCTGTCAAAGCCATTTTCAAAATCTGATCTTCTTGATTTAACCCAAATTATGCAATAAAGGTAAAGGAATAAGGATAAATTAAGAAAAATAAATAAATTAGGCAGAAAAAACGGAGCACAAAAAAAATGAAGAGCATCAGATATGAATTTGTAGAAAAAC
>Ga0308414_1000889_pt1 | contig 19565 bp, 19 predicted proteins | sample HotsprSampleOS50_FD_205667 | JGI IMG/M metagenome (GOLD analysis project Ga0308414, IMG submission 205667) | Hot spring phototrophic mat microbial communities from Octopus Spring, Yellowstone National Park, Wyoming, United States - 20090730_OS50 ...
TTGTGGTTTCACCTGAATCTAATATAGCTACAAAAGGAAATAAAAGTGCCTTTCTTTTCTTGTTGGTACAACCTGAAAAACTAACTAAGAGAATCAGGAGTAAACTTACGATGGTTTTCATGATAATTTCCTCTTCGAATATAATCGCTAATAAAATTATACTCTTAAGACTAAGTTTATCTTACAATAAGTCAAAAAAAAATTAATTTGTTAGAACTTTTTTTTTGCTTTTTTAGTTTTTTTGGCTAAAGAGTTTTGTAAGTCTTGTTCTAAAGCTAGATTTTTTTCTTTTAAGCTTTGTATTTCCTTCTCTAACTCTTTAATTCTTTTCATGAAGATTCTTTCAGAGTTAGAAAATCTTTGAGCTAGAGTTTGTAGTAATTTATAAGAAAATTGAGGATTGTTTAAAACCAGAGCCTCTAAATTTTCACTATCTGCAGTAGCAATAAGGCAATTAGTAATACAAACAGCACTTGCAGCTCTAGGAAGCCCTGTTATCATAGACATTTCTCCAAAAATATTGCCCGGCTCTACTATGGTTAGGGTAACTTTTTCACCTTGTTCAGTAGTTTTGTAAATTTCTACAAGTCCTTTTTTGAGTAAGTAAAACTCTGTGCCTGTCTCTCCTTCTTCAAATAAAACAGTACCTTCTGTAACATAAGCATGATCTTCTACTACAGTAATTGCTTTTACAAAATGATTTCTTAGTTTTTCAAATCCGGGGATTTTTAAATTAAAAATAATTCCTCTTGTCATTTTAAAAATGTAATATCTTAAAAGGAATGAGTAAAACTCTTTATTAGGATAGGGTTCTAGTTGAACTAAAGTTCCAATGGGTTCTAATAAATTTTCATGGTTATCCCATATTACTTTAGCATGAAGAGTTGGAGATAAATTTGAGGAGTAAGTATATATAAAATCTAACTCTTGTCCAATATCTAAAGGTTCTATAGTTTTTATAAAACATTCTCGGTAGTTTATGTCTGTTGCATTTAAGTTAAACTCTTCTCCTTGTAGCCACATAGTGATTTCTGCTACAATAGGTAAGCTTAAAACACTGTTTTTGAAGTATTCGGGATTGATAGAACCAGCTAAAAATATATTAAAAGCTCCTACAGCTGGAAAGATAGAAAATAAAGTAATCTGTTCTTCTAGTTTTAGAAAAATAGGAAAGTATGAGTTAAGAAGTTCTTGAAAAGAAAAAAATAAAATAGCAAAGATGAGAAGAAAAGAAATAATTAATTTCCTACTTGTGGTAAATTCAAATCGAAAAAAAGGAATGGATTCTACACTTTTTTTACCCATAGAACGTAGAATCCAGCGTTCATATTCAATTTGCTTTTTAATGACAAGCCAGTCTTCTAAGCTAATCTTTTTAATTCTCAATTCTTTGTGTGTAGGAAAAGCGTTGGATTTTGCCATAATGTATTCTTGAATAGACAAAAGAACGACAAGTTCAAATCCAATAAAGTAAGTATAAAAACTACTTTTTAAAAGAGATAGGTCATATAAGGTGTGAAAAAGAATAGGCAGTACTAAACTATACAAAATGTAAATAAATTTTTTCAGTTTTGTAGTAGATAATAAATAAAGACCTAGATAGTACCCCATTAAAGCACAAGTAGAAAGGTGTAAGGGGACTGAACTAAAAAACCTCAAAATAACTTCAAACCTACGTACTTCATAGGCATAAAAAATATTTTCTAAAGCAGCAAAGCCGAGAGCATAAAAAATACTAATGGAGATAACTTCAGATACAGGTAACTGAAGGCGAACGTATTTTAAAATTAAAAAAATTGTTATAAATGCAGCTAATTTTTCTGGTAGGGCAGCATGAAAAAATACTTTTATTAGTTCGTTCCCTTCTGGCAAAAAATGATTGATAAAAGGATTTAAAATAACTAAGCTAGATGCTGCGATGATTCCATACAAAAAAGAATCTATAGACTTTCCAATAGAAAATCTTTCTAAAGAATAGTGTTTGTAAATTAAAAAAGATATAGGTATTGGGACAACTGCCAATAAAAAAATAATTTCTAAAGACAAGCCGTTTACCTTTTTGTAGAATTTACCTTAGGTTCATTTTTTTGAAATTTTTCTTTAAATGGTTCAGGTTCAGCACGTAATTCTTCTTCTAAAATATCATCCATATCTACTTGTTTTACTTCTGAAGACTGACAGTTAAACAAGAAAAAAACTAAACTGAGCATAGCTAGTAGGGGTTTCATTTTAGCCTCATTGTAAAATTTCATTTAAAATCATTTTACTAATTTTTCAAGCTAGTTTTTCTTTTTTTTCTTGTGAGTAAAGTTTTTTATATATTTGTGTGAAATTATGTTAAGTAAATGGGAACTTACTCGCTATTCTCGAAATATTCTTCTACCTGAAGTTGGTAAAAAAGGTCAAGAAAAATTGAAAAGTGCTAGAGTAGGTGTCGTGGGGGCAGGAGGCTTAGGCTCACCTATTTTATATTATTTAGCAGCTTGTGGAATAGGAAAGATTCAATTTTTAGATTCAGATAAAGTAGATTTAACTAATTTACAAAGACAAATTTTATATTCAGTGCAAGACATAGGACTCCCTAAGGCTTTGTGTGCTAAAAACGAACTTTTTGGTTTAAATCCTAATTTGGAACTAGAAGGTTTAGAAACCCGTTTAACAGCAGAAAATATTCAAGAAATTTTTTCTAATCTAGACTTTATTTTAGAAGGCTCTGATAATTTCGCCACTAAATTTTTAGTAAACGATTTTTGTGTTTTAAATAAAATTCCTTTTGTAATTGGAGGGATTTTAGGATTTGAAGGACAGGTTTTAGTTACAGTTCCCTATAAGACTGCTTGTTATCGTTGTATTTTCCAAGACTTGCCTCCCCAAGATGCAGTTCCTACCTGTTCAGAGGCAGGAGTAATTGGAAGTGTAGCAGGAGTTGTAGGTAGCACTATGGCAACTTTAGCTATAAATTATTTACTAGGAATAGAACAACTTACCCAAGGATTTCTTTTGAGTTTTGATTTGAAAGATTTTTCCTTTAGAAAAATTCCTCTTAAAAAAAATCCTAGGTGTAAGGTTTGTGGAGAAAATCCTACAATTCAAAAAATTGAGTCAAAAAATTATCCAAGTGTAGAGGTCTGTTTTTAAGTTAGTAAAGCTAGAAAAGATTCCAGTTTTTGACTAGCACCACCTACTAATCCTCCATCTATGTTTGGCTGAGCTAAGAGAGCTTGGATATTCTCGGGTTTTACAGAACCACCATATAAGATAGATACAGATTCAGAATAAGTTTTTCCAAACAAAATTTCTAATTCTTTCCTTATAAAAGCATGGACTTCTTCAGCTTGTTCGGGAGTAGCTACTTTTCCTGTTCCAATTGCCCATACCGGCTCATAAGCAATAGTAAGCAAGGAAGTTTGTTCTGGTTTTACTCCTGCAAGCCCCCTGTGAATTTGATGTTTGACAACTTCAAAAGTTTTTCCTGCTTCTCGCTGTTCAATTGTCTCCCCCACACAGAGCATAGCTATCATAGATTCTGAAAGTATATGTAAAACTTTTTGATTTAAAAATTCATCCGTTTCTTTTAAAAATTGTCTTCTTTCAGAGTGCCCAACTAGGACATATTGAATACCAAGTTCCTTAAGTTGTTCACAAGAAATTTCTCCTGTATAAGCAGCTAATTTAGAAGGGTAGATGTTTTGAGCACCTATCTTTACCCTTGTCTCCCGTAAAATTTCTACACTCATATGTAAATGTACAAAAGAAGGATAAACTAAAATTTCATAGCTAGGATTTGTTTTGTGTATTTCTTTTTTTAGTCCTTCTGTAAGTTGAGCTACCTGAAAAGCTCCTAAGTTCATTTTCCAGTTGCCTGCAATAATTTTTTTCCTCATTTTAATCCTCTTTTTCTTTAACTAAGACTTGAATTCCGGGTAAGAGCTTACCTTCTAGAAGTTGAACACAAGCCCCATCACCTGTAGAAAGATGAGTCATTTTTTCTTCTAGTCCTATTTTGTAAATAAGTGAGGCTGTATCATTTCCTCCAATGATGCTTTTTGCATTAGACTTAGCAATTGATTTTGCAATTTGTATGCTCCCTTGAGAGAATGGCTCATATTCTATAACCCCCATAGGACCACTCCAAAAAATAGTCCCAGCAGACTTAATAACTTTTTGATAAGCTTGTATAGTTTTGGAGCCTATATCCATGCCAATCCATCCATCTAAAATCCCCATTCGTTCTACTTGTTTACTTTTAGCTCTAGCACTCATAGTATTTGCAATTACATGGTCAATTGGCATATGAAAGTCAACTCCTGCTAGACCTGCTTTGTCAATAAATTGATGAGCAAGGACTTCGTAGTCTTTTTCGACAACAGAGGCTCCTATTGGGACAGCTCTAGCTTTTAAAAATGTATAAGCCATCCCACCACCTATTAAAATAGTATTTGCTTTAGAAAGTAAATTGTTTAAGATTTTTAATTTAGTAGAAACTCTCGAACCTCCTATAATAGCCACAAAAGGTTTTTCTGGATTAGAAAGCATATTATAAAAAGTATCTATTTCCCTCTGCATAAGTGTGCCGGGGTAAGCTTCTAAATATTTTGTAATTCCTACTGTAGAAGCTAAGGTCTTATGGGCTAAAGAAAAAGCATCGTTGACATAGAAGTCAGCAGTTTTAGCAAGTAAAAGCGAAAAATTAGGATCGTTTTTATGTTCTTCTGGAAAGAAATTTAAGTTTTCAAGAAAAACAATTTGTCCTGATTGCATACTTTTAGATTTAGTTTCCCAATCAATAGGATTTAAGCTTTCTAGAAACTCTACTTCTCTACCTAAAAGTTCTTTTAGTTTTAAAGCAACAGGCTTGAGAGAAAGTTTAGAACCTTGCTCTCCCAAGTGAGAAGCTACAATTACTTTAGCACCTTTACTTAACAAGAATTCTAAAGTAGGAAGGATTTTTAAAAACTTTGTAGTACTTTTAATCTTTCCCAAGTCGAGGGGGACGTCTAAATCCACCCTGACAAAAACACGCTTAGATTTAACTTCTAAATTCTCTATTCTAGGTAAATTCATCCTAACCTTTTTTTGCCATGTGGCGAATTAAATCTAAAACTCTACAAGAGTAGCCCATTTCGTTGTCATACCAAGAAACTAATTTAAAAAAATTTCCATTTAATTGTATACAAGCTCCAGCATCAAAAATGGAAGAAAGAGTAGAGCCTACAAAGTCATTGGAAACTACTTCTTCTTCAGTGTATCCTAAAATTCCTTTCATTGAGCCTTCACTAGCTTCTTTCATTTTTGCTTTGATCTCATCTAGGGAGGTAGTCTTTGTAGTACGTACTGTCAAGTCTACTACAGAGACGTCGGGAGTAGGAACTCGAAAAGCCATACCAGTGAGCTTTCCTTCTACTTCAGGAATACATAAAGCTACAGCTTTAGCAGCTCCTGTAGAAGCTGGAATAATATTTTGACCTGCTCCTCTTCCACCTCGAAAATCTTTTTTAGAAGGTCCATCCACTGTAGGTTGAGTAGCTGTCATAGCGTGGACTGTAGTCATGAGTCCTTCTTCAATTCCAAAATTATCTAATACAACTTTGACAATAGGTGCTAGGCAATTTGTTGTACACGAAGCATTAGATACAATGTGATCTGTGTTAGGATTGTATTTAGATTCATTTACCCCCATTACAAAAGTAGGGATACTTTTATCTTTAGCTGGGGCTGAAATTATAACTTTTTTAGCTCCAGCTTGTAAGTGCTTAGAAGCTCCTTCTTTGTCGGTAAACCTTCCTGTAGACTCAATCACAAAATCTACTCCTAGTTCTTTCCAAGGTAGCTTTTCAGGTTCTTTTTCAGAATAGCAACGGATTTTTTTTCCGTTTACAATGATGTTTTGATCATCATGCTCTACTGTCCCTTTAAACCTACCATGTGTAGAATCATATTTAAAAAGATAAGCCAAGTTGTCGGGAGGAACTAGGTCGTTTATGGCAACAAATTCTAAGTTAGGATCCTCAATACCTGCACGAAGCACTAATCTTCCTATTCTACCAAATCCATTGATTGCTATTTTTATCATTTTAAACTCCTTCAAGTTTAAGAAAAACTCATGTCTACATCTTGCAAGAAAAAAAAAATAATTGTATAAGTTTTTAAAAAAGATTCGACCTCTTAAGGTATACTTATAGATTGAGAATAAAAATTATGTCACTTGAAGGAAGACTTTGAAGTTAAACCTAGAACAACAAAAAGCTGTAGAGCATGTAGAAGGACCTCTTTTAATTTTTGCAGGTGCAGGCTCGGGGAAAACAAGAGTAATTACTAATCGTATAGTACATCTCATTCAAAAAAAAGGTGTAGAACCTCAAAAAATTGTAGCACTTTCCTTTACAAATAAGAGTGCAAGGGAGATGAAAGAGAGAATTCAAAAAATGTTACCTCGTAAACAAACAAGGGGATTAGAGCTTGCAACTTTTCATTCCTTAGGTTTAAAAATTTGTAAGAAATATTTAAATCAAATTGGGTTTAGTGCCCCATTTTTACTTTTAGCTCCTAATGACTTAGAGCTAGTTCTTTTAGAAATTCTAAAAAAGAAAAAAATTGATTTGAAGTCTCTTTCAGCTAAATCTCTACTTTCTAAAATTAGTTTTAAGAAAAATACAGGCTATTTAGGTGTAAATGCTAACACTTGGTCAGAAGAAGATGCTTTATTAGAAGAAATTTATGAAGACTATAATCGAGAGATGCAAAATCAAAATGCTGTAGATTTTGATGATTTAATTTTAAAACCTATTCAAATTCTAGAAGCAATTCCTGAAGCAAGAGAATACTACCATCAAAAATATAAATTTTTTATGATAGATGAGTTTCAGGATACAAATCTTACTCAATATAAGCTTATAAAACTTCTTTTAGGTACAAACCAAAATATCTGTGTAGTAGGAGATGACGACCAGAGTATCTATGGTTTTAGAGGTTCTTGTAGAGATTTAATTTTAAACTTTGAAAAAGATTTTCAAAATACAAAAGTAATTCATCTACTACAGAATTATCGTTCAGCTATTCCTATTTTACATGTAGCAAATTCACTCATTCAAAACAATCATAATCGCAAAGAAAAGCAACTCTGGTCTGCTATAGAGAGTAATCATAAGCCATTTTATAAGGAGTGTGAAGATGAGGTAGCAGAAGCAAATTTTGTAGCAGAGAAAATTCAAGAATTAGTTGTAAAAGAAAAGTATAAGTACGGAGAAATTGCAATTTTATTTCGTACAAATTATCAATCTAGGGTTTTTGAACAAGAACTACGAGTACGCTCTATTCCTTACAAACTTATAGGAGCTTATAATTTTTTTGATAGAAAAGAAGTAAAAGATATATTAGCTTATTTGAGAGTAATAGCAAACCCCAAAGATGAACTTTCTTTGCTTCGGATTATAAACTATCCTAGAAGAGGTCTAGGTGAAAACTCTATTTTAAAAATTCAACAAAAAGCTATAGAATTAGGACTTTCTATTTTTGAGACACTTCAGAAAATTTGTGAAGAAGTAGAGTTGCTCCCAGACTTAAAAAAACAATCTATTTCTAAGATTTATGAGTTTTTAGAACTTATAGAAAAATATCGTAAAGAATTTTATCAAAAAAAAATGTCAGAAGTCTTAAAAAATCTTATCCATGAATTACAGTTTGAAAGAGAAATTGCTAGTGAAGTAGAAGATGAAAAAGTTTTAAAAGCTAGAATGTTAAATCTTTCAGAAGTAGTAAATATGTTAGCTCATTTTGAAAGAGAATGGGAAGAAGAAAATAAACCAAATTTATTTGATTTTTTACTTAGAATTTCTTTACTTACCTCAGATGAGGGAAATAATGAGAATTTGGATTCTCAAAAAGTACAACTTATGACTATGCATCTTTCTAAAGGTTTAGAATTTAGGTGTGTGTTTTTAGTTGGATTAGAAGAAGGAATTTTACCCTCTTCTAAAACTTTTGAACAAGTAGAAGGTATAGACGAGGAGAGAAGACTTTTTTATGTGGGGATTACCCGTGCTAAAGAACGCTTGTTTTTTTCTTCTGCAAGGGAGAGAAAAAAATTTGGGGATGTGGTTACTTGTGTGCCCTCTAGGTTTTTAAATGAAATTGATTCAAAGTATTTAGAATTAGATCTTCCTCTACAAGTTCATTCTCAAGCAAATTTTTTAGAAATTTTAGAACAATTAAAGGTATCTTAAAATTGTGAAAAAAATTATTTTAAAAAATTTTAGGAAATACCAAAGGCATATTCGTAGTCTTATAAAAAGTCGTTGGTTAATTACTGTATTAATTCTTTTGTTTTTATTGGTTACCTCTGTTGGTATCATCAATAGTGCATATGTGTATTACATGGAAAAAAATTATGTAAATGTATTTGAAATTAAAATGCTCATAGTATCTTATATTAAAAAAAAGCTACATAAAGCAGTGGAAATTGGGATAGTAAATTTTAATATGTTTGAAGGAGTTACCTTTGAAGACTTGAGGATTTCTGCAGAGGAAGATTTTTCAAACAATAAAATTTTTTTTCAATGTCAACGTGTAGATATACGTTTTAGTTCATTGTTTGGAAAGCAACTTGGTATAGAAAAAATTATTTTCCACAATAGTAAGTTAGAACTAGACTCTGAATTTTCTTTTTCTGAATTAACTAAAGAAATTAATGCTTCTGGATTTCCTAGTTTAGAATTTCGCAATATAATTCTAATCAAAAGACAAGAAGGCAAGCTGCTATGGAAAACTCATTCTCCTGTAAATATATTTCTACAAAGAAAAAATACTTATTATTCTGTTCTCGTAGAAGATTCGTGGTTTTTTCGTATTTTTTCTAAGCTAAAGGGAAGTGGGACCTTAGACCTAAGTAAAAATTCTCTAGAACTTTTACTAGAGTTTACAAATTATCCTGCTACATCGGTTTCAGGTAGTTTAGAAGATTTAACCTATATCCAAGTAGACTCAGGAAAACTTACTGGTTTTTTTAGAATTTTAGATTCAAGGGATGAAAAAAAAATAGATGGAAACTTTAACTTATACTCCATTTCAGGAAGTTTAAATGGATTTGAAGGACTTAAACTAAAAGATTTACCTATAAATTGTAAGTTTTCTTATTATAAAGAAATTGAAAATGAAAACTCTGAAATTTATTTTCAAAAGAAAATAAATAATCCAAGTTTTTATTATAATGAATTTTATTATAAATCTAAAGATAATATTGAAAAAAAAATCATATCGACTTTATTTGAAAATTTTGAAAAACTTTCCAATTCCTTTGAAATAGAAGATGAGTTTAAAATTTCTGGGAATTTAAAGTTAGATTTAACCATCCAAGATCTTGCTAAAGGTTCAGAAAAGTTTAACATAGATGGGGTTTTATCTGTTGAGAGGTTGCAGATTAGTAGAAAAAATCCATACCTTGTGTTTAATTTAAAAGAAGGTGGGATTCGTGTAAATCCAAATGGAGGACTAGCTGGAAATATCAATTTTGAACTTTTTCAAAAAAAAGGAAGCTTTGAACTAAATGGAAAAGTTCAATTTTTAAAGTCTTCTACTTTAGATTATCAAATTTTTTCTGATACAAATTACACTTTAAAATTAGAGAAAGTTTCAATTTTAGATGTTAAAGAAATTTATAATTCTTTGAAAGAGTATATAGAAAATGATATTCGTGAACGACAAGAAAAAATGTTGCCTGAATCTTATATTATAAAAGATCCAATTTTTCAAAAATTTTTTGAAAAAGCAAACTTAAAGGGAGATATATTTATTAATTCATTTAAAAATAACGAAAATTCTCAACACCTAGGTCCTTTAGAAATTCAAACAAAATATCAAAATAAAACTTTAAACTTAGAATTTCTTTCTAAAGTAGAAAAGCCTTTTGTAAAAGGAAATCTTAAAGGAGTTTTGGAGGGTAGTAATCCTTATTTTTCATTTTATTTACAGTTAGATAATTATCCATGGGGACAACCTTTTATAAATTATTGTGGTTATGAATTTGTCCCAAAAGTTTTAAATTTAAATTTATCTGTACAATCTTCTGGAAATAATTTTTCTGATCTAACAGGACGTAAATCTTATACACTCTCCTGTGAAATGCTAGATACAAAGTTTTATTCTCAAGGTCAAAGTTTAGAAGAGATTGACTCTTTATTTCGAAATGAGAGTCTTTCTATTAAAGGAAATCGATCAGGATATGCCTTAGATGGATATTTTCAAGGTTTAGAAATAAATTCAGAAAATTTACATTTTAAAGGACATGGAAATATTACCAAGACAGGTGAGCATGTTTTTAACTTTTGGGGTACTTGGAATGGGAAATATATTTCTTGGAATCTTACAGAACAAGGAGAAAAAAAATGTCAATTTATAAAAAAATAATATTATTTATTATAATAATTTTTATTACATTTTGCAAGAAGAAAGAAGTTGAACATTCTCATTTAGTAAAATATGATTCAAAAGAGCTAGTAGGTAGTTGGAAAATTATTCCCTCAGGTGGGGAAAAAATTTTTTTCGAGGCGGGTAGTAAAGCTAAGATCATTGAAAAAAATGGAAATCAAATTCAAGTTTACCTTCGCTCAGATGGGGATGGACTTAGAATTTTAGAAAGTGAAGAAGCTTATATTCCTATAGGTTATTTTTTATTTCATGAAAAAAAAGAAAACCTTTGGGCAGGAGTATATAAAAAGCATTTAGTTCGATTAGAAAGAGAGCAAATTCCTAAGAAATCAATTTTAGAATAGCTTGGCTTGCTTTATAGGAAGGATCTTCACAGCCTAGACTTTGCTTTAAACTTCTTAAGTTTTTTATCATTTCTTCTCTATAGGAAAAATCCTCTAGGAGTTTTAATGTTTCTTCAAAAATATTTTTTGGTGTACACTCTTCTTGGAGTAATTCTTTACAAATAAATTTTTGAGAAAGTACATTGACTAAGCCCACATAAGGTATAAGTAAAAAAAATTTTCTAGCTAAAAAAGCTGTAAGCCAACTAGTTTTATAGATTATAACCATGGGTTTTTCTAGGTAAGCTACTTCTAAAGTAGCAGTACCTGAGGCTACAATTACAGCTTCTGATTTTTCAATACATTTAGCAGAGTTATTTGGATGATAGTGAATTTTTAAATTAGGATATTTACTAGTATAGATTTCGATTTGTTGTAAAATATGAGCTTCTTCTTTTTGACTAATTCCAGGTAAAAGGAATTCTAGTTTTTGATTTTTAGAAGTATAGTGTTGAGTAAGTAAAACAGCTGTTTCTAAAATTGGGACAAGTAGGCGACGAATTTCTCCACTCCTAGAGCCGGGCATAAGACATATAACTCGAGATTGTAAATCTGTGAAAATTTCTCTGCCCTGTGTAAGTCGTTTAGGCATTTCTACAACTATAGGATGTCCTACAAATACATTTGGGATTTCATGTTTATCATAAATTTCTTTCTCAAAAGGAAAAAGCAAAAGCATAAGATCTACTAATTTTTTAATTTTAAATATACGTTTATATTTCCATGCCCAAATTTGAGGAGAAACATAAAAAATAATTTTTATACTTGGATTTGCTTTTTTTAACATTTCAGCTAAAGCTAAATTAAATCCTGGGTAATCTACTAAGATAACATACTGACAGTTTTTAGATAAAGTTAACTTAACTATATTTTTTGCAATTTGTTTGAGTTTTCGGTATTTTAAAGCAGCAGCTACAAATCCAATTACAGTTAGTTCTTCCATATTAGCCAAAGATTCGAGACCAAGGGCTTTCATTTGTTCTCCGCCAATTCCAAAAAATTCTATTTCCTGAGAATTTTCTAAAAGGGCTTTCATAAGCCCAGCTCCTAAGTTATCTCCAGAATGCTCACCTGCTATAATGAGAATAGGCTTCATACTTTTTCCATTTTTTTATTTACCATTTCTAAGGTTAAATTAGATGAAAAACTAATTATGTTAATCTTATATTTTTCTGCTAACTCAATAAATTCTTTCGGATTGACAACTATGGTTTCTAAGCTACGAAAAGCTAAAGTTTTATAGTTGTATTCATGCATAATTTCTAAAGTTGATTTTCCAATAGTAGGTAAGTCAAATCTTTCATCTTGGTTAGGCTTTGAACTCTTACATAATACAGCTCCTTTTTTTCGAGACAAAACACCTCCTCTACGAATACATTCATCTGTACCTTCAATTGCTTCTAAGGCTAAAGCCATTTTGTCTAAAACAACTACTGATTGACCTATGTCTAAATCTGCAAGTTTAGAAGCTAAGTTCATCCCATATTCTATATCTTCCCATTCTTTTTTGGAAAGTTTATGTTTCGTGTAACGTCCAGAAGGTAAAAGTAGAGAAGTTAAGAAAAGTTTTTGGGACAAGATGGAAATTTTTTCTTTCTCAAATTCTTTGGCTACTACTTCAAAAAAAGTATAATCATTTTTATTCAACATCTTAGCTAAGATGAGAATAGCTTTTAAGTCAAATTTATAGGATTTTAAAAGGATATCTTTGTTTACTTTTCCAAGTAAGATGAGTCGGTCAATTTGGTTTTTTTTACAGATTTTAATTACATTACCTATTTGAGTAATGTAAATAGGTATAACTCTTTCAGTAAAATTTCCTGCATGAAATTCTGATTCTCTTACAGCTAGAAAGAGGGGATCTTCTCCTCTCTCTAGAGCTTCTTTCATAGCTATGTGGGGAAGTTCTCCACCTCCAGCAATGATTCCTATTCTACCCAAAACTAGGACTCTGAGCTAGAAGTTTTCGAGTCTGAACTAGTAGATTTTTTATAGTCAGTTACATAAAACCCTGAGCCTTTAAAGATAATTCCTGTCCCGTTAGAAATTAGCCTTTTTACACTACCTTTTTTTTCACAGAGACATTCTCTAAGAGGCTCTTCTTTCATAGATTGGAAATGCTCAAAAATAGTGTCACAAGTATCACATTTGTAGTCGTAAGTTGGCATTCGTACCTCCTCTCTTGCTTAGACTCAAGTCCACCAAATTTAAGCTTATATTTTTTGACAAGCTAAAATTTTTTAACTTTTAAAAATTTTTTTGTTTAAATTTTCGTGTAAAAAATGTAAAAATACTTGTTAGCTTGTAGGTATGTAAAAAATATATGTCCGAAATGAAAATACTGGCTTACGGTGGAACTGATGTAGGAAAGATTCGAGAAAATAACGAGGACAATTTTTTAATTTTAAACCTTGAAACTCAAACTTCCGGAAATATTGAAGTTCCAGCTTCTTTAGAAAAAGGAGTTTTTTTAGTAGTAGCAGATGGAATGGGTGGGGCAGCAGCAGGGGAAACTGCAGCCTTGCAAGTCATTGAAGCCTCTAGACAAATAGGAGTTTTAGAAGGGTTGAGTCCTTTTGAAGTCAATGTATACTCTGTCATAGAAGCCCAAAAGAGATGTTATGAAATTGTAAAAGAAAAGCCTAGTTTTATGGGAATGGGTTCAGTTGCTACCTTTGCTTTTTTAAAAGATGACATTGCTTATATTTCTCAAATAGGTGACACTCGTTTTTATTTATATCGAAATAAAACACTAGAACTCATGACAGAAGACCAAAACTTTGTAACAGAGTTAGTGAAGTTAGGGATTATTACTCCCGAACAAGCTAGTTTTCATCCACAGAGAAATGCAGTAACTCAAGCTATAGGAGCTGTAGATGAAATAGACCCAGTCCACAAAAAAGTAAAATTAGAACCCGGAGATATGATTTTACTTTGTAGTGACGGGCTATCAGGCATGGTGAGCCATGTCGAAATTCAATTGATTTTAGATAGTTCTTCAGATTTACAAGATATTCTTACAATTTTAATTGACACTGCTAACGCAAACGGTGGTCATGATAACATTACTGCGATAGTAGCAAAGATTTTAAACTAGGAGAAATACATGAGGTCTAGATTAGTTCCCACTAAAGATGGGGTAAATCTTTACTTTGTAGAATCTGGAAATCTAAATTCTAAAGAAGTTATTTTATTTTTACACGGTTATCCTGATACACATCAGTCTTGGAGTAATCAATTGGAATTTTTTTCTAAGGAGTATCGAGTAGGTGCTTTTGATATTCGGGGAGCTGGTAGGTCTTCTGCTCCTCTAGAAAGAAGTGGATATAGAATTCAAGAACTCATGAACGATGTAGATTTAATTTTAGATTCTTTTGTAGGGAAAGATACTTTAGTACATGCTGTAGGACATGATTGGGGAGCAGTGATACTGTGGAGTTACATTTCTACTCCAGAGCGTGAAAAGCGACTAAAATCTTTCACAGCTGTATCATGTCCTCATCCTATGATGTTTTTTAAGAATGTATTTGGAAAAATTTTTTCACTCAAACCCGACAAGGTATCTGAAGCCATTCAACAAATCTTAAAATCTTACTATATTTTCTTTTTTCAAATCCCGTATATTCCTGAATTTTTATGGCAAAATTTTACAGAAGAACTTTGGAGATTGCTCATGCAAAATAGTGGCTTACCTGAGAGAGATCCTATGTATGGACTTACAAAAGAAGAAATTTTATCTCATACCGTAAATTGCATCAACTTATACAGAGAAGCTATGCAGTCGGGAGTACAGCCTTTACCTAGAAATCCAATTCAGCTTCCAGTAGCCTTATTTATCCCAGAAGATGATTTAGCTTTAACTCCTGAACTTTATGATGAGACAGAAAACTTTGTAAGAAACTTAAAAGTCTATAGAATTCAAGCAAACCACTGGGTACATAGGGAACGTCCTGATTGGTTCAATGAAAACTTAAATTCTTTTTTAAGTTCACTTAAAAACTAATTTTTTTTCTTGGGAACAGGAAGGGGGGCTGGCTTAGCCGGAGCTGGTACTTCTTCTTTGTCGGGGTCTACTACAGGAGGTTGTTTTTTTTCCTCTGAGCTACAGTTTAAAATAAAAACAAAACCTACAACTAACATAAGAAGGAAAAACTTTTGCATAAACTATCCTTTTGAAAAACAGGTTATTTTTATTTTTCATTCCAACAAGTAATTTTTCTCTTGACAAGTTTTTTTTTATTTGTAACTTAGTTGGAAAATTTTTTAGGGGTGTGTCTTTGAAAAGGTCTGAATCAGAAATTCGAGCTACAGTAGAGAAAGCTGTAAATCAAAATAAAGTTATCTCTGTTAAAACTTATTTTTTAACTGATTACGGTGAGTTTTTATTAAAGGTTGTCTGTGAAAATGTATTGACGCGTTTTAATCGTATGGATCTTATGGAGATTTGTTATTCATCTGCTAAAGAATTGGTTATCAATGCGACTAAGGCAAATGTAAAAAGAGTTTTATTTAAAAAAAGAGGACTAGATATAAATAACCCAAAAGACTATGAAAAAGGACTAGTAGAATTTAAAGCTAATTTAAGTGAAGATAAAATTGTACAATTTAAAGATGACTTTGTAAAATACAATTTTCCTGTTACAGCTACCTTTTATTATTCTAAAGATGTAATGAATATCAAAGTCAAAAATAATTTTCCTTTGCTTCCTCAAGAAGAAGAACGCATTCGAGATAAATTTAAAAAAGCTACAAGCTTTGCTAGTTTGATTGATTTTTTTATGGAGTATGGGGATAGCACAGAGGGTGCTGGAATGGGGCTAACTATGGTAGGTATTCTACTCGATCAATCTGGAATCAATAAACATAGCTTTAGCTTATATTCTAGTGAAAAATACAATGAAACAGTAGCAAAGATAGAAATTCCTCTAAGTCCTAGCTACATTCCAAAAAGAGAAGTATTTGAAATGGAGATGAAAAAGAAAGGAATTACAGCAGAAGAATTGAGAAAAGTATTTTCTTATAATTATAAGCATTTTGATAAATTTGCAGAAGAACATTTAGAAGAATAATTCTTCTTTATTAAAAAAATTCTTGAATCAAATTACGAGATTTCTAGACTAGAATTCAAGAAGGACAAAATTGTGCTCTCAATTAACAAAAGTAACACTCCAACAAAACTAAAAACAATGACTTTGCGTGAAAGAGAAGCTGCTCTATTAAAAAAAATACGTTCAGGAGATAAGGCAGCTTACGTAGAGTTAGTGACACCTTTTCGTGAACGTCTCATTCGCAAAGCAAAGTCCATGGTTAAAGATGAGGATGACGCTGAAGATATAGTACAAGATGCTTTTATTTCAGGTTATCGTTCTATACATAAGTTTAGAGCAGATTCAGGAATTTATACTTGGCTATATCGAATTGTAGTCAACAGGGCAAAAGATTTACTGACTAAGAAGAAAAAAAATCCAGAGAAACCTATCACTGAACAAGAGCAACAATTTGTTGATGAACGTCAAAGTTATGAAAAAAAATTAGAACTCTCTGAAGAGTCTTCCTATCTAATAGATAAAATCAATCTTTTAGATGAGATATATCGTCAAGTGATTGAGTTGAGGTACTTTGAAGAAATGTCTTATGCTGAAATTGCACAAGTTTTAGGATGCAATCAAGGTACTGTAAAAAGTAGATTATTTAAGGCGAAAGAACTTTTAAAACAAATGATTTTAAATGATGAAAAGGGGGAATATAATCTTGGGACTAAGTAACTTATTTAAATGGCTAAAATTCAATCTAAATGAGGTAGAAGAAGATCCAGATGACAGAGCTTTAGAATGTAGTTTAATTCGCTGTATGTCAGATTATAGGAGAGTAGAAATTTCTGAAATAAGAATTTCTTTTGATTTTGATTCTAGACTTTTAAAAGCTTTAGAACAAATTGAAATAGGACACGAAGAAAATTCTTCTAAGTTACAATCTATTTTAAAAAGTAATTATTTTCGTTATTCTTTGGCATTTTCTTCTATAAGTTTGTTGGTTGCATTTTTCTATATAAATTTAAGTGAACCTAGTCAAAACAATTTTCATACTGCTGGTAGTATAAATTTAGATCCAACTTTAGTTCAAGAATTGAGTGAAGAATTTCAACTTATTAGGGAAATTCGTAATTCTGATGATATTCAGTCTTTAAAAAAATTAGAAGAATACTATATCACTCATGGAATTACAGATCGAGCTACTCGTATTCACTATTCTTTAGAAACTATTTCTTCTAAGTAATTTTTTCACTTTACTTCTTAAAGAAGTAATATAGCATTTGTTTAATTGTTTTAAAGATATATGGCTGAAAGCACAAAACCTGTTTTATTTCCTATTATTGTAAAAACTCCCCAATCTATGACTATGTTTTCAGCTACTGCTCGATGTATTTTAGATGAGTTACGTGAAAGACATAAGTCAGTAGAGAAAGGTGGCAGTCGTAAACCACATCCTTCTGAACTTCTCACTTTAGATAAACTGCCTGAAGTTTTGATAAAATTTACTAATTTAAGTGAGCAAGCTAAGTCTCCTCCTGCAGTAGATCAAGCTTTAAGACAACTTACAGATATAGATAATAACGGAAAAGAACGTTATTTGTATTTGTACCCTTATTTAATTAAATCAGCTAATAAGGTTGTTGCAAAAATTTGTTTAATAGCTCCTCAATCTTCCCATGAGATAGATGTAAATCCGTATCGGGAAATGTGTTTTGAGTATTCTAAGTCAACTTTAGATTTAATTTTAAGTAATCGTTCTCGAAAAGTCAAACAAATTGACGACTCTGTGCCTGGTTTAGCTTTGTTTCAAAAAAATAAATCAGGTTTAGATTGGTTATATCCTGATAGATTTTCTTTAGAAACAGAAGTGGGCTTACTACTAAAAGCTGGTTATAAACCTTATTCGTACATTCCTATAAAAGAATTTACAGAAGATTTTATCAATTATGGAAATGAAAAAAATTCCATTGAACAAGTAGTTCCCGGTTACCATATGATCATCGATGAAATTCATATTAAAGAAGACGGAACATATTTACATCAACCTGAAACAGTAATTCACTATCGGGCACAGGCAGATGGACTTGAGAGATTTGCTCTTATTTACTTACCTAAACTTATAGAAGAAGGGGTTCCAGAATATAGAACTAGACTTGCTGAATACAAAAATTTAAGAGATTCACAGCACCCTGACAGGATGCAGAGTAGAGAGAAGGTAAAGGCTTTAATTTCTTTACTAAAAGAATTCCCATTTTCTAGGTTAAATTCTGAATTATCTAAAAATGTAAGAAAAACTTGTGAAGAGTCCATAAGTATTTTAGAAAAACTTCTTTCCAACTTAGATAATTTAATTGATAGAAAATATGATTCTATTTATAAAAACTTAAAGTTTTCTCTTTTAAATCTTATCACAGAATATACCAAAAACGAACAAAGACTATATAGCTTAGATTTAAAAAAAGAAATTCAAAGAGCTGGGATTAAAGAAGAAGAAAAAATAAAAGAGTTTACTGGTAAGTTATTAGAAGAAATCAAAAAACAATTTCCTGTAAGAGAACTTCAAGATGAGTCTGGAAAAAAATTATTTTATACAGTAGATCAAAGTTATATGGCAGCTGTTTTACATAAGTATGCTAGTGAGAAAAATGATCCCAGTTTACAAAGAGAATATGAAATTGCTAAGCTCATAAATCAAGATTTGGAAAGTACAAAAAATACCAGGTTAAACATAAACATCAAGCCTGATTTAATGGAAAAGCTCAAATTAGATATTCAAAAAAAAGAATTAGAAGAAAAAGAAAAACTCAAAGAAGAGTTTGAAAAAGGAAAGTTTAATATCCTTTCAGGATTTTTGGCACTAGCCATTTCTTTATTTATTACAATCTATTTATATTCAATTGAAAATGATGTTGTCTATTTGATATTTGGAATACCTGTAAGTTTAATTGCTGGTTACCTTGCAGCTGTATTTATAAAGTTACAAAAACCAACCTTTTCAAAAGAGAAAGTCAGTTCTACTTATCATGCAATAGGTGTAGAAGGAGAATCTAAAGAAGAAAAACTAAGTGCTATTGCTAAAGTAGCTACAAAGTATATATTTCCTACAAACTATGACAAAGTTACAGATAAAGTCTATGATCATACTAGTCTTCGTAAAAAAATTAGTGAAAACTTGACTGAAATTAAAACAGCTGTTCCTATTTTACGAAAAGAAGAAAATGTCGATAAAATAGCTTCTGCGATAGAACATTCTATTATATACTCTTCTGTAGTTATTGCTATTCCTCCAGAGATAGTTCCTACTAATAAGCCTGCTTCCATTATAATTAGTAAAAATGATTTTAAAAGTTCTCTTTATCGCTCTCAACTGGCAGAGCATTATAGAAAAGAAGCCGAAAGAAATAAGGGAGATAAGGCATTAGTGAAATATTATACTTTTTTAATTAATACTTTAGAAGTAGAATATCATAAATTTTTAAATAAAAAAATTAGGTAAGTTGCTATGGAAAACTTTTCTTCTGTTTTTTTAGGTGAACTTTTAGGAACCTTAGTTTTAATTTTACTTGGAGATGGGGTAGTGGCGGGAGTTTTATTAAATAAGTCTAAATCTCAAGGTGGGGGCTGGATCGTGATTACAGCAGGTTGGGCTTTTGGAGTAATCTTTGGAGTTTTAACTGCTAAGGCTTTTGGAAGTTCTGATGCACATTTGAACCCTGCTGTAAGTTTA
>Ga0308414_1000891_pt1 | contig 19546 bp, 18 predicted proteins | sample HotsprSampleOS50_FD_205667 | JGI IMG/M metagenome (GOLD analysis project Ga0308414, IMG submission 205667) | Hot spring phototrophic mat microbial communities from Octopus Spring, Yellowstone National Park, Wyoming, United States - 20090730_OS50 ...
TTGAAGAAGAAAATACATTACTTAAAAATATAACACCATCTTTAAAGTATATTAAGGGTGTTAGTGAGGTCTCTGAAAATATAGACAAAATAATTAAAATTGCTGCTAAAACAGATGCCAATGTATTGATAACTGGTGAAAATGGAACTGGTAAACAAGTTGTAGCAGAAACTATTCATAGGTTGTCTTCTAATAAAAATTCTCCATTTGTTGATATAAATTGTGCTGCTATACCTGAAAATTTGATTGAGAGTGAACTCTTTGGATATAAGAAAGGTGCTTTTACTGGGGCATATAAAGATACAAAAGGAAAGTTTGATATTGCTGATGGTGGGACCATTTTTCTTGATGAAATTACAGAAATACCTGTTAACTTACAGGCAAAACTGTTAAAAGTTATTGAAAATAAAAAGTTTACTCCTTTAGGATCAAATGAAGAAAAGAGACTTAATGCACGTATTATAGCAGCAACTAATAAAAACTTGGAAGAAGAAATAGCAAAAGGTAGTTTTAGGCAAGACCTCTTTTATAGATTAAATGTTATTCACATAAGTCTTCCACCTCTTAGAGAAAGAAAAGAAGATATACCTTTTTTCCTTAACCATTTTGTAAAAGAAATAGGTAAAAATGTAACCTTTACTCAGGATGCTATTGACTTGCTCATTGATTATGATTGGCCTGGTAATATAAGAGAACTTAAAAATATTGTTGAAAGATCTATAATAATGGCTGAGAGTAAACAGATAAACAAAGATGATATTATAAAGTATCTTAAAACCAATAAGAGATTAACTTTAAACAATTATGAAATTATACCACTAAAAAAGTATTTGGAGTCTAAAGAAAAAGAATATCTTTTGTATGTTTTAAGTAAATGTAAGAGTAAAAAAGATGTTTCAAAACTTCTAAAGATAGAAAGAACTTGTTTATATAGAAAACTTAGAAAATACAATATTGACAGTTAAAACTTTAACATACATGAGCACTTAGATTTTAAAAACTAAAAACTACTAGTTTATACCAAGAAAAATTGATGAAATTTTTTAAAAAATTTTAAAGTAAAATTTATTTTTTTAAAAAATCTTGATTTTTTAGTCTTTAAATGAGTATAAAGTCTTATAAAAAATTAAAGTTTTTTAATAAATTATACCACATTTATATCTTTATTTTGAGCCTGCACAGAAACACAAAAATTAGTTAAATATTTTATATTTTAATGATTAGATCTACTTTTTAAATATTGACTAATTAATTTATAATTTTTAGATTTAGATAAACAACCATGACATAAAGCCATGGATGTCTTAAAGTCATATTTAGTTTTCTTTTTCTTTTTCCTTTAAGTCAAACTTTATCTTCCATACACCATTTTCTTTTACAACTTCAATATCTTCTTCTTTATCTCCTGTTTTTGTTTTTACAACTGCTTTATCACCATCTATTTTTGTGTCAACTATTTCAAACTTTTCTCCTGTTTTATCTTTCATAGATTTAGAAACATCAGGTTGAGCAAAAAGTTTTACAAAAAAGTCTCTTCCATTTACATTGTTTAACTCTTCCATCATTTTAGTTTGTTCATTTTGTTGACCACTTTGTTTACTCATTTGTAGTACAAACTGGAACATACCTTTAAACATCTTTTCCATGTTATCAGCAGATTCTTTAGATAGTGTATCATATAATGCACCACCATCGCTCTTGATAACGGCATTATACATTGCTTGTACTGCATCGTTAGGTGTTGATGCACCTTTTTTACTACAATATGCTATCAATAATAGCATAACAAATAGAACTATAATTTTTTTCATTATTCCTCCTGTTTTCTCTATATACATAGTAAAATTAACAAAAAAATATCTTATTTAAAATTTTTTTTAAAATTTTAAAAAGATTTTTGTAATCTTTATTTTAGACTATATAAATTTTAAGTTTATTTTTTATTTTAATAGGAAAGTATTATGAGAATAAAAGGTGTTATAGTTGACTTTGATGGGACACTTATAGATACTATGGAGCACTTCAAAAAAGTTGCAGGTAAAATTATAAACAAGTATTTAGGAATACCTGTTGAAGAAGCTGAAAGACTTTATATTGAGACATCTGGTGTTGCTTTTTTAAGACAAATTGAGATTATTAACCCAAATGGTGAAGACAATAAGAAGATAGTAGAAGATTTTGAGAGAGAAAAATTAAAAGGTATTGAAAATGAAAGAATAGATGATGACTCTTTATATACACTTAATGAACTTAAGAAAAAAAATATAAAAATTGGTATATCGTCAGGTAATTTCGAGGACGTTATATACAATTTTTTAAAAAAGGAAAACATAGTTTTTGATGTTGTTATGGGGCATAGAGATAATTTTGAAAAGGGTGCTGACCATTTTTTATATTTTCTTAAAGTTACTGGTTTTTCTAAAGATGATGTAATTTTTATTGGGGATTCTCTTAAAGATGGGGAGAGAGCTTATAATTTTGGTATAAAGTTTATTGCAAAAGAAGGTATATTTTCAAGGGAAAGATTTAAAAAAGAGTTTGGAAATGATCAAATTGTTATAAAAAAACTCTCTGAAGTGCTTAATTTTATCTAGATAACATTTGTAAACTTTAGAAGAGTAGCTTAGTAAACCTTTAAAAATCAAAAATATTATTTTATGCCAAAAAAATTGATTAAAATTTTTTTAAAAAATTTTAAAGTAAAGTTTATTTTTTCTAGAAAAATTTTGTATTTTTTTGTAGTCTTTTATATAAATATTGTGATTAATTAATATAATAAATTTTAATTAAAACTAATTTTTTACAAAATATTAAAAAGAATATTTATTAAAAAAATATAAGATTATCTTATTGATTTTATTTTTAATCTTTTTTAAAGATTTTAATACTTTAAAACAATTTTTATTAAAGGTAGTTCAATTTAAACAATCTCTTAAGTAAAGTAACTTAATATAATTTCTCTTAAAAATTGTGCAATTTAAAAAATTGCCAATTTTAAAATACAATATTTTAATTCAATTTTATAATTATAACTAAGTGGAATATTTTAAGTAATTACCAATTTTAAAATCAGTCTTCATAAAGATTTAAGAGATAGATATTCTAAAAGCCCTGAGAAAGACTCAGGGCAAAATTAGAAAAGTCTCTATTTTTTCTTAGGTGGCATTACTACTGCTTCACCATCCATTACAACTTTCCCATCTTGGTTCTCACAGTATGTCCTAAAAACTACTCTATTCTTTTCAGTGTTAACTTCCTTTGCTTCAACAATGGCAGTTATAGTATCACCTATGTACACAGGGGCAAGAAACTTAGATAATTGACTTATATATATAGTACCAGGTCCTGGCAACTTCATTCCAAGTACTGCTGAAACAAGGCTACTTGTTAAAGCACCATGAGCAATCCTCTTTTTGAAAATTGTTGTCTTAGCATACTCTTCATCTATATGAGCAGGATTGGCATCTGTTGAAACAGCTGAAAACAGAAGAATATCAGCTTCTGTTATAGTTTTTCTTATTAAAGCTTTATCTCCAACTTTGATATTATCAATAGTAACTCCAATAATATCCATCAAATCCTCCTAAATTATTTTTTTAATTCTTCTAGGAGAGCAGGAATAACTTCCTTTATTTCTCCCACTATACCATAATCACAAACTTTAAATATAGGTGCATTAGGGTCTTTGTTTATAGCAATTATCGTTCTTGATGACTGCATACCAGCCAAGTGTTGAATAGCACCTGATATACCACAAGCAATATAAAGTTCTGGTTTAACAGTCTGACCTGTTTGTCCAACCTGATGGTCCTTAGTTATATAGCCTGCTTCAACAGCTGCCCTTGATGCTCCAACCTCACCGCCTAATGCTTTTGCAAGGTCCTCTATAAGCTTGAAGCCTTCTTTTGAACCAACACCTCTACCACCTGCAACTATTATCTTAGCCTCAGTTAATGAAACAGACTTTTTAGCCTCTTTAACAACGTTTAAGACTTTTAACTTTGATTCAATCTTTGGAATATTTAATTCTACAACCTTACCAGTTCTACCTTTTTCATATTTCTTTTCCATAACTCCTGGTCTTACAGTAGACATTTGAGGTCTGTAATTAGGGCATATTATAGTTGCCATAACATTACCACCAAAAGCAGGTCTTGTCTGTAATAAAAGTCTTTTCTCAACATCAACATCAAGAGATGTACAGTCAGCAGTAAGACCAGTATGTAACCTTGCTGAAACTCTAGGAGCCAAGTCCCTACCTATACTAGTTGCACCTATTAGAACTATTTCTGGCTTTAATTGTTTTATAGCCTCTGTAAAAACATGAGCATAAAGATCAGTAACATAGTAGTTATAAGACTTATCATCAACTAAATAAACATTATCAGCACCATATTCAAACAGAGTAGAAGAAAGTTTTTCAACTTTATGACCTATCAAAAGAGCACTTACCTCAACACCAATCTTTCCAGCTATTTTTCTTGCTTCACCTAATAGTTCAAGACCAACATTTTGAAGTTCACCCTCTCTTTGTTCTATAAATACTAGTATTCCTCTATAATTTTCCATTTTTCACCCCCTAAATTAAGTGCCTTTCTTTTAGTTTTGCTTTAAGTTTTGATACAGATTCTTTAACACTTCCACTAAGAATCTCACCCTCTCTCTTTATAGTAGGTGAGAAGCTTTTAAAAACTTGAGTAGGTGAACCTTTAAGACCAAGAAGATTAGTATCAACATCCAATGAACTTGCTGTAAGTAGTTTTATATACTCATTTTTATTAGAGAAAACATCTGCAAGTCTTGCTACATTCGGATATCTTGGAGTGTTAAGATCCTTTATAGCAGTAAGTAAAACAGGAGTTTGAACCTCGATCTCATAGTATCCGTTTTCTAATGCTCTTTTAACTTTAAGTTTATTGTCCTTTATTTCAACACTCTTAACATAAGTTACTTGAGGTATTCCAAGCATTTCTGAAACTTGTGGTCCTACTTGAGCAGTGTCACCATCTATAGCCTCTCTACCTGCAAAAATTATATCAAAATTACCTAATTTTTTTATTGCTGAACTTAAAGTATAAGCAGTAGCCCATGTATCAGCACCAGCAAAAAGTCTATCAGTCAAATGATAAGCCTTATCAGCACCCATACCTAATGCCTCTATAAGTATTTTTTCAGCCTGAGCTGGACCCATTGTAATAACAGTAACAGTTGCACCTGTTTTTTCTTTTATCCTTAAAGCCTCTTCAAGAGCATGCTTATCATCAGGGTTCATTATACTTGGTATTCCTTCTCTTATCAAAGTACCTGTTTTTGGGTCTATCTTTATTTCATTAGTATTAGGAACTTGTTTTATTAAAACAATTATATTATTTATAGCCATATCTTCCTCCTATTCCTACTTTAAAACATTAGCAGCAATTACCATTTTTTGTACTTCTGAAGTACCTTCATATATTTCTGTAATCCTTGCATCCCTATAGAATCTTTCAACTGGATAGTCTTTTGTATAACCATATCCACCAAATAACTGTATAGCCTTATGAGATACAAAAGTTGCAGTTTCTGAAGCGTACCACTTAGCCATAGCAGCCTCTTTGCTGAATGGTTTTTTAGCATCTTTTAATCTTGCAGCATTATAAACTAAAAGTCTTGCTGCTTCAACTCTTGTTGCCATCTCTGCTATGTACCACTGTAGACCTTGATTTACAGCAATAGGTTTACCAAACTGTTCCCTCTCTTTTACATATTTTATAGCCTCATCAAGAGCACCTTGAGCAATTCCGAGAGCTTGAGATGCTATCCCTATTCTTCCTCCATCAAGTGTTTGCATAGCTATTCTAAATCCCATTCCTGGTTGTCCCAATATATAGTCTTTTGGTATTCTTACATCTTCTAATATTAATTCACCAGTACTAGACCCACATATTCCAAGCTTATCTTCTATCTTACCTATCGAAAATCCTTTTGTATCTGCTGGAACTATAAAAGCACTTATACCTTTCACTCCCTGATTAGGCTCAGTCATTGCAAATATTATGTAGATATCAGCATATCTAGCATTTGTAATAAAAACCTTAGTACCGTTTAATACCCACTCATTTCCATCAAGAACAGCCCTTGTTTTTTGAGCACCAGCATCAGTACCAGCACCAGGCTCAGTAAGACCAAATGCACCAAGATACTTTCCACTTGCTAAAGGTCTTAAAAACTTTTCTTTCTGTTCATTTGTACCAAAAGTGAGTATTGGCCCGCAAGCCAAGGAAATATGAGCAGATAAGATTACACATGTTGTAGCACAATACCTTGCTATCTCCTCTAGAGCTATAATATAGCTTAGATAATCACCACCTGAACCACCTAATTCCTTAGGAATAGAAAGACCTAAATAACCCAACTTTTTTAGTAGATCCACATTTTCAACTGGAAACTTATGAGTTTTATCAACTTCTTCTGCCCTTGCTTTAAACTCTTTTTCTGTTATTTCTCTTGTTAACTCTCTTATCATCTCTTGAAAGGGCGTTAAATTATACGACATATTTTCCCCCTCTTATTTAAACTTTTGTCAATTAAAATTAATAAATATTTGATATTAATCAAACTAATTAGTATAAAATTAGATTAATTATACTAAGATATTTTAATAGAAAATAAGCATATCAGTTAAAAGTTGAAAGTTTAAAATCAAAATATTCATAAGTAATTTCTTACTGATATAAAACTATTACAAAGAAAATTATTTTGAAGGTAAACCAAGATTATAAATATGTTCATAAGTCAGTTTATCAGTCTTTAAGTCAAAGACTCTATATACATCCATCAAATTACTGTAAGGCCAGCCCTGTTTTATATATTTATCATGTGCTTTAAAATAAACTATATCAGTGTATATCCCATTCCAGAAAAAACCTTTTTGATATACTTTATCATTTTCATAATAATACCAATAATAGTAAACAAGATTATTTTTTTGATAAAGCTCTTCAGCAACTATTCTGTCTTTATAATAATAAACCTTCCAATAACTGTTAAGAAAAGGAGTATCATCTTTTTTAACTTTTTTATATATTTTTATCTTAAAAGAATTATCTTCTCTTACAAGTTCCTTAACATAATCTATTCTGTCATAATACTGATTAGAATAGATAAAAGGATATAAAAGAAAGAATAAAATAAAAATTTTAAAAAAAATTTTATAATTAGAGAGTAAAAACATCAGATTCCATTTTTAAAACTGTTCTAAATGATTCATTCTCGATATACATCAATACCTTAGAAAGTATAGACTCAGCTATCTTTTTATCGTTAGAGACTGCAGTAACTCCAATAACAGCCCTGTCAATAGCCTCTGAGTTACCAACCTCATTTATAGAAATCCTGGAAAACTTAGCCAAAGTCTTATTTATAATACTGTTTATTACACTCCTTCTTTCTTTTAAAGTACCACAATCACTTGTATCAAACTCAATATAACCTGCTGCAATATACATCACTACCACTTATTGCACCTTATACTCAACAATAGATTGTATAATATCTTCTGCTTTTTTAATATAATCCTTATTTCCCGTTTCATCATATTTTTTTATAAGTATTTTTACATTTTCTAGTGACTTATAATAACTATCTACATAATCAATAAGTTTATTAAATGTATCAGCAAGATTTTTAAACTCATCTTTTTTTCTTAGAGTAACTCTAAAGTTATGAACCCCACTCATAAGCCTTAATATACTCTTCTCAATTCTATACACAGGCCCAGCCAACTTATGAGAATAAAACACAGCAAGTATAGCAGCTATTAGTATGAACAGTATAACACTAAGTGATACAACAGGTACAGCAAGCATAAACCTGTCTGTTGGTAAAAAAGGACTCTTTTCTTTTATCAATATATTTAACATCTTTAAGTTATTTGCCATAACAGAATAGTGCAAAGGAGTAAAACCATCTTTATCCCTGTAATTAGTGTCAGCTCCTTGCTGTATAAGATATTTTGCCCTTTCTATATCATTACTTTTTATAGCATCAATAAGTTCATCATCCAACTTAGCTGAATAAGAAACAGAAGCAAATATTAAAAGAAAGAATATTATTTTTTTCATGCATCAACCCTCTATTAATTTTTATAATAAGTATAAATAGTTTTTATTATGTTCATGTTTTTAGTATCTTGAGCAAGGTCTATACAAGACTTACCAGAACTATTTCTTATTGTAGGATCTGCATTATTCTGCAACAAAATCTTAACAATATTAATATTCATAAAGGATATTGCTAAGTGTAGTGGTGTATTCCCATCTTTATCCTGATAATTAATCTTGTCTTTGTTTGTTTTTATTTCTTTAACCAAAGAGTTTTCATCTCCAATCAATACATACCATGCTAAAGGGCTTGAAGAGTAAGAATTAATATATGTATCCATAGGAGTAAAGCCATTATTGTCTTTTACAGATAAAGATGCCTTTTGACTCAATAACAGGTGTATAGCTTCAAATCTACTGTAAAAACTTGCTATGTGTAAAGGTGTTCTGCCATATTTATCAGTCTGATTAATATCAACCTTTGACTCAGCCAAAATCTTTATCATTTCTTCAGTATCTTCTATACCTGAATACCAGTGTAAAGGTGTAGAATTATGCTTTTCTACATAAAGGTCCAAAGGTTTCTTACCTTGTTTATTAACATGATTAATTCTAACACCATTCTCTATATAAATCCTTGCAAGGTCTAACCTATCCTCAATAGCACAAATATGTAAAACATTATTCCCGTCATTGTCAGTTATATTAATATCTGCACCTTTCTGTATCAAAAGATTGGCCATCTTTAAGTCTCTTGCATAAAATATTGGGGTCTTACCAGTCTTATCTTTTATGTTATAATCAAGCCTTTCATAACTTCCTACTTCTATAAGATATCTATACAAGTCCTTACCTTGATATTTATAAGTAAAATAATAAAAAACAAGTATTATAAGAGTAGATATTACTCCACCAAGCAGTGCAATCTTTATAAACTTAAGAATAAACCTCATCTGAAAGTCCCTGTCTATTATAAGCATCTTCCTCTTAAAACTCTTATTAGAACTCATTTATTATCTCCCTCCTTATAGTATCACTTTCAACAGTTTTATCTCTTGAAATTATTTTATTAATTGTATCTTTATCAATATACTTAATAGAAGGCAAATTGTCAAGTACTATTTTTGTTTTTTCATCTTCCCATATAGATTGAAGATTATCATATGATATAGGTTTACCGTATTTTTCTTTTAAAGCCTTATATAACTCATAATAACTATATTTCTTATTATTGAAAAATATAGAGATAACAAATAGACTGTCATTTTCAAACTGATAATATATCCTATCAATATATGGAGGAACTTTAGCTACAATTGTCTTTCTGTCTTCCTCATCCATAAGGTCAAAGTCTGAACTTGCCAGTATAATAATATTGTCTTTCTTCAATTTCTGATAAACATCATCATATTTTTCAAGTAGATTAATACCCCTAAAATCTCTTTTTAAATTAATCTTATTTTCTTGAGCATAGGAGATAGAAAAAAATATAAATAAAAAAATAAAGTAGTTTTTCATAGATTAACCTCTTATCATATAAAATCGAAAAAAATTAAAAATATTAAAGAATTTTTAAATGCTATAAGAATTTTTAAATACTGTTTAACATAATTTTAAATTTTATTCTTTAAAATTTTAGATAAAGATAAAAAATGGAAATAATAAGAAAGTGTTATAGTATTTTATATGAAAGATTCGGTCCACAGAAATGGTGGCCTGCAGAAACAGTAGATGAAACAATAATAGGTGCAATACTAACTCAAAATGTATCATGGAAAAATGTAGAGAAAGCAATTAAAAATCTTAAAGAGGCAGGTATTTTAACACTAGAAAATGTGTTAAAAACAGATGAAAAAAAACTAAGTGAACTAATAATAAGTACAAGATTTTCAAATCAAAAAGCCAGATATTTAAAAGAGATATCTAATTTTTTCAAAGAATATAATTTTGATTACGAGAAGGTAAGAAGCTTAAGTCAAATAAGAAAGATATTGTTAAAAGTTAAAGGTGTTGGAAAAGAAACTTGCGATACAGTACTTTTATATGCACTAAAACTACCCTATTTTGTCATAGATGCATATACAAAAAGGATTTTTAGTAGAATAGGTATTATAAATAAAAACATTAGTTATGATGAACTACAAAATATTTTTCATAATAATTTAGAAAAAGATGTAAATTTATATAACGAGTATCATGCTCTAATAGTAAAACTAGGTAAAGAGTTTTGTAAAAACAAACCTTTATGTAATGAATGTCCACTAAATAAAAAAATATGTCTGGGGGTCAAATGAAAAAAATACTTCTTATGGGACCACAGGGAGCTGGAAAAGGAACGGTGGCTTCCATATTAAAAGACAAACTGAATATTCCCCATATTTCAATGGGTGATATATTCAGAGAAACATCTAAAAGCAATACTCCTCTTGGAGAAAAATTAAGAGCAATAATGAAAAGTGGAGAACTTGTGCCATTAGAAATAACAGCTCAAATGTTAAAAGAAAGATTATCAAGGGATGACTGTAAAAAAGGTTATCTCTTAGATGGATATCCAAGAAACATTGAACAGGCAGAAGTACTTGACAAAATAGAAAAAATAGACAAGGTAGTAGTGCTTACTGTACCTAGAGAGATCGCAATAGAAAGACTAACAACAAGAATTCAGTGTAAAAAATGTGGGGCTGTTTTTAATATAAAAACAATGCCACCTAAAAAAGAAGGTATATGTGATTACTGTGGCGGTGAATTATATAGAAGAGAAGATGACACAGAAGAAGCAATAAACAAAAGACTTGAAATATATGAAAAAGAGACAAAACCATTGATAGAAAGATATAAAGATAAGGTGATAATAATAGATACCTCAAAACAAAAAGTTGAAGAAGTTGTTGAAACTATATTAAAATCTTTATAAAAAAACTATTAAATTAATCTTTAAAAACTAATTTTTATAGTTAGTTTTCAACTTTATCCTGCCGTACGAGAATGTACGGCTATATATTTTATAATTTTTTTAAAAATATTTTCTCATTTAAATAATTTTAAGGAACTTTTACTCTTTTTATTTCGGAACATAAAGATATATGGTTCTTTAAGATCTAGGAGATTAGTCTTTGGGATAAAAAATATTTTAAAAGTTTTTTGCTTTTTTTCTTTTTGTATGTTTAAAAAAAGAGTGTATTTTCTATTTAATAAAAGAAAAAAAGTTTTTTGGAAAAAATAAGTTTTTGTAACTGTTTAAATTTCTTTATCTTTAAGAGAAATTACACTAATTTAGTTAAGTACATAGAATATTAAAATTAAAATCAACAAGATAATCCAGAACTTTTTTAATAAAGATTTATTTTATAATATTCTATAAAAAAGTTACTCTTAATGAAAAAGGCTTATATTAAATAATCACCTAAAGTTTCTTAAAATTTTTTCTTAAAAACAATAATTTTTAGTTTTAGTGTTACTATCTAGTCTATAGTTTACAATACAAAAACATACTTATTTCTCTAACAAGTCATCCATTGGTGTTTTCTCAATCTTTAAGTCTTCAACATCTTTTTTCTCTTGATTTAAGACCTTAGTTTCTTCAATTTTATTCTCTTCAACCTTATTCTCTTCTTTTATAACTTCCTCTATATTTTCAGGTTTTATACTTTCTTCATTTTTAAGTTTTGATAAAACTTCTTCTCTGTATATTGCAGTCGGCTCAATTTCTCTTACTTTAACCTTCTCTTTTTTAAAAAATCCTATTACAGCACCTATTAGACTAAGTCCCAAAATAAATGTTATCAAAACACCTTTTTGCTCTTTTAAGACTTTTATTATAGTATCAAACATTCAAAGTCTCCTCTTTTACAATATAGTCTAAATTATCGGGTTTAAAAGAGAAGACTTTAGTAATGCCAGGCTCTTGCATAGTAACTCCAAAAAATACATCCCCGTGTTGAGCTGTAATCCTATTATGAGTAATAATTATAAACTGAGTACTTTTACTAAAGTTTTCAACAAGATTTATAAATCTCTTAACATTAGCCTCATCAAGAGCAGCATCAACCTCATCTAAAAGACAAAAAGGAGAGACTTTTCTCATAAAAATTGCAAATATTATAGATAGAGCAATCATAGTCCTCTCTCCACCAGAAAGAAGAGAAATATTTTTTAGTTTTTTCCCTGGCGGTCTTGCTATTATCTCAATACCTGAGTTTAAAATATCGTTCTTATCTTGAAGTTCAAGCAAACACTCTCCACCACCAAATGCTCTCTTAAAAGTATACTCAAGATTTCTTTGTATTTCATTAAAAGTCTTTATAAACTCAGACCTCATCTTTTCATTAGTTTCCTCTATTATAAACTCCAAGTCTTTTTTAGCTTTCAAGATATCATTTTTATTGTTATTAAGGTACTCATATCTTTTACTTACTTCTTCATACTCATCAATAGCAAGAAGGTTTACAGGCCACAACTCTTGTTGTTTCTTTTTAAGTTCTATTATCTCCTTTTTAATGTTACTCACATCCAAAGAATTAATATCTATAGTTACATCCTCTATTTTTTGAGCATATTTCTCAAAAAACTGAGATTGTATAATATCTTTTTTTGTCGAAACCTCACTAAACTTTAAGTTAATCTTATTTTTCCTTTCATAAATAGAAGATATTTTTTCAGAAAGAGAGTTTTTCTCTCTTTCCATTTTTTTTAATTCTTCTGTCATTTTAACAATTTTTGACTCGTAGTCTTTTTTATTCAATCTTATTGAAGACAATTGAGACTTTATATTTTCATAACTGTCTATAAGTTCAAATATTAGAGATTCAATGTCTTGAATATTATATTCAGTTTCATTTATAGATGATTCAGTTTCCAAAAGGGTATTATTTATATTGTCTTTCTCTTTTTTTAATCTATCACTTTCAGTAAGTAGCGTAACATACCTATCTCTTAACCTACTTAAAGCAACATAATTTTGATTTTTAAGCTCTAAAATCTTTTCACGAGACACCTTGGTTTTATTAATCTCATCCTCTAAGTATTGGATATTTGTAATATTCTTATCATATATTTCTCTTAAATAGTTCAATTTTTTTGAATAATCATCAAGTAACAATATGTTAGACTCTTCAAAGAGTGAAAAAACATTTTGTACCTCTTGATTATAACTTTCAAACTCATTTTTAAGTCTTGAGATTATCTCAAAACACTCTTGTTTATTTCTGTAAAAGTCATCATTATTAGACAAAAGTATTTTAAGCTTATTTATATATTCAAGTACTCTTGTGCTTGCCCCCCTTTTTGCCTTTACACTGCTAATAATTATGTCTTTGTTAACTTCAAGGTTTTTGAAAACATTATCCAGTATTGAAGACTGTTCATTTATAATATCATTTATCTCTTTATTTATATTTTTATTATCCTCTTTTAACCTTTTTAAAGACTCAAAACTCTTAGAAATAAAGTCCTCAATTTCTATAATGTTTGAAGTAAACTCTTCTTCTTTTGCCTCATAATCAGTTATAGAGTTCTTTATAGTAGAAAGTTCTTTGTCAATTAAACTTAATGATGATTCAATCTCATTTTTCTTAAGGTATATTTTTTCTTTATTAGACACAATTTTTTCTAATTCTTTCTTAAGTCTTTGATGTTCACCCCTTAATATATTTATCTTTTCTCCAGACTTGTATTCTTCCATTTCAAGACTTTTTTCCTTCTCTCTTAAATCATCCAACAGCTCCTCATATTTAGAAATATCATTTATAACTGCCTCAATCTGGTTTTCAATTGAAATAATGTTAGACTTTATATCTTCTTCTTCTTTCTGTATTAAACTTTCAGCATTTTTAATTGAATCATATTCTTTCTTCAACGAAAAATATTCTGTTGCAAGTAATGCTTTTTCAATATATATTATCCTGTCTTCTATTTCCTTGTACTTCCTCGCTTTATCAGCCTGTTCTTGTAGATTGATCATATTCTTATAAACTTCAGTTAAAATATCCTCAAGTCTCAAAAGACTTTCATTAACCTTTTCAAGTTTTATTCTTGTTTCATCGATCAACTTCTTTGAAGATACAATTCCTGCAGCCTCTTTAAATATAAGTATCCTCTCATTAGGATTGCTAGAGAGAATACTTTCAATCTGACCCTGCTGAATAATTGAGTATGAACCCTTTCCAAGTCCAGTATCAAAAAAAAGATTATGAATATCTTTAAGTCTAACCTCTCTCTTATTAATATAAAATACAGACTCACCTGATCTGAATATCTTTCTTGTGATTACAACTTCATCAAACTCAATATTTAAAACCTTTTTAGAGTTATCAATAACTATAGAAACCTCTGCATAACTAGATGGACTTGCAACCTCACTCCCACCAAAAATAACGTCAATACTATTAGATGCCCTTAACATCCTGTTAGCCTGTTCACCCATAACCCATCTAATAGCATCAATTATATTAGACTTACCACACCCATTAGGCCCAACTATTATATTTATACCATTTGAAAAGTCTATTATAGTCTTATTAGCAAATGACTTAAAACCATTTATAATAAGCTTTTTTAACATTAAAACCTCTTATTATGAGATAAATATTGATTTTTAAACAAAATTTTAAATAAAATTTTAACATAAAATTTAATCAGTAAGATATTAAAAATTAATTTTCATAAATTAAAATCAATTAAATACCTTTGTACTAAGTTTTTAGTAGAAAAAATATTAAAACTTCTGTTTTACTTATGGTAATTTCCTAAGGCTAATCATCTTATCTCTTACTAGATAACAAATCCTTAAGTTTTAAATTTAATCTTTGATTAAACCAGTTTTAAAAAGTAGTTTATGTTAATAATCCTATAGATTTACTATAGATCTTAATTAAATATGTGGCTCTTTTGAAAAAATAAAATTTTACTTACAAATTTTATTAATTTGTATTTTTACAACATAGTTTTTTTAAGTTTTAAAGAGCAAAATTATTATTCCAAAGGAAAGTAAATAGTAAAACAAGCACCCCCATGCAAGAGGTTATAAAACTCTATAATCCCCTCATTATTATTAACCAAAGTCTTAACAATAGATAGACCAAGACCAGTACCATTACTATTTTCACTAAAAAAAGGTTCAAATATATAAGGAATTTTACTCTCTTCTATTCCAGGGCCATTATCTTCAACAATAACAACATTATATTCTTTATCAGAATATAATCTTTTTTCAAAATATATATTTATCTTTCCATCATTTTGAATAGCCTCAATAGAGTTTAAGATAAGATTAAGCAATATCTGTTTTAATTGGTCTTTATCAACCTTCATAGTCCTTATCGAGTTTTTAACATTTAAACTTATATTTCTTTCACGTAGGTATTGTCTAACTATAAGTCTAATATCATTCATAAAATCATCAATTACTATATTCTCTTTATTAGGTTTAGCAGGCCTTGCAAATAATAAAAACTCTTTTAACAGCCTATTTATCCTCTCAACCTCTTCTTTAATAACCCTAAGATCATGTGATAGTTGATTATTATTATTTTCAATTATCAGTTGGTTTATTAAAACATTAATAGTAGTCAGTGGATTTTTTATCTCATGGACTATTGAACTTGATATCTTTCCCAAGACTGCCAGTTTACTTGAAATCTCAGCCTCTTTTTTAACTTTAGCAAGGTATTCCTGTATCTCATACTCAAAAATAGACTTCTTAAAAAACATGTTAAAAAGTATATGCCCTGAAATCTTAATAGTTTCTACAAGACTACTAAGACTTACTTTTACCTTATCTGTTGCTTCAGCAGTAATAACACCGTTAGGAAATGGAACTGAAAGAAAAAAATTGATATTGTTAGACTTTAACAGTTTATTTTTACTATAATCTTCATCATCAGGTGTAACAACTATCTCCCGATTATTAAGATAAGACCTTACAATAAGACTGTCTTCAGTTAAAGAAAGGTGCCCAAGTTTTAAAGTACTCCCTTTTATTAATATTGGGGAAAGAAATGAGTTTTTAATTAATATGTATAACTTTAAGATATTAATATTGTATTCTTCCAAAAGATACTTATGTAAAATATCAACACCCTGCTCCAAAGAAGTAGAATTAATTAAACTCTTATATAACTCCATTATTCTCTAATTCTTAAGGATAACATAAATGTTATTAGAAGAACTGTTGCCCCAAAATTGGAAAGATGTTGAAATCAAGTTCTTATTTGAATCATAAAACTTAACTTCTATGTATGGTTTATACTTTCCAAAAGGTATATTAGGAGAATCCCAAGTAAAAGAGTAAAAGTTTTTAGCAGGTGATAATGGAAATCTTTTTATTAGATATATCATATTATCTGTTATACTCTTTACATAAAAAGAAATGTCTACAAACTTAACAATAGGTGAAAACTTTATACCTATTTTTATGGGTAATTTAGAAAGATAGTTAATACCTATAAAAGGGTCATCACCATTTATAGAAAAAGTTGTTATTATATTATCTTTTGAATAATCCTTTTTAACCTCTTTTTGTTCAATTTTTTGCTCAATCTTATTCTTATCTTCAACCTTAGTCTTATCTTGTCTATTTATTGTATCATCACTCTTTTTATCTTTTCTCTTAGTCTTTTTGTCATCTATTTTAGTTTTTTTATCTTCTATTTCAGTCTTATTAATGTTATCAATTCTTTTATCTTCTTTAATTTTTTCCTTAATAATGTCTTTTCTTGATTCTTTAGTCTTATCTTCAACATTTTGATTATATGTTATTATCTTACTTGTGTCAAACAAGTCTTTTCTTTCTTTTTCCTTCTCTTTAGATATCACTACATCTTTCATATCAGATGGTCTTAGGTTAAGGATCTCTTTTTTATATTTTGAAAACTCTTTATACATATCTTTTCTTATGTCAGACTTTATCATATTTATAAGTTCAAGAATAAACTCCTCTGGGTACTGGTTTAAAGGAAGTTTCTCAAGTGAAGCAAGTTTTATTTTTCTTTGCTTTAAATAAGTTCTTTGTAGTTCTTCAAACTCATAATCTGTATATGGTTCTGGCTTTTTAAAAATAATCTGCTCTTCTTCAGAATAAAGCAAAACAGAAATAAAAATCATAGAAAGAACCAGTATTAGCCTTTTCACTTGCATCTCTCGCAAATTGATAAAGTATTTTTCGGAATTTTTAATAAAAAAAATTAAAACATTATAAAAATATTAAAATAGTTTTTGCAAAGAACTCATGTTTTAATTTAAAGATAATAAATTTTATTTTTAAAATTAAATAAATCGGATATTTTAAGATGTTTAAAATAAATGAAAAATATAAACCCAAAGGCGATCAAGAACAGGCTGTAAAAAAACTTGTTGATGGAATCAAAAAAAATAAAAAATATCAAACACTCTTAGGTATTACAGGTAGTGGAAAAACTTTTACTATGGCAAAAATAATTGAAGAGATACAAATGCCTGCTCTAGTCCTATCTCACAACAAAACACTATCTGCTCAACTTTATAGAGAGTTTAAAGACTTTTTCCCCAATAATGCAGTAGAGTACTTTGTAAGCTATTATGACTATTATCAACCTGAAGCATATGTTCCAAGTAAAGACTTATACATAGAAAAAGATGCCTCAATAAATGAAGAAATAGAAAGGCTTAGAATTTCTGCTACAGCATCTCTGATAGACAGAAAAGATGTAATAATAGTTGCAACAGTATCATCAATCTATGGTTTGGGCTCTCCAGAGGACTATAGAGACTTAACAATATTCATAAAGACAGGAATGCAGATAGACAGAAAAGAGTTTATAGAAAAACTTATAGAAGTCCAGTACGAGAGGAATCAGGTATTAACACAGGGCAGTTTTAGAATAAATGGAGATATAATTGACATTCACCCATCCTATTCAAGATATTATCTAAGAATAGAAACCTTTGATGATAATATAGAAAAAATAAAGAAAATAGATGCTATAACGAATCAACTAATAGAAATATTAGAAAGGACATTAATATATCCTGCTAAGCACTTTGTAACAAAAAAAGAAAAAATGAAAAACATAATCACACAAATAAAAGAAGAATTAAATGAAAGAGTAAAATATTTTAAATCCCAAAAAAAAGAAATTGAGGCACAAAGACTGATATCAAGAGTCAATCATGATATAGAAATGCTCGAACAGATTGGCTACTGCAAAGGAATAGAAAACTATTCAAGATTCTTATCAGGAAGAAAACCAGGTGAGAGGCCATACACACTTATAGACTATTTTCCAAAAGACTTTATCTGCTTCGTTGATGAGTCTCATATAACTCTACCACAAGTAAGAGCAATGTATGAGGGTGATAGGTATAGAAAACAGAACCTTGTTGACTATGGATTTAGACTACCATCAGCATTAGATAACAGGCCATTAAAGTTTGATGAGTTCATAAACATAATCCCTAGTTTTGTATTTGTTTCTGCTACACCTGGTGATTATGAATTAACTGTTTCAAGCCAAGTAGTTGAACAGATAATAAGACCAACAGGACTTGTAGACCCTGAAGTAATGGTTAGACCATCTGAAAATCAAATAGATGACATATTAAATGAAATACAAAAGAGAATAAAAAGAAATGAGAGGGTACTAGTCACAACACTTACAAAAAAAATGGCTGAGGAATTAACAAAATACCTTGAAGAAAATGGGGTAAAAGCAAGATATATACACTCTGAGGTTGAAACAGTAGAAAGAGTTGAGATATTAAGAGACTTACGTAAAGGTGTTTTCGATGTCCTTGTTGGAATAAACCTACTTAGAGAAGGACTTGACTTACCTGAAGTATCACTTGTAATAATACTTGATGCTGATAAAGTCGGTTTCTTAAGGTCAACGAGGTCATTAATCCAGATAATAGGGAGGGCTGCAAGAAATGAAAACGGAACTGTAATAATGTATGCAGACAGGATATCAGACTCAATGAAAGAGGCAATAGAAATAACAAATAAAAGGAGAGAAAAGCAAATAGAGTATAACAGAATAAACAATATAATACCACAGACAATAAAAAAAGATGTTAGTGATATAATAGAAAGAAAAATAAAAAAAGAAGAAAAAGATACATTATACCTAGAAAAAAATTACGAACTAGACATAAGAGAAGAAAGGATAAAATACCTAAAAAAACTTGAAGAAATAATGTATGAATATAGCAAAAACTTAATGTTTGAAGAGGCTGCTAAGATAAGAGATGAGATATATAGGATAAAAAGAGAGTATGAAAATAATTAACTGTGTTTAAATTTTTTCACTTTTAGGATAAACTATATTAAAATTACTAAGATAATCTAGGATTTTTTAATAAATATGACTTACAATCTACATCAAAAAATTAGTTTTAATTAAAATGGCTTATTTTAAATAATCACCTATTTTTTATTTTAAAATTTTATTTAAAAATTTTTTTTAAAATTTTAAAATATTTGAGAGTTTTCTTTC
>Ga0308414_1000895_pt1 | contig 19496 bp, 14 predicted proteins | sample HotsprSampleOS50_FD_205667 | JGI IMG/M metagenome (GOLD analysis project Ga0308414, IMG submission 205667) | Hot spring phototrophic mat microbial communities from Octopus Spring, Yellowstone National Park, Wyoming, United States - 20090730_OS50 ...
TTTTGTGAATTTGCTTTGTCCCTTGTTATGTTCTACTATTCTTCGCTCTAAATCACTTGTACTACCAACATATCTTTTCTGAAGTTTTTTACTCCAAATTACATAAACCGTATATTTCATTTTTTTTTACTTACATATCTGGCGTGCCAGTTTCCGCCGGAGGCGGATCAGCCTCTGGCTGAAAACCACTCCTGCACCTTTCCGATAATCTGTAAGAATGTTATCTAAATATTTTCTTCCAACTCCAGTTTTGAGAAATTTCTCTCTTTTTAGTGCTTCAGTTTTTGTATCAAATTCTTCTTTACATACTAACTGCCAAGGAACTCCTGATTTTGTGAATTTGCTTTGTCCCTTGTTATGTTCTACTATTCTTCGCTCTAAATCACTTGTACTACCAACATATCTTTTCTGAAGTTTTTTACTCCAAATTACATAAACCGTATATTTCATTTTTTTTACTTACATATCTGGCGTGCCAGTTTCCGCCGGAGGCGGATCAGCCTCTGGCTGAAAACCACTCCTGCACCTTTCCAAATTATATGTAAAAATAACAAAAATTTCAGTTGCTAATATATTTCATCTTCAATAGTCATCAAAGTATTACCAACCTCTACACCACTAAAAATTCTTACTGTCACACATCTGTGCAAAATAAATATATTTATGTGGCTAAAGCCTGCACCTGCTTTTTAATTTTTTTTGCGGCTGTCCAAAAAGTAATTTCTTAAATAAATCAGTATGAAAACATTTGATTTTACAAAAAAATGTCAGTCTTCGACGGGCTTAGACTGACATTTTTTAACTTTTTAAACAGCCCCGTATTATAAAGATTATAATATTATTGGCTTTAACCACATTTAATTAAATCTTGTTAATGATAAAAGAATAATACTTTTTTATAAGGGATTGAAGTAAAATCGAATTTATTATCTTCTATTTTGAACTAAAATCAGAGTTTATTGATAAGTTTTAAGTTTATTTTGACAGCAATGGACTGTCATAAAATTTCATCTTGACTTTATCTGAAAGTTTTATTTAATTAGTGTTCAAATGAACACTAATTTGTCAAATAAATTAGATACATCAGAATACATCTGGAAATTTTTGCCGCCCAAAGCGTGGTTGCGGAGTGGGAAAATAAAACGAATTTTTCCTCCGATAAGACACGATACAAAAAAACTTGGATTCGACATCTACAACTTCGAAGTACTTTTTGATGATCAAAAAACAAATGATTTAATCAGAAAAGGTAAGACTATTGGTTGTTTTTATATTGAATCACCGGGAATGCGTGCCTTACTGCGAAAGCTTGACTGTCATACATTTGAAATGCTAACTGCCGCAAGCTCAATTATTCGTCCTGGTGTTGCTGAAAGCGGGATGATGCAGGAATTTATCGCACGCCATAAAGACCCGTCAAAAAGAAACTATTTCATTTCGCAACTTGGTGAGCTGCTTTCTGAAACTTATGGAGTAATGGTTTATCAAGAAGATGTGATAAAAGTTGCACATCATATTGCGGGGCTTAGTCTTGAGGAAGCCGACCTATTAAGACGTGCGATGAGCGGCAAGATGCGGTCACACGAAGCAATGAAAAAACTGACAAAAAAATTTTTCGACAGCTGCAAGTGTAATGGTTTGACTAACACGCAAGCACAAGAACTCTGGAGACAAATTGAATCATTTGCCGGTTATTCATTTTGTAAAGCTCATAGCGCATCATTTGCTCTTTTATCATATCAGGTAGCGTTTCTTAAATCTCATTATCCTGCGGAATTTATGGCAAGTGTTCTAAGCAATGGAGGTGGTTTTTATTCTTCGGCAGTTTACATCTGGGAAGCAAAGCGTATGGGATTAAAGATTCTTCTGCCTTCGATAAACCATAGTGATTATGAATACATTGGAGCCAATGATCATTTAAGAATCGGGCTTATGGCAATTAAGAATCTCTCTTACAATTCTGCTCAAAAAATAATTTCGGAAAGGGAAAAAAATGGAGAATACAAATCGCTCGCTGATTTTTTAGTAAGAACAAAAATTGGTTTTGAAGAAACTTCACTCCTAATTAAATGCGGTGCGATGGGATGCTTTGAGAAAAGCCGACCAGAGTTGCTTAGACTTTTAGATATTTATGTCCACAAAAGAAAATTATTTGATGAAAGTTATAATGACCTTTTCATAAACGAATCTTTTCATCTCGAGAAAGAAGTTCAGATAAAACAAAATTTTTCAGTCGAGGAAATCTGTAAAGCAGAGTTTGAAATTTTTGGATACATGGTTACAAAACATCCACTTTATTTTTTTGAATCTTATGTTAACGATCCGTTAGTTACAAAAGCAAATCAACTACACAATAAATCAGGTAAGTATGTTAAAATGATTGGCTGGTTTATGAGTTCAAAAAGAGTAAAAACAAGTAAAGGTGAAATTATGAAATTTCTTTCGCTCGAAGATTTAACAGGAACTTTTGAAGCAGTTATTTTTCCAGATGTTTACAGGCAATGTGCTGAAATGACTTTATCAATGGGTCCATATCGGATAGAAGGAATTGTAGATAAGAATGACAGTAATAATGTTGTTGTAAAGAAATTAACGACATTATCAAACCTGATTGTTCAAAATCGTTCTGAGAAAGATGGAGTTGAAAACACTTACTTTGGAGACATCGAAAAAGTTTCAGATGAAGACTTTAAAATTGCATCAACGCTCAATCAGGAAAAATTACGTACTGCTTATGCAGGTTAAAGTTTAAGTTAAAGTTTAAGTTTAAGTTTTATTAGTAACGAAATAGAAATAAGTTTATTTCATATTTACAAATTGAGTAGGAAAGTCAAGGTCAGCTTCTTTAATCATTTTTATGACTGCTTGTAAATCATCTATTTTAGGTCCAGTAACCCTAACTTGTTCGTCTTGAATTTGTGCGTTCACCTTTAGTTTAGAATCTTTAATCATTTTAACAATTAATTTTGCATTCTCTTTTGAAATGCCGGATTGAAGATTGATAATTTGTTTTAATCTTCCGTGTGCTGCTTGTTCGGGCTCATTGTATTTAAGTGCTTTGATTGATAAACCTCTTCGAATAAATTTTGATTGAAGAATATCAATGCTTTGCTTTCTTGAATAGTCATCTTTTGTGTTGATAGTTAAAAGTTTATCCTTTTTATTTAATTCAATAGTAGTATGTGAATCTTTAAGATCGTAACGTTGGGTTATTTCTTTTAATGCCTGATTGACGGCATTATCAACTTCCTGAAAATCAATTTCAGAAACTATGTCAAAAGAATGATTTTGAGCCATATAAATAAATTATTAGTGAATAAATTTCTTTGCTGTTATTGTCGGGGCGAGAGGATTTGAACCTCCGACCTCCTGGTCCCGAACCAGGCGCTCTAACCGGGCTGAGCCACGCCCCGAAAAAAATCTATTAAATACACTTCAAAAATAATCAGAACATTTATAAAAATGATTTAACTTTGTTTCAATAATTTATATCAATATTTCAATGAAAAAATTACTTATCTATTTTGTTATCATTGTCCCTCTAATTCATCCTCAGTCTTTGACTGAAGAATTAAAACTATACTTTAAGAAAGATATTTTTGATACTACCATTGTTGCAATTCAGGTAGATAATCTTTCAAAAGGTAAGACTCTCTTTAAGAAAAACGAAAAACTTCTTTTGCATCCTGCATCTAATATGAAACTAATTACAACTGCAGCAAGCCTGATTTTACTTGGAGAAGACTATACTTTTATAACAAAACTTTTTTATCAAGGTGAAATTTTAAATGATACATTATTTGGTAACTTGATTTTCACAGGAGGATGCGACCCTGATTTCTCAACAAATGATTTTTATCCTTTTCTAAATGCAATACAAAACTTAGGCATAAAACATATCAAAGGAAATCTGATTGGAGATATTTCATTCAAAGATAAGATGTATTGGGGGAAAGGTTGGATGTGGGATGATGACCCTTCGTCAGATGCTCCGAGACTCGCTGCCTTAAATCTTAATGATAATTGTGTTAAGGTCAATGTTTTAAACAATAGATATTCTTTAGAACCAAAAACAAATTATGTAGATATAATTCATATTACTGACTACGATTCGTTTTTAATTGATAGAAACTGGTTAGAGAATAAGAATGAAATAATAATCAAAGGGAAAACAAAATATCTGTCATCAAATCAAATAAACATTATAAATCCAGATTTGTATTTCCTTACTGTATTTCGTGAAATACTCGATAGTAATGATATTAAACTTTCGGGTAGTATTGAATTATCTGAATTGAGTACTAATGACTCAAAACTGATTTATCAGTTTGAACGAAAAGTAAAAGATATTATTCCAAATGTGAATAAGAATAGCGACAATCTAAGCGCTGAGATGTTATTGTTAGCTCTTGGAGAGAAATATTTTGGCAAACCCACAACATCTCAAAAAGGAATTGATGTTATTAAATTTTTTATTGATTCATTAAATCTTAAACATAAAAATTACAGAATTGTTGATGGTTCTGGTGTTTCTCACTATAATCTTGTTTCGGTTGAATTAATTATTAAATTATTGAAGTATATGTATAAACAGCCAAAAGGAATATTTGAAACGTTTTTAAATTCTTTACCAATTAGTGGAATTGATGGAACTCTCAAAAACAGGATGAAAAACGATATAACATTATCAAAAGTATTTGCAAAAACAGGTACACTCTCCGGAGTCAGTTGTCTTAGCGGGTATATGAAAAATAAAAATGATGAGTTGATTTCATTTTCAATTTTCATTCAAAACTTTACTAATTCGTCAAAAAAAGCACGTGATATTCAAGATGATATTTGTAGAATAATTTATCTTAATTAAATGAACTGAGAGATGACAAAATATTATAAAGAGTTTTTAATTTCAGCAGATCCTTTTATTACTGATATAATTTCTTCCGTTCTTTGGAATCTTGATATTGAAGGTATCAGTGAAGAAGTTAATTGCATAAAAGTATTTTCAAGGAATCTAAATCTTACATCAATTGATTTTGAAAGTGTGCTTAATAAACTTGTCTCAAATAATCTTTTAAGAAGTTTTGAAATTCAAGAAAATACTTTCGTTGAAAAGAATTGGAACGAAGAATGGGAAAAGAGCAGGGAAGTCAACAAAATTTCAGATAAGATAGTTATTAAACCTTCTTTCAAAGAGTATCAATCGAAAGAAGATGAAATTGTTATTGTAATCGATCCTAAAATGTCATTTGGTACAGGTGATCATCAAACAACAAAAATTTGTATAAACTTTCTTGAAAAATATTTGCAACCATCTTCTATAATCCTTGATGCAGGTTCAGGAACTGCTATATTAAGTATTGTCTCTGCCAAACTCGGTGCAAAAAAAGTTATTGCTTTTGATATAGACGAATGGTCTTTATCGAATGGAATAGAAAATATTAAACTAAATCAAGTTGATGATATCGTTGAAATAAGATTATGTGAACTTCAAGATATTAAAGAAAAAGAATTTGATATTATAGTCGCCAATATTCAAAGAAATATTTTATTAGAGCTTGCGTCTGGATTTATAAAGAAGCTTAAACAAAATGGAATTTTAATTCTCTCGGGATTACTTAAAGCAGACTATGAAATAATAAAAAATCATTATTCATCTTTTGGAATGAGAGAAATTGATTTTATTCAAAATGATGAATGGATTGGAATTGTATTTCGTAAATAAAAATAAATCACATTGACGCAAAGTCACGAAACTCAAATTCATAATTTCTTTGCGGCTTTGCGTGAAAACAAAATTTTTATTTCTGATAAATTATCTTTCCATCAAACACAGTCATTTCAACCTCAACATCTTTAATTCTGACCGGGTCAATCTCCAAAATATTTTCGCTCAAAACAACTAAGTCAGCGAGTTTACCAACTTCTATACTACCTTTAATATTTTCTTCGAATGAAGCATAAGCAGAATGAATTGTATAACACTTTATAGCATCTTCAACAGAAATTTTTTGTTCTGGAATCCAGCCGTCAGGATTTTTCTCATCTAAAGTTCTTCTTGTAACTGCTGCATAAAGTCCGAGCATTGGATTTAGCGGAGCAACATACCAATCAGTACCAAAACAAATATTTGCACCAGCATCAAGAAACGATTTGAAAGGATAAGTGTATTTAATTCTCTCAGAGCCAATTCTTTTTTCAGCCCACACACCATCATCAATACAATGATAAGGTTGAGCTGAAGCGATTACTCCTAAATCAACAAATCGTTTTATATCCTCAAATCTTACGTGTTGTGCGTGCTCAATTCTAAAACGTCTATCCCATTTCGGATTTTCTTTTACAATTTTTTCAAATAAATCGAGCATATATGCATTAGCTTTATCACCTATTGCGTGAACAGATAATTGTAAACCATTTTTGTCAGCATCAAGAGCCCATTTTTCTAAAGAGCCGTCAGTAACAATGTCCATTGGTAAACCGAAAGTTGTAGTATCCTGATTATATTTTTCAAAGAACCAGGCTGTACTTGAACCAAGTGAACCATCTGCAAAAGCTTTAAGAGAGCCCATTCTAATTAAATCATCACCATAGCCAGCTTTAATTCCGTTATCAACTAAATATTTATAATCAGAAATTGGCCAGCGTGTGTATATTCTGCAGGTTAATATTCCTTCATCTTTTGCTTTTTGATATGCTTTTAACGCTGAAGCAAAGGTAATATCCTGAACACTTGTAATACCAAATTTTTTCGCCTCTTCTAAAGCAGCTTTTAATGCTTCATAATATTCTTCATCGCTTGGCGTTGGTACTACATTAAATACATAATCCATTGCATTATCTTTTAATAGACCAGTAGGCTCACCTGTAATTGGGTCTTTAACAATAAATCCTCCATCAGGATTTGAAGTTTCTTTTGTTATTCCAGCGAGTTTTAATGCAAGGGAATTTGCTACTCCCATATGACCATCTAATCTGCTCACAAAAACAGGTTGATCAGGGACTACCTCATCTATCATTTCTTTGGTAGGGTAATCTTTAATCTCCCATTTTTCGTGATCCCAATAACCACCAGTAATCCATTTACCTGGATTTTTTTCAGCATAATTCTTTAAGATTTGTTTGAATTCAGTAGTAGTGTTTGCAGGTCTTAAATCTATTCCAAGCAAATACAAACCACCATTAATGAAATGGACGTGATTATCTATAAAACCCGGCAGCATCAACTTCTTATTTAGGTCAATAACTTGAGTTTGATCATCAATTAATCCTTGAACTTCTTTTGAACTTCCAACAAATACAATTTTATTATTTTCAATCAAAACTGCTTCTGCAATAGTATTCAATTTATCACAAGTGAATACTGTCCCGTTAATAAATGCTGTTTTCATCTGCTGTGCCTCTGAAATAATATTTATGATTATTAAAAGAAGTGTAAACAATAAGATTTTCATTTTATAATCCTTGAATTATTGATTTTCTTCAATTTAAAGTTAAAAATTTTTTACCTAATTCTGAACTTTAAATATTTCTTTACGACATATCGTTTTTTTAATTTTGACTACTATAATTCTTAATTAAAAATTTATGACATACGAACAAGATAAACCGACATCATATTGTGGAATATTTGGAATTTTCGGACATCCAAATGCAGCTTTACAAACTTACTATGGTTTGCATGCACTTCAGCATAGAGGTCAAGAGGCAACAGGTATTGTAAGCAGTGAATGTAATACAGATGAAAAAAATAGTTTTCATATAATAAAAGGGAATGGATTAGTAACAGAAGTATTTGATGATATTGATAAATTTACTGATTTTTTAATTGGCTCTGCTGCAATTGGTCATAACAGATATTCAACCACTGGTTCTTCAAATTCAAGAAAAAACATTCAACCATTTATGGTTAATTACCGAATGGGAAATCTTGCAATTGCTCACAATGGTAACTTAACTAATGCCCGAGAACTTCGAGAAGAGTTGGTTGAAGAAGGAGCAATTTTTCAGACAACAAGTGATACTGAAGTTATTTTACATTTGATCGCAAGAAGTAAATTGGAAAACCAAATTGATCAAGTACTGGAAGCTCTAAATAGAATTAAGGGAGCATTCTGTGTAGTTATTTTAACAGATAATATGTTAATTGCTGCCAGAGATGGATATGGATTTCGACCTCTTTCAATGGGAAAATTAGACGACTCGTTTGTTTTTGCATCTGAGACTTGTGCTTTTGATTTAATTTCAGCAAAATTTATTCGTGAGGTTAATCCAGGTGAGTTAATTGTTGTTGATAAAGATGCCATCAAATATGGTAAAGAAAAATCTTATAATCTTGTTTCTGAAAATATTACTAAGCACTGCGTTTTCGAATATATTTATTTTTCAAGACCAGATAGCTTTATTTTCGGTCATAATGTTGATAAGATGAGACGAAGATTAGGAAAAGAATTAGCTCGAAATCATCCTGTAAAAGATCCAGATGGTGATAGAGTTTATGTTATCAGTGTTCCTGATAGTTCAAATACAACTGCTTTAGGGTATGCTACTGAATTAGAAAAACAAGGAATAAATGCTCGGGTTGAAATTGGTTTAATCAGAAGTCATTATATCGGTAGAACTTTTATTCAGCCAGGTCAAATGAACCGTGAAATTGGAGTTAAAATTAAATTTAATGTTGTTAAAGGAGTTATTGAAGGGCGTACAGTTGTAGTTGTTGATGATTCAATTGTTAGAGGAACTACTTCAAAACAGTTAATTCACTTATTAAAAGAAGCAAAGCCCAAATCAATTCATCTTAGAATTTCATCCCCACCAATAACTCATCCTTGTTATTATGGAATGGATTTCCCAAGTAAAGAAGAGCTAATTGCTCACAAATTAGATAAAAATATTGACCTAATTAAAAATTACCTTGAAGTTGATAGCCTTGAATACTTAACTATTGATGAAATGTTAAATGCTGTTTCTGAAGTTGGTAAACAAAATTTCTGCACAGCTTGTTTTTCAGGAATTTATCCAAATAAAATTGATTCAAAATTCAGGAAAGATATCTATGAAGTTTAATTTTTTGATTATTTTTTTGTTCTTAACATTAAATCAATCCTTCTTTGCTCAATCTACAATTTTTATCAAATATAAAGACTTTATTTCATCTGAACAGATTGAAAATAAAATTAATGAAAAACAATTCACTAATATAGCCTCCCGTAATTTGCTTTCATTACCTGAATACAAAATGAATTATTTGTCTAATGGTTTAGCAAAAAATATTGAATCATTAAATAGAATTGTAAAAATTCAATTCATAGAATCAATTGATGCGATAAATTTAATTCAATTGCTCCAAACAGATTATGAAATTGATTACGCTGAAGTTGCCAAAACGTATCAGATAAATAATTTACCAAACGATTCTCTTGTTTCTCAACAGTGGGCATTAGATAAAATAAAAGTTTTTGATGCTTGGAATATTACACAGGGAAATCCTGATATTAAATTGGCTATTATAGATACCGGAGTTGATTATTTACATACTGACTTAAAAAACAAGATTTACTACAATCAAGGTGAAATTGGTTCGGATCAACAAGGGAAAGATAAAAGATTTAATGGAATTGATGATGATGGGAATGGTTTTATTGATGACTATATGGGGTGGGATTTTACAGATCGCTTTGGATTCCCTTTCGATTCGAGTGCAGGTGATTATCTTGATTGGGATAACAATCCTTTTGATGATAACGGACACGGAACTTACATTGCAGGAATAGCAGCGGCACAAACAAACAATATCTCTGGCATTGCCGGAACGGCTCCCAACATAAAAATTCTAAACATTCGTGCCTTTGATCCTAACGGTTATGGTGAAGAAGATGATGTAGCTGCGGCAATTTTGTATGCTGTTTTGATGAATGCACGAGTTATAAATATGAGTTTTGGTGATGATTCTTTCTCATTGGTTTTACGCGATGTAATTCGATTCGCTCATTCACAAAATATGATTATGATTGCAAGTGCAGGTAATAAAGGAATATCAGCTCCACATTATCCATCAGGTTATTCTGAAGTTATTTGTGTAGGAAATTCTACTATCAATGATGTTGTTGCTCCCTCTTCAAACTGGGGTTCTACAATTGATTTAGTTGCTCCCGGAACAAACATTCTTACTACTGCAAAAAATAATAATTACGCTCCAATCAATGGCACATCAGCATCGGCTCCGTTTGTTAGTGCTGCTGCTTGCTTAATTCTTTCCCGCTCAAATTTTTCGAATGAAGAAGTTAAACAAATCTTGAAATCAACTACTGATGATATTGGAGAATCAGGATGGGACTTAAAAAGTGGGGCAGGGAGGTTAAATGTTTTCAGAGCGTTAAGTGTTTTGGCTCCTTCGATTGTAAAATTTGATTTTCCATTGATGGATTATTCTACTTATGAAGATACCTTAAATATTATTGCTACTATTCTTTCAGCGTATTTTCAAAGTTTTGATTTGCAATTCGGAGTAGGAACTAATCCTAAAGACTGGACAAAGTTAATTGAAAATAGTTTAAATCAATTTGATAGGAAAACCATTTATAGTTTGAACCTAAGAAATTTGAAAGATACAACTTACACACTTCGAATTATAGTTAATCAGAATAATGGTAGAACACTCGAAGAAAGAGTTCATTTTCATATCAACAGAACGCCTCCACAAACAGAACTGATATCCATTGTTCCGTGTATGTTTGGAAATAAAAATACAATTTTAGCATCAGTATATACTGATGAACCTTCTATTGTTCGATTATATTTTAAGCCTAAAAACTCGCCTGAAAGTAATTTTCGTTTCGTTACATTGGACGGATTTACGATAAATAATCAATTTGTGAAGCAATTACATTATGGATTTGTTCCTGTCAATCTATTAAATCAAAATGAAGAATATGATGTTTTTCTTGAAGCAGAAAATTTGGTCGGATTAAAAACAATTGTTAAGAATCAAGGTAGCTATTTTAAAATAAATCTGATTGATAGATTCCAATTATCAAGTTATAGTTATCTTGATTTTGAACTTCCACCTGGCAATTTATATCCCAATCCTCTAAGTATTTTAAGTTCAAATAATAATGAAATTATTTTAAGAGAATCTCTTAATCAAAAAGTGTCAAAAATATTTTCATTCAATAATAATTCTTTTCAATATAAAGATTCTATAAATGAAAGAATTATAAAAGATTATGGTGATTTCAACAATAACGGAAAGTTAGATTTACTAACATTATTTGTTCGGGATGGTTTTATACTTGAACAAGATAATATTTTTAGTTCAAAATTCACGCAGAAATTTAGTAAGACAGGCGGCGATTTTTGGCCAATATTAGCTCAAGATGTTGATGCAGATGGCAGGACTGAAATTTTAGTAGTAAAAAATGATTCAACAATTGGTATTTGGGAAATACCTAATGGTCAATCTCTAACGCCAACTGAAAAAACTACAATCAGAAATTTTTCACCAAGATGGATTGGTCAGAACAGAATTAATTCTCCTAATGCGATTATTCTTGACTCAAATGGAGATGGAATAAGAGAACTATGGTTATTAGATGAAGATGGTGATCTGTTTTCTTTTGAAATTCGTGGTGATAATGTTTTTGTTCCTTATAAATCTATTTCAACAGAGTTTTATGGCAATTCAGCTTACCTTACTCAAGGTGATTTTGATGGAAATGGAAAACCAGAAATTGCAGTATTATTGCATTCAATTGAAAGGTTTGATGTTGCTCCATTTTACCGTTTAATCATTTTTAACTTTATTGATAATAATCTTAATGTTTTGTTTGACTATCCATTTATAGATGCTGCTTACGAATTTAACAACGCATTTAGAAAAGCTGAAAATGCCTTGAGATTTTCAGATTTAGATAATGATGGTAAACAAGAATTGATTCTTTTTACGTTTCCGTATGCTTATGTATTAAAATTCTCTTTAGATGGAATAAGGTTTATCTCATATTTCGAAAATGTTAATTCAAATTCAATTTTAATTTCTGATTTCAACAAAAATGGTGTGAAAGAACTTGCATTACCAAAAGCTGATAAGATAAGATTTGTTGAATTCTTAAACTCTGACAAATTTCCAATTCCTTTCATAACAGAAGGTTATAGTATTGATTCAACAAAAATAAAAATATCTTGGAATGGACAATCTGAAAAATACCAAATTTTTAGAGGGAACAATCCAAATGAATTATTACCTTATAGAATAGTAAATCATAAGTCTTTTATTGATTCGAATTTGACAAATAAGAAATATTATTACTATGCAGTTCAATCAATTGATGAATTTATGCCCTCACGTAATTCTTCAATTTCAACTGTAAAGGAAATATATGTTCATAATGTAACCAAAGTAATTGCTATTAAAAATCAAAGTCCAAATTCTATAATAGTTACTTTTAATAATAGAATTAGAACTACTATTGATAATTTAAATTCATTCAAAGTTTTAAGTTTTGGATATCCTAATTCAGTAAGTCCATTAAATCAATTTAGTTATCTTCTATCGTTTAATAATGAATTACCGGAAGGAAATAGTAAGTTAATTATTGAAAATCTTTTAGATTATTATAATTCAATAGTACCAAATGATACAATAAATTTTTATGTAAATCCAACTTTTTTAACTGATTTCATTTATATTAATAATTTTCAATTACTTACACCTTATAAAATCAAAATAGAATTTAGTCATAATTTAGAACCTAATAGAGCACTCGACATAAATAATTATAGATTTGAGCCAGCTAATTCAATTAAAAGTGTTAAATTTGAAACTAACACTAAGAATACTATTATTTTAGACTTAGAAGGTGGAAAACCCATCGGCTCAGTAGGGATAGAATATGTATTAAAAATTCAAAATTTACTCTCCGATTCGGCAAATGGTTATAAACAATTAAAAGATGGAGCAGGTAGTTATTTAGTTTTTAATAAGAACGCCTCTAATTTATCAGAAATTTATGTTTATCCTAATCCAATTAGACTAAATTCTAATATTTCTTATGTGACTTTTGCAAATGTTACAAAACGGACTAAAGTTATTATTATGAATTTAGAAGGGGCAGTTATCAAAGAGTTTGACAGCCGAAATGAAACTGGTGGAGTTAAGTATGATTTAACTGATAAATCTGGAAATCTTATAAATTCTGGAATTTATCTATATCGGATTTCAAGTTTAGATGATGTTGGTAATGAAATCGAAACTAAACACGGAAAATTTGCAGTGTTAAAATGAAAATAATAAAAGACGAGATTTTTACTATATCTAATGGCTTATCTTTAGTAAGACTTCTTTTGTCTGTTCCATTGTATTTTTTGTTTATTTATTTCGATAATCCCGGAATTTCAGATATAATTATTTTCTTGATAATTTTTGCGAGTTTTACAGACATTTTGGATGGATATATTGCAAGAAAATTAAATCAAATCACCGAATTTGGAAAGATTATTGATCCTCTCGCAGATAAAATTGCAATGACTGCTGTATTGATTGGCTTTATTTACAATAATTTATTGCCAATTTATTATGTTTTAATTATAATTTTACGTGATGTTCTGATTTTATTAGGTGGAATTTTTATCACTAAAAAGACTGGTAAAGTCTTACCATCAAATATGGTAGGGAAGATAACGGTTTTGATAATTGGATTTGTCATTCTATTTAGATTATTAGGCTTCAAACAAAATGATTTAATCTTTGATATCTTATTTTATTTAAGTATAATAATGATTATTATTTCATTTATAGTCTATCTACTTCGAGGCATAAAAGTCGTAAAGGGAAATCAATGAGTATATTTAAAAATTTTAATTTAGATAAAATTAAAAAAGGGTTAGAAAAGACTAAAGAAAAGTTTGTCAATAAAATAACCGAAACATTAACCGGAAGAGCGAATATTGACCTTACTACTCTTGATAATTTAGAAGAAATTTTAATTTCTGCTGATATAGGTGTCGAAGCGGCAGACCGAATAATTGAAAACCTAAAAAAAGAACTAAAAAACCATACAGACCGTTCGCCAGAAAATTTAATCAAAATTCTTAAAAATCAATTATATGATACTTTAATAGATGGTAAACTTGAAACTAATTTCAATAAAATACCCTATGTTATTTTAATTATTGGTGTTAATGGAGTAGGTAAAACAACAACTATTGGTAAGATTGCTAATAATTATAAGAATTTGGATAAAAATGTACTTATTGTTGCTGCTGATACTTTTCGAGCTGCTGCTAATGAACAACTTGAAATCTGGGCAAAACGCGCCGGAGTCGAAATTTTTCAAGGTAATAAAAATTCCGATCCTTCTTCTGTTGTTTTTCAAGCATTAACAAAAGCAATTGAGAACAAAATTGATGTAGTCTTAATTGACACAGCTGGCAGATTTCATAATAAAACCAATCTTATGAATGAGTTGGCTAAAATAAATCGCGTAATCGAAAAAGTTATCAATAAAAATCCCGATGAAATTTTAATTGTAATTGATGCTAACACTGGTCAAAATGCTAATATTCAGGTTCAGGAGTTTTCAAAAATTACTAATTTAACTGGAATTATAGTTACTAAATTAGATGGTACCGCTAAAGGTGGTATTATTTTTAATCTTTGTCAAAAATTCAAAATACCTATAAAATTTATAGGTGTTGGTGAGGGAATTGATGACTTACAAGAATTTAATAAAAAAGATTTTATTTCTGTTATTTTTCAATAAAAAAAAGAGAAACTATGTTTCTGAAAAGACCTAAAAACAAACGATTTGAATATATTCCTCGATTTTACATACCCGAAAAAGATGCTGAAGAACGTAGAAAAAGAAAACTTGGTTTTAGAGATTATAGAAAGTACAATCGAAAGGGGACTAATAAAATAATAATATGGATATTGGCAATATTAATAATTTTGTGGTTTATTTTGAAATATAATTAAAAGTTTACATAATATATATTATCAGACTTAATTATTTCATCTTTTCAATTACATCTATAAATTGTTCTTTTCCAAATATTACTATTGAATCATTTTCACAAAATAAATGATCAGTAATATGTTCAACAATTTCTATTTTAATTACATTATTATCTAACGAAATCTTTTGTCTAATTAAAATAACCTCAAGATTATATCTCTTCCTAAATTCTAATGATATCAAGTTCTTTCCAACAAAACTTTTCGGTACATTCTTTTCTAAAATATAATAATCGTCAAAAACATTGACTTTTGAACTTGATTCCAACTTTGAAAACTCTAAAGAAATGTTCCTGGATAAATTATTCTTAAAATGCTCATTATTAATAGTTCTTTGAATATCAGAATATGAAATGATTCCCAAGGGGTATTCTGAATTTGAATCTATAACCAAAATCTCTTTTAACCCATATTTATTCATTATTTCAAAAGCTCTTAAAAGTGAATCATTAACCATAACAAAATATTTAACAGGTGTGCTAATATCTTTTGCAACAAATACATTTTTGATAAAATTAAAATCAGATAAAACAGAATTAATATTATAATCAGTAATAAAACCACTAACTTTATTGTTATTATCAACAATAAAAATCTGCGTATTTTTATCATTCAGCAATTTTTGCAGAACAATTTCTAAGCTCTCATTTTCGTTGATAACTAAAATCTTTCTAAGAGAAAAATCTCTAATGCTTATTTTAGTGAGTATTTGAGATATAGGATCATTTTGATTGAAATTAAAATCTGAATCAATTTGAGTTAAATATATTGATTTTTTGAAGATGAGATGCATAATTAAAGAACTAATTATAGCAGCCATCATTAAAGGTAAAATGAATGAATAATTTTGTGTTAATTCAAAAATCATCAAAATAGCAGTTATAGGAATTGAATGAATGCCAGCAAGAAAAGATCCCATCCCAATTAAAACTACTGATGTAACGTCAAGATTTACTCCAAAATAATTATTGATTACAAATTGGAAAATAAAACCAAACATTGCTCCAAGGAATAAAGATGGAGCAAATAAACCACCAAAAGCACCAGAATTGTAAACAATTGGAACTAATAAGAATTTTAACAAAAACAATATTAATACAGTGGTCAGAGCTAATTCAAGATTAAGCACTTTATTTATAGATAAATATCCAATACCAAAAATATCTGGATAGAAAAAACCACAAATCCCGATTAAAATTCCAATCATCGGCATTATAAATAAAACTGAAAAGTTTTTTCCATAGACTTTAGAAAAAAATTTTTTAGTTAAAAAAGAATATTTATGAAATAAATAAGAAATTAATCCTGATAATAATCCTAAAATCGCAAAAAGGTAAATGTGTGAAAATTTAATGGTATCTTGAATGTTTATCATAAAAATCGGCTCTTCTCCTAAAAATGTTCTTGATACTATACTGGCAGATATTGAAGATATGATAAGTGATGAAAAAATAGTAGTATGAAAATCATTTAATAAAATAATTTCTAATGCAAAAAATACACCTGCCAAAGGAGTATTGAATATGGCAGATATTGCTGCTCCTGCACCTGAAGCAGTGATTAACTTTTTCCTGTCATTTGAAAGATTAAATAAAAATGAAAATTTATTTGAAATTCCTCCCCCAAGAAAAGCAGCAGGTGCTTCGGGTCCTAAAGTCGAACCAGTTCCTAAACTGATAGTGCTTGCAAAAAAATTAAGTAAAGTACTTTTGAGTGGGATCTGTTTTCTTATATTAAAAGTTAATTTTATTATTTCTGTTATTCCCCTGCTATTTATTGAGTCGGGAAAATATTTTATTAAGATTGCTTGAATGAGCATTCCAATAGTAGGAATTAGAATTATTATAATGGGACTAAAGAAAGATTGAAAATTATTATCTATGTTTTGCAATAGAATGTTGAGAATTTCAACAAGATTATGGAATAAAACTACTGCAAAACCTACAATAATTCCAATAAAGGCTGAAAAAATTAAAAAAGATGTATAATCAGCGAATATATTTTTTTTGGAAAAATCTGTTAATAAAGTTTTAATTTTAACTAACAATGTTTTTACTTAGTATTTGTAGAAACCTTCGCCGGTTTTTCGACCAAGTTTATTGGCAGCAACCATTTTTTTCAATAATGGGCAAGGTCTGTATTTAGAGTCATTATATCCATTATAAAGAACTTCCATTATGGAAAGACAAACGTCTAATCCAATAAAATCTGCTAATGCTAAAGGTCCCATCGGATGATTCATTCCTAATTTCATAACTGTATCAATATCTTCTTTCGAAGCTACTCCTTCCATAAGAGCAAAAATAGCTTCGTTAATCATTGGCATAAGAACACGATTTGAAATAAATCCAGGATAATCAAAAACTTCGACTGGGGTTTTATCAAGTTTTATAGCTAAATCTCTTATTGTATTAAAAGTTTCATCAGATGTAGAATAACCCCTTATGATTTCAACCAATTTCATCATAGGAACTGGATTCATAAAATGCATTCCGATAAAATTCTCAGGATTTACAGCAATGGATAATTCAGTTATTGAAATTGATGAAGTGTTAGTCGCTATGATAGAATTATTATTAGTTATATTATTTAATATTTTATATAAATTTAACTTAGCTTCTTTATTCTCATAAATTGCTTCGATAAATAAATCAATATCATTGCTAAGATTTTCAACTCCAATGACTTTATGAATATTTTTAAGAGCATTTTCTTTTTGTTCAGCAGAGATTACATTTTTATTGACTTGTCTATCAAGATTTTTTGATATAGTATCAAAGGCTTTCTTAAAATAATCCTCAGAAACTTCACATAGATATGTTTCAAATTCTTTTAAGGCAAAGATATGGGCTATACCATTTCCCATTGTCCCGCCGCCGATAACTGCAACTTTTTTAATTTCCATAAGTTAACTCCTTATAATTAAATATTTTTTACAATAACTGCCGAAGCTTCTCCTCCGCCAATACATAATGAAGCAACACCAAATTCAGAATTTTTTCTTTTCATTTCATAAATTAAGGTAGTTAGAATTCTCGCACCACTTGCTCCAATAGGATGTCCTAATGCAATGGCACCACCGTTAACGTTAACTTTCTCTGGGTCAAGGTTCAATAATTTATTTACGGCAACTGAAACAACTGCAAATGCTTCATTAATCTCGAATAAATCTATATCAGAAATTTTCAAGTTGGCTTTTTTCAATACTTTTTGGATTGCATCTGCTGGTGCAGTAGTGAAATCAATTGGAAGTTTTGCAGCAGAACTTTGAGCTACAATTTCTACCAATGGTTTAAGCCCAAGTTCTTTTGCTTTTTCTTCACTCATTACAAGCAGTGCAGCAGCTCCATCATTTATTTTCGAAGCATTTGCGGCAGTAACAATTCCATTTTTATCAAAAACAGGTTTTAATGTTGGAATCTTTTCAAAAATTACTTTTGAAGGTTCTTCATCTGTATCAATTAATTGTTCTTTACCTTTAAGTTCTAATTTAATAGGACTGATTTCGTCTTTGAACTTTCCATTTTCTATTGAATACTGAGCTTTTTTGTAGGACTGAATTGCAAAATTATCAACCTCTTCTCTTGTCATTGCAAAATCTTTAGCACATTTTTCAGCACAGTTTCCCATATGAATATTATTATAAACATCCCAAAGACCATCTAATATCATCGAATCATATAATTCAGAATGACCAAGCCGATAACCGTTTCTTGCCTTTTTAAGCAAATATGGTGCATTCGTCATGCTTTCTTGTCCACCTGCTATTACTACATTAGCATCACCTGTTAAAATAGCCTGATGAGCTAACATAACTGCTTTTAATCCACTTCCGCACATTTTATTTATTGTTAAACATTCAACCTTTTCTGGTAAACCTGCGAAAATCGCTGATTGTCTTGCAGGTGCTTGACCTATTCCGGCTGCTAATACATTACCCATAATTACTTCATCAATTTCATTGAGATTTATTTGTGATTCATTGAGGATTGCTTTAATTACTTGCGAGCCAAGTTCGGCAGATGAAAAATTACTTAAAATACCATTGAAAGAACCGATAGCTGTTCTTTTTGCAGAAGTAATGACTACTTTTTTCATTTCAAATCCCTTTTAATTTTGTTAACAAAATTAAGGATAGAAAATGAAAATTCAATTATTAAATTATGGACATTACTAATTGATATAGGTCAAAATCAAATAAACAAACATTGATTTTTTATTAGTCAATTTTGTCCTTCTTATCTTAAAAAATTTAGATAGAACACGGATGAAACGAATACAACGGATTTATACGGATTATTTAATTTGTGTTAATTCGTGGCAAGATAATATTAACCACAGTGGCACAGAGAACACAGAGGAGTTTAATCCAAAAGTATTCAAATTTTGGACATTTTTAGATTTGTTGCATATTATAAAACTAAGGTGGAATATGTCTATCTGTTTATCAACTAATTATTGATGATAACTTAACTACTAAGTTACT
>Ga0308414_1000896_pt1 | contig 19487 bp, 12 predicted proteins | sample HotsprSampleOS50_FD_205667 | JGI IMG/M metagenome (GOLD analysis project Ga0308414, IMG submission 205667) | Hot spring phototrophic mat microbial communities from Octopus Spring, Yellowstone National Park, Wyoming, United States - 20090730_OS50 ...
CGACTGAGGAAGGCCGCGCTGCCCAGCCGGAGCTGGCGCAGATCATGGATACGTTTGTCGTTCTGCGGGCCGCCGCTGCCTAAGACAGGGACGCCGCGCACAGCCGAGCAGCGCGCGCGGCGCCTGCCCGGTCTCACCAGGTCTTAAGGCGCTGTGCGCGCCGTTCGCATGCGCCTGTGTGATATACTTTTCCTCAACTATCGCCGCACAACCAGGAGCCAGCCGGTGCTCTTATTTGGCAACCCATCTATCGAAACGCTGATCTCGATTCTGATCGCGGTCGGCCTGGGCATGACTGTGCACGAGTTCGCGCACAACTACATCGGCCACTTAATGGGCGATCCCGTCCCCGCCCGCGAGGGCCGCCTCACGCTCAACCCGCTGGTGCACATCAACTGGGTGGGCTGGCTGATGTTCGCGCTGATCGGCTTCGGCATCCTCGGCTCGGCCCCCATCGCTGCCCACCGGATGCGCAGCCCGCGCTGGGGCTACCTAGCCGCTGTTGCCGCCGGGCCGCTGGCCAACCTGATCGTGGCGGCGGTGTTCGGGCTGATCTTCCGGCTCGTCGTGCCTCTGGCGGTCAACCAGCAGATTCCGCTGGTCGTGCTGCTGCTGCTGCAGATCATCATCTACTTCAACGTGCTGCTGTTCGTGTTCAACATCCTGCCGTTTTTCCCGCTGGACGGCTGGCACATCGTGCTGGCGCTGCTGCCGCCGGACCTAGCCTACACCTGGCAGCGCTACCAGCAGTACAGCTACTTCGCCTTCTTCGCGCTCATCCTGCTCAGCTTTGTGGGCGGCTCGCTCAACATCCTGGGCATCCTCATCGGCCAGCCGGTGCGCGCCATCTACGGCGCTCTTATCGGCTTTTGAGGCGTCATGTCCGCGACTCAGCGAGTCCGCCAGGGGGTGCGGGCGCTGCTGGCTGCCGCGCAGCCCGTTGACCGCGAGCTGGCCGCCGCTTATCTGACGTCGGCGCAGCTTGCGCTGTTCGACCGCCTGCGCCGCAGTGAGCAGCTTCACAGCCTAAACGTGCTGCGCGCCGTGCTGGCCCAGGAACAAGCCCCTTACGATCTGGCGGTGGCCGCCCTGCTGCATGACGCCGGCAAAGCCCGCTATCCCTTTCCGGTGTGGCAGAAAACGCTGGTGGTGCTGGCGCGCGCTGCCTTCCCCCGCCGCTGCGCCCGCTGGGCCGCCGCCGATCCCGACGCCAACCGCTGGGCGCGCCCATTCGCCATCAGCGCGCAGCACCCGGCCTGGGGGGCCGAGCTGGCCGCTGCCGCTGGCGCGCCGCCGCGCGCTGTATGGCTCATCGCCCACCACGCCGACCCGCTGGCGGCGCACGCAGGTCACCCGCACGCGCCGCTGCTGGCCCGCCTGCAGCGCGCCGACGACACGAACTGAACACAAGCTATGCCGGTTCCGCAAAGATCATGCGCCCGGTTTCCTTGTTGATCAGGCGCGTCACCGTGACGTTGATGGTGCGATCCATATAGGCTTTGCCCCCTGCCACAACTACCATTGTGCCGTCCTCCAGATAGCCGATGCCCTGATCGGGGTCGCGGCCTTCCTGAATAACGTGGATGGGGAACGTCTCGCCGGGGATGTACACGGCGCGAACGGCGTTGGCCAGCAGGTTGGTGTTGAGCACCTCGACGTTCTGCGCCTCGGCCACGCGGTTCAGGTTGTAGTCGTTGGTGATGATGCTGGCCTCCATCTGGATCGCCAGCATCACCAGCTTGCTGTCCACATCGTGAATGTTCTCGAAGTCGTCCTCCACGATGCGCAGCGCGATGGAGGGGTCGCGCTGCAGTTCGTTGAGCTTGGCCAGCCCGCGCCGGCCGCGGTTGCGGCGCAGCGGGTCAGACGAATCCGATACCTGGTGCAGTTCGTTGAGGATGAAGCGCGGCACAACCAGCGTGCCGCCCAGAAAACCGGTCTTGGCGATGTCCACGATGCGCCCGTCAATCAGCACGCTGGTGTCCAGCAGAAGCTGGCGCTCAGTAGCTGGGCCGCGCCGGATGCGGCTGACCGCCGGGCCGATGCGGAACAGGTCGCCGATAAAGGCCCACAGCTCGCGCGCGCGCAGGGCGGCAATCGTCAGGCCGATGTAGCCCGAGGCCAGCGACACCGCCGGCGGCAGCAGGTCGCCCAGCGGGCTGGGCAGCAGCGACAGCGGAAACGCCAGCAGCAGGCCTACCAGCAGGCCCAGCAGCAGGCCCGCCAGGGCCAGCACCAGCACGTCAGGCGGTTTCTCGTTGATCGCTTTACTCGCTGCGCGAATCGGGCGGATGGTAATCCAGGGCGTCAGCACCAGGCCAAACAGCATGCCCAGCAGCGCGAACACAAACGACGACAGATCGGCGGGCAGGCCGGAGGCGGCGGCAATGTCCACGCCCAGCCGCGCCCCCACCAGCGCAAACATCACCATACCCAGCAAACGGAAAATAAAATCGAGCGACATGGTCGTGGACTCCCGAGGCTGGCCCGCCGCTGTGCTGTGCATAAGAAGGCGCAGGGACCGGCATGCCTGGGCAGCGGAGCCGGGCCAGCGGCGGGGCAGCCCGCATGATAGATAGATGAAGGCGTGCCACCTGAAGCGGGCAGCAGCGGCCCATGACACGGGCGCTTACGCTGCCTTAAGGTTAAGATTAACATGTCCGGCGGCTGGCGTCAACGCGCCCGCGAGCGCGCCAGGGATGCAACTTGCGCCTCAGCCCTACCTTTCGTTAGAATCGGCTGCATACACCGGCCCCGGCAGCGTGGGGCGGCGAAGGAAGCGGATGGCGTATGGCCGAGCAACCCGAATCGAACGAGCGGCAGCAGACCGAGTTCACCGGCGGCTGGGGCCGCCCGCGCCCGCTGGGCCGCCTGAGCGCGCCGCAGCCGGCCCCGTCTGCCCCAGCCGAAACCGGCGGCTGGCGCGTCCCAGCCATCCCTGAGGGACTGGGGCCGGCCCCGGCCAGCGCCGGCGGCTGGCATGTGCCCAGCCGCACGCTGTTCAAGCCGGAGGACATCATCGAAATCTCGCCGGCCCGCGCCCGCGCGGCCGCGCTGCGCCCAGAAGACGCGCTGCTGGCGGCAGCAGCCCCGGCGCCGGAAGCGCCGGCCGAGGCCGCGCCAGAAGCGGCCGCCCAGGACCTGGAGAGCATCTCCGGCCTGGGTGACCTGATCGCCATGGTGAGCTTGGTTGAGCAGCCGCCGCCGGCGCGCATGGTGCTTACCAAAGAAGCCGCAGACGAAGCGGCCGCCCCGCTGGGCGCGGCTGAACGCGAGGCGCTGGAGCGCGAGGCGCTGGCGGAAGCTGGCCCGGCCGATTTCGCCCGCGAGCAGCTTGAGGCGCTGGCCGGCGAAGCCGCTGAAGCCGTGCCGGTTGACGTGGGCGAGGTAGACCCGGCCGCCTTTGCCCGCCAGCAGCTCCAAGCGCTGATGGACGACACGCAGGCCGGCGACTTCACGCCGGTGGAGCCAGCGCCTGCGGTGGACCTGGAACGCGAGGCGCTGGCGCAGAAGTTCCTGGAGACCGAGGCCCAGGTGCGCGAGCTGCGCAGCCAGTACCGCGCTGGCGTCATCTCGCGCGAGGAGCTGCAGGACCGGCTGCGCAAGATGTTGGTGTTGGACGACGACCAGAACTGGTGGATGATGGGCGTGGACACCGACGCCTGGTTCCGCTTCGACGCCGTCCAGAACGAATGGGTTCCCGACACCCCGCCCCGCCCCAGCGCCGGGCTGCGCCCCGAAGGCGCGCTTCCCTACCTCACCGACGAGCCGCTGCGCGAGCCATACTATGCCACCGGCGCCGTGGCTGCTGAGGAGTCGCTGCGGCTGGGCGACGAGTCCATGCCGCTGCCGCGCCAGGTGCCGGTTACCGACCCCGACTACACTGTGCCCAGCATGGCCGCCATAGATATGGAAACAGCGCACGGCTCAGAGAGCCTGGCGCTGGAGGGCACGCGGCCCTACACGCCGGATGTCACCCAGCCGGGCTGGGCAGCCGGCGCGGGCGCAGCCACCGTGCCAGCGCCCGGAACCTACACCGGCGTGCCAGCCATCACCTTTGAAGAGGCCGCCGCCGAGCAGCGCCGCGACAACCTGCGCCGCCTGCTGCTGGTCGGCACGCTGCTGATCGGCGCTGCCTTCTTGCTGGGTGCGCTGTTCCTAGTGGTCGTGATCGTGCTGCCCTACAACAACATCGCCAACCAGTACCGCGAGCGCATCGCCGAGCTGGGCACGGCCCCGCCGCGCTTCCAGACCGGCTTCATCCTCGACCGCCGCGGCGACGTCATCGCCACCCGCGACAGCCCAGAGGGAGCCGCCACGCCGGTGTCGCTCAACGAGATTTCGCCGGAGATGATCTTCGCCGCCGTGGGCGTGTTAGACCGCAACTTTTTCGAGACGGCCGGTTTCGACCCCGGCGCGATCCTGGGCGCGTTCTTAGGGAACGTCAGCGCTGCCGAGACCATCACCCAGCGGGTGGCGCGCATGCTGGTGCTGGACGAGCCAGTGCCTACCGCCCAGAACCGCTTGACCGTGTTCGTCATCGCCTCCGAGATCGCCCGCCAGTACGACAAGAACCAGATTCTGGAGCTGTTCCTCAACAACGTCTACCTGGGCAACCAGACCTACGGCGTGGAGGCGGCGGCCAATTTCTACTTCAGCCGGCCTGCCGAGAACATCGTGCGCCGCGCTGTGGACATCAACCTGGTGGAGGCCGCCATGCTGGTGGGGCTGATCCAAGACCCGGCCGGCAACGACCCGGTGATCAACCTGGAGCGCTCGATCGCCGCGCGCGACGCCAACCTGCGCATCCTGGCGACGGTGAACTGCCTCAACTTCCAGCACACGGCCCGGCCCTTCTGCATTGACCCCAGCGACATCTTCCGCCCCAACGGCGACTTCGCCGACGCCATCATCGTGCAGGCATCGGTGAACAAGGTGGGGCCGTACCTGCCGCGCCGCGAGCAGCAGAGCCTGCGCTACCCCCACTTCGCCAACTTCGTCGAGCAGCAGATTGACGCCATCTACGGCGCGGGCGCGCTCTACCGGCTGGGCCTGCGCGTGACCACCACGCTCGACCCGCGCATCCAAGACGCAGCCCAGAACGCCCTGATCGAGCAGCTGCGGGCCATGCCGCTCACCGGCGTGAGCACCGGCGCGGTCATGGTGACTGACCCGGCGTCCGGCGCTATCCTGGCGATGGTGGGCAGCCCAGATTTCACCAACGCCCAGATTCAAGGCCAGATCAACGGGGCGCTCACCTGGCAGCAGCCGGGCCAGGCGATCTTCCCGATCATTTACACCGCTGCGCTGGAGAACGTGGGCGACCGCAACCAGAACGGTCGCCTTGACTACAGCGAGTACATGACGCCCGCCAGCCTGCTGTGGAACGTGCCCACCACCTACCAGAACCCGCTGTTCACGCCCACCAACGACCCAGTGGTGCGCTCCGGGCCGGTGGCGCTGCGCTACGCGCTGGCCCAGGACATCAACATCCCGGCGGTCAAGGCCTACGAGTTCATCGGCAACGACCTGTTCGTCAACGTCTCGCGCCGCGCCGGGCTGACCTTCCGCACCGACCCGCCGCAGGTCAGCCTGATCTCGGCGCTGGGCACAACCGAGGTGCTGCTCTACGACATGATGGCGGCCTACGGCACGCTGGCCAACACCGGCACTTACGTGCCGCTGTATACCATCGCCTCGATTGTGGACGCCAACGACCAGGCCATCACGCCGCCCCGGCCCCAAGCCCCGCCCGGAACCGGCGTCAACGCGCAGGCGGCCTTCCTTGTCCAGAACATCCTGAGCGACAACACGGCGCGCGCGCCGCGCTACGGCGACCGCAGCGCGCTGCTGATCCCGCAGTTTGGCGACCGCGTGGCCGTCCAGGTGGGCAACAGCCAGGGCCGCAAAGACCTGTGGGCGATGGGCTTCAGCCGCAACCTTGTAGTGGGCGTGTGGCTGGGCCACCCGGACGACGTGAACACGCAGGGCGACGCCGCCACCCACGCCGCGCCGCTGTGGAACCGGGTGATGACAGCGGCGCTGAGCGTCGTTGGCCAGCCGCAGCCGTTCCAGACCGGCGACATCATCAACACCACCATCTGCGCCACCACCGGCACGCAGACGTTCGCCGGCTGCCCGGCGCAGCGCACCGAGCTGTTCAACGTGCGCCAGCCGCCTCCGCCGCTAGAGGAAGGGCCGGCGGTGCAGGTGGCCATTGACACCTGGACCGGCCTGCGCGCCGACCCGACGTACTGCAACGACAGCGTCGAGGTGCGCACGTTTGCCAACATCAACGACAACGCCGCGCTCGGCTGGCTGCGCACCGCTGAAGGCCAGCCCACCGCCGCCCAGCTTGGCCTGGGGCCGAATCCGCAGCCCGCCCCCGCCGCCGCCTGCGATGTCAACACGGTGCGGCCCAACGTGCGCATCACCCAGCCGGTGGAGGGCACAACGGTGGAGGGCCAGGTCAACGTGATCGGCTTCGCCACCGGCGCCGACCTGGCCAACTACCAGATCGAGCTGATCCCGGCCAACAACCCCGGCAACATCTTCATCGTGGCCGGGCCGTTCACCAATCAGGTGCCCACCGAGGGGATATTGGCGCAGTTCAGCTCGACGCCGTTCCCCGCCGGCCAGTACACCCTGCGCCTCAACGCGCGCTCGACGCGGGGCGGCTTCATCCTGCGCGACACGCGCATCTTTATCTCCAACCCGACGCCGACGCCCGCGCCCACGGCCACGCCGCTCTCGCCCCTGGCGACCGACACAACCGTGCCGTTCTTCCCCACCGCCACCGCCCAGTTCCTGCCGGGGCCGTCGTTCGGCAGCACACCTGTGCCCGGCCCGTCGTTCCAGGAGCAGCCGCCGCCGCTGCTGACCACGCCGCTGCCCGGCTCTAACGGCGGCTTGCAGGGGCAGGGCGGGCCAACGCCCACCATCTTCATCCCAGGCAGCTAAACGCCTTCGCCTCCGGCCCTCTGCGCGCAGCAGGGGCCGGGGGCGGCCTGCTCAGTGAACCCGCACCGATCCAGCGAGAACCAGCCTATGCGCCTCTTATCACTGTTCCTCGTGCTTTGTCTGATGGGCCTGGCGGCCGCGCCAGCCCTAGCCCAGGACGTCACCCTGCCGCCAGACCCCCAGCCGCCGATCAGCCAGGACGCGCTGCGCGCCGAAGCCGCTGCTGAACGCGCCGAGAGCGCCGCGGCCCGTGTCGAATCCGACGCCGCGCGCGTCCTGGAAGACGCCTCCCGCAGCGTCGAGATCGCTTCCAGCCTGCTCAACCTGTTCGAGGCCTTCGGCGCGGTCATCGCCCTGGTGGCGCTGCTGGCTGGCGCTTACGGCTTCTCGCAGGTGGCGGCGCTGGGCCGGGCGCGCACGCGCTTCGAGCAGGAGATGCAGGAGGCCCGCGACAGCCTGCGCGCCCTGGAGCGCGAAACGCAGGAGCGCTTCGACGCCCTGCGGGCCGAGCTGGCGGCCAGCACCGACGGCGCCACGCTGGCTCTTTCGTACCTGCCGCTGGGCGAGCGCCAGTACAAGTTCCGCGACTACGCCGGCGCGCTCGATTTCTACCACCGCGCCAACAGCCTAGACGCCGACAACCCCATCATCCACTTTCGCCTGGGCTACGTCTACACCCAGTCCGGCCGGCTGGAAGAGGCCGAACACTACCTGAAGCTGGCGCTGCAGCGCGAGCCGGATTTCGCCCCGGCGCTGGCGGCGCTGGGCTACGTCTACCGGCGCATGGGCGAGAAGCTGGATCGCGAGGACCCGCAGCGCTACATCCTGCTCAACCAGGCTGAGGGCCTGCTGCTGCGCGCCCTCAGCGCCGCGCCCAAGCTTGTTGACGAGGATGGCGAGTCCTGGTGGGGGTCGTTGGGCGGCCTTTACCGCCGCCGCGGGCAGATTGACGAGGCCATCCGCGCCTACCGCAAGGCGGCCGAGGTTGTGCCACAGTCGTCGTATGCCTCCAGCAACCTGGCCCTGCTCTACGCTGACCGCGCTGATCGCAGCCAGATGGTGGAGACTTATCGCAAGGTGGAGAGCCTGGCCTACGGCGAGGTGCGCGCCGACCCCGACAACTATTGGGCGTGGGCCGATCTGCTCACCGCGCGGCTGGCGCTGAGCAAGCCTGAGGAGGCCGAAGCCGCCCTGGCCGAGGTGTTCACAACCGCGCCCATCGAGTCGCCATATGCGCTGGACAGCCTGACCGACACGCTGGAGCGGCTGCTCAAGGCGCTGGACGGCGAGGCCGCGGCACACGTCGAGGGCTGCGTGGCGCGCATCCGCGCCTTCGCCGCAGAGCAGGCGCGCCGGCGCGAGCAGGCAGCCGCCCGCTCCACCCAGGAGATGCCGGCTGCTCCGCCGGGCGGCTAAGGGCGGATGTCGGGCCGCGGCACGCGCGACCGCTTGAGCGAGTCCTCGGCTTTGTCCAGCAGGCGGCTCATGTGGTCGAAAATGGCCACTGACTCGCCAGTAAACAGGCGGGCGCGCCCCTTTTGGGCCTCGCGCAGGGCGTAGATCATCAGCCAGGGGTTGTCAGTTTTGAGGGTGGCCAGCTCGTTGATCACCACGCCGCCCATCGCCAGCGGCAGGTAGACATAGCTCCAGTCCGGCGGGGCCTGCCCAGCATACCAGGCCAGCAGACGGTTGGCGTATTCGATGCGCTCCGCCTGGCTGCCCAAGTCGTCTTTCAGGCGCGGCTGGATAACGGCAAAGCCCAACAGCACGGCGTCGTAGAGCACGGCCTCGAACAGGTAGCGCACGGCCAGCGCGCCGCGATCCCAGTCCTCGACAGTCTCATCGTGGGCCAGCACCTGGCACAGCGTCCGAAACCAGCGGCTTTCCTGCTCGCTGAAGCCCGGCTCCTGGGCCAGCCCTTCGTCCAGCGTGTAGGTCATCATCTTGGCAATGGCCATCGCCTCGCCAGGGTGCAGCGGCAGGCCGCGGCTGGCGAAGCGCTCGTCCACTGCCTCCAGCAGCGCCGGATAGACGGCGGTGCGCGTCAAGCCGACTGCAACGCGCTGCGCGTCCTCCACGCGCGCCTCAACCGACTGCAGCTCGTCGGTCATCGCTTCGTGTGTCCACAGCGTCTCGTAGGTTGGCTTCAGCGCTGTGCCCCGGTCAGGCATCACGCGGGGGGCGACGTCGAAGTAGGCAGTGACGATCTCGTTGGATTGGTTCCACGCCTGGGCGGAAAAGGCCACCTCGCGCAGCACCTGCAGCTTGAACGGCGACACGCTGAGCATGGTGGGCGGCGGGCCGCCGGCCGGCGGGCGCACCGGGCGGCCAGGCCGCGCCGTGCGGTAGCGCACTGCCACCCGCACCGGGAACTGGCTGCCGGGGGCGGTGGGCGGACGCGGGATGATCGGCAGGCGCAGCGCGCCCACCTCGCCGGGGCGCAGGCCCAGCGTCAGCATCTTGCGCGGGATGTCCACCACGATCGGGTTGCCCCGCCGGTCCTCTGGCGGCAGGTTGACCGCCACCTTAACCTGCATGTTCTGGTCCACCATGCTCTGCAGGATCAGGATGACCTCCAGCGGCTGGTTAAGGTAGGCGCGCTGCGGGAACAATCCCAGCGCGAACTGCAGATCGCCCATGCTGATGCGCGCCCCACCGGTGATCGCGCCCAGCACGTCCGGGTACAGCGGCTGGAAGTGCAGGCTGCCGGTCATATCTGGATGCCGTACTTCTGCAGCGAACGGTTAATGAGCTGGCGCGCCAGGGCGAACACCAGATCGTTGGCGGCAGTGCGCTCCGGTTCGCGCTCGTCCAGCACATCGCCCATCGCGCGCAGCTGCTCGCCTAGGTCCTCGTAGGGCAGCACGACGCGGTCGTACAGCACAATGCCGGCCAGCACCAGCGGCATGTAGGCGTGCACCAGGTCCATGCCGGCGCTTTTCTCCAGCATGGCCGCCATTCGCTCGGCGTACTGGGCGATCTCCTCGCTGGTGCCTATCTCCTTGCCAGTGGCCGTTTTGATGACGTCGAAGCTGTACACGACAGCATCCTGCAGCAGATCGGTGTACATCGCCTGTGCCAGGGCGGCCGCTGGGCGCGCGGCTACCTGCGCGTTCTGCGAAACGGCGCGCAGCATGTGGGCAGCCCAGCGCGGCAGAACCGGCTCGGCGCTCTCGCCCGCCTGGAGCTGCTTGATCGTTAAAGCCACGTTGTACGCCTTGTTGGCCAGGTAGTCGAACACGTTGTCCTGCGGCATGGCCATGTCCAGCACGCGCACCAGCGCCTTGGTGATGTAGGCCGCTTCCGGGGCGCGCAGCGAACAGCCGGCGGCGGCGAAGCGGGCGCTGGTGGCGGCCAGCAGCGGCGCGTAGGCGTGCTCGTGCCGCAGGTGCGGCAGCACCTGCTCAAGAATGATCGGGCCAAAGCGGGCGAGCAGCGTGCGCGTATCAGTCAGGTCAGCCATCGTCCACAGGCTGACCCAGCCGGCGCTGAAGTCCACCATCTGCCCGACCTTGCCCGGCATCACGCTGAACGGCGCCTCCAGCACATCGCGCAGGCCGAAGCGCTTGGCGCTGGAGAAACGCAGGCTGCGCAGCTCGTCAAGCTGCTGGCGGATCTCCGGGCGCAGGCTCTCGACCTCGAACGGGCCGCCGCCCTCGGCGCTGCGGATGCGCGCCGGCTTCTGCAGCGGCTTGACCGCCACCTCCATGGCCAGGCGATAGTCATCGCCGACGGCGGTGTCGGGCAGGCAGGACACCGGCAGGACGACGCAGCCGGTCTCGGCCGGGCGCAGCCCCACCACCAGCCGGCTTTTCTTGCTCACGAAGCGCCCTTTCTGGCGGCGGGCGTCGGCTTCAGGCACGTGCAGCACCGCCGTTACGTCCACGTCCACGTCAGCGGCGTTCTGCACCAGCAGAACGGCCTCGAATGCGCGCCCGGCTCGCACGACGCGCGGCCGCACCGCCAGCGCCAGCTGGGCCACACCGATGTTGCAGCGGTCGCCGCCGGTGATGTAGCCGAGGATGTCCGGGTAGTTGAGCGAAGCTTGATCAGGCATAAGTGCACAAATCCTTGGTCAAGACGAACTGGCTGCAGCGCCGCCTCCCAGGTGACGATAATTACTGCTATTATAGATGTTTTTAAGCTGCATTTCGCCACTCTGTAACCGGAGCTTGTACTGCTGTGTTATCTGCACTGTGGGGCTGTGCCCCGTGACGCTTGTTACGCGCACGCTGGCGCTGAACCCGGCCGATCCTGATCCGGCTGTCATTGATGAGGCGGCCCGCGTGCTGCGCGGCGGCGGGTTGGTGGCTTTTCCAACAGAGACGGTCTACGGGCTGGGGGCCAACGCCCTCAGCGCGGCTGCCGTCGCTGGCATTTTTCGCGCCAAAGGCCGGCCAGTTCACAACCCGCTTATCGTCCACCTGGCCGACTCCGCCGCTCTGGATACCGTAGCCGAGAGCGTGCCGCCAGCGGCGCGTCAGCTTGCGGCGCAGTTCTGGCCCGGCCCGCTGACGCTGGTGCTGCGGCGGGCGGCTGCCGTCGCCCCCAATGTGTCCGGCGGGCGCGAGACTGTCGCGGTGCGCGTGCCGGCGCACCCAGTGGCGCGGGCGCTGATCGCGGCGGCGGGCGTGCCGGTGGCCGCCCCCAGCGCCAACCGTTTCACCCGCCCCAGCGCTACCAGCGCCGCCCACGTGCTGGCCGACCTTGACGGCCGCATTGATCTCGTGCTGGACGCCGGCCCTACACCAATTGGCGTCGAGTCAACCGTGCTCGACCTCACGGCGCAGCCGCCGGCGCTGCTGCGCCCCGGCGGCGTCACGTTAGAGGCGCTGCGCGCCGCCCTGGGCGAAGTCATTGAGGCGGCGGCGCTGCTGCCGCTGGACGACCCCGCTGCGCAGCCATCCGCGCCGGGGATGCTGAGCAAACATTACTCGCCAGAAGCGCCGCTGCTGCTCTACGACGGCCCGTTCGACGCGGTCACGGCTGCCCTGCGCGCCGCGGCGCTGGCTCAGGCGGCTGCTGGCCGGCGCGTGGGCCTGTTGGTTCCCGAAGAGGACCGGCCGCTGTTCGACGGGCTGCCCGCGCTGATCGTCGCGCCTGGCCCGCGCGCCGACCTGGCACAGGCGGCGCGCGGCCTGTTCGCCGCCCTGCGCGCGCTGGACGCGGCCGGCGTGGACGTGATCTTGGCGCGCCAGTTCTCGCCAGAAGGCCTGGGCCGGGCGCTGGCCGACCGGCTGCTGCGCGCCGCCGGCGGGCGCGTGACCGTGATCCGCGCGGAAAGTGAGGACGCCTGATGCCGCTGCCTGCGCTCATTCGCTCGCCGCGCCTGCGCTGGAGCGCTCTGGTTGGGCTGTCGCTGCTGTTCGCGCTGCTGCGCGCTGGGCCGCTCCACGGGGCGGCGGCCGCGCTGCCGGTCATCCTGCTGGCGCAGGTTCTGCTGCCGGGCGCGCTGCTGGCGCGCGCGCTGGGCCGCCTGGCCGAGCCGCACCCGCTGGCCCGCCTGATGTGGGCGCTGGCCGCCGGCCTGGGTCTGACCGTGTGCCTGGGCATGGCGGCCCGCCTGCTGCACGTTCCCGTTTCGATTTACCCGCTGGTGCTGCACGCTGTCATGCTGGGGCTGGCGCTGCTGCGCCCGCAGCCGCCCGCGCCGCCGCTGGGCGCGGAGTCCTGGCGGCTGACGCCCGCCCGCCTGCCGCTCTACGCGCTGCTGGCGCTGTGCTGTCTGCTCGTCACCAGCGTCAGCGTCGAGCGCAGCCGCTTCCGTTTTAGCGGCTACGAAGACCAGACGGTGTTCGTAGCGCAGGCCGAGTGGCTGGCCAACGACCCCGACGACCCCGGCCTGCTCGACCGGCGGATCGCCACGCCCGGCGATCCGCGCGACGCCGCCGCTGGATGGACTTACGTCCACGCCGCCTGGGTGTGGCAGACCGGCGTGCCCGCCGCCGATCTGATCTGGTATCACCTCAGCCCGCTGCTGGCCTGGGCCGTGCCGCTGGCGGTCTTTGCGCTGGCCTACGCCGCCACCGGCAGCGAGCGCGCCGCCGTCCTCAGCGCCGCCGCCTACACACTGATCGGCCTGCTGACGCTGGACACGCTGGTCTACGTGCGCAACGTGCTGGCCATTGGTCAGTACGCGCTGGTGCAGCTCAACACGCTGCGGACGTTCTCGACGGCGCTGCTGCTGCCGCTGGGCGTCTTCGTCGGGCTGGCGTTCCTGCGCGGCCCGCGCCGCGCCGATCTCGCGCTGCTGCTGTTGGTCGGCCTGGCTACTGCCAGCTCGCACCCGCGCCAGGCGATGGTGCTGGGCATCAGCCTGGGGGCGACCGGCGCGCTGTGGCTGCTGGCGCGTCCGGCGCGCGCGCGGCTGGCCTGGACGGCGGCGCTGCTGGCCGTGCTGGCTGCGACAGCAGTGCTGCCTTTCCTGCAGAAGCTGGAGCGCACGCCGGCAGCCGCGCTGACAGAGCAGGTGCTGGCGGCTTCGTCTAACAGCGGCGCGGCGGCAGACCGGCTGGTGTTTCGCGGCTTTCGCTTCGCCGCACTGGACGTGCCGCTGCTGGGCACGACGACTGTCGTCCACCCGGCCAGCGTGTTTTACCACCCGGCGGTGTGGCTGGCGGCGCTGCTGGCGCTGGCGACAGCGCCCGCCTGGCGGCGCAGCCTGGCGGCGCAGCACTTGGTCGGCGCGACCGGCGCTGCGCTCATCCTGCTGTTCACGCCCGGCATCTCGGCGCTGTTCACACGGCTGGTCACCGTCGAGGCCGTGTGGGGGACGATCTACGCCGTGCCGGTGGGGCTGGCTTGGGGCTGCGCGCTCGATTTCGCGCTGCGCTGGCTGGAGCGCCGCAGCCTGCCGCCAGCGCTCGTCAGCTGGGGCGCGCCCGCCGCGCTGGCCGCCCTGATGCTGGCGCTGCTGTTCGAGCCGTTCCCCATCCCCGCCAGCGCCCGCGACCAGATACGCGCCTCCAACGCCATGCAGCAGGGGCGCGACATAACCGAGGCCGACCGGCAGCTGGTTGAGCTGCTGGCGCGCAGCCTGCCCGGTGACCGCCGCAGCGTGATCCTCTCGCCCAGCGACATCGCCAACTTCATCATCGAGAGCGTGCCGCGCACGTTCATCACTGGCGGGCGGGCCACCGCCGCCAGCCCCGGCACAGCCCGCTTCTTCACCGAGTCCGACCCGCCGGCCCCCTGGCTGGACACAGACGACCTGGCGTACCTGGCCGAGTGGGGCGTGACGCACGTCGTTGTCACCGCCGGCGACACGCGCCTGCCGCAGCTCCTGGCGCAGCCGGCGCGCTTCCGCCGTCTCGACCAAGCAGGCGCTTATCTGCTGTTCGAGGCTGCGCCGGACATCGCGCCGGACGCGCTCGACGCGCTGTATGGGCAGATGAACGCCCTCTATGCCGAGACCGCCGCGCCGCGCTGGGGGCGCGCCGGGTTCGAGCTGGCGCGCGCCGGCGACCCCGCGCGCTGGGCGCCGCTCAGCCGCGCCTGGACCTACCGCCTAGATGACGATCCAACCGACCCGCGCGCGCTGGCGGGGCTGGCCTTTACCTACCTGATGATGGGGGCTGATCAGCAGGCGCTGCCGCTGTGGCAGGCGCTCTACGACCAACAGCCGGATGTGTATTTATACGCCAGCGCGCTGGCCCACACCCGGCAGGGCTTGGGACTGGACGACGCGAGCGCGCCGCTGCTGGCCGCGCTGCGCAGCGGCGACCCCGCCCAGCGGGCACTGGCTGCCCGCGACCTGCTGACCGAGGCCTTTTTCCCGCTCATCGCCAGCCAGCCGGAGACACGCGCCGCTGTTCTCGATGCACTTGCTGGCGGCGATCCAGCCTGGGCGCTGCTGGCCGACTACGGCCAGCCAGACGCCCAGCGCCGCCGCGCCGCGCTGCTGGCCTACGCCGGCGAGTGGGACGCTGCGCTGGCCCTGCTCGACGCGCTGCCGGCAGTCAATGTCAGCCCACGCGACCTGACCGCCGCCGCTGCGCTGGCGCTGGCCCTCGGCGACCTGGATGGCGCGCTGGCCCGCCTGCGCCGCGCCGCCGATCCCGACTGGTACGCGCCCAACGCCGTCGTCCACCCGGATCGCTGGGCGCACAACAGCGCTGCCGGGACCTATCATCTCCTGCTGGGCGAGATCGCCGCCCGCGAAGGCCGTCCCAGCGACGCCATCGCGCACTTCCAGCGCGCGGCTGAAAACGGCGCGCCGCTGGCCGGCCGCTATTTCCTAGCGCAGGCGCTGGACGCCGCCGGACGCGCAAATGAAGCGGTGCAGGCCCGCGCCGAGCTGAACGCGCTGTGGGCCGCTGCTCACGGCGCACCGTTCCCGGCGCTGGACTCGCTCCTCGCGCTGCACGACGCGCGGGCGCTGTTCGCCGCCGGACTCTACGCCGAGCGGGGCGCAGACGACACAACAGCGCTGACGCTGTGGGCGTCGTATGCCAGCCCCACGCCGCACGGCGCGTACCCGGTGCGAACGTGGCGCGCCGCTGTGCTGGACGCCAGCACGGGCGCGGTTTACGGCCTGGCTGATGCGCCGGCGCTGGCCGTGGACGGCGCGCTGGTGCGCGCGCCCGTGTCTGTCACGCTGACCGAGGACGTGCCAGCACTGACGCCGGCGCTGGCCCTGATCGAGCCGCGCCACAGCCCGCTGCTGACCGCCCCACCGCTCACTGCGCCGCTGACGCTCAACCGGCCGCCGTCGGTGGACATCCCCGCGTCTGCCGAGCTGTCCGGCTACCGCTTCGGCGACGTCGCGCTGGCGGCCTACGACATCGCGGAGCGGCCCGACAGGCTGGACGTGACGCTCTACTGGCGCGCCGAGGACCCGCCGCCGCAGCCGTACCAGGTGTTTGTGCACCTGGTGTGCAGCGGCCAGCTCGCCGCCCAAAGCGACGGCGCGCCTGCCGGCGGGCGCTATCCGACCGACCAGTGGCGGCCTGGCGCGGTTGTGGCCGACGTCCACACGCTGACTTGGCCCGCGCCGCTGGAAGGGCAGTGTGAGCTGATCGCGGGCCTGTACCGCCTCGACGACTTGGCGCGGCTGCACGTCAGCCCAGCAAACGAACGCGCCCGTGCCGGCGGCCTGCTGCTGCGCCGCTTTGCCGGCTGAACGGCCTGCTGGCCGCCAGCCTTAATCCTTCTTCTGTAGAACTCCCTATATACTCGGGCTAGGGCGCTTGCCGCATTGTCCGCTCTGTGCCAGCAGGATACTGAAAAATGCAAAACCAAGCCAGCGTTTACAACCGCATTAATATGCTTGAGGCGCAGCTTCGCGCTGTGCTCAACAGCGCGCCCATGGTGATGTTCACGCTGGACGCGCAGGGTGTCATCACGTTCTGCGAAGGTCGCGCGCTGGAGTCCATGGGCCTGACGCCTGCCCAACTGATTGGCCAGTCCGGCTTTGACCTGTTCCCTAACCTGCCGGAGATTTATCAAGGCATAAAAAGGGCCTTAGCTGGCGAGACGGTGACAGAAACGACAACGGTAGGGCCGATGACGTTTCAAAACACGTACATTCCATACACAGGCGAGGGCGGCGGCATCATCGGCCTATCTATTGACATCACATCAATTCGGCAGGCGGAGGCGGAAGCGCGCGAGCAGCGCGAGTTTCTGCGCAAGGTGCTGGACGCGCTGCCGGTGCGCGTCCTTTGGAAGGACGCAGCCACCCACGCCTTTCTAGGCTGCAACCAGCTCGTGGCCCAGGACGCTGGGCTGCCTTCGCCAGATGATCTGGTTGGCAAGACCGATTACGACATGCCCTGGGTTGAGCAGGCTCCCCTGTTCCAAGCCGACGACCGCGCCGTGATCGAGTCTGGCGAGGCGCGCATCAACTTCGAGGAACAGCTGACTCAGTCTGACGGCTCGCTGAGCTGGCTGCGCACCAGCAAAGTCCCGCTGCGCGACGCCAGCGGCGCGGTAAGCAGCGTGCTGTGCGTCTACGAGGACATTACTAAGCAGAAGCGCGCGCAGCAGGAGCGCGAGGCGCTGCAGCAGCAGGTAATTGAGGCGCAGCGGCGCGCGCTGGCCGATCTCTCCACGCCGATCATCCCGGTGATGGACGGCATCATCGTCATGCCGCTGGTGGGCAGCATTGACACGGCCCGCGCCCGCGACATTATGCGCGCCCTGCTGCGCGGCATCAGCGAGTACCGGGCGCGGGTCGCTATCCTGGATATCACCGGCGTGCCGCTGGTGGACAGCGGCGTAGCTGACCACTTGAACCACACCATTAAGGCGGCGCGCCTGAAAGGGGCGCACACGATCGTCACGGGCATCTCTGACGCGGTGGCGGAGACGATCGTAGACCTGGGCATTGACTGGTCGCGGGTGGAAACCATGTCTAATCTGCAGAGCGGCCTGATTAAGGCGCTCGATCGGCTCGGTTTTAGCCTAACAGTCAGCGAGCACTGAGGCGGCAGGGTCGCCAGCGGGCAGGCTGCGTTTGGTCGGTTTGCATGCAGAGCATAGACAGAATTTATAATGCAGAGAGTGAGGTTAACCGAATGTCTCAGAGCAATGCAGCGATTGTGGACGAACTTGAAGCCCTGCGCGTCCAGCAGGCGCAGACAGCGCGGCTGCTGGATGTAAGCCGGAGACTGAGTGGGGCTGCCGCGCCGGATGAAATCCTTGAGGCGCTGACGCCATTGGCCGAATACGTGGGCGCTAACAGCGCGTCGCTGTTCTTTGTTGATCCCTACGACGACAAGCCCGAATGGGTGGAATTCGTGGCAAACCGGGCTTTTGACGGAACGGCTGCCCCGCCTGCGGCGCAGCGCTTCCACCTGCCCGATTTTCCGATGGCGCAGATCATCCTGTCGGATCAGCTTCTTCTGATCGGCGACGTGGACGACCCAAGCGTTGCCGAGGCAGAAAGACAGGTGTTGAAGATGAGCGGCGTCGCTGCCATCGCCAGCTTTATGCTGCGGCAGCGCGACGAGAAGGTCATCGCCGTGCTCACGCTGAAGTGGGCACAGCCGCACGCTTTCGCCCCGCAGGAGCGTCTGCTCTACGACACCCTGCAAGCCCTGATGACATCGGCTGTCGTCAACCTGCGGCGGCGCGCTGCGCAGGAAAACATTATCCAGCAGAGCGCCAGCGAACTGCTGCAGTTTCGCGCCCTGGCGGACAGCGCCCTCGACGGAATCACAGTGACCAGCGCCAGCACGCTGCAAGTCGTCTACGCTAACCGCGCTTCCTGCGACATGCTCGGCTACGATTACGACAGCGGGGAGATGATCGGCGTCAACGGCTTGTCAATGTGGCCGGAAGAGGCGCAGTCTATGTTGGAGCAGGAAGTGCTTCCCCAGCTCTTGCAGCAGGGCAGCTGGCGCGGCGAAGCGACCCTGCAAGCTCGGGACGGCCGCCGCATCGTCGTAGATGCCACCTCTTTTCTGATCGCCGACGAGAGCGGCCAACCCACCCGCATCGGCACCATCCTGCGCGACGTGACCGACGCCAAGCGCGCGCAGCAGGAGCGCGAGGCGCTGCAGCAGCAGGTGATCGAGGCGCAGCGGCGCGCGCTGGCCGATCTCTCCACGCCGATCATCCCGGTGATGGACAGCATCATCGTCATGCCGCTGGTGGGCAGCATTGACACGGCCCGCGCCCGCGAGATTATGCGCGCCCTGCTGCGCGGCATCAGCGAGTACCGGGCGCGGGTCGCTATCCTGGATATCACCGGCGTGCCGCTGGTGGACAGCGGCGTAGCTGACCACTTGAACCACACCATTCAGGCGGCGCGCCTGAAAGGGGCGCACACGATCGTCACGGGCATCTCTGACGCGGTGGCGGAGACGATCGTAGACCTGGGCATTGACTGGTCGCGGGTGGAAACCATGTCCAATCTGCAGAGCGGCCTGGTTGCCGCTCTTGACCGCATCGGCCTGCGCCTGACCACCGCCGACCACGCCGCGAACGGAAAGTGATTGGAAATACACACATGGACTCAGGCACGATTCAGAAACTGGAGAACCTGCTGCTGGTCGCTGTTCCGCGCGACCTGACCGATGACGAGGTGATTCTCATGCGGCGCGACATCCTGCGCGCCATCCGCGCCTACGGTTCGCAGGTCGTGCTGTTGGATTTCACCCAGGTGGACATCTGCGACAGCTTCTTTGGGCGCTTCATCTACAGCACGTCGCGCATGGTGCAGCTCATGGGCGCCACCGTGATCATCTCTGGCCTGCAGGACGCTGTCATCGAAACGATGGTCGAGCTGGGCATGACGCTGCCGGACGTGGAGGCCGTGCTCGACCTGGACGACGCGCTGGCGCTCAGCCGGCGGCTGGGGCGCAACGGCAGCGGCCCGGCCCCGGCAGACGGCGGCTTGCCGGAGTGGGAGGAGTAGCGAACCTCATGCCTGACACGCTGCAGCGCCTGCACTTTCGCATCCAGACCGTTACCGATGTGTCGGATTCACGGCGCAAGGGAATGCAGCTTGCGCTGGATATGGGCTTCGCCCACGCCGACGCCACCAAGATCGCCGTCGTGATCTCTGAGCTGGCGCGCAATAT
>Ga0308414_1000898_pt1 | contig 19461 bp, 15 predicted proteins | sample HotsprSampleOS50_FD_205667 | JGI IMG/M metagenome (GOLD analysis project Ga0308414, IMG submission 205667) | Hot spring phototrophic mat microbial communities from Octopus Spring, Yellowstone National Park, Wyoming, United States - 20090730_OS50 ...
GTCCCATGCGATGGGTCTGCAATAATTGGCAAATGCGAAAGCGCTTTGATGACGGGCACGGCAGAAAGGTCAAGCGTGTTGCGTGTGTAGGTCTCAAAGGTGCGAATGCCACGCTCGCAGAGAATGATGTTTGGATTTCCGTTGGAGTAGATATATTCCGCCGCCATCAAAAATTCTTCAATGGTTGCCGCCAGCCCACGTTTGAGCAGAACAGGATGTCGATATTTGGCAACGGCTTCCAGCAGTGAGAAGTTCTGCATATTGCGTGCGCCAATTTGCAAAATGTCGGTATGCTCGGCCACTGCAGGCAGATTCTCGGTATCTTTGACTTCGGTTACTACAAGTAGTCCGTACTTTTCTGCCGCATCTTTGAGCAGTTTTAAGCCACTGTGCTTCAAGCCTTGAAATGCATATGGCGATGTTCGCGGTTTGAAGGCACCACCGCGCATAATTCTCACGCCCGTCTGCCGCAGCAGCGCCGCAATTTCAGAAATCTGCTCCTCGCTTTCTACTGAACACGGTCCTGCCATGATGTGCAGTTCGTCCGCACCAATTTTCACATTGCCCACTTGAACAACACTATTTTGCGGTTTGACTTCACGGCTGACGAGCTTAAACGGTTTGGTAATGCGCACGGCATCAATGACCCCGCTCATGCTCATGAAAATCTCTCGGTCAATTGGTCCTTTGTTACCTGTAATGCCAATCGCCGTGCGCACATCACTTGGAATTGGATGCGGCGTAAAGCCCATTGCACGAATGCGCTCACACACGGTGTCGATTTGCTCTTGTGTTGCGTTACAATTCATGACGACAAGCATGTTATGCTCCTTTCTGGGATTATTTGCTGTATGTTGGTGATTAGAAAAATCAAGAAATTCGGTGCGGCTGAAGTAGCCAAAGCTCGTTAGCTACGCCAAGCGTAACCTTGCCAGATGGGGTATCGCCAATAGTGGTTGGCGAAGTATGTTGGCTCAAAGTGTGTCATGGCTCAAGTATAAGCAAAAGGCGAGGTCATCTGCAAGTTTTTGCGCTGCTTCAAAGTCCAAGTTTTTCAGCAAGAAAATCATCGAAGGAAAACATGCCTTGCTTGCCTTGCAGCCATTCTGCGGCTTGCACGGCGCCTTCAGCAAAGCCTCGGCGACTTTTCGCACGGTGGGTGATGATGAGTTCATCGGCTGGTGAATCTATGCAGATGGTGTGCTCTCCAAATACGCTTCCCACGCGCAGCGACGAAATGCAGAGTTCCTCTTTTTGCAGCGGCACTTCGGGCGAAAGTGTGGTTCGCAGCGTATGCTTTCGTGGCAAAGCCGATAGAATGTATTCAGCGGCTTTCAGGGCGGTGCCACTTGGCGCATCTTTTTTTCGTGTGTGATGCACTTCCGTGATGGCAACATCAAACTCTGGGAACGGTGCAATGAGCGACGCTGCGACTTTGGCTAATCGCAAGAAGAGATTGACACCCAATGAAAAATTTGCGGCATAGAGCAGCGTGCCTTGTTCTGCTTCAACTTTTTTTCTGACCGTCTCGAGCTGGTCATACCAGCCTGTGGTGCCAACTACGATGGGTTTATGCGATTTGAGCAAAGTGGGCAAATTTTGCAGAAAGGCGGTGGCATTGGTAAAATCAATCAAGGCATCGGCTTCAGAGAGCATTTCAAGAGATAGTGAATCTTTTGAGCTTAGTGCAGCCAGCACCTGATGCCGATTTGTTTCAGCAAGTAGCGACATGATGGCTTTGCCCATATTGCCATTGCCAATTAGCACAAATCTCATGGCTATTAGGTGTATCGACTTACATTAAAATTTATTATCTTTGCATTCCCACACGGGGCTGTGATGAGCAGTTCCGCGTCCCAGTTTGGAGAGGTCGCATAGTTGGTCTAGTGCGCTCGCCTGGAAAGCGGGTAGGGTTAACAGCCCTCGCGGGTTCGAATCCCGCCCTCTCCGCCCTTCCTTTCTGCCGGTTTGCCTACTGCATCTTCGCTTCGAAGGTTGGCGTGATACCCATGTTGTAAAAGATGAAGGCGTAGATGTCGGTTGCCGCTTCAAGGGCTTTTTTGGTGCTTACTGCACCATGACCTGATTTGGTGTCAATGCGAATCAAAATGGGATTTTTGCCCTTGTACTTTTCCTGCAACGTGGCAGCATACTTGAAGCTATGCGCTGGCACTACGCGGTCGTCGTGGTCTGCCGTTGTGATAAGTGTCGCTGGATATGGCAATCCCTCCTTGATGTTGTGCAACGGCGAGTAAGCATAGAGCGCCTTGAACTCTTCAGGGTTTTCGCTCGAGCCGTATTCAGCAATCCAGTTCCAACCGATAGTAAATTTGTGAAATCGTAGCATATCCATTACACCTACTTCAGGCACCGCCACACGAAAGAGCTCTGGGCGCTGATTGATGACGGCACCGACCAGCAACCCACCATTTGAACCACCTTGAATCGCTAATCGCTCGGGCGAAGTGAATTTTTCTCGGATAAGGTATTCTGCCGCGGCAATGAAATCATCAAAGACATTTTGTTTCTTTAGCTTCATGCCTTGTTCGTGCCATTTTTCGCCATACTCGCCGCCACCACGCAAGTTCGCCACGGCGTATATGCCGCCCTGCTCCAGCCACGCCACCCTTAGCGGATTGAAGTTCGGATTAAGGCTGATGTTGAACCCACCATAGCCATAGAGCAGCGTCGGATTTTTGCCATCTTGCTTGAGCCCCTTCTTATGCACAATAAACATCGGCACACGCGTGCCATCTTTGCTTTCGTAGAAGACTTGCTTTGTTTCGTAGTCTTCCGAATTGAACTTCACCTCCGGTTTTCGGAAGACTTCTGACTTGCCACTTGCAATGTTGTAACGATAAATTGTCGGTGGAAAGGTGAAGGAAGTAAAGGTATAGAAAACTTCCTTGTCGCTTTTTTCGCCTTCAAATCCATCGACAGTGCCAAGCGTTGGTAACTCGACTTCCCTTTCAAACTTGCCGTTTAGGTCATAGACATAGACGCGATGCGCTACATCTTTCATGTAAATGGCAAAGAGCTTTCCGCCTGCCGAAGTAACACTTGCCAGCGGCTCTGGTTTTTCAGGCAAAATCGTCTTCCAATTTTTCTCTTCTGGCGCATCGGGATTAACCAAGACCACTTTACGATTTGGTGCATTTTTGTTGGTTACAATGAGCAAATTGCCACCGATGTTATCCACAACGGAAAAGTCGTCGTCGAAGCTTGTTACAATGGGGCGGAATTTTTTATCACCTTTTTTGTGGTCTCGCACATAGAGTGCATTTCCATCCTTGCCTTTGCCTCTGTCAGAAATGTAGAGAATGGAAAAACGCTCATCTTTCGTTGTGCTCACCAAGTGAAAGCGCAAGGGATTGTCTGGGTCTTCATAGACTAACTCATCTTTTTCCTGCGGCTCGCCAATTTTGTGATAGAAGACCTGATGATTTTCGTTCTTTGCAGAAAGTTTGCGATTGGTATCTGTTGGTGCAGGGTAGCGGCTGTAGTAAAACCCATCACCTTGCCACGCTATGCTTGAGACTTTAACCCAGCGCAATTTATCGGGCAACTGTTTTTTGCTTGCCACCTCCATGACATAAATCTCTTGCCAATCTGAACCACCTGACGACAAGCCAAATGCCCAGTATTTTGCCTCCTTAGAGAGTGCATTGACGCCAAGCCGCACCGTGCCATCGGCTGAGAGTTTGTTCGGGTCAAAGAACACTTCAGCTTTCCCATCTAAGCGCTCTTGGATGTAAATCACGGCTTGATTTTGCAGTCCATCATTTTTTGAAAAGAAGTAATACTTGCCTTTGCGTGAGGGCGCAGAATACTTCGGATAGTTGTATAGCTCTTCCAACCGTTCACCAAGTTGCTTGCGAAACGGGATTTTCTCCAGATAGGCAAACGTTACCTTGTTCTGCGCTTCTACCCAGCGCTTGGTCTCTTCCGAGTAATCATCTTCAAGCCAGCGGTAGGGGTCGGGCACCTTTACGCCAAAGTAATCATCGACGTGGTCGACTTTCCTTGTAACAGGATACTGAAGCTCTTGTGCTTCTGCCTGAAGTTCAGCTACAATGGTCATTACAAGCAAGATGGTTAAAATTTTCATGGTGTGATTTGGCTATGGTTATTTGAACAATATAACGAACTGATGTTTGCGCGTGGTGTTACTCTGCAAAGAGTGTTTTGCTATCGTGCCGTTTTCCTGCAAGCGGCAGGTCGGTGATATTTCTACCCGCAGCAATGAGTTCTTGCGCTGATTTCAGTGTCGCTTCTGTTACACTTGCGCCCGAGAGCAAGCGAGCCACTTCGTATTGATGTTCTTCATAGCTTAGCGGCTCTACTTTTGAGACGGTGCGACCGTTTTCCGATTCTTTGTGCACGCGGAAATGCACATCGGCTAAGGCAGCGATTTGTGGCAAATGCGTAATGGCAATGATTTGATGATAGCGCGAAAGCTCCTTCATGCTAAGTCCTACCGTCTGTGCAATTTTGCCGCTGATGCCTGTATCGATTTCGTCGAAGACCAAGATTGGCAAGCGGTCTGATTTTGCCAGCACGCTTTTGAGTGCCAGCATCACGCGCGAGATTTCACCGCCGGAGGCGACCTTAACCAGTGGCTTAGGGTCTTCGCCCAAGTTGGTCGAAAGTTTGAATTCGATTTGGTCTAAGCCGTTGGGAAAGGCTGTGTAGTGCTTGCCCTCGTAGAAAATGTCGCCCGATGGATGCTCTTCGTGCTTGAAAGCGACTTCAAATTTTGCGTTTGGAATGCCCAGCTTTGCCAATTCTTCCACGACGGCACGACTGAGTCGCTTAGCGACCTCTCGGCGTTTCTGCGACAGGCGTACAGCAATCTCTGACAGTGCACTCTGTGCTTGCCTGACGCTTTTTTCAATCTTGCTAATTTCTTCATGAAAGTTGGTCGCCATGCTGAGCTCTTCGCCAATTTTTTTGCGATAGCTCAACACCTTTTGCAACGAATTGCCTTCGCCATACTTGCGTTTGAGCATCTGCAGTGCGACCAGACGCTCGCGCACCTCTTCGAGCCGTTCCGCATTGAACTCTAGGCGAGAGTTATAGCTTTGCACAAATTTGGTGATTTCATCAACCAAGACCTGCGCTGAATATGCATCGGCGGCAGGTTCTGAAAAACTCTTATCAATTCGGGCTAAGTCTTGCAGCAAGTTTCTTACTTGCACCAAACGGTTATGGACGGAGTCATCAGCACCGTAGAGTATTTCATGGATGAGGCTTGTCTCTGAGAAGAGTTTCTCGGAGTTTTCTAAGACATTCTGCTCGGTAATAAGTGCCTCTTCTTCATTTTCTTCTGGCGAGACCGCATCAATTTCGCGAATTTGAAATTCCAGCAGGGCTTTTTTTTCCAGCAAGGTTTTTTCTTGCTGACGCAATGACTCGAGTTTTTTCTTGCTTTGGCGTAAGGTTTCCAGCTGTGCATGATACTCTTCCAGCAGTCCACCTAAGCCGCCGTATTCGTCTAAGAGACGCAAGTGTGTATCGACGCGCAGAAGCGATTGATGTTCATGCTGACCGTGTAAATCTATCGAGAGCTCACCTACTGCTTTGAGTAGTGCAAGTGTCGCTGGCGAATCGTTGATAAAACAGCGCGATTGCCCTTTGATGGAAAGCTCACGGCGCAAAATCATCTCATCGCGAAATTCATGCTGATGCTCGGTCAGCAAGTTCTTCACCCGCTCGTTGTTGGTGGCATCGATAACGGCTTCAATGATGGCTTTATCGGCACCCGCACGAATCAGTTCCTGATTTGCTCGCTCGCCCAGCACTATACCCAGCGCCCCAATCAGAATAGATTTTCCTGCACCTGTCTCACCTGTGATGATATTCAGACCGCTTCCAAATTCAATCGTCAGCTCATCGATGAGTGCAAAATTTTTGATGTAGAGCGTCTTCAGCATAGTTTCATTGAAAAACTGACAAAATTCAAAGTCGCGCTAACCTGATTGCAACCGCTCACGGTAACAGCCTATTATCTCTACCCGCACGTTTTGTGAGTGCTACGCATACCCAACTCAAAATTCTTCCCATTTAACTTTCAGCCACGATTCTGCCACAGCTTTCTGACGTGCATTGGCATTGGATTTCTTTGACACATCGTAGATAAATGACGCCGATAGCTTCACACTTTTTTCCATGAGCTTGCCATCTCGGAAAAATGCAATTTTTACAACCGAGTCAGGCTTTACTTTTGCTAGTGCTGCTTGCAAGGTTTTGCCCATAAGTGATTCGCCATTGATGGCGACAATCATGTCGCCTTTGTCGAACCCAGCTACTGCGGCAGGCGACTCTGGCACCACAGCATCAACGACTTGAAATTTATCTTCAGTCTTCATGCTTGCCCCAAAATAGGGCTGCGCTGCGGGAAACTTTCTCACATCTAACCCTGCAACCGACAGTGCTTCCTCAAATGGCAGTTCTTCTGTGCCATAGACATACTTTTCGAAAAACTCTGCAAAGGACGAATTTCCCACGCGCTCGACCAGTTCTTCAAACTCCTTTGCCGAAAAGCCCCTTTGTTTCTGGGCAAATTCCGTATTGAGCAATCTCATTACATCGTCGAGCGAGGCTTTGTTGTCGGTGCGTTTTCGAATCTCCAAGTCCAGTAGCATGCCAACCAACTCACCTTTGCTATAAAAGTTGACGGTGCTATGGGCTCGCCCTGTGCCGTAGCCCGATAGCCATGCATCAAACGAAGAGAGCGCCAGCGGTTGCACCTTGCGCCCATACTGACTTTGCAGACTTGTGATATTGGCCGCAATCTCACTTAAGTAGCGCGCCGCTGACCACAATTTGCTTCGCACCAGCGTCAAATCGCCGTAGTAGCTGGTAAAACCCTCCGACACATAAAGCATCGGCGTATAAGACTCCTTTGTGTAATCATATGGCATAAACTCCTTTGGCTTAATACGCTTGATGTTCCATACATGATAAAACTCGTGCGACGTAATGGAAAGAAAGCGGTCATAAAACTCTGGTGTATTGACGGCATCAATAGGGCCTAAGACAATCGAGGTTGAATTTTTATGCTCGACGCCGTGGGAAAACGGATACGGCATGATGTGATAGAGAAACCAATACTCTTTGAAGGGCACATCTTGCATCAGTTCAAACTGTTCCTGCACAATTTTGGCAATATCGGCGGTAAGCTGTTTTTCGTTGAAGCGCGCCCCTCCCAGCGCATTCGGATTATGAAAGCAGATGTGAATCGTTGCGCCACTTACTTTGGTTGAAAAGCGTGTTAGTGCTGGGCTCACGATAGTTGGCGCATCGATAAGGTCGTCATAGTTTTCTGCCGTGAACAGTCTGGGGTCAGTGGTTGGCTGAAGTTGTGTTGCTACTTTCCAGTTTTCGGGATAGTCAATGTAGAGACTGACCGGTTTGGAGCGGGTTTCGGGCGTGTACATGAACAGATTTGAGCCATTGAAATACATCTCGTCCCGTCCGACATACGAATTGCCTGCGTCGAGCTGTGCGCCAGCGTAGTATTTGTAGGTTACGCTCACTTCGCTTTGGTTATCGGTTTTCACTCGCCATGTTTGCTTATCTACTTTCGTTGAGAAAAGCGGCTTTGCACCCGCTCTGGCACTGAACTCTTGCACATTGGCGGCATAGTTTTGAATCTGGTAGCGTCCCGGTCGCCATGCAGGCAAGATGAAATCAATTTCGGGTTTTCGCTCTACATTTTGCACCGTGATAGAGACTTGGAAAAAGTGTAGGTTCGGCGCAAGCGACTCAATTTTGTAGGCTGCCAGATACTTCGGCAAATCTGACTTAGCAAATTTGCCAGCGGTCTTTGCGCGCGCTGTGGTGCTTTTTGCCGCGACAGGCATGGTAAATGAAGCGATTAAAATTAAGAAAAGTATTCCCCGCATGCTGATACAGTTAGTGTGAAGTCTCAAAAATAGAAGTTTGAGTGCCAAAAAGAAAAGTAACCTTCTCTTTTCTCGCCAAACTGTGCATCTTGATTACTTTTTTCAAAGTGCGATAGGCAATGTGTATATTGCAGGCAGTTTTTTGCAGAAACCACTGCCTTGTGGCAGGTGTTTCTACATGTACATTAAAAGGCAAGTAGTTTCAAATATGCCGATAAAGTCAAAAGTCTTCTTTGGTGTCGACCTTGCGGGTCGTATAGATGAACCTACCGGCATCGCTGCCATTTCTGACAAGCGCGAACTTCTACTTGTCAACACAGTCAAGCCTGATATTGCCATCAAAAATTACATTGAATATCATCGTCCTATTTTGGTCGGAATTGATGCGCCGCTTTCGCTCCCCAGTGGTCGTTATGGCACATACGCCAGTCGCAAGTGCGACCGAGACCTTTCCATACTCGGCATTCCCACTTTTGCAACATCGATGCTTGCGCAACAGACTTTTCGTGCCATTTCACTACGTAAGCATCTAGAAAACAAATGCGAAACGATTGAAATTTATCCGCAAGCTACCAAAGTGCGCTTAGGTCTTCTTCCCAACGGCAAGAAAAATGGCGTGGATTCACGCGAGTTTTTGCAAACGAAACTTTCGCGCTTTGTTAAAAACGTGCCTCGCACATCAAAAGTGCTCTTCAATGACGATGAACTGGATGCAATTCTTGCTGCTTATACAGCTTATCTACACTACCACAAGCTCACGGAAGGTATTGGCGATAGTCAAGAAGGTTTGATTTATATTCCCATACCAGATGCGCACAAACAGCTCGCCCAGCTCGAATCCTCCTGCAAGTAATCAACGCACGATAAAGCCAAATTGCACAATGTTCGATGAAATACTGGTGCGTCCGAAAGCGCGGTTGTTGTAGTCAAGGTATAGGCTGATTGTTGGCGACATAAACAGCTCAAATCCGATTGCCAGTTGCAAGTAGGATTCATCGCCCACCAGACGAATTGGACGGTCTCGCTGGAAATTTTCTATGATGCCGACTGGGCTTTGAAATTCTCCTAAGGTTATCACGCCATTGAGCGACGCACGTAGCATTAGTTCTTTTGCCGCAGCCACGCCAAACTCTACCCGAAAGGGCACTTGGTCGCCAAACTCGCCACCTCGCACCCGGTAGCCTGCATCAAGTATCCAATAACTTGGAATGTTTGAAATTTTATGCCGTGACTCGATGAGCGCACGCAGTTCAAAATCTAAATATCCTGTGCCCGTCGGCACGCGCAGCGTTACATCCCCAGTTGGAAATTTGACCCCAAGTTGCGTCGATACGCTTACGCCTTCATCTTTGAAGCCGCTGTAGAGCCAAGCATAGCGTGCCGCCAGCCACGAGTCATCAAAGCCATTGACTTGCACACGAAAGAGCCGTTCATTTGGGAGCAGTCTTGGATTGAGATTATCAATGTATGTGAAGGAAATGAAACGATACCCCAATCGCGCCACCACCGTCAAACGCTCTGCCACACCATATTCGTAGTGAAAGTTGATGAGGCGTTCAGAAAACTTGCCATCACTTAGCCGCTCGCCAGAAAACAGCGGTCGGCGAAATCCATCTTCGGCAAATTCATCACTACCGTCCAGAAACACAGACTCCAGCTGGAAGTATGACCGACCCAAGGGCTGCGGTTGCACCGTCGCCGCTAAGCGCGGTTGCGCCCACATCCATGTTGGACACATCATCAAGATTGTTGCCGCAAGCCAAGCATGGCTCATCCAAAAATTGATTTTCCTCAATTCTGTTCGCATCCCTGTTTGAATTGGCACCAGTTGGGCGCAAAGATAATGACCTGCCTTCCCTTCGCAAAGGTGCGCACGTGTGCCTTACTGCACCACATCTCACACTGGCTTTGAAAGCCACAGACTCTTTTTTACCTTTCAGACAGTTGCAGCTGGCGCTGCCAACATTTTAGAAAGGAGTTTAACATGAATCATGCTACCCGCCCTATTGAGGCTCAGTTACCAGTTTTGCCCAACCCATCTGCTTCCAAAGAAACGCTGTGCAGTGCATGCGGTCTTTGTCAGGTGCGTGCATGGCCTGCGAAGGAAAGTTTTCAGAGTTGTGTCTTTGAGCTTGGCTGGCTTGGCGAGGCTGAAGCGGCGCTGTATGGTCGAGAGCGCGCGTTGGATAATCTTGAAGAGATGCGTTTCGGCATCATGCGGGCACGCTACATAGCGCGGCTCAATCCTGCTATTCCTGACGCCCAGTGGAGCGGCATTGTTACTCGGCTGGCAGCAAAGGTCTTCGAAAGCGGCTTAGTTGAGGTCGTTGCCACACTGCACCGTAGCAAAGTGGATTACTTTTTGCCTGAACCTGCGCTGGCACGCTCTGTGGCAGAGATTTATGCCGCGCGTGGCAATAAGCCCGTCATTTCACCAACACTCAAAAGTTTAGACACAGCGTATCGACAAGGCGTCAAATCGCTTTTGGTCATTGGCGCCTCCTGCCATATTCATGTTCTGCGCGATTTTCAACACCGCTTTCCTTACCTGCAGGATATGCAGATTTTCACCATCGGCATTCCATGTGTGGATAACGTCAAGCCCAAAATGCTTAGATGGATTCTGGGGCGCATTTCCAAATCGCCAAATACGGTTCGGCACTACGAATTCATGCAGGACTTCACGGTGCATCTCAAACACGAAAATGGCGAGCTTGAAAAAGTGCCGTATTTCTCACTTCCTCAAGAGCTTTCCCAGCCCGAGATTTTTGCACCAAGTTGCATGAGCTGTTTCGACTACATGAACAGTCTTTCCGACATCACAGTCGGCTATGCCGCTGCGCCGCTGGTCAAAGATGAAAAACGCCAGTTCATCATTGTTCGCACAGAAAAAGGTGAGCAGCTGTTCAATCTCATCAAAGATGAGCTTGAGTTTTTCCCAGAAGAATCTTCCGGCGATTGCACTGATGCCGTCAAAATGAACGTGAAAACCATGCTGGCACGCTGGCGACTCAACCCGAAACCAACTGGTCGGCGCATTCCGATTTGGCTCGGCAAAATCATGGCTTTCTTGCTCTCAAAATTCAGTTTCAAAGGCTTAGAGTTTGCACGCTACTCTATTGACTTTCATCTCATTCGCAATTACTACTTCGTTAAGACCTACTATCCTGAAAAACTTCAGACCCTTGTGCCTCAACATGTCTATCGGCTTTTGGAGAAATACGGCTTTGAAGCCTAACACCACAATATCGCCTGCGTCCAGCCCACCCACCTTGTCACGCTGAGCGAAGTGATGAGTTCAACTTTACGCCCTATTGGTATCGAACCGTTCCTATTTCAGCAGCACCATTTTGCGTGTTTGGGAAAATTCATCGGCACGAAGTTGATAGAAGTAAATGCCTGAAGAGAGATTTTGCGCAGAAAATTGTAGCTCATAGCGCCCCACATCTTGCTTTTGGCTTACTAGTGTAGCGACTTCTCGACCAAGCACATCAAACACTTTCAAGCTCACATTGCTTGGTTTTGCCAGTGCGTAGGCAATGGTGGTGCTTGGGTTAAATGGGTTCGGATAATTCTGTTCCAGATAAAATGCTTTGGGCAAAGCGCCTTCACTTTTGCGCACGGCTGATGTCGACGCAAAAAAGTAGGTTAGCATATCGCCCAGCAAGGCGCGCCAATTTCCCCACGAGTGTCCTTCGTTCACTTCACGGTAGCGGATAGGATAGCCTTTTGCTTCGAGTATGCGCCTCAAGGCACGCGTGTTGTTTTCACCATCGAAGAATGTGCCTGTGGAAAGGAAAAATTTTAGTGGCAATTGTTCTCTGCGTTCGTATTCGGTCAGGAGACTTAACGCTGTCCATAGCGCAGGCGATTGCATAGCAATCAAGCCAAAGGTTTGTGCCGCATGGAGTCCGAAGTAAGCGGCATTGATGCCGCCCAGCGAGGTGCCTAAAATTGCCCGATGTGTGGCACGCCGCTCTGTTCGATAGAGTGAATCAATACGTGGCACCAGTTCGTCTGCGACAAACTTGAGATAGTTGGCATTCATCACCAATTCCGATGCTCGGCGGTTCTGCGACAGATTGTCTGGATTTCTTGGGTCAATGAACACAGCAATCACAGGCTGAATGCGGCGTTCAGCAATCAGGTTATCCAAGACGATGAGCATGCTTCCCATGGCGTCGTTGGCGTATTCATGTCCGTCGGTAACATAAATGGTGGGGAGTCGTGTGTCTTGTGTAGCGTGGTATCCAAACGGTGTATAGACACGATACTGCACGCGGTAACCTAACCATCGGCTCTCTATGCGCAAGGGTTCGGAGAGCGAGCCGCGCTGTGCAGTCCGCAGAACAAGGTCGCTTGAGGGGCGATAGTTGGGCATGCGCAGCTCGGAGTTGGGTCCGAAGCCGCTCATTTGCGTAAAGGGGTTATATGGGTCTAAAATCCAAGTAGAGCCATTGAGCACGATTTTGTAGTCGAGACGAGCATCGCTTGGAAAGCTTTGCTCCAGTATCCAGATGTCGGAATTTGGCAAGAGTGTGCCGCTGCTACGAATTTGCGAGGCGCTGCCCCAGCTGTTGAAATCGCCGTTCCAGCGCACGCTATTGGCACTGCCGCGATAGAGAAATGCCACTGAATCACCCAGCGCAAACGGAATGCGCCGCGCCTCTACGAGCGACGACCAAAATGCATTCAACCGTGCTCTACCTACAGAATCCACATTCTGCACACACAACTGGTAGAGTGTATCTTTCCACGCACGAAATGATGAAAAGCTCTCCGGCGCCGGCTGTGCCTCTAAGCGCCACGCGGTCAGCAGAGCGCAGATGATAAGTGTAAGAAGTTTTTTCATGTCGTTTTGCTAATTATGTGAGTTACTTGCTCAAATTACACGATGAAATTTAGGTGTAAAACTTTTGCCGTGATTGTCGTCTTTCTCTTCATCTGGTTGATGAGCGGTCTTGTGTTGCCACCGCCTGTGCGGGCGCAGTCAAACAAATTTCCCATTGAAATCAAGTGGCGCGGGCACGACCGAGTTGGGGATAGTTTGGTCAAGTTGCTCAAAGCACACATTCAGCGCTCACCGTCATTGCAACTTGTCGAAGCTCAAGGCGCGCAAATTCGCTTGGTGCTTATTCTCACCACGATGGAATCGCCCGTGTTTCAACTTCTGGCAAAAAATCGCCTCATTGGCAAGCATGAAATTGCATCGCAGTATGCGGTCATTTGGGTCTCATCCATACCCGGTGAAATGCCGTGGTATCTTGCCGACCAAATCGGCATGTGTCCGCCCAATTCTCAGCTCAACGACTTAGCGCAACACTTGATTGAGGTTACCACTGAAGATATTTTGCCGCACTTTAGACGCATGATTCGCTTCATTAAGTAATTCACTACAAGTATGTATCAATCGCACTACTCTCGCTTTTTATGTGCCGCACCGAACCGACTGCACTTTGCTGCTCACAGCCATCACCTTTGGCTTGATGTCACACGCGAGGCGCACTTGCAATACTGGGACGACAGCGCCAAATACGCTGACAAAAAATGGGCTTACATTTTCTCAACCGTCATTCCCGAAGCACAACGCCACATCTCTGCCATCCTTGACCTTTCACATCCCGAACAAATTGTCTTTGCACCAAACACGCACGAATTTGTTGCACGTCTTTTTTCTTCATTAGATTGGTCAAAGCCCGTCAAAATTCTGACCACCGATAGCGAGTTCTACAGTTTCTCACGCCAAGTGATGCGCCTGCAAGAAGCCATGCCGACTCACTTTAGCGTGCACAGAGTTCCTGTCGAACCCTTTGAGAGTTTCGAGACTCGGTTTCGTGACGCTATTGTGCGTGAGCTCTACGACATGATTTTCTTCAGCCATGTATTTTTCAATTCAGGCTTTGTTGTCTCTGACTTGGATAGCCTTGTTGCCAGTGTGCCTTCGCCTGACACGCTTGTCGTGATTGATGGCTATCACGGTTTTTGTGCCGTTCCTACCTCGCTTCGCCGAATTGAATCGCGTGTTTTTTATCTCTCTGGAGGATACAAGTATGCGCAGAGTGGCGAAGGCGTCTGTTTTTTAGTTGTGCCACAATCTTGTGCGTTGCGACCGATTTACACAGGCTGGTTTGCCGAACTTGCTACGCTTGCCGAGTCGCCTTCTCATGAGGTAACCTATCAGCACGATGGCTTGCGCTTTGCTGGCGCCACTTTCGACCCAAGCGGGCTCTACCGTTTCAATGCGGCGATGCGTTGGCTTGCTGCACAGCGCCTTAGCGTTGAGCGTATTCACAGCTATGTTGTGCGACTGCAAGAGTATTTTTTACAGCGACTTGAACAGGAACCGATTCGTGCGCTGCCGCTTTCGGCTTTGCGTCCGCCCAGACATCTGACACTGCGTGGTCACTTTCTCACCTTTGAATTAGACCATGCCATCGAGCTCGAACAGCAACTTTTAGAAAGAGATGTCTACATTGACCGTCGCGCCAATCGCCTGCGTTTTGGATTCGGGCTCTACCACACAGAAGCCGAAGTTGATGCCCTGATTGAAAGGCTTCTTACGCTTTGAGTGATAAGCTTTGCTATACCAATTGCACTTCTAAGGATTTCATGACAGTTGCCACGTGCTCAATCATTTCTTCGGTAAGTTCAGCATACATTGGTAGCGAGAGAATCTGATGCATCTGCGACGCCGCTACGGGAAAATCCTGCGCGCTGTATCCAAAGCGCTGATATGCTTTGAGCAAAGGCAGTGGCGTAGGGTAGTGAATACTGGTTTCAATGCCTTCCGCTTTCAGTTTCTCCATCACTTGCTGGCGATTGGCGACTCGCACGACAAAAAGATGATACACATGCCGAGAATACTCGGGTGCTTTTGGCAACACGATGCCTAAATCTGCCAGATACTTTCGGTAAAGGTCTGCATTGCGCCGGCGTGCTTCTGTCCATTTTTCCAAATGTGGCAGCTTGACGCTTAAAATGGCGGCTTGCAAGCTATCTAAGCGGCTGTTGCGTCCTTCAATTTCATGTTCATTTTTCTTAGGCTGTCCGTGGTTTGCAATCAGGCGAGCCATGCGAGCAATTTCATTGTCGTTGGTGACCATCGCACCCGCATCGCCGTAGGCACCTAAATTTTTTCCCGGGTAAAAGCTGAACGAGGCACAATCGCCCAGCGTGCCAGTCATCTTGCCTTTGTAAGTTGCTCCATGCGACTGCGCACAATCTTCCATCACTTTGAGTCCATACTTTCGTGCAATTGCCAAAATTTCATCCATTTCTGCAGGCAAGCCATAGAGATGCACCGGCACAATCGCTTTGGTGCGCGGCGTAATTTTTTCTTCAATCTTTGAAGGGTCAATCGTATAGTAATCCGGCAGAATATCCACAAACACGGGCGTTGCGCCGATGTTAGAGACCGCCTCTGAAGTTGAAATCCAAGAGTTTGCGGGCACAATCACTTCATCTCCGGCGCCAATTCCCATGGCTTTGAGCAAAATTTCCAGTGAATCTGTGCCATTGGCGCAACTGATGCAATGCTTGATGCCAAGGTATTGCGCAAAGGCTTCTTCGAAGGCTTTGACATATTTGCCACCTACAAATGTTACTTCGTTAATTACATTAGCAACGGCTTGGTCGATATCTGCTTTCAGGTTTTGATATTGCGCTTTGAGGTCTACGAAGGGTACTTTCATTTGCGTTTGTTTTTCAGTGTGTTGATGACGATATGATGCGCAGGCTGTTTTCCATAGCGTAGGAAAATTTGCGCGCAAGTCTACACTTTTTTTCTCATAAAAGCAAACTGCCTTTTGCTCTCGTGCCTATGCCAATCGCCCCTTATAGGCATTGTAATCTTTGACGATGGTCTCGAGGAACTCTCTTGCTGGCTGCGTGACTTTAATGCTCATTTTTTGCTCGAGCACCTGCTTGGTTCGCTCTTGCAATTTTTGTGCTTGAGCTTGCCCCAACTTTTCAGTGGTTTGCAGCACTTCTTTGATGATTTCAATATCCCTATCGTTTAGTTGCGACACTTCATGGTAGGTCAGCGTATGCTGGCGGTCGACTTCTTCGAAGAGCGTCTCTGAGAACTTTATGCGTTCTGTGAGCTTCACGACGGTTGTATTTGCGGCAATATCGCCAAGGCGCTGCCCTTTGCCATTTATCAAGATGACGAGCATTGCAACGGCTGGCGAGAAGAGCACAACATCGACGATGCGTAGCATCCAACGCATAAAATAACTGCCGAAACTGGGCTGTGTGCCATCGAGCTTAATGACCTTAATTTTCATGATTTTCTTGCCAATGCTTTGTCCTTCCATCAATGTCTCGCAGAGCAAATCATAAAAAATGATAACAAGGCATAACATCATCAGCAGTATCAGAAGCCAGTCACCCTGTATATCCAGCTGGTTCAAAAAATACACAATGACGCTAATGGTGAGCATGTATGCAATCAGCACACCATAGTCAATGAGGGCGGCAACCACTCTATCGCCTAAACTGGCTATCTCGTAGTTAATCTCGACATTCTGTGTTGTTTGGACTTTAACTTTATCCATTTGCTTTTTACATTTGTTTTTTTTATTATCCTTTCTACCTTTCAACAGCTTGCTCTACCACTTTTTTAGGACTGCGTGCATCATGACAGAAACAGCGTTTGTTAAATCTCGTCGGGAAGTGTGGCAGAGTTTTGAGCACATGCTCCTACGCCCCAAACAGGTTTCTCCCGATGCGCTTGCTGATTCGTTTATTCAACTGACGGACGACCTTGCGTATGCCCGGACTTTTTTTCCCAACAGCAAAATCACGCAATATCTTAATGCGCTTACGGCCAAAGCTCATCAGTCGATTTACCGCAATCGTAAGGAGCGGCGTGAGCGTTTGATTGAATTTTGGCGCATTGAACTGCCGCTTGCTGTCTTTAGTACTCGCCGTTCAATTCTCTATTCTTTCATCATCTTTGCGATAGCCGCCTTTATCGGGGCACTTTCTACAGCTGGCGATGATAGCTTTGTGCGGCTTATTCTTGGTGATGTTTATGTTAATATGACGCTTGCAAATATCCAAAAGGGAGACCCGATGGCTGTCTATAAGTCTGCACGTGAATTACCTATGTTTTTAGGCATTACTCTCAATAACATCTTTGTTTCTTTTTATGCATTTGTGCTGGGCATGCTCTGTTCATTTGGAACTGCCTACGTGCTGCTCTACAATGGTATCATGCTGGGCACATTTCAATACTTTTTTTACCAGCATGGTCTTTTGCTTAAATCTGCTTTGGTGATTTGGATTCACGGTACGTTGGAAATTTCAGCGATTGTTCTGGCTGGCGGCGCTGGGCTGACGATTGGCAATAGCATTCTTTTTCCTCAATCTTTCACTCGCCTTGATTCTTTTTTGCGCGGTGCAAAGTGCGGCATCAAAGTCATCTTTGGTCTTATCCCAATTTTTATTGCTGCCGGCTTTTTAGAAAGTTTTGTTACGCGCCACACAGACATGCCTCTATTTCTAAGTTTGCTTATTATTTTTAGCTCGCTTGCTTTCGTAATTTGGTATTTTGTAATTTATCCGATTTATCTCTCAAAAAAGTATTTTTAAGACTTCACTTCATCCTCTTAACTATTCAATTTCGGAGAATTATATGAACGAAAAAATTCAGTTTCGCAAATTGCGTGATATTGGTGAAATCATTTCTATCACCTTTGCATTTATTCGCCAAAATTTTTCTATCTTAGCATTGATCGTGCTCTACATCGGCATCCCCCTCTGTGTGTTGCAAGGCACTTTATCTATGCTTTATCAGCAAAGCCTATTAAACGCCCAAGAATCTAATAATGCTCTTAAGGTTCTCTCTGGTGTCTTTAATCCCTACTACTTTCTGAATATATTGCTTTCTGTTATACTTTATTCAGTCGTAAGTGCTGGCTTCTACACTTACACTTTGCATTATCTCCAAAAATCTGATTTCAGAAGAATCTCAATTGACGAAATTTTACGAGATACGTTAAAAAATTTACCAATGGTACTATTTACTATATTTGCTCTCGGTTTTTTTGTCTTCATTATCGCTATTCCGAGCATTTTTTTAATATTCCTTCCAGTGGTTTATGTAGCGGTTTCAACTTTGCCGCTACTATTTATCCGTTTTTATGAAAAATGCGATCTTTTCTCGGCATTTTCACGTTCTTTTAAGTTGGTTAATCGTCAGTGGTGGAAAGTTTTTGCGGTCTCCCTCATTCTTTTCATTATCGGTTTTCTTATTTCCATGGTTTTCTCAATACCTTCCTCAATTCTAAGTGTTATTACAGCGTTCTCCTCGTCAAGCAGTAGTCCAAGCTCTTTATCTTCCATTCTCTTCATAATTTTTTTGTCACTTTCAGCTTTGGGCGCAGTTTTTCAAACTTCTATTTCTTCTATTGGAATTGCGTTTGTCTATTTTGACTTGGTAGAGCGTCAGGAAGCCGCTGGTTTATTTGAGCGTGTTGAACAAATCTCAAATATAGATGCTAAAAAATGATGTGTAGATTTCAGAAATCATTTCACTTTTCTGCCTTATTGGGTTTTATAGTCTGCTTCATCTTCTCCTTAACAACGGTGTCTGCATACGCTGGCTCCCCCATTTGGCATACAGCTTCTTTTATGGCTTCAACGGCAATATCCGATTCAAGCGATGTTGATTTTGACACAGAGTCGTTTGATGTTATCTACCCGAAAAATTCCCTACCCGACTCAGTGCTTGCACGTGCCTACCGTCCTGATTCAGTTCACCTGCGAATGTTTAATAATTCGGCTTTATCACACCTTCGCACACAAGCAGAATTTATTTATGACCGCCCATCACCGCTACCCTCACCTTGGGATATGCTCAAGCAGTGGCTTTTAAAGCATCTTGGCCAACTCTTTAATGAGGAGGTATCGAGTTTCTTAGAAAATTCTCTATATGTTATTGGTGTTTCTATTGTTATTTTTCTTGTATTCAAGTTCATGAACATAGATTGGCGCAGGGCGTTTTTTTACAGTCCCAAAAAACTTCATGACTTAGGATTCCGTCAAGATGAATTTCTCAATATCGATGAACTCACTCATCTGATTGAAGACGCTGTTTCAAAAAAAGACTATCGGCGTGCTGTAAGGTATCTTTTTCTGCGCACACTTAAAGACTTGGCAGCGCGCGAACTTATTGCGTGGCGCCTGGATAAAACCAATCGTGACTACATTGATGACCTTAAGCGCTCGGATCTCAAAAGTTCATTAGCCGACTTGGTCAGCCTTTTCGAGTATGTCTGGTATGGTGAGTTTGAGCTAAATGAAACTAATTTCTTACAAATCAGACATACATTCGAGACCTTCAACCTCCAACTTCGCTCCTCATGAAATCCTATTGGAAACCCCTGCTCTTTTTTGCTGTTTTTTTTGCTTTGCTTGTTGCCACACAGCTTTCTTCACCTAAACCGATTAACTGGACACCTACATTTTCTGGAACAGATAAGAATCCACTTGGCACATATATCTTGCTCTCACGCCTATCTGACCTTTTCCCTAACCAAAACCTTACAAT
>Ga0308414_1000900_pt1 | contig 19402 bp, 21 predicted proteins | sample HotsprSampleOS50_FD_205667 | JGI IMG/M metagenome (GOLD analysis project Ga0308414, IMG submission 205667) | Hot spring phototrophic mat microbial communities from Octopus Spring, Yellowstone National Park, Wyoming, United States - 20090730_OS50 ...
GGCGAAGTAGGTCAAGGTGTAATTGACCTGCGACGACAACAAAAATTGTCCATAATCCAGTCTCGTCATCTTGTGTCTCCTTTTTCTTGAAATCTACTGACTTTTAACCGTTTTGCGTAAGTCCTATTGGTATTACGCACACCGATTCAGAAAAGGAAGCTGAATATCTTGCCCGTAAGACGCTGGCTCTGCGGATTTTTGATGATGCCGCTGGCAAAATGAATCTCTCGGTTGTAGATGTCGGCGGTGGCATACTGGTCGTGTCGCAATTTACGCTCTATGCAGATGCGCGCAAGGGCAATCGTCCCAGTTTCACGGATGCCGCTCGTCCCGAGCATGCCCAGATGCTCTATGAGCATTTTGTGGCTTTGCTTCGTGCGCATTCCAGATTGAACATTCAGACAGGCATGTTTGGCGCTGCCATGCAAGTCGAGCTCGTTAATGATGGTCCTGTTACGCTTCTGCTGGAGTCTTCATCATGAAGCGCAAAGTTGTTATTGTTATTCCCGCTCGGTTAGGCTCGACTCGCTTGCCTGAAAAAATGCTTGCTGATATTGCTGGCAAGCCGCTGGTTGTGCACACCTATCTGCGAGCCAAGCAAGCCCGACTGGTTGATGAAGTGATTCTTGCCACAGACGACAAAAAAATTCTCAAAGCTGTCTTACCTTTTGGTTGCCGTGTGGAACTGACACCTAAGCGACTGCCGACTGGCTCCGACCGTGTAGCATTTGTTGCCAATAGACTTGATGCTGACATCATCGTCAATGTGCAAGGCGATGAGCCGCTGATTCATCCGAAGATGATTGACCTTGCCATTGCGCCGATGCTTCGTCCCTATCCTCCGCATTGTGCTACGCTCGTGAAAGCTATCACTGATTCAGCACTTCTTGCCAGCCCCAGCGTGGTGAAGGTTACGCTCAACACTGAAGGCTATGCACTTTACTTTTCGCGCAGTCAGATTCCGTATTTGCGCCATGAAGTGCCGCGTGCGAAGTTTTACAAGCATATCGGTGTCTATGCTTACACCCGTGATACGTTGCTTGCTTTTCGGCGCTTGCGCCCTTCCATGCTTGAAAAAGTTGAGGGTTTGGAGCAGTTGCGACTTTTGGAAAATGGCTACCGCATCAAATGTGTCTTGACCACTATGGATTCGCAGGCGGTCGATACGCCTGATGACTTAGAAAAAGTCCGCGCCTTGTTCTCTAACAGGTCATGAGGCTCATGAGCGTTCATAATTTTTTCAAAGTCCGTTTTTTTTTTCAAATCCTTTTTTAATTTTCAGCACGCACATTTCTGTTTCGCGCTCTTTCAAAGCGTCGGGGCAACTATGACAACGAGAAGTAGGTATAAATCGGCTGCATTTTGTCTGCAGCCGTGAAGCGCCACAAATCCTTGCTTGCCAATTTGGCGATAAAAAGCATTGTGAATTTTGAAGTGCTTCTTGAAAAAGAAACGAGAAAGCCTCAGACACTCTCTGAGGCTTTTTTGTTTGCATCAGGCTACCCTTGTTGAGATGTGCGCTATGGGGTCAGGATAATTTTGCCGTAGTTCTGGCGCAATTCCAGTAGCTCATGAGCTTTCATGGCGTCAGCTAATGGGAAGCGGTGTCCGATTTGCACTTTCCACTTGCCTTCTTTGCGCCACGCAAGCAGCTGTTCATATGTGCTTTCATAGAGTTCGGGGTTTGCTGTAATGGCGCGCATAGAGAACCCAATCAGATGCAATGACCGATAAACCAGCGTATAGGGCTCGAGCGGTGGCGGCATGCCAGCACTATTGCCAAACAACACCACTTTGCCATGCAGTGCCAAGTGTTCAAAGTTCTTTGCAAAATGCGGTCCGGCATTGCCATCAAAAATCGCATTGAAGCCGTCGGGCACCAATTCTGTCAGGCGTTCATGCAAATTGGCGTCGGTTGTGTTGAGTGTGAAGTCAGCGCCCAGAGTGGCGACACGCTTGAGCTTTTCATCCGAACTTGACAGTGCCACCACGCGGCAGCCAAAGAGTTTTGCCAGTTGAACCAGCGCGGTGCCCGTTGCGCCGCCTGCGGCATGAATCAGCACCGTCTCTCCAGCATTGACACACGCTGCGGTTTTCAGCAGATGATAGGCTGTTTGAAAGGCAATGGGAAAGGCGGCACCTTCCTCAAAGCTCATATAGACGGGCAAGCGAAACACATTGAATTCTGGCATGACCACGCGCTCGGCATACCCGCCACCATAGTGCGAGACACCAAAGACCCTTTCGCCAACCGCAAAGCGATGCGCATCGCGCCCTGTGCGCGTGACAATACCAGCCACTTCATAGCCAAATCCGGGTTTGGGAATATCTGGCTGTGGCTCATACCCTTTTCGGATTTTGACATCAGCAAAATTCACCCCAGCCGCCTTGACTTCAATTTCGACTTCATTGTCATGCAGTTCAGGCAGGGGGGCTTCGATGAGCTTGAGCTCACCGTTTGAGATGATGATTTTTCTCATGGCACAGACCGTTGCACAAGTGATGATGCGTGCTAAGCGATGGTGCCTGCCTGCAATAGGTTCTCAGTCAAGCCTTTGTAGGGCCTTGCTCAAGAAGTTGCAGGCAGGTTTGCTTGAGCGTGCGCCATGCACTCTTGATGGATCAGATGGACTTTGCAATATCCAACACTTCTTTGGCATGCTGTTCTGGCTTGACATCCTTGAAAATTTTCTTGATGATGCCATCTTTGCCAATTAGAAAGGTTACTCGCTGCGCAAAGCCCATCATGCCCAGCACGCCATACTTTTTCGAGACCTCTTTCGTCTCATCAGCAAGCAGTGTAAAGTTCAGGTTCTCTTTTTTCTTGAAGGCTTGATGCGATTCTACATTATCGACGCTAATGCCGAAGACTTCTATGCCATTTGCCTTGAAGTCGTCATACACGTCGCGAAATGCGCAGGCTTCCTTCGTGCAGCCCGGGGTTTCATCTTTGGGATAGAAAAACAGCACGACGGTTTTGCCTCTGCATTCAGACAGCGTGATGGTGCGCCCATCATCGGCTTTGAGCGAAAAATCGGGGGCAACATCGCCAACTTTCAAGCTGGTGTCATTTGGTTTAGCCGCACAGCCCACCATGTAGAGCAAGCTGAAGAGTAGGAGCCATGGTCGTGAAATGATGCCTCTCATTTTTTGCGCAGTAGTTTTGGATTGAAGATTGATTACAAGTTTTGTTTGCTTTGTCTTAATTCCTCCAACAATGTTTTTGGCAAGACGGCATGAAACATCAAGGCTTCCAGATTTTGCTTGAAGTCAATTGTGCCGACCAATTTCTTGACGCTTTCACTTTGGCGCTGGCTAAAGTTTTTCGTTACCCAAAGCGTGATGCCGATTAGCCCGCCAGCGAAGAACGCAGCAGCGCGGTTGTCATAAATCCATTCGGACTGCCCTTCAATGCCATCGGTCAGTTTGAGCGACAGCACCAGTTGGCGAATGTTGCGAATGTTGCCCATGCCTTGCATGTCTTGGTTGCCGCTGGTTAGACCGCGCATGGCGCCAAATGCCCAGCGGGCAGAGCCCAAGGCTAACCAAAAGTGAGATTTATACTGTGCTCGTTCAATGAGCGGCGTGATGGTCGAGTCCGTTGCCCAAAAATCAGCTTTGGGTTGCAAGTAGTTTGCCAGCGCATCGGCGTGGCTTGATAGCACCAGCTCATTTTCGCTCACTCTTGCCCACCATAGCGCTGGCTCAAGTTGGTAGCCGAGGTAGTTCCCAGACCGCACGCTATCGAGGGCGCGGGCAGCCAGTTGCTTCAGTCTCGCTGAATTAAATCGACCAATCAAAATAGTCAGCGAGACATTGACTTCGCCGTAGCGATTGACCTCTGTGTAGATAGCCGTATCGATATCTTGCGCAAAAGTCAGTTGCATCATGTCTGCAAAGCGACCGATAGGGCTACTGGTATCGGCAAGTAATTTTTCTTTGAGCGAATCCGGCACAAAGTTTTGCCAAAATTCAGACTGCCGAATTTCTTTCAAGCCCAGATAGGCGACCACATTTGCATTGAGTGGCAATCCCGACAGGCGCGCACGAATGGCTGGCGGTAAGGGTTCGGCTTCCGGTCGCTCTCTCGGCAAATTTGCCAGCAGGGCGGCATAGCCAAAGAGCCCGGAGACAATGGTTACAAAAATCAGGGCGCCAATGCCGCGACCTTTTTTGGGGAACATCCCAGCCATTGGGTCGCTCGTAGCAGGCAACGGGGTGAGGTCTTCCGGCAGGTTCTCAGAACTTTCCGGGGATGCGGCGTTTTTGTCAATGTCGTCAGGCATACTGATACTCCTTACGGCTTACTACCTTTGGATGGCTCACTTGGCGAGTGTGCTCATGATGAACCTGAAAGTGTGCGGAAAAAGTTTATGTGACTCATTTAGGCTAATCTGCGGCACGAATTGCCTCGGTTGCCAGAAAATCACATCGATTGTTGTGCTCATTATCGCTATGCCCCTTCACTTTGTGAAAACGCACTTCATGCACAGTGCTTAGCTCTATCAACCGTTTCCACAGGTCTTGGTTGAGCACCGGCTTTTTGGCAGAGGTTTTCCATCCATTTTTTTGCCATGTCTCCACCCAACCTTGCTCAAACGCATTGACAAGATATGCAGAATCGCTGTATAAATCGACGGTGCAGGGCTCTTTTAAGGCTTCGAGGGCTTTGATAGCGGCAAGCAGTTCCATTTGATTGTTGGTTGCCTTCGCTTCAAAGCCAGAAAGTTCAAGGCGCTTGTCTCCGTAGAGCAGCACGGCACCCCAGCCGCCTTTGCCCGGATTACCACTGCATGCACCATCTGTATAAATCGTAACCTGTTTTCTTGGCATCATCTTGGCTTTATCCTTCACAGATAGCACCGCCGCGCCACTGCTACCCGCAAATTGCCACCGTGCTTATCGTGCTTTAAGCGCCTTTGATAGTAGGGCTGTGCCTTTTTTCGTGAGCGTTCTTAGCGCTTTCGCTGAAAGTCGCACTCGCACCCAACGCTTTTCGTCTTCTAACCAGATACGCTTTTCTTGCAGATTGGGCTCAAAGCGCGTCCTGCGGTGATTATTGGCGTGCGACACTGTATTGCCATACACAGGCTTCTTGCCCGTTATTAAGCAAACCTTTGACATAGCTGCTTACCGTCGGTTGTTTTAAGAATAGAGCGGCAAATATAACGGTTTTCTCGTTCCTTACCAACTCTGCGCCCCTTCTTCAAAGGCTGGGCGAAACCTTAACGAATGAGGCGCCATGTTGCACCATCTTTGGCATCTTTGACTTCCACGCCAGCGGCTTTGAGCTTATCACGAATGAGGTCGCTGGTGGCGAAATCTTTTCTTGCCCGCGCTTCCTGACGCACTTCAAGCACGAGCTCCATGACTTTTTGCAACACATCGTGCAGCGATGCCGCTTCATTGCTTACCGTATCGGTGCTAATGATGCCCAACACATCACGGGCGTAGGTATGGAAAAATTGTATCGTTGTCTCTTTTGCTTCTTTGGTCAGCCCTTCGTTTGCCAGCCTTGAGTTGATGTCTCTTGAGAGGTCAAACAAGGTCGCAATTGCCAGCGGCGAGTTAAAGTCGTCATTCATGGCTTGGCAAACTTGCTGCTCAAATTTTTGCAATTCAATCGTGCCTTTTCCTTCTGCGGCTTGTTGCAAGCGCATGTAAGTGTCTTGCAATTTTTCCCAGCCTGCTTTGGCGGCTTGCAAGGCGCTGTCTGAAAAATCCAGCGTGGAGCGGTAGTGCGATTGCAAAATGAAAAAACGCAGCACTGTTGGCTTAAACTTCTTCAGCACATCTTTTATCGTGGTAAAGTTGCCCAGCGACTTGCCCATTTTGACGCCGTTTACGGTCACCATGTTGTTGTGCATCCAGTAGCGCACAAAGGGCTTGCCTGTGGCAGCTTCTGACTGCGCAATTTCGCATTCGTGATGTGGGAACTGGTTTTCCAAGCCGCCGCCATGGATGTCGAATGTTTCACCAAGGTATTTCATTGACATGGCGGAACACTCAATATGCCAGCCCGGATACCCCAATCCCCATGGCGAAGGCCACTTCATGATGTGGTTCGGCTCGGCTTTCTTCCAGAGTGCAAAGTCGCTTGGATTTCGCTTTTCACTTCGAATGGCAACCCGCGTGCCTGCCTCTAACTCCTCTTGCTTGGTTCTCCCCGAGAGTTTGCCGTAGCCAGCAAAGGCGCTGACATCGAAATACACACTGCCATTAACTTCGTAAGCATAGCCTTTGGCTATCAAGGTTTTAATCAGTTCAATCTGTTCGGGAATGTGCCCTGAAGCGGTGGGAGCGATATTGGGACGCAAGACCCCCAGCGCATCCATATCTTCGTAAAACGAGCGTGTGTAGGCTTGAGCAATTTCCATTGGTTCCAAGCGCTCGCGCCGGGCTTGCTGCACGATTTTGTCTTCGCCCTCATCAGCATTGTCGGTCAGATGCCCCACATCCGTGATATTCTGCACATACTTGACCTTGTAGCCCAAGTGCCGTAGCCAACGCGCCACCACATCGAACGACACGTAACTTTTGGCATGACCAATGTGCGAATGCCCATAGACTGTCGGTCCACACACATAGATGCCTACATGCCCCGGCACCAACGGTGTAAAGACTTCCTTTTGGCGTGTCAGGCTATTGTAGATTTTTAGCGACATGACTTACTGCTGAAGATAAATTTTTGGCAGCATCTGCTCGGTGAGTTTGACAGCCTCACCGCGCTCCATTTGCTCAATGATTGGCATACAGTGCGTCTGAACATGCTGCATCAGCTCTGTAACAGCCACACCACGATAGGCAGGCTGATAGCGCTCCAGTTTCGCAAAAGCTTTGGCAAACATCGAGCGCGCCCCCTTGGGATTGCGATTCGTTAAGTGATATAATGCAATCGCCACTTGAATTAAGCCGTGCAAGAATTTTTTATCGCTCCCGTAAATCTCATGCCAGATTTCTTCCCACGTATCGTGGCACTCAAAAAACATGGCCGTATTGTATTGCTCAATGCCCTTGAGAAATTCTGCATAATGCTCATCTAAGCTCATAGTAGCTTGACTTTTTCGAACACTCAAGAAAACACAATCTACACACTTGCGCCGCAGAGTGCCTGTTAGCTTTCTACGCCGACTATTGAGTTTCTATTTTTCTCTGTGCCGTGTAGATTCAAATGCGTAAATTTTTGCTTAATCTTTCAAACAAATCTACGCACAAAACAGATGTATAGCGAACAGAAATGGGAAGCCTCTGAAGCCAAAACACGCTTTGCGAAGAATTTTCCGGGTCTTATGCCTCACAAGACGCTCGAGGGTGATGTGAAGATAGAAAAGACTGTGATGTTGCCATCCAATGGCGTGAGGTTGATTCTCTACACCGACCATACTTTCTGCTTTGAGCCGTTAGACCTCGACGATGCGCGCATGCTTCTATGCGCCCTGCGTGAATCGCGACCGTATCTCTATGCGCTCTATCCTGAAGCATTTGATGAACTCGATGCCCTCACGGCACGCGATGCTGAACTGTCGCGCCTATCCAAAATGGAAAAATTGCTCGGTGCAATTGTCAACAACAGTCTGGAAATTCCTGCACTCTATGAACTTGTGCAAAAACAGCTGGAAGATGTCTCGCGTCTACCTGCTCACACTTTGACTGGCGACGCTAAAGTAAAAGCCGAACGCGTGCTGAAGGCTATTTGTAACTTGATTCCCACCACGCCTGAACTTTACGAGGAAATTCCGAAAGTGCTGAACGGCACCAGCACACTGGTTCAGTGCGACGCCATGAAGGCGTTCACACGCAATTTTTCCTCTGCATCGTAGCTACTGCCATGCATCATCATTTGCTCATTCAACTTAAACTGCTCTGATTCATGCGATTGGCTGTTAATGTCGATCATATTGCTACGCTTCGCAATGCGCGCAAGGAAACCGAGCCTGACCCTGTCTATGCCGCTGTGCTTGCCGAACTTGCTGGCGCCTCGGGCATCGTTTGCCACTTGCGCGAAGACCGCCGGCATATTCACGACACTGACTTGCGGCGACTGCGTGAGACACTCAAAACCAAACTCGATCTCGAGATGGCCGCCACTGAAGAAATGAAACGCATTGCCATCGCTACCAAACCCGACCTCGTTACACTTGTGCCTGAAAAGCGTGAAGAATTGACCACAGAAGGCGGATTGGATGTCAAGAAGCATTTTGATTTACTTGAACCCTTCATTGCCGAACTTGCTTCACACTCGATTCCTACGTCGCTTTTCATTGAGCCTGAACCAGCTGCGGTTGAACTTGCAAAGAAACTTGGAGCATCGTTTATTGAGCTTCACACGGGCAGGTTTTCCCGCCTTACCGATGCCTGTGAAATTGAGCATGAGCTTTTGCGTCTGCGCCGTGCAGCAGAGTTGGGACGCACGCTTGGCTTGCGTGTCGTGGCTGGGCATGGGCTGAATTACCGCAATATCATCGCTTTTGCCTCTCTTTCCGATGTGATTGAAGAAGTCAGTATTGGTCATGCCATCGTGGCTCGTGCGGCTTTGGTAGGCATGAGCACCGCCGTCAGAGATATGCTGCGTCTGTTGGAGTGCAATTCCGTGTGGAGGTCACCATGAACCCTGATTTCATGCGCCTTGCCATTTCTCTCTCGATAGAAAATGTGCAGCAAGGTCGAGGCGGTCCGTTTGCGGCAGTCATTGTCAGAGACGGTGAAATCATTGCTCATGGCACCAATCTTGTTACCACCACGAACGACCCCACGGCACATGCCGAAGTGGTTGCCATTCGTCACGCATGCCAGCGATTAGGCGTCTTTCACCTGACGGACTGCGAAATTTACAGCACCTGCGAGCCTTGCCCAATGTGTCTTGCTGCGATTTACTGGGCGCGGCTCAAAAAAGTCTACTACGCCAACACCCGCTTGGATGCTGCCGCCATTGGGTTCGACGACGAAAAACTCTATCACGAGCTTGCTTTGCCGCCTATTCAACGCACGCTGCCTGCAGAGCAACTTTTGCGCCACGAAGCCCTTGCCGCATTCCAACTTTGGAAGGAGAAACATGACAAAATTCCATACTGACCAAGTGATGCTGGTGCTGGCAACCCGCAACCCCGACAAAGTGCATGAGATACGGCTCAAGCTGGACTCGCTTTCACCATTGCTTGCTATCTATAGCCTCGCAGACTTGGACGCACAAGGGTTTAAGCTCCCTGATGTGGAAGAAACCGAATCCTCGCTTGAAGGCAATGCACTCAAAAAAGCTAAAGAGATTTTTCATGCTCTGACAGCGCAAGGCGAGTCGAATGTGCTCGTGCTCTCCGACGACACCGGCTTGGAAGTTGAAGCCTTAGGCGGCAAGCCGGGCGTCTATTCAGCACGCTATGCAGCGGCTGAACTTGGGCGTCAACCAACTTACTCGGAAAATGTTGCTAAACTTCTGCGCGAGATGCAAAACATTCGTCAGCGTCAGGCTGTCTTTCGCACTGTAATGGCGCTGGTTGGTCAGTTTCATCTTGCAAATCATTATCACTCGCCCTATTTTGAGTGTATCTTTGAAGGCAAAATTCATGGTGCTATTACCACAGCGCCGCGTGGTGAAAACGGCTTTGGATACGACCCAGTATTTGAAGTGCCATCGATTGCGAAAACTTTTGCAGAGCTTTCTGTCGATGAGAAAAATCAAATTAGCCATCGTGCACTTGCGCTCGAGCGCGTGCAGCAGCATCTTCAACCGCTCTTTTCCAAAGCCTATTGATATCGTCTTAACTTTGCAATCAAACTATGAGCCAGCTGACAACCGCTCAACTTGATGCTCTCAATTCCATCAAATCTGGCTTGCTCTCTTCTGTTTCCGACGAGAGCGTCTATAGCTCAATTCTCAGGAAACTAAATGTCAAAGAGCTTAAGCATTTGCAAGAGTTCTTTTGGGACTTTCTCATCAGCGAATCGCAGCAAGCCCAAACTAAATTTACGCGGGCAGATATTCTTGCCGTGCTTGAGCCAACAAGCAAGTATCAGCAGCGTGCGCGCTGTCAGGAACCGCTTGGCTATTGCACCATTTCCATGTGCATACGCATCAATCCGGCATGCGCCACCAATCGCATTTCGGGCATCTTGCTCTCTATTCGTCCCCTTCTGCGAACTTTGGTCAGCGAGCGCCCAGATTTGCTTGCACGGTTCTCGCCTCCCTCTACAACAGCTGCTACGACGCCCTCACTTGAGCGTCAGAAATTGTTCAAGGAAGGGTTGCCCAAGCGTCTTACTGAACCTGAAACACTCTCGGATGATTTTCGCGCCAAGTTTGCACGCCACAAGGAAACGCTCTGGTCTATGATTGAATCCGATGGCTTAGACCACGCCCTTATCATGACCGAACAAGGCAGCATTGTTCAGTTTGCTACCACAAAGACTCACGACCTGAACCGCATTACTGACATTCTTGCCGATGAAATTTTCTGGGTAAAGGAGCAAGGTCAAGCCGCGGCGTTCAATACCTTGCTTACCGTGACCAAAGAGTTTGAACACGGTGTGCTGGCAATTCGCTCGCTTGGCAATAAGCTCTATCTTGTGGGCAGTTCGCAAACCGTTTTGCCCGGCAAAATTCATAGCCTGATTTGCCGTTTGGGCAATGCGTTGCAGAAAGAACTTCAGAACGCTGGTGCTTGAAGCACGGTTTTGTGCTTTGGCAAAATTGTGGTTATTTGCTTCAACGATGTGACTACCACTATCAGTATGCCGTATTCACTGGGATTTCTTGCAAGCCTCTTGCTTGCCATCATCACGCTGGATTTAGGTCAGCGCATTTTGCTGGGCATCACGCTTATTGCCACCATCATCTTGGGCGTAGTGCTTACGGTATGGTCGGAGCGGCGGATTGCGGCGGCCATTCAGCACCGCGTTGGACCGAACCGTGTCGGGCCGTTTGGACTGTTACAACCTTTTGCAGATGTGCTGAAACTCCTTTTCAAGGAAGATGTTACGCCAGCCGCCGCCAGCCGATTCTACCACCTTTTGGCACCCATGATTTCGCTCTTTGCGGCACTGACGACCATTGCTGTGGTGCCGTTTGCAAGCGGTGTCGTGATTGCCGACGTCAGTGTCGGCATTCTCTACATTCTTGCCATTACCTCAATTGGGGTATATGGGCTGACCATAGCAGGCTGGGCTTCTGGTAGCAAATACTCGCTACTGGGTGGCTTACGCTCATCGGCGCAGATGATTAGCTATGAAATTGCCATGGGGCTTTCGGTGGTGAGCGTGGTGCTGCTTGCCGACTCGACGCGCATGACCGACATTGTGGCCTCTCAAACTTCTAATCCGCTTTACTGGAATTGCTGGCGCAATGCAATTGGTTTTATTTGCTTTACCGTTGCGGCATTTGCCGAGTGCAATCGTGCACCCTTCGACCTGCCTGAAGCGGAGCAGGAACTTGTCGGCGGCTACAATACCGAGTTTGGGTCAATGAAATTTGCCACCTTTTTCTTGGCAGAATATGCCAACATGATTGTTGCCTCGGCAGTGATTGCCACACTTTTTTTGGGTGGCTATCAAGTTCCGTTTGTTGATGAATCGCTTGGGCTGCCGCCGCTGGTGCTCATGCTTTTGCAAATCGGCGCCTTTGTGGTGAAAACGGTTTTCATGGTTTTTGTCTTTATCTGGGTACGCTGGAGTGTGCCGCGCTTCAAGTATAACCAACTGATGGATTTGGGCTGGCGAGTGCTGCTGCCGCTGGCACTATTTAACCTACTGCTTATTGCTATTGGCGTACTTGTGCTCGGCGAAAAAGTGACGACTTGAAACTTTTAGCGCCTTTTGTGTATGCCGAGTCAATCTACTGCACGTGCTCATACTTCGCTAAGGGATTCAGAGCTGACCACGCAGCGCAAACAGCGCCATGTTGAACTCTGCCTGAACGGCGATGTGGATTTTGCAGTGCGCAACGGTTTTGAGCGTTATGCCTTTCGGCATAATGCTACCCCAGAACTTAACTTTCACGACATTGACCTTTCTACCACGTTTTTAGAGCGAAAAATCAGTTACCCCATCATGATTTCCTCCATGACTGGAGGCTACCGCGGTGCTACACAGGTAAATGCCATTTTGGCATCGGCGGCGGAGGCACTCAACATTCCGCTTGGCGTCGGTAGCATGCGTCAAGCCTTAGAGTCAGAGCAGCATCGCGAAAGTTTTTCTGTGGTGCGCACGCTTGCTCCCACCACGCTGATTTTTGCCAACATCGGTGCGCCAGAAGTTGCCGCTGGGCTTAGTCAGGCGCAAGTCCGACTTCTGCTCGAGCTCATTCGAGCCGATGGACTGATTGTTCATCTGAACGCCACGCAGGAGCTCTTTCAACCTGAAGGGAATACCAACTTCAAAGGGTTTCTTGCACAACTTAAAAAACTTTGCAAGTGGCTGGATGTGCCCGTCATTGCAAAGGAAGTGGGCAATGGCATTTCGGGCAGTGTGGCGCAGCGCCTGATTGACGCCGGCGTGCAAATCATTGATGTGGCTGGTGCAGGTGGCACCAACTGGCAGAAGGTTGAGCAGCAGCGCTATGTGGAGCAATTCCATGCCGATGAACGCTTCACCGAAAGTGGCTTGCGAGAATTGCTCAACTGGGGCTTGCCTACTGCAGAATGCGTGCAAGAAGTGCATCAATTACGACAAGCCAAAAAATATCGCTCGCTGCAGCTTATCGCATCTGGTGGAATTTCAAACGGTGTTGAAATTGCCAAAGCCTTAGCACTCGGTGCCGACCTTGTTGCGTTAGCCAAGCCGTTTCTTAAAGCCGCTTTTGAACCGCAGGGCGTCGAAGCCGTCAAAAAATTTGCTATGCAATTAGCAAACGACCTACGTGCCGCCATGTTCCTTGTAGGCGCAAAAAATATCAAAGCCTTAAAATCTATTCCACTTGTGCGAAAGGATACTGCAACCTAAACCATGAAGCCAGAAAAAATTCGAGCCGCTCGCAATCGCACCCTTACGCTGTCGGAGAGCGACATCGAGTTTTTTTCACCGCGCTTGAAAACTTTGTCAAGACCTGCTTCACTTTGCGACATTGAAAACCAGATTTTCTGCCAAGATTTGTTTAGCATCTTGGATTTTCTGCCTGAGTCTTGCGTTGATTTGCTCATTCTCGATCCGCCTTACAACCTGACAAAGTCGTTTAACGGTCGTGTTTTCTCTGCTTGCTCCTCCGCTGAATATGTGGCTTACCTTGAGATGTGGCTACCGAAATTGCTCAAGACTTTGAAACCGACGGCGAGCGTTTATCTGTGTGCAGACTGGCGCATGTCGGCAGCCGTGCAATCGGTGTTAGAGAAATACCTCATCGTGCGCAATCGCATCACTTGGGAGCGAGAAAAGGGTCGCGGCGCAAAAAAGAATTGGAAAAATTGTTCAGAAGATATTTGGTTTGCCACGCTCTCGCATCACTACACCTTCAATGCTGACGCCGTCAAGCTCAAACGGCGTGTCATTGCCCCGTATCGTGAAAACGGCATGCCCAAAGATTGGGAAGAGACCGAAGCTGGAAACTTTAGGCTCACTGCGCCTTCAAACCTGTGGACTGACATCACCGTGCCCTTTTGGTCTATGCCTGAAAACACTGACCACCCAACGCAGAAGCCCGAAAAATTGATTGCCAAACTTATGCTTGCCAGCTCCAACGAAGGAGACTTGGTGCTCGACCCATTTTTGGGGTCAGGCACCACAGCAGTTGTGGCAAAGAAACTCCAGCGCCGTTTTTTTGGTATTGAAATCGATAGACTCTACTGCTGTCTTGCTGCTAAACGCTTGGCTTTAGCGGAACACGATAAAACCATTCAAGGTTACGCAGATGGCGTGTTTTGGGAACGCAACACATTTCAATTACAGCAAATCTCAACTTAACTTTGCGCAAAATAATTTTGTACTCGTCTGTTTTTGATGTCAGCACATTCCGTTGCAAGTCGCAGTCCCGACTTAGAGCAATGCCTTGAGGCGTATCGGCAGTCCATCAATCACGAGTTGGAAAAGCTTTTTCAGCGTGAGCCTGCCTCGCTCTATGAGCCCGCACGCTACATCTTGCAAGGCAAGGGCAAGCGCATTCGCCCCATACTGGCACTTATGGGCGCAGAAGCCATTTCTGGCAATAGCCGACCGGCTTTGCCCATTGCCTTGGCTGTGGAAGTGCTACACAATTTCACCTTGATTCACGACGACATTATGGATAAGGCTGAGCTGCGCCACGGTCGGCTCACCGTTCATAAAAAGTGGGATGTCGATACTGCCATCCTCACCGGCGATGTGATGCATGCCATGGCTTACTCACTTCTGCTCCGCACCAAAAGCGCTCACCTTCAAAAAATTCTTGAAATCTTCACACAAGCTATCACCGTCATTTGCGAAGGACAATCCTACGACAAAGAGTTCGAACGCCGCCACGATGTTACACTCGATGAATACCTGATGATGATTTCCAAAAAAACTGGTCGCCTCATTTCCGTCTCACTCGAGCTTGGTGGATTGGCAGCCAATGCCACCCCCGCTCAAGCGAAGGCTTTGCGCAATTTTGGCGCACTTATTGGACAAGCCTTTCAAGTGCAGGACGACCTATTAGACATCATGGGCGGCGACAAATCTGGCAAAGTAGAAGGTGGCGATGTCATGGAAGGCAAAAAAACTTTCCTGCTCCTGACTGCCCTTGAGCGCGCAAAGGGTAAAGATAAAGGGCTTTTGCAGCAGCTCATCAAACAAAAGGGCATTGAAAAAGAGCGCGTGCCTGAAGTCAAGGCTATCTACGAACGCTACGGCGTGATTGAAGAAGCCAGAAAACTTATCGAACAAGATTTCAAGCAAGCCCTGAAATATGCAGTCAAACTGCCGCACCCGCAAGGTCGCGAAATTCTCATACGCTTTGCCTCGTATGTTATGAACCGCGAGTTTTGACCCTGCATATCAGGCGAAAACCTCTTATCTTTGCACTCTAATTTCACACTTCAACGCGCATGGCTTTCTCACTTCGCACTTCAATCGGATTGCGCCTTGTGCTTATTGCCATCTTGACGCTTATTCTCCTTATTCCCACCGCTTTGATTACCAACCTTATCACCGAGCGAGAAGCCCGACGCAATGCCGCCGTGTTAGAGGTGAGCGATAAATGGGGCAGCGACCAAATTATCGCTGGCGCCGTGCTGATTATCCCTTACAAAGTTATTTTGCGTCAGTTCGGCACGCAAGGCAACTCCTCCATCACTGGCGAGAATTTGAAATACATCTACCTTTTGCCACAAACCCTCCACATCACCGCAGAGCTGACGCCAGAAATTCGTCGCCGCGGCATTTATGATGTGGCGCTCTACCGCGCAGATGTGCAACTTTCTGGGCAGTTCTCACTATCGGAATTGAAAACCCTCGACATTGAACAGCCCGAAAACATTGAGTGGCACCATGCCACGCTTGCCATTGGCATCAGCGACCTCAAAGGCATCCGTGATGTTATTCCCATTGAGTGGCAGGGTAAAACCTTACTTGCCAATCCGGGCTTACCTTCTCGAGATGTAATTGGTAATCTGAGCGCCAGTCCCTACAGGTCTCAACTGCGTCTCGGCACATTTCCTGACGCTGATTTTGCGGCAAATACAGGCGGACAGTATGCTCTTTCAGGCGGAGTAAGCGTCAAACTTTCAGACCTTTCTTTCAGAAATGCTGACAGCGCACTTTACAGATTTTCTGCTATGCTTCGTCTCAATGGTAGTGAAGCCTTTATGGTGGTGCCCGTTGGCAAAGAAACACGCCTTACCGTCTCATCTAATTGGGCACATCCCAGTGCAATCGGTGCCTATCTTCCAGAACAGCCCATTGAAACCACAAGCAATGGCTTTTCTGCAACATGGAAAGTGCTGCATCTCAACCGTGATTATCCTCAAGCATGGTTTGACAATGCTTACAGCATCTACAACTCAGCTTTTGGCGTTCGTTTGCTTCTGCCAATTGATGAATATCAAAAAAATATGCGCAGTATCAAGTATGCGATGATGTTCATTGGTCTTACCTTTATTGCGCTTATCATGACGGAGCTGCTGATGCGCACAGCGATTCATCCTATTCAGTATTTGCTCATCGGGTTGGCACTGCTAATTTTCTATGTGCTATTGCTTTCGCTGTCTGAACACATTGGATTTAATTGGGCTTACATCCTCTCCAGTCTTGCCGTGGTTGGGTTGATTGCTGGCTATACGAAAAGTATGCTGCAAAATTTCACAAGTGCCGCACTTTTGGCTGGAATTCTGGTTGTGCTCTATGGCTTTCTCTTTACCATTTTGCAACTGCAAGATTACGCCTTGCTCTTAGGCAGTCTCTTGCTTTTCCTCACGCTTGTGCTCGTCATGTATCTGACGCGCAAAATCGATTGGTTCAATGCGGGTCAGTTGCTTGACAAAGCCGGGAGTGAAAAAACTGACGCCGTCCAGTCGTAGCCTTTGAGCGGCTTACCAGCCTTTTTCTCTCCGCAGTTTGCGAATCTGCTCAACATGATGCTGCCCGTGAGTGGCATAGTATTCCAAAAAGGTTTCTAACTTCATATCGCCATTTTCAGGGTGGAATGCGGTGCGCGTCCAATCAGTTTCGGGGATGGATTTTAGAAATGCTGCCCAGCGCGCATGCAATCCTTTGATGATGAGAATGGACGCTTCAATGGGAAATTCGCTGGCGTCAGCAAGTTCTGCCCAAGCGTTTTGGTCGTAAGGCTTTAGTGTCGGGTGATGCTCGGTAAAGGCAAGTTTCATGCGGATGTAGGCATGCATATGTGAATCGGCTAAGTGATGCACCACTTGCCGCAGTGTCCAGCCGCCGCTGCGATATGGCGTATCGAGCTGCTCGTCCATCAAGCCAGAGACGGCATCCGCCAGGTCTTCTGGCAGATGCTCAATGCGATGGATGTATTCCTTGCGTGAGAGTGTGGTCATGGTTTTTGTGATTGCAGTTAGCGTGTTTTGGCTTCAAAAACCCTTCATGATGATACAGGCAACAAATCTTTTTCGCTATTGATGTAGATGAAGCGGGCGTCGCCCCAGAGTTTTTCAAGTCCGTAAAAGGCGCGTCGTTCTTTGAGAAAGACATGCACCATGACGGTGATGTAATCCAAGACCATCCATGTTTGCTCACGAATTTCGCGGTGCGCTGGTTTTTCGCCTTCTTCGCATAAACCATCGTAGATGGCGTCGGTAATGGCTTTAACTTGTCGGTCGGAATCGGCAGAGCAAATTACAAAAAAGTCTATGCAGTCAGAGAGCTGGCGCACATCGAGCAGTGTGATGTCAAAGGCTTTTTTGCTAAGTGCCAAATCGGCAATGCGCCGCGCCAATTGCTCTGATGGGCTGATTTCGACAACGGCAGTCGAGCGTTTTGCTGTTTGAGTTTTTTTGGTTGCCGTGCTCTTTCTTCGCCCTGCAGGTGTAGCGGGCAAGTCCGCTGTGCTTTCTGCTGAAGACTTTTTAGAGGTTGAGGATTTACTTGCAACGGAAGAGGTTTTGGGTGCCGCTCGGAGCGACTTTGTCGTCATGGATTTTCTTGCCAAGCGTTTCTCGGGTTAAGTTAGCAAACTTTTTCACACGGAAATATACTTTAGCTCTGGCTATGGAAAAAAACGACTATGTAGAAATCTTGCTTCCTATTGGCGCCGAGCACTTTGACTTAGCGATTGGACTGCTGCGCCAAATTGGCTATGAAAGTTTCTGGGAAGATGGCGATACGCTTCGTGCCTATTTGCCGCGCGCTGCATGGAGCCCAGACCAAGAAGCGACCACGCGTGCTACATTGGCACAGATTTTACCGACACCTCCAACTTTGCAAGTTACGCTTCTGCCTGCACGCAACTGGAACGCCGAATGGGAATCGACGCTGCGTCCAATTGAAGTCTCGCCGCGCATGGTTATCGTGCCGTCCAGCTACAAAACATGGGCTCATGCTCACAACCAACTTGCGATTGAAATTAACCCCAAAATGTCTTTCGGCACTGGCTACCATGAGACCACGCGCCTCATGATTCGCATGCTCGAGCAAGTGCTTTCGCCGCATGACCGCATCTTGGACATTGGCACGGGCACAGGCATTTTGGCAATCGCCGCGCGCAAACTTGGCAATCTGCACCCTATTCTTGCACTCGATAACGACGCTTGGTCAATTGAAAATGCGCAGGAAAACATTGCACTTAATCACTGCCACGACATTGAGGTCAAGTTGCTCGACGCCCAGCGCGACCTGCCCACCGTGCTCCACACGACGCCATGGAGTTTGATTCTGGCAAATCTGCACCGTAATCTCCTTGAACACATCTTGCCTATCCTTCGTGAGCATGCCCCACAAGCACAAATCTTGCTATCCGGTATCTTGAAATACGATGAATCTTGGCTACGCCACCTCACCCACCAACTTCACTACCGCATTAACCTACTCACCAAAGAAAACGAATGGCTTTGCGCATCCATCTCGCGGAGAGAACCCTTGAACTAAGCAGGACACAAGGCTGAAATCATGCTTTTTCCTTGTCATTCCGAGCGAAAGCGAGGAATCCAGTGCGGTGTGGATGCTTGTTATCCCTCTCCTTTTGCACTAACCTTGTCGCATATTTTTTTGAGATAAAGCAAGAGAGAACCCCATCGTTAGGAACTGCAAGGCTAAAGTCCTCTCCAAATGACTTTTACACCCGGCAGCGCATGGCTCTGACACCAACCGCCTAACTTGGCCATCTCCAGCACGGCTTCCCCCACACTTCACACCGAGCCCTTGGCTTTTGCCGACAGTGCCCGATACTTGTCTACCGAGACAATCTCGCTGCAAGGACGACTCGGATACAAGCGTGCATAGTCGGTCATAAACATCAGTCGCCACGCCACCAGACCGCTATGCCGACACCGCATTCATCAGCGTGCGGGCATCGTCAAATTGCAACCGCTCGACTTTTAAGCCTTGTTTGAGCATGTCATGAAATCGCTCCACGCGCCAACGCAACACATCATCGTCCAAACGTTGCAACGCATCAGACGCACTTTCGGTGCGCTCGGTGCAAAGAAGTGTCCAACGGATAAGTTGCGCTTGTCCTTTGTCGACTTCTTGGGCTTCAACCACCCAAATCGGAATCGTGTTCGGCAACCCTGACCCCGACCCAAAGTGTTTCGGACGATGCACCTGTGCCGCATAGACTTTCACTTGCAATTCAATCGCTTCTAACCTGTTTCCCCGCTCAATCTCTATGCGGCGCGTGCTGACCACTTTGGCGGTGTTCATCGCCGTGAACAAGTTTTGCGTCGGCGCACGACGCTGTCCCGTCTCCGCCGATGTCTCCTCTGTCGTCCGTCGCTTAACTCTTAACTGTTTTGGATTCCTCGCTCTGGCTCGGGACGACCATTTTCTTTCATTCCCCATTCGC
>Ga0308414_1000901_pt1 | contig 19400 bp, 15 predicted proteins | sample HotsprSampleOS50_FD_205667 | JGI IMG/M metagenome (GOLD analysis project Ga0308414, IMG submission 205667) | Hot spring phototrophic mat microbial communities from Octopus Spring, Yellowstone National Park, Wyoming, United States - 20090730_OS50 ...
AAAGCGGTACCGCCTCGGCCACGCCCACGAAAAAAATCCACAACATCGCCTTGCGGCCGTCTTTCGCTCGCACCCAGAACTCCTGGCCGTTGGCAAAATCGACTTTCGTCACTTGGTGCCAGGGCAAAAATTGGGGCCTAAACAGGGCGTATTCTGAGGTCAGGCCACTCGGGCCGATGCGGGTGCGTCGCCGCGACGACCAAAACCAAAAACCGCCACCCAGCAGCACAAAGAACAGACTCATCCCGATGGGGATAAACACTTGCTCGGGTCTCTCGAAAGGGACCAGGAAAATCAGCATCCCCAGCAACAACGGCATGCCCAGGGTGATGACGGCCATCGTCCAGCTCAGGAGCGGGCTGCACTGAAGGATCAACTCACCCGTCTGCGGATCGCGACGACCTGGGCGTTGAGCCACTGAGCCTAAGCTCAGGAAGAACAACAGGACAAAGAATAGCGCGATCGCGACACCAAATATACCCCCATTCACCGCCCGAGGCTCCGATTTGACCTTTTTCTGCCCCTACGATACCCTAAAGTGTGGTTCCTATCCTCGTCAAGAGAGTCTCATGGCTGAACAATACATCTTCACAATCGAGAATTTGTCGAAGTTTTATAACAAACGTGAAGTCCTCAAGAACATCTGGCTTGCGTTTTACCCCGGAGCGAAGATCGGTGTGATTGGTTCCAATGGTGCGGGCAAAAGTACCTTGCTACGCATCATGGCCGGGGTCGATACTGACTTTCTGGGTACGGCGCGGCTGACGCCCGGTTTCAGTGTCGGGTTTGTGCCCCAGGAACCGCGACTCGACGAAACCACCGATGTACGCGGCAACATCGAGCAGGCCGTCGCCCCCATCCGGGCGTTGTTGGCCAAACAAGAGGAACTCGGCAACAAGATGGCCGAGGCCTCTGCCGACGAATTTGAGGCCATCAGCGAAGAACTGGACAAGGTCAACGCCCAGATCGACGCCGTCGATGCCTGGAGCTTGGATCGGCAACTGGAAATCGCTATGGACGCCATGCGTCTTCCGCCGGGCGATGCCGACGTGCGGCGGCTGTCGGGCGGCGAGAAACGCCGGGTGGCTTTGTGCAAAATGCTGCTGCAAAAGCCGGACCTGCTGCTGCTCGATGAGCCGACCAACCATCTTGATGCCGAGTCGGTGGCGTGGCTGGAACGCACCCTGCAAGAGTATCGCGGCACGGTGGTTTCCGTCACGCATGATCGCTACTTTCTCGACAATGTCGCCCAGTGGATTCTCGAACTGGATCGTGGCGTCGGTTATCCCTTCAAAGGCAACTACTCCGGCTGGCTGGAACAAAAACAAGCCCGTCTGGCCGTCGAGGAGAAAGCCAACTCCGCCCGTAAAAAGGCTCTCGAGCGCGAACTGGAATGGGCACGGATGGCTCCGCGTGCTCGCGTGGCCAAGAACAAAGCTCGCTTGAACGCTTACGAAAAGCTGGCCAACCAAGAGTTTGAGGAGCGTCCTGATGAATTGGTGATGCAGATTCCGCCCGGCCCACCACTGGGCAGCACCGTCGTGCGTGCCGAAAATGTCCGCAAAGGGTTCGAGGATCGCTTGCTCATGGAGGACATGAACTTTGATCTGCCCCGCGGCGGCATCGTCGGCGTGATCGGCCCCAATGGTGCCGGTAAGACCACGCTGTTCCGTATGATCGTCGGCCAAGAGAAACCCGATGCCGGCAAGCTGATCGTCGGCGAAAGCGTGGTGCTGGCTTATGTCGATCAGAGCCGCGACACTCTCAATGATCAAGCCACGGTTTTTGAGGAGATCAGCGGCGGAAGCGATTATTTACAACTGGGCAAGAAACGCGTTGCCTCACGCAGCTATGTCAGCCAGTTCAATTTCAAAGGACCCGACCAGCAGCGCAAAGTCGGCGAACTCTCCGGCGGCGAACGCAATCGGGTCCATCTGGCCAAGCTGCTGCGTCGGGGCGGCAATCTGCTGCTGCTGGACGAACCGACCAACGACCTGGACGTGGACACCCTGCGTGCCCTGGAAGAAGCCCTCATCAACTTCGGTGGCTGTGCCGTCGTCATCAGCCACGACCGCTGGTTTTTGGACCGCATCTGCACCCACATCCTGGCCTTCGAGGGGGACAGCAAAGTGGTCTGGCACGAGGGCAACTACGAATCCTATGAGTCGCTACGCAAGCAACGCTTGGGAGTTGCTGCCGACCAACCCACACGGCTTCGCTACAAAAAGCTTAGCTGAAGCACCTGAAGTTAAGCTGAAGCACCTGAAGTTAAGCTGAAGCACCGCCGATCGATCCATGAAGGAGGATTCACGCTTATGATGGAGCTTGTCGAGGTGACCAAAACCTATCAGCAAGGCTCGCGAATTGTTCATGCGGTTCGCGGCGTCAGCCTGAAGGTCGAGGCGGGTGAATTCGTCTCCATCATGGGGCCTTCCGGTTCGGGAAAGTCTACCCTCATGCACCTTCTAGGCGCTCTGGATACCCCAACCACTGGCCAGGCGTTGTTTCACGGCCGAGACCTTGCCCAGATGAGCGACCGCGAACGCTCGATCTTGCGGCGAACCCGCATCGGTTTCATCTTCCAGTTTTTCAATCTGCTGCCCACGCTAACTGCCGCCGAAAACGTCGCCTTGCCCCTGTTGCTCGGGGGGATGGGCCGTGCCAAGGCTCTCAAGCAAGCCCGCCTGGCGTTGGAACCGGTCCACATGACCCATCGCGCCGAGCATTATCCCGATGAGATGTCCGGCGGGGAGATGCAACGGGTGGCCATCGCCCGCGCCTTGGTGGCCCACCCCGAGGCGATTGTCTGCGACGAACCCACCGGTAATCTGGACTCGCACAACAGTGCCGAGGTGTTGAAATTGTTGCGTAGTCTGCCCCAGGCCGGCCGGCGTTGCGTCGTCATGGTCACCCACGACGCCCATGCCGCCAACTACGCCGATCGTCGTATCTTCATCCGTGATGGACGCATCTCCGAGGCCGAGAGCGGCTCCAGTGCCGCGTTCCGTTCGCCAATGGTCGCCCAGGGGTGAGCCAGCGATGATCAGCCTGTTTCGCACTCTGAGCCTCGCCTACATTGCACAGCATCAGATTCGCACGCTGCTGGTGGTCCTGTCGATCACTCTGGGCGTCGCTGTCCTGGTTGCGACGCAAGGATTGTCGCGCGGCCTGAAAGGCGGTGTGCAAAATGCCGTTAATCCCCTCGCTGCCGTTGCTGATCTTCTAATCCTCAAAGGGGGAGTCGGAGTGCCCGCATCGTTGGCTGCTGAGCTGAGAGCGGCCCAACTTCCCGGGGTAGCCGATGCCCAGCCTTTTGTCTACGCCCGAGTATCCACCGTCGAATTAGACAACCGCCCCACCTGGTTATTTGGCATCGAGACGCCGACCAACCTTGCCGAGGCCGCCTCCTTGCTCCAAGACAATACGTTCAAGGTCAAGACACAACTCCGAACACCCGGTTTGCTCGAACTGCCGCGCTGGAGTCTGGCCCTGAGCAAAGGCGAGGTGGCCCTGGTTTCCCCCGATTTGCTCCAAGAATTGCAAGCCCGCAACCTCGACCCCACTACCCTTAGCCTGCGTAACGCTGGTCAAACCCCTCGCTTTGTCATCGTCGGTACGGTCGATTTTCGCGACTCCGATTTGCCCGTGGCCGGCTCCGTCGTGGTGATGCCCTTGGTAAATGCCGCGCGGTTGTGTTTCCCCGGCCAAGAAGTGCGTGTGCATCAAATCAACATACGTCTCGAGCCGGGAGCGAACCAGATGGAGGTGCAGTCGGCTTTGCAACGCTGGTTGGGCAATCGAGCCGACGTGCAAACCCCGCAAGGCAACCGCGAGATGGTCAGCAACGTCACCTCGGGTTTGGAATTGGGTATGCTGATCGGCAGTGCGGGGGCCTTAGTTGTCGGCCTGTTTCTGGTTTACAACGCTCTGTCGGTCAGTGTTGCCGAACGCCGACAAGACATCGGCATTTTGCGGTCAGTAGGGGCGACACGTTGGCAAATCGCCCGCTTGTTTTTGTTGGAATCGTTGTGCATGGGCTTGCTCGGTTCCAGTCTGGGCCTGCCCCTGGGTAGCTTTCTGGCTTGGCTATCCATCAAACCGTTGGCAGGTGTCATCAGTGAAATGCTTGTCCCGATCGAAAATGCCAGCATTCAATTGCCTTGGTGGTTGATGCTGGTCGCCCTCCTCGCCGGTACTCTGGTAGCTGTCGTGGCGGCTTTGATACCCGCGTGGCAGGCGTCCCAGGAAGAGCCAGCCCAAGCGGTACGACGGGTGCCTTTGCATTCGACACTTGCGACCACGTTGGTGCATTTGGCGATCGTGCTGCTGTTGCTCGGGGGGGGGACGGCAGCGGCAGCAGGGCGGGCTTGGTTACCTCCGTTGTTTGGTATCTTCGCAGGCATCATTTTGCTATTAGTCGGGACTTTAGCCCTGACCCCCCTGCTGGCCGGCGTGTTGGGTCGCCTGATCCAACCTTTATTTCGTTTTGTTTTTGGCCTGGAGGGGCGTCTCGCCGCCGACAACCTCCTCCGCTCGCCGGTACGCACGGGCATCGTCATTGCTGCCCTGGCAGCTACTACGGGATTACTCATCCAGACCACGGGATTTCTCAAATCGACACGCGAAGCCATCACCGCTTGGATCGAAGAAAAAATTGCTGCGGACCTGTTTGTCTCATGTGGCTCAAGTGTAACTTCGGGCGGCTCAGCATTGACGATGGACCCCTCGTTGGGTGACAAACTGGCGGAATATCCCGAGATCGACATCGTCTTACCAGTGCGCTTGCAACGCCTGGATTTTGTCTCGCCTGTGGACCATCTGCCGAAAATCATCTGGCTGGTCGCCCTGGATCTGGCAACATTGGACAAAGGAACCACCCGGCCGGCCTTGGCCCAGGGGTTTGCTCGTTTGCCACGCCTACGCGAGCCGGGTACTGTTGCCGTCAGTGAGAATTTTGCTCGGTTGTATGGGGTTCAGAGCGGCGACCGGCTCACCTTGCCGGGCAAGGATGGCAACCTCGAAGTCGAAGTGGTCGGAACCGTGGTGGATTATTCTTGGAACCGCGGTACGGTAGTGATGAACCTACCATGGTATCAAGAGAAATTTGGTGATTTACAAATAGACATCTTTGACGTATTCTTGAAGCCAGGTAGCGATCTGCAACAGATCAAAACCAAACTCAAGGAACGCTTTGAAAAAAGCGAGGCGGTCTTTGTCGTCGATCGACCCGAAGTCTATCGCGAAATCAACGCGGGACTCAACAAGGTCTACAGCTTGGCCTACGCCCAGCAGATTGTCATCGGCCTGGTGTCGCTCTTGGGCGTGATTAGCGCCTTGTTTATCTCCGTGCTGCAACAAAAACGGCAACTGGGCCTGCTCCGGGCTGTGGGTGCCACACGCTCGCAAGTCTTACGTATGGTCCTGGCGGAAGCTCTCCTTATGGGATGGATCGGGGCCAGCATCGGCATCGGGATCGGCCTGGGTCTGCAATGGTATGTGATCTACGTCATGGTTTTAGATGAGTCAGGTTTCTTGTTTCCCATGCGTGTTCCTTGGCTCGAAGGTGGTTTAGTCTGCGGGGCGTGTGTGGTCTGCGCGGCGTTGGCGGGACTGTGGCCCGCTAGCTGGGCGATGGGATTGCGAATCCCCGAGGCCATCGCCTACGAGTGAGGCAGCGATTGCGTCGGATCAGGCACAAGGGGCTTGACGACTCGTGCCGGATTGCCTGCTACGATCACATCCGGCGGCACTTCTTTGGTCACCACGGCCCCTGCTCCGACGATCGACCGCGCTCCAATCCGCACGCCTTTTAATATGATTGCGCTTTGACCAATCCACACATCATCTTCAATGATGACTGGCCGGATGTTCTCCAGGGGAGTCGGCTCGCCCGCCCGCCGGCGTTCCGCTTGCAGCGGGTGGCCATCGTAGTCGCTGATCTGCACTCCCCCGGCAATCAGGCAATTCTTGCCGATGTGTATCTGTCGCGCACAACTGAGGATGACGAGGTGGCCCAAGAAACTGCCATCGCCCAGGGTGATCTCGGGCAACTGCTCGCCGCGGTTGCCAAAGATAAACACGGGCTGGCCGCCGAAGCAGACGTTGTCGCCCACCACAATCGCCCCGGTGCCGTGGATGTACGGCAACGTCTCCATCTGGAAGCCTCGGCCGACTCGTACACATTGACTGCGAAAAAGCGGCTCGTACCAAAGAAAGCGAGCCAATCGGAGCCATGACTCACGCAGGAAGACATGCAGATAATAGCAGAAGGAGAATAATGGCCGAGTAAGCCAAAAGACCGGTAGATGAAATTGTAACGTCCATTTGAGCAAGGCTTTGATCCGGCCCCAGAAGGGGCCTTCGCCTCGGCGGATCTTGGCGATTAGGCTCATGTTCATGCCTACCTTTTGAGGAGTTGCTGGAACAATTCGGCCAACCGGCCGGCCAAGGCTTCGCGAGTAAACTGTCGACGCAAGGCATCATCCACGTTTGGCAAGGTGCCCCCGGCCACTCCGCAAACCAGTTCAATCAACGCTTGACGAATCGCAGCGGGATTATGTGGAGGGGCGATACGATGGGGTACGCCACTTTGTTTCAAAATCGCCGCCAAATCGCCCTCCGACTCGGCTGTTGCTAAGACCGGCTTACCTGCACCGAGATATTCATACAGTTTGGCCGGTACGCCGATCCGTCGCTGGGGTGTATCCAGCAACAGCAACACATCAGCGTTTATCATCATGTCCAGTGTTTGACGATAGCCCAACTGTCCGTGACAAACAACCGTCTCGCTTAGGCCGCGTACCTGGGCCTCCTGGCTCAGATCGGCTCCCGGGGCATAGTCTGTGCGGCCAACGAACTCCAAACGAAACGGCGGCACGCTTCCAGCGGGGATACCAGCCACTGCATCGAAAATCGGCCGAGGATCACGGCCCAGATAGAGTTGCCCCGCATGGAGAATGCGAACAGGCCCCGAGGAACGCGGGACCGGTGGTGGAAATAACTCGGGGTCGTAACCATTCGGGATCGAGTGAATCTTGGCCGCCCACTGGGGCAAAGCCTCGGCGAGTTTGTCCCGGGCTAGGGGGGCATTGCTGAGGATCGCATCGGCTCGTGCAAAGACGCGCTGCTCCCAGAAGGTCTCGAACCGTTTCTGCAATCCCTTGGGTGGCATGATGTCGCTTGACGTCACCCAGGGGTCACGGCAATCGACGACCCACGGTATTCTGTAGCGCTGCTTGGCGTACCAACCCAGCAAGTGGACCATGTGCGGCGGCCCCGAACTGAGAACAAGCTGGGGGTGTTGCTCGCGGATAGCTCGATCGACCGTTGGACGGGCCTTCCACAACCACACCCCGTAGGGCGCGAGCCACCGCAACCCTTTGGGGTAGTTCACCGGGTACTCCGCGGTATAGATCGCTGTCTGGGCAGGCACACGCGCCGCCAGGTTGGCATCCACTGGTTCCCACGGCAGGGTAGGGGGGGCTACCACACTTACTTCATAGCCATATCTCGGTAGGTGTCGCGCAAAGCCCAACAGGCGAAACGAAGCACTCGCCGCAGAGGGCGGAAAATGATAGGTCAATAAAAGTACCTTAGGCATTCATCCTCTCTCTGTCCGAGATTTAACGCCGTGACCTAGAGAAATATAGCCTGCGAAGAAGCCCTCGGCATCGCGACGGATGCCAAGCTACCCACGCATCGCCCGGGATGCCAAGCTCCTTGTGCTTCGCTAGGATGGTCGTATGAATCCACGAAGCACTCTTTTGCTCTCGGCTTATCGGCTGCCGACCGAGACCACCCTGTATCTTTCAGAAGAGGAGATGGCGGCGTTTCTCAACGCTTGGCGGGTGTTATGGCATCCGGCCGTGTTAGCTTGTAGCAAAACGTTGCCCCGGATCGCTTCACCGTATGATCATGAGCAAGCCTCGGCGGATTTGTTGATTGCGGTGCCGGACAACCCTCCGTTGACCCTGCCGGAAGACTGGTTCGAGCGTGCTCGCGCGGCCGGAGCCATTGTCTTTTACGCCCATGCTGATTGGCAGGCGACACTGGCCAGCATGCGTGAGGCGTTGCAACCCCTCTGCACGCAGAGAGAGTACTTGCCCCGTTTACTCGAATTACCCCCCGAGGTGACCGCGGGATTCTTCGCCCTGGGACTGGGGGTTGGCCAACTCGACGCCCTGTTCGAGGCCATGCAGCAGGAAAATTTGCTTGACTGCGATCACCTCGTTGAGGAGATCGCCCAAGCCGTCGAAGCCCTGACCCGCGGAGAGATCGACCAAGTGAGCGAAAAGCTCCAGGCTGCCGCTCAGCGCTTACTCAAGGCTCGCGAGATCCTTTATCCTAGCACTATCCATGTGATCGATCTGGCGCTGAACCTTATTGCCGACTGGCCAGCGGCTTTTGCTGCCCAACTGCCGGTCAATTTCCTAGCCAGTGGCGAGCAACTCGAAGCCCTGGCAGCGGAACGTCTCGAACTTCTCAAACACCGTGTGGCGGAGGATCGAGCCGAGGTTCTGTGTGGCGGCTACCGCGAACGGGAGGAATATCTCTTACCGTTGGAAAGCCAACTCGCCAATCTACGTCTGGCCCAGCAAACGCATCAGCAGCTCTTGGGAGTGCCCCTGCGTGTTTATGGTCGCCGCCGTGGCGGGTTGCACACCCAATTGCCGATGCTTCTGCAATCCTCGGGTATCACACGCTGCTTGTTTGTTTCGTTTGATCAATCCTTGTTGCCATCGCACAGTTCGGCCGTGGTCAGTTGGCCCTCTGCGGATGGCAAGCAAGTAGATGCCTTCACGCGGATGCCTCAGCCAGCTCACACGGCACAGACTTATTTCCATTTAGCCCATTTTTTGTATACGAGCATTCTCCAAGATCAAAATGCAACTATTGCGTTGATGCATGATCAGCAGCCAGCCCCCGTGTGGTATCGCGACTGGGTCGAATTGACTCGGCTGGCCCCGGTGCTGGGCCAATGGAACACTCTGAACACTTACTTCAACGAAGTGATGACGGGCGACTATTCTTCCGTGGCCAGTGCTGAAGAATTTTTTTCCGATTTCTTGGTCGAGCGTACTACTCAGACGGCCGAACCGCCTAGCGAGGGTCGGCTGCATCGTCCAGTTAGCGAATTTGTCCAGTGGCAACGCGAGCGGCGGAAGCTGGATGCTGCGTTCACCTTTGCCGGGTTGCTGCATGCTCTGCGAGGCAGCACGGAGTCGGCTTTCTTGCATGAGTTGGAGCAACGCTACGAGAAAGGACACGCCCCCGAGTCAGAACTCCAAGCGGCTTTGGATCGCTGCGCACATGCTCTGGCCGAGCGGCTCGTGGCACGCGGAGCGGAGCAACCCGGCTGGCTGGTGCTTAATCCGTGTGCCTTTACCCGTCGAGTGGCCCTCGAAATTCCGGGCGTTGCCGGTGCTATTGCGGTCGAGGGGCCGGTCAAGGCTAGTCAGTTGGACGGCGACCTGGCTCGCCTGGTGGTCGAGGTGCCGGCTTTGGGTTTTGCTTGGTTTCCGCGGCCCGTGCCCGGAACCAATTCTCCACCTTCCAAAATCAAAACGGCCGAGGATCGCACGATCCGCAATGAATTCTTCGAGGCGGAGATCGACCCGCAAACAGGCGGCTTGCGCAACCTCCGCGATACCCGCACCCGCATCGGCCGATTGGCCCAACAGTTGGTATGGAACCCCGGCAGTACGATGAAGGCAAACACACTAGAGGTGACAGCAGCTGGGCCGGCTCTCGGGGAGATCACGACCACAGGGGAGCTTGTCGATAACGAGGGCACGACCCTGGCCCGGTTTCGTCAGCGCTTCCGTGCCTGGATGGGCAGGCCGGTCTTGGAAATACGCATCGATCTCGAGCCGCTTGTTCCCATCGAAGGTTACGCTTGGCATGCATACATCGGCAGTCGTCTTGCCTGGCGTGAAGAATTGACCCCCCTGCTTCGTGGCTATCAAGGACAAGCGATCTTCACTAGCAGCAACCGTCTGGAATCGCCGGATTTTCTTGAGCTGCGCGTTGGCCGACCCAACTCGGTGCTTTTGCCAGGCGGGTTGCCTTTTCATCAGCGTCACGGGGGTCGGATGGTGGACACCCTGTTGTTGGTCGAGGGAGAGTCCGCTCGCCGCTTCGACCTGGTGATCGGCCTGGACCGCGAGATGCCGATGCAAACCGCCTTGGGGTGGGCTTCCCCGGCCGCTCTGGTCGAGACGAGCAAAGGCCCTCCCCATGTAGGAGCGTCGGGTTGGTTGTTTCATTTAGATGCGCCCAATGTTGTTCTCTCGACGATTCGACCTGCTGAGGGCGACGCTGTTCGCGTCACCTTATTAGAGACTGCCAACCACTATGGACCTGCCGTGTTGCGTTGTGTACGCGATCCGGTTCGAGCCGTGGTCGAGGATTTGGCCGGCAACGAACTGTATGAGGCCAACTGTGAAGGGGATGCGGTACAGATCGATCTCAATGCGTGTGATCTTGTGCGGTTAAAGATTCATTTTAGTAGCTGAGTAAAACATATGTTTGAAAGTGTCGAAGTTGGCAACAAAATGGACAAGGAGACCTACAAGGAGCAACTCGGCCCCCTACGGGCAGCTCTGGTCGAAGCGCAACGCCAATTAGCCAGTGCCAACTTTTCCGTGGTTCTGGTCATCTCGGGGCTGCCGACGGCGGGCAAATCGGAAACGGTTAACAAACTACTGGAGTGGCTCGACGCCCGAGGCATCCAAACCCACGCGCAACGCGAGCCGACCGACGAGGAACGGCAACGCCCGCCGATGTGGCGTTACTGGCGGGCTTTGCCTCCTAAGGGACGCATCGGCATTTTTTTTGGTGGCTGGGAGGGAGTACCCTTCCTTCGTTGTGTTTTGGGCAAAGCCCAGGTCAGCGACATCGACCACGATCTGGAGCCGTTGATTCGCTTTGAAAAGATGCTCTGCAATGAAAATGTCTTGTTGCTAAAGATTTGGCTTCATCTGCCCGAAGAAGCCATGCATAAACGCATCCGTAAGCTCCGCCGTGACCCCGAAACCCGTTGGCGCATCACCAAACTCGACCGCCGCCTCGCCAAACGTTATGACCGCTTCCGCACCTTTGCCGAGTATGTCTTGCAACGCACCAACAGCAGCGACAGCCCCTGGCATATCGTCGAGGCTACCGATCAACGCTATTGCTACTTCACAGTGGGTCGGCTGTTGGTAGAGGCCATCCAAGAGCGACTGCAGCAAGAGCGACTCAAACCACCTCATGAACCCCAACCCGTGGTGCTGATCCCGGATGAGCGAAACGTGCTGAATACATTGGACCTGAGTAAACGCTTGGATCCTGAAGATGCGAAAGCGCAAATCGTGCGTTTGCAAGCTCGCATCGCTCGCTTGACGCGCAAATTACGCACCAGCAATCGTTGCCTGATCTTGGTTTTTGAAGGACCCGACGCTGCGGGCAAAGGAGGGGCCATCCGACGCTTGACCCAAGCGATGGACGCTCGCGATTATCAGGTCGTCTCCATTGCCGCTCCGACCGATGAGGAAAAAGCCCGGCCGTATCTCTGGCGTTTTTGGCGACATTTACCTCCTCATGGTCGGGTGATTGTTTTCGATCGCTCGTGGTATGGTCGGGTTTTAGTCGAGCGGGTGGAGGGGTACGCCTCGGAGAACGAATGGCGACGAGCGTATGCCGAGATCGACGATTTCGAGGCGCAATTGACCAGTGCTGGAGCGATTTTGATTAAGTTTTGGTTGGCGATTAGCCCCGAGGAACAACTGCGACGTTTTGAACACCGCCAGATCACGCCCTACAAGCAGTACAAAATTACCCCCGAAGATTGGCGGAATCGCGAAAAATGGGCCAGCTACGAGGCCGCTGCTTGTGACGTGATCGAACAAACTAGCACCATCTTCGCCCCCTGGATTCTCGTGGAAGCAGAAGATAAAAATTATGCAAGAGTGAAAGTGCTTTCGACCGTGGCTGAACGTCTGGCGTCGGCCTTGAAGCAAAAATAATGAAGCAAACCTACTTCCTTCCGCCTCTCACCCGTTTCCTGCTCCAGGGCCACGGCCTGTGGGGAGTTGCTTCACTCCTCGCTTTCTCGAAGCAACTCTTGGAGCTTGATTTCGAGCGTTTTCCAATCAGCGGGGTTGCCACCGACGATCACGTGCCGCACCTTGCCCTTGCGATCTAACAGCATCGCTTGAGGAATCGCGAACACTTTGTACTTAGCGAATTGTTCCTTGGGCATGGTTTGGATACGATATTTCATTTTGAAATGTTGTGCGAACCGCTCGAGCATCTGTTGCTCGGCCTGAGTAGAGAGAGGTTTCTTTGCTTTGATGAGCTTGCCGTCCTGAAAATCGTTTTTGCCATAGTAACTCGTCAGGGCAAGGATTTCGAGTCCCTGGGGGTGGTAGGTTTCGTGCAGATGATTCAGACGAGGAAAAATGCTCCGGCACGGTACACACCACACCGCCCAGAAATCCATCAGCACGACTTTCCCTTTCAGATCGGCCAAGGTGACACGCTCCCCATTGAGGGCAAAGTCGGATTGAGGTTCCGGCAACGACTGACCGATCCACTCCTTCGCATATCTCGGCTGCTTAGGTGTTTGAGCTGGGGAAATTGGAGTGAAGAAAGAACAAGAAACAATCGAGAAACTTAGCAGGAGCATTCGCATGCTTGCCTCTCCGAATCAAGGTTATTCTTAAAATTACGACAGCCGGAGAGGAAACTCAAGCGGCTTGTGAGAGGCTCTTTCGGGTTGTGCTTTGCGGCTTTCGGAAAATGGCAGTGAAATAGAGACGGCCACGGCCGGGGCCCCATACTTCCAGAAAGCGATCGATCAGGATGGCGCTATTCATCAGCCAGCCATTAAAGCGAAAATAGCCCGGGTCCGCGTAGCGACGGATCCGTTGCAAGGGTAGACCAGTACGTCGGCTCAAACGTGCCAAAGCCGAAAAGGTGTTCAGACGATAGTACGTCCGAAAGGTGTCCTCTGGCCGTCGACCATAAAGTCGCCAGACGAGTTGTTCGATGAGCCTATCGGGGAAAAGACTAATCAGACGACGTAAGTAGGTGACATAATGGTCCGCGCTGAGGGTGTGCAACAGCAGCGTGCCGCCCGGCCGTAATACCCGTTGGATCTCGCTGAGGAACTCTTCGGGCCGCTCAACATGCTCGGCCACCATGTTGGCGAAGACGACATCGAAGAAAGAATCGGCAAAGGGGATATGTCCCTGGGCCGAGAGTGGGCGAAACCACTGAGGGTGGGCCAGCCGAGAATGAGGGGCAAAATCACTACCCCAGACCTCGACCGTTGCCGAGCGAAAGGCATCCAGATCGTCAAATGCTCCACAACCGAGATCGAGTACGCGGCCTACGCTTGGCAATACCAAGCGTAATTCTGCTCGCCAACCGGCCACATGATGACCATCGTGAGGAAAAAGACGTTGTAACAGGGGCAGTCGCATCTACTGTCCTCGGTTGTGCGTGAACAACTTAGCGAAAGCTTGGAATCGGAACAAGAGCATCTGCTCTTTCTCAGATCGCCGCCCCCGATCAACAAGAGTTGGCCGAGGCATCCATCGAGGCGAAACTGGACGGGCCAACGTAAGGTACAATAAATCAAGTTGCTGGCTATCAACCTCGAAGTTTTGAGTCCCAGACAGGGGTACAGGTCAAAACTTGCTTGGTACTATGCGTGAACGAATCTCATTTGCCCATTTGTGATTTACCCAAGGGCTCTTTTATGCTGCTACGCATGCTAGTGTGTTTGAATCTACTAGCTTTGCCGTTCCTTCGCGCTGAAGAAAGGCCTTTAGCGGTCGGCAAAAGCTACCAAGTGCCGTACAAAACCACCACACCCAAGCATCTGGTGGTGCGGGTGAAAATCAACGGCAAGGGGCCGTTCAACTTCATTCTGGACACGGGGGCACCGGCTCTGATTATTGCCACCAAGATCGGGGAGAAGGCGGGCTTGGCCAACGGCGAGGATGGTTGGGCAGTGCTTGAGAAATTGGAGATTGAAGGCGGTCCGACCTTGACCAAGATCAAAGCACGCGTCGAGACGCCCTTCCAACTCGAAGGGATGAACGGCATGGGGTTGGCCGGTCTGGAGATACACGGTTTGATGGGTTATCACATTTTGGCGCGTTACCGGATGGAGATTGACTTCACACGCAACAAGATGACCTGGACAGAAATCGACAACCCGGTACCGGAACCTGGTCGCATCCGCAAAGGCGCAGGCGGTATGGGAGGACTGGATGTCATGGGCGGCATGATGAAAAGCCTAGGCGGCATGCTCGGTCGCAAGGCCAACCCCGACATTAGCATACGCGGCTTCGTCGGCCTGACCCTGGAGAATGGTGACGAGTATCCTGTGGTGGTCGGCGTGCTGGAGAACGGTCCCGCGGGTAAGGCTGGCGTGCGGAAAGGCGACCTGATCCTTAAAGTCAACGACCGCACGGTGACCAGTGTCGGGGATATTCTTCGTTTCGCCGGCAAGATTCCGCCGGGCCAAAAAATTACTTTCCTAATCAAGCGTAAAGAAGTCGAGCAAACCATCACGTTTCAGACAGGCGAGGGCATTTAATCATGAACATGTTGCGTGCGTTGGCTCTTATTCTCTTGATCGCTTTCTTCGCTCCTGCCCAGGATGCTCCCAAGTCGGACCAACCCTCATCGGCCAAGCCTGTTGTCGTCCCGTTTGAATTACTCAAATCCGGTCATATGGCCGTCCGTGTGATGGTGAACGACAAAGGGCCATACTTGCTGATCTTTGACACGGGCGCACCGATGTCCTTGGTCAACAATAAACTGGCGAGTGATGCAGGCCTCTTCAAAGGGAAAATGAAGTCCCCCTTCGCGCTATTTGGTTCGCAAGGTAACGTCAAAATCAAAAAAATGAGTGTCGGTGGACAATCGGCCGAGAATGTCGATGCGATTGTGATGGATCATCCCACCGTGGAGGCGTTGGCACGCGCCCTGGACAAGCCTTTGTGCGGGATCGTTGGCTTTCCGTTTTTCGCGCGTTTCAAGATGACGTTGGACTACAAGTCCAAAACGATGACACTGGTGCCCTCGAACTATCAACCTCCCGACATCATGAAGGCGATGACGGCAGCTCTGCTGTCGCCCGGAGCCAAAACACTGGCCCCGGCGGCTCAATTTGGTCTCATCGCCATCAAGGAGGCGGGCGACGAAGCCGATGGCGTGGACATCAAAGAAGTCATAGCCGGCAGTCCAGCTGCCAAGGCCGGCCTGAAACGGGGCGACCGACTCCTGACGCTGGATGGCCGCTGGACCGATTCGGTGACCGATCTGTACGAAGCGGCTAGTCTTGTGCAGCCTGGAGAGAAGGTCGATTTGCAAGTCAAACGGGGTGACAAGACGTTGACGCTCTCTGTCACCCCGGTCAAAGGGTTCTAAGCAACTCGTTGGCTTAATAACGCAATTCGAGACGTGGCAGTGGTTTTCCAGGGCCTCGCTTCTCGATCCAGTACACGAGAGCAGCAGCCAGCGTGGCAATCATGTGCAACAGCACCACCAGGTTAAACCAAGTGGTCCGTTGCACTTGTTGGATGATTTTGCCTCGTTCGACCTGCTTCTTGATCGCCACCACACTCTTGTCTCGGTCGTCTGGCTTGAGGGTTGGGTCACTGGTAGCAAAGCTGGCCATGCGGCTCTCGAGGCTGAAGGGCAACAGGAATTGCAACAAAACGAACAAAAGCAACAGCGCGTTGATTCCTGTCACGATGGCCCATCGCCAGGGCAAAATTTGCTGAATCTGCGGCGGTAGCGGTGTCTGAATGTAGGGCAGAGCCACCACGCCGACGCTGGCAATCAAGCCGAGGAAGAACAAAGGCAGCAGATAGAAGAAGGTCAGCAGGCTAAATTGGGGGTCGTTTCCCGAGGCGTTTTTTTCATCCCACCCTTTTTGCTCGCGCACTTGTTTATCTGTCTTGAATTCAAAGAAATCATTCAAATCGGGTGGAATGCGGCTGGTCGCGCCGACGGCGATGCCCCAGGCCCCTTGCGAGGTGATCTCGTAGCCACCCACGTACACCCCCACCCAGGGGAAAAAGTGCAACACGAAGATGAAGATCAAGGCAGCCGCCGGCACATACTGCAAAATCTGGGGATCGAATACGCAGCCAATACTCTCGCTTGGCTCGGTACTGCTGGCCGAACTGGGGCGGGGCGGAGGACTGATTTTCACCCCCGGGGACGAGGCCGCACTCGGGCCTGCACTCGGGGTTTGTACCGAGGGTGACGTGGGGGGTTGCACCGGGGGCGGCGTCGCGGAAGGGGGGGGGCTAGCCGGCGAACTACTTCCACCCGTCGCAAACGCAGGCAAGGGGATGCTCGGCGTCGTCGGCATGGGTGAACTGCTCTGCGTCGCGGTGCTAAACGCCGGAAGAGGCTCGCTTTTGAGGGCATAAGTCTCGGCCTCTGTTGAGGTCGGACTCGATTCAGCGGACGAAGAGCCAAAAGCGGGAAGGGGCGGGGAGCTGGCCGTTCCGCTCGGCAAGACAGGTACCGTGAAGTTCGCACCACACAGAGGACATTTCATGGTTTGTCCTGCATACTGATCCGATACGGTCAGCATTTTTTGGCAATTTGGACATAAAAGATTCATGATCCCTCCTTTATACTCCCCGAGAGAGAAATGGTCCTCGCCTAATTATTGTCCAACAAGCGTGGCTCCCTTTCTACCCCGGTATCGTTGGATCGCCAGTGGCAGCATCTCCACTAAATCCGTAGCAAGTAACGAGACCTCGCCGAGCCGTTCGGCCGCGAGATCGCCCGCCAAGCCATGAAGGTAAACCGAAAGAACAGCAGCCTCCAAGGGAGCAAAACGCTGGGCTAGCAGCGCCCCCAGCAGTCCGGCCAAAACGTCCCCTGTGCCCCCCGTGGCCATGCCGGGATTACCGGTGCGATTGATGTAAGCCGACCTGCCATCCGTCACGATGGTGCCGGCTCCTTTGAGAACAACGATGCTGCCTAGCCGTTGAGCTAAAGCGATGGCCTTCCCGAGCCGCTCGTCCTGCACTTGCTCGCGGCTACAGCCCAGGAGCCGGGCCATCTCGCCAGGATGGGGAGTGAGCAGCGTCGGAGCAGGGCGGTGAGGCCAAGCTGCTGGCACGGGAGCAAGCACGTTCAGGGCGTCGGCATCCAGAACCAGGGGAATGTCGCACGCCAACAACTGCTCCACCCGCTCTCGCACCGCGGTCGTTTGCCCCAAACCTGGACCGGCCACAAGGACATCGGCCTTGGCTTGCGACACCAACTCGGCCATCGCGACCGGCTCGACTGGCTGGACCATGAAGCAAGGCTGTTGCACAGCGACCAGCGGGACGATCGGCTCGGGGACGGCGAGTTTGACGAGACCTGCTCCACCGCGCAAGGCCGCGTTGCCGGCCAGAACGGCCGCACCAGACATCCCCGGCGAGCCGGCAACAATCAAGACCGTGCCAAAGGAACCTTTGTGGGCGTCGCGAGGACGTTCGGGCCAGGGAGGGAGCGAATCAAGGAAATGGATGTCGTTCATGGTTTGCTCTTTTTCTTGGCGGCCTGCCTGAGTTAAGATTCCGCTCGTCGAACGGGGCCGACCGGAACCGGCCCCCCGGCGAACGAAGCACTCCAGAGAATGTACACCTCGCCGAATCGATTGGCGCAGGGGGAACGTTCCCCAGGCGTCGGGCCAAGGAAGGCCAGTACCGAAGAGGTGTAGATGAACCGTATCAGCTCTACGTCGCTCGGAATGCGACCCTGCCTGTCTGTCCGCTCTGCTTGCTCACGCATCCTTGCCAACTGGGGCGTCTCCGTCTGATCGGTCGGCCTCTTGGCCGTTCGTTTTCCTAGCACCGAGACGCACATCGTGTGAACCAAGAAGGATGATTCCTTTCACCAGTAAGGGCGAGGAATATCGTTATGTCGCGTGCCCCTGTTTTGTTTCGTGTCAATGCCACGGTAGCGCTCGGCCGGGAATCGTTTTATCGCTGCTTGATCTACGCCGCTGCTTTGCAACGTCGTCGCCGAGCGGCCACTTTTGTTTCCCATCTCGAACCGGCCACGTATTTGGCCGCGGCGATTCGTCGAGGAGGCAACGAGGTGGTGCTGGCGGACCATCCCGCGGGTAGTCCGGAGGATCTCGAGCAGACCTTGCGCGAAGTGTACCGCGTGCGTCCCGAGGCGATCGTTGTCGATCTGCCCGAAGCCAGCGAAGCCTACTTGCGAGAGCTTCGCGGCAGCGGCAGCACGGTGATCTCGATGGATAGCTTAGCGGCCACTGCTTTTCCCTCACACATGGTCATCAACCCGTTGATGGGGCTGAGCCGGGACGACTATGAACTTTCCCGCGGTACGCAACTGCTGTGTGGACCGCGCTACGCTCTAGTAAGGCCCGAAGTCCGACGCATCCGCCCGATCCGAGCCGCGGAGCCGCCTCAACCGTTTCGCGTCCTTGTCGCTCTGGGCGACGATGACTTCCAGGGCCAGGCCGTTCCTTTGGCTAAACAGTTGCTCAACTGTCCTAAAGTCGGCCGCGTGGATGTCCTCGTGCGTCCTTATCATGCGGCTCTGGACACCCTCAAGACCCTTGCCGACAAAAACAAGGATGCCTTGGGTGTGGCCACCGAGCCGTCCGAATTCCCCGTCCGCATGTCTCGTAGCCACCTGGCGATCACCGCGGGCAACGCCTGGTCCCTCGAACTGGCCTGCGTCGGTATCCCTCAATTGCTGATCATCCAGGCCGAAAAAGACCTGCGAAACGCTCAAGAACTCGATGAATCTGGAGCCGCCAAACTTTTGGGTACGTATCAAAGCGTGTCCACCACCGCCTTGCGAACGGCCGTTTGTGGCGTGCTGGACGATCCACTCGAACGCGTGTTGATGGCACGAGCCGGCCGCAAGCTTATCGACGCCCGCGGAGCTGACCGCCTGGTGACTGCCTTGGAGTTGTTGTTACAGAGCCGACGCTTGCACAGCAGCGAACGTCTAGCGGCCTGATGTTCGGCAGACTAAAAGTCTGGCAGCAGGATGAGCCAGCAGAAGCTCGGCTCGTGCGGCACCTCGAGGTGCCCAGGCACCGCGTGGGAGAGGTCTCTTTCGCAGTTCGCCGCTAAGAACGACCTCTCGGTTGCTCTTGTCGGCTCTGCTTGAGCTTTGGGGAGTGAACTCTGCTTGACCGACAAGCCCGCTGCGGACTACAAGCGAATCTGGAAGAACGAGGGTTAAACGGTGATCGATCGCTGGTTCCCCGAGCGGGCCTGTCCTTGGTTAACTCTGTTGGTCATTGGGATGGTGGCCGTCCTTCGCGTGGTGTTGCTCGTGGCAGGGCTAGGACTGGAACTGTCACCTGATGAGGCCCACTACTGGGACTGGTCCCGCAACCTTGATTG
>Ga0308414_1000904_pt1 | contig 19382 bp, 9 predicted proteins | sample HotsprSampleOS50_FD_205667 | JGI IMG/M metagenome (GOLD analysis project Ga0308414, IMG submission 205667) | Hot spring phototrophic mat microbial communities from Octopus Spring, Yellowstone National Park, Wyoming, United States - 20090730_OS50 ...
ACATCGGATCGAAAGACCCCCATGCCTTGAAAATCCCCGCCCGAAGGGCGGAATGCTCACTAACGGGAAACGCTCGGTTTCCATTTCAGGCTGAGCCGGAACAATGAGACCGCCCGCGTGCTCGCCAGGCTGGAAGACCCCAACAAGCTCATTATCGAGACCTGCATCGCCACCGGGGCGCGGATTTCGGAGGTGTTGGGGCTGAAGTGGAAACACGTCAACCTGGACGCCGCCACGATTAAGATCGAGCAGCGCGTCTGGCACCAGGACGTCGGCCGCCCCAAGAGCGAGGACAGCCGCCGGATCCTGGGCATTGGCGATCTCGCCGGGCGCTTCCGCGAGAAGGCCGCCAAAGACGGCGCAAAGCCCGACGCCTGGGTGTTCCACCAGAGACGGTCTCAGGATAAGCCGCTATGGGACTCCGGGGTCCGCGATGCGCTACATTAGGCCGCTGCCGCCGAGGGCTGCGACTTTCCAGGCCTCGGCCCGCACTCGTTCCGCCGAGCCAACATCACCTGGCGGCAGGAAGTCGGCGGCAGCGCCATCGAGGCCTCGAAGATCGCCGGCCACGCCGACCTGGAAATGACCGGCGAGTACACGTTCGTCGCCCCGGAGCGGCAGAACGAACTGACACGGCGAATTCAGCAGAGGCTGGCGAGTGCCGCAATGAGAGGCGAAACTAAACTCGTGAAAGCCGACCTTCCCGGTGGATTGGCTCGATCCGCACCAGCCACGACTCTCGTGCAGTAAACAGCCTACTTCGGGTAGAGCTCTTCCACATCGGGCTTCGGCATCATCCGAGGAGCCGGCATCGGATGAACATCTTTGGGCGGATAGTAGTCCCAGTCCAATGAGCTCGCTAGGCCGCAGGCAATTGCAAGAAAATCATAGTGCGCTTGGAGCTGCGCACCATGCTTAAGACTCCTTGGGGGCTTCAGTTGCTGCAAGCATTCGCGGACGAATCCTCCAGGCATCTGCTGGTACTGAAGCGCGCTCTGGAGAGGCCGCAGACGCCCTCCTCCACCGATGACAAAAAGGTCGAACCGTTTGTCATGCGGAGAGGTGAGCTTGTTCTCCTTCACAATCTCGCCGCAAGTGCGCTGGTACTGAAGGCAAATGTCTTGTATGCTTGGCACCATGGGAATCGACGACGATTCCAGTTCTTTCTCTTTTCTTCTTTTCGCCTCTTCCACACGACAGCACCAGGCTTGAGCTAGCTCTTGGTCAATCTTGACGCCGCCTACTGCATCAGTGGAGTCGGCCAGGTAGCACGGGCGGAAGGGTTGGCCGGGCTCCGCCATGGCCTTCCCATTAAAGAAGAACGAAACCTCTGTGGTCCCAGCACCGACGTCCACGATTGCGTACGTCTTAGACTCCGCATGCGGGGATTCGAGGAAGGCTTTCACTGCTGCAAGCCCCTCCGGCTGGACAAAGTAGCTTCGTTCGCTTGGAGCAGCCACAACGAAAGCGTTCACGAGCCGCGTGGCGTCCGCCAGTAGCGACATGTCCGCCTTGCTGGGCACTCGCCGCCGGAGTTCTATGGCGGCGCCAGTCATCTTCTCCCACTCGCTCCGCAGGTCCCCGACATCGAGGTGATCCATCGGGCACCCAACGTTCCAGATCAGGACCAAATCGTCGTCGGGGAATTGCGTCAGCAGTCTCCGTTCAACTTCCTGAAATACGTGCGCCAGGAACAGGCAAGCGAAGGAGCTTGCAGGGATGGGCTGCTCCGAGCCGGGCAGACCTATCATCCCGTGGCGAGCCACAGTGTTGCCGCAGCGGCAGATTGAGGGCTTTCGACGGCACAACACGCACAGCTTGATGGAATGTAACCACAGGTCGTCCCCGTCAGCATCAGCCTCCGAGAGGCCGAAGTGCATTGATCCGCCCCGAAGCAAGATCGTCGATGGCAGCAGGAACGAACTCAGGCCGTCGTTAGAAGGTCGCCATTGGATCACTTCGAAGTGGTTATCGCTCAAGTCCTGCCAGATGACTTTCGTTGTGCTTGTCCCGAAATCAATTCCAACGACAAGGGTTCGCTCCTGTCGCTTTATCGGGCGAGGTGACGGCAGTGCGCTGACTTGGGCAGCCGGCGCTCCCGTCGGCATCGTCGGCAGTCTTCGTGCCTCCGTTTCGGCGGAGGGCGACGTTGCTGCAGGAGGGCGGTCAAGCCACCGGCGCAGAAATGAAAGGAGTCGCTTCAGTATCCCGGAGCGCAACATAACGATGACCTTCATCGGAGTCTATGCACCACAAACCTGCAAAACCCCAGCGGCGATGAGAGCGTGCTCAGCAGTCACCGACCGCAGTTGTTCAATCTCCACCTCGCGATTCGCCTGCTCCGCCTTCAGATTCCGAATCCCTCCCTCGAGCATCCGCAAGTAAGACGGCTGCTGGTTCTGGGCACGCGCCCTCTCCAGAAGCGCTTGTTTGCGTTCGATCTTCACTCTGTAAGATTCCTTAACACTGGCAAGCCGGGCATCTACGAATGCCTGATTAAGCCTCTCAACACCGTCTCTCCGGGCTTGGAACCGCTCACCCAGCACTGACTCAGCAGCAGCGTAAGCGCGATGAAGAGTGTCGTTGTCCAATGCGGGCCCAGGCAAGTCTTCTCCCTCACTCACCATTCGGGCGAGGCAGAGCTCCGCCGCGTCTTCATCGAGAGCTTCGAACGACTCCAGGCTGACAAGCGCTGGCAGCAGTGCGTCTTGTTCACGAGCGGCCCGAATCGTGGCCCGGGCCACAAGATACAAATAGTTGCCGGGGGGGATGCAATCGGACGGGGCCAGCCGCAGCCTCGCCACTGGATGAAAGTGGCCCCCGCTCTGGCTATACTCGTTCACAATTGCACGGATAAAAAAGTGCCTCACATGGATAAACGTAAGGCCTTTATCTCTTTCCGCGACTTCCGAATCAAACGTGAGCCGCACAGACTTCCGGTGCAGGTGGCTACAAAACTCGCTTTTCTGCGGATCATCCGGCTGGCTTACTACGAATTGTATGAGCTTTTCGCTGGCCTCCAAGCAGTAGATGCCAGGGCCTTCCACTGCCAACTCTGAACGCCGATCGTACTGGGCGAGGAAGTCTTCCACGAACCGCGCTAGGTCCTCTGGCCGGATAAATCGTCCAAGCGCCTGTGTCCGGTCCACCTCCTGACGGTAATACTCATCGTGACCAATGAACTGCGGGCTCGACCGCTCCCACTCCTCAAATTGCAATTTTCGCTTTTCGAGCAGCAGCCCCGCCTGGTCAATGCGCGCCTTTCGCTGCTCGTCCGACAGTTCAGGATCGAAGAGATCCTTCGTTAGGGCCGTGATCTCATTGCCCAAAATGGCTTCGAGATCGCCGATATACGACTCAAATAGGTTTATTCGTCGATACAGCCGGTTTAGAATTTCATCCTCGATCGTGCCAGGCGCCGAGAGGTTGAAAATGAGGATCTTCGGCGCTTTCTGGCCAAAGCGATCCAATCGCCCGATCCTCTGCTCCACGACCATGGGGTTCCACGGCAGGTCGTAATTAAAGAGGATGTGGCAGAACTGGAAGTCCAAACCTTCGCTGCCAACCTCTGTAGATAGGAGAATTTGGTACTTGCCATCCCGGAACTGCGCGATCCTCTTGTCTCGCTCAGCAGGCTGAAATGATCCGCTGATCACTGTATTGGAGTAGCCGAGCGCGCCGAGTTTCCGCGATAGGTATTCCAACGTTTTCTTAAAGTAACTGAAAATAACTATCGGCTCGCCTGATTGCGTTTCCTGTAACTCCTCTAGGCACCGCTTCAGCACCGCGAACTTGCTGTCCGGTTGGCCGCTTTGATACCAGGTCTGAATAAGCCGGCGCAGATGTTGGCGCTGGGTCTCCTGGTCTGGAATGACACCGTTATTCCAGTCCTCTCGGTCCTGATCAGATTCCTCAGCGTCCAGCCCCCCAGTGGGCGGGCCAATTTCGCCCTCATAGTATTCAACCATGGCCGGGATGCAACTCGCCAATTGCCGCTGCGGCATCATAAGGCCGAACAAAAGGGCCGCGTCCTTGCCTTCGCGCAAGTACCTGTCGCGGACGTAATCGAGTACCGCATTGTAGAGGCCGCGCTCGGCGTCGCTCATCTCGACCTTCTTCACGACGGCCACACGCTCTGTCCCAATATGGACATCCCGGCGGCGAGTCCGGCTGAAGATCCGTGAAAGGAAATTGAGTTCAGCCAAGTTCCGCTGAATTTCCACTGTCGCACGACGGCTGGCCGGATCGGCTTCAGTCAGTAGCCGTAGCGTCTCCTGGTAGAGAGGATGCCGGCGAAGCGTCTGGCTGACCGCCGACCACCCCTGTGCCAGTTCGAATGGTGATGACCGAAAACCAGCCTCGCCGATTGCTTCCCGCAGCAAAAAGCTCTTATCGTCCCCCAGGGACTTCAGAATGCCGTGCACCGCCCGGAAGCGGTCGGGGTCTGTCTGTGTGATCTTCTGCTCAGCCGCCACGATATGGCGGTTGAAGAGCATACACGCCTCAAAGTACTGGTAAGAAGCGAACTCCTCCTCGTCCAGAAGCGATAGGAGGTTGAAGAGATCTCGTGAGCCAATCTGGATGGGGGTTGCTGTCAACGCCAAAACGGCGTCAGCCGATTCCGCGGCCGTCCGGCAAGCCTTGTGAGCCTTGGTTTCGGAGTTCTTTAAGTGGTGCGCCTCATCGATGATCAGGAGGTCCAGCGGGGGCGGCATGGCCTCCCATTCCTGCATCAACGTTGGATTACGGAATGACTCCAAGCTGCAAATGGCACGCAGCTCGATGTCCTCGTCTTCGCGATAGCGGCGCAGGAATTCGCGCAGCTGGTCGGCTCGCCAGATCTCAAACCTAAGATCGAATCGCTTCCGCATCTCCATTTGCCACTTGGCGCAGAGGGAGGCTTTACAGACAATCAGTGCTCGCCGAAAGGTGTGTGGATGCCTGGCCAGCATCTCACACAGAATGAAGCCGGCTTCGATCGTCTTTCCCAAGCCCACTTCGTCCGCCAGGAGCAGGCGCTGCTTGGCAGATCGGAGGAACTTAAGGAGCGGTTTGAATTGATAGGGCTGAAACTCAGTTCGACTGGCTCGCAGGGAATAAAGGGTATCTTGCAGAGGACGGCGCAATCGCTCGTACGTCAACAGCCGGGAAAACGTGCTCTTGTCCCCGAACTCCCCGTTCAACAGGCGGTCTTCGATGGACATATCGAAAGTGACCTTTTCCAGGTCCCCTTCCGACACCTGCACCGGGTTGGGGCTGCTCGGGAAAAGCACCCGGTAGAAGTATCTTCCTGCAAGCCGCTGTGCTGAGCCACAGATTGTCCCACGCTCATCGCGCCGGTTTCGCCGGACCACAATGTCGCCGTGCTGAAACAGAGGCTCCACGATTGCTTGACTCCCGGCGCCCCGGCCAGCCGGCCGGAGAATCGCCTCGCAAAGTACCGCTCAGACTGATAAAACCTATACTAATGCAAGCGATGCGATCCGTCCCGGAACAAGGGCAACTCGCCATGGTACGGCAGCGGCGCTACGTTGTGACCGACGTCCAGCGGACCGTGCTGCTGCCGCAAAGTGTTTCGGCGGAACAGCCTTGTCACCTTGTCAGCCTGACCTCCGTTGAGGACGATGCCCTTGGAGAGGAACTCCAGGTCATTTGGGAGATCGAGCCCGGCGCCCGTGCATTCGAAAAGATTGAAATGCCTGAGCCAAAAGGGTTTGATCACCCCGCTCAGCTGGAGGCTTTCCTCGATGCTGTCCGCTGGGGTGCGGCTCCCATCGCTGACACACGCCAACTTCAATCGCCGTTCCGCAGCGGCATAGAGATTGAAAGCTACCAGCTCGATCCGGTTATCCGGGCGATTCAGATGCCTCGGGTTAACTTGCTGATTGCCGATGACGTCGGGCTCGGAAAAACGGTGGAAGCCGGAATGGTCGTCCTGGAGCTGATGCTCCGACACCGCGCCAACCGCGTTCTAGTCGTCTGCCCGTCGTCGCTACAGATCAAGTGGCGCGACGAACTGCTTGAGAAATTCGGCCTCGAATTTGTGATCGTGGATAGCGCCTGCATCAAGCGCGTCCGCCGGGAGCGAGGCCTGTATGCCAATCCATGGACCCACTTCCCCCGCCTCATCACGTCCATGGACTACCTCAAGCGGGAATACCCGCTGCGCATGTTTCGCGAGGCCGTTTCTCGGGATGGCACGCACCCCGGCTTGCGAGACTTCGACGTCCTCATAGTGGACGAGGCTCACAACGTGGCCCCCAGCGGTACAGGCAATTTCGCACTCGACTCCCAGCGCACCCAGGCTCTCCGTGAAATAGGCCGCCACTTTGAACACAAGCTTTTTCTCACTGCCACTCCACACAACGGGTACAAGGAAAGCTTTTCGGCCCTCCTCGAACTGCTCGATGACCAGCGGTTCGCGCGCAGTGTCTCGCCGGACCCGGTGCAACTCCGCGCCGTGATGGTCCGCCGTCTCAAGAGTGAAATCAAGAACTGGGACGGTTCTGACAAGTTCCCGCGGCGCACGCTCCAACACATCCCAGTCGACTACACCGCCGAGGAACAGCGCATCCACGGGCTCTTGACCGAGTACGCCCGGTTGCGCGCGGAAGGTTATCGGGACAACGCGGAGCGCTTCGCGACCGAGTTCGTCCTCAAGTTGCTCAAGAAGCGCCTATTCTCTTCGCCACAAGCGTTCCTCAACACGCTTGACCGCCATCGTGCCGCCCTGCGAAGGTCCGCGCGCTTCGAATCGCTCACCCGCTCGGCCGGTGCTCTCGCCCGCCTCTTTGAACAGGCCGAGGAAGATTACTCCGATGAAGCCGAGCAGCAGGAGGCCGAATTCGAAGCTCTCGAAGCGGCCGCTCGGGCATTCCGGCCTTCCGCGCCGCTTGAGACCCACATCCTCAACGAACTCGCCGGTTGGGCGGAACGCGCCTCCGCTCAGCTTGACAGCAAAGCCAGCTGCCTTCTCCACTGGCTCGAATCCGTTGTTCGCCCCGGCGGACGCTGGAACCTGGACCGGGTCATCATCTTCACCGAGTACCGCGACACCCAGAAGTGGCTTCACGATCACCTCGCGGCACGCGGGTTCAAAGAGGGCGGTCGTCTGGAGCTCTTGTACGGCGCGCAAGACACCGAGGACCGCGAGCGGGTCAAGGCGGCTTTCCAATTCGATCCCCAAGATTCTCCGGTTCGCATCCTGCTCGCCACCGATGCGGCCAGCGAAGGTATCGACCTTCAGCGCCACTGCCATCGTCTGATTCACTACGAGATCCCGTGGAATCCCAACCGCCTCGAGCAGCGCAACGGCCGCATTGATCGTCACGGCCAGCGTGCGCCCGAGGTCAACGTCTACCACTTTGTCGCTGCTGGGTTCCGTGAGGAGGCTGAGTTCGCGGAAGGAACCGGCTCCTCCCTCGCTGCCGATCTCGAGTTCCTCTACCGTGCGGCAAAGAAGGTCCAGCAGATCCGTGAGGATCTCGGTAAAGTCGGCCCGGTCATCGCGCAACAGGTCGAAGAAGCAATGCTTGGGAAGAGGCGCCGCTTGGACACCACGCGTGCCGAGCGGGAGAATGAGCCCGTGAAGCGGCTCCTCCGCTTCGAGCAGAACGTCCGTGAGCTCTCGCGCCGCCACGCTGAGCAGCTTGAAGAGACCCGCCGGGACCTCCATCTCACCCCCGGCAACATCGAAGCTGTCGTGCACATCGCGCTCGCCTTGGCCCGCCAGCCGCAACTCATTCCCGCCACCATTGATGGCTTGCCCCGCGCGTTTCACGTGCCCAGGTTCTCTGACCCCTCCTGGCAGCCTTGCCTGGCGGGACTGATTCATCCCCACACCAAGCAGCAGCGTCCCATCACCTTCGATCCGGAAGCCGCCGCCGGCCGCGACGACGTCGTCCTGGCCCATCTGAACCATCGCTTGGTGCAGCGCTGCCTCCGGCTGCTGCGCGCGGAAGTCTGGGCGCCCGCCGACCGTCAAAGAATCTACCGTGTCACGGCCCGCACTGTGCCCCGCACCGCTTTGCGCGGGCCCGCTGTTCTTGCTCATGCGCGCCTGACCGTAGTTTCGAGCGACAGCCACCGCCTGCATGAAGAGGTGATCACCGCCGGCGGCATCCTTCAGGAAGGGCGACTCGAGCGCTGGAACGTCACGCAGGTCGCCGAGGTGATGGCGGCTGCCCTCAACACCGAACCTCCTGACTCCATCCGAAACCGTCTTGCGAAGCTCTGGCCGCAAATCGCCCGGCCGTTACTGGCTGCGTTGGATGCCAGGGGACGCGACCGGACCGAGTCGATCCGGAAGCAGTTGGCCGACCGCGCGGAAGACGAGACCCGGAAGATCACCGCTGTCCTGCGTGAGCTGGAAGCTGGCATCCGGGCGGAACTGGAGCGCGAACCCGAGCCCCAACTCTCCCTTTTCACCGAGGCCGAACGGGAGCAGGAGCAGCGCAATCGCGACTTCCTTGCCGCCCGACTGGCCGAACTGCCCTCTGAACTTGCCCGTGAAACGGAGGCCATTCGCCGGCGCTACGCCGATCCACAGCCCCGTCTTTTTCCCGTGGCCGTCACATTTCTCGTCCCGGAGGGACTCGCCTGATGTCAGCCGCCTCCGAGTACGCGGAGCTGTTGAAGCTCATCGAGGTCTCCGGCCCGTTTATCAGCCTGCCGGTCTTCAAGGAAGTCTTTCCCCAGGGTTTAGTTAAGGATTCACCCGAACTCGTGGGGGAACTGCGCGAACTGTACGACGAGTGGCGCGGCGCCCGTGCGTCTGCACCTACTCAAGTGACCCCCGCGCAGCGTGAGTGGCTTCGCGCCGTGTTCACGTCCCTGCTCGGCTGGCCGCCTGAGTGGATCGCCGAGGACAACGCGATCCCGCAGAACCTCGCTTACACGGTCCCTCAACACCACGAGACCTTGCGCCCGGATGCCGTGCTGCTCGATTCCAGTGCGCCGCGGCTACTGATCTCGATCCTTCCGCCAAACCAGCAGCCAGACCGCCGCCCGCCTTCGACCACATGGAACACCACTTGCGCCGCCCGCATGGCCGAACTGCTCCGCGCCACCCGCGCACCTCTCGGGCTGGTCACCAACGGGGAGCGATTCACGTTGGTTTATGCCGAACCGGGCCAGCCCACCGGCTTTGCCGACTTTCGGGCGGAGTTGTGGTTCGAAGAGCGGCTCACCCTTCGAGCCTTCCGCGATTTTCTGTCGGCCGACGCCTTGTTCAACCGCCCGCCCGAGCAGACGCTCGACGCCCTCTATCGCCGGAGTCTTGAAAACCAACAGGAAGTCTCCACAACGCTCGGCCGCCAGGTCCGAAGGGCGGTCGAGATGTTCGTCGCCGCGCTCGACCGGGCCGACCGCGAAAGCGGGCGCACCTTGCTCGCGGGGATCGCGGAAGAGCACATTTACGAGGCCGCCCTCTCGCTCATGATGCGGCTGGTGTTCCTCTTCTTTGCCGAAGAGCGCGACCTGCTGCCCATCACGAACCCGATCTATAACGAAAATTACGCCGTTTCGACCCTGCATACACAGCTTCGCGAAGCGGCCGACCGTCTGGGCGAAGAGGTGCTTGAGCGCCGTTACGATGCGTTCCCGCGCCTGCTGGCCACCTTCCGCGCTGTCCACGGCGGCATTCAGCATGACCTGCTCTCCATGCCCGCTTACGGAGGCGAACTTTTCAATCCCGACCGGTTTCCCTTTCTCGAGGGCCGACCCGCGGATTCGGGCTGGCGCGCAACTCCCGCCCAGCCCCTTCCCGTCCACAACCGCACGGTGCTCCACTTGCTGGAGGCCCTCCAATTCCTGGAAATGAAGGCGCCGGGCGGCGGCCGCGAGACGCGCCGCCTGAGCTTCCGGGCACTCGACATCGAACAAATCGGGCACGTCTACGAGGGCCTGCTGGACCATACCGTCAGGCGCGCTCCGGAAATCGTTCTCGGGCTAGAAGGAAAGGAAGAGCCTGAGCTCCCTCTTTCCGAGCTCAACCATCGCCGGGAGCAACCGGGGTTCGTTGAATGGCTGGCTGAGGAAACCGGGCGCAGCGCGAGAGCCATCGAGCGTGCCCTGGCGGGAACCACGGTCGAGGATCCCCTGCGCTGGCCCGAATGGGAGCAGGTTGCTCAATATGCGGGTCTGGTTCGCCGCGATGATAACGGCGACCCAGTCGTGATCCCTGCCGGCAGTCTATATGTCACCGCCGGCGTCGCCCGCCGCCAGACAGGGACGCAGTACACCCCGCGATCGCTCACCGAATCCGTAGTTGAGCACGCCCTGGCGCCGCTGGTATACACCGGACCCGCCGAAGGAGAGCCTGCGGAGAACTGGCGGTTGAAACCAGCCGGTCAGATTCTCGACTTGAAGGTTTGTGACCTCGCCTGCGGCTCCGCCGCATTCCTCGTGGCTGCCGGCCGCTATCTCTCCGCGCGCCTGGTTGAAGCCTGGGAGGCCGCCCAGCGCGAACACGGCGCTGGCATACAGATCACTCCCTACGGTCATCCCTCCAGTGGTTTGCCGGACGAGGAACTGATCCCGCTCAATCCGGATGAGCGCACCCTCTACGCCCTGCGCATCGTGGTGGAACGCTGTCTTTATGGCGTGGACCGCAACCCTCTTGCCGTCGAAATGGCCAAGCTCTCGCTATGGCTGTTGACCCTACAGCGCAACAAGCCCTTCACCTTCCTCGACCATGCCATCCGCTGCGGAGACTCGCTTCTCGGGGTCGATCTTCAGCAGCTCTCCACTTGGAGTCTTTCCGGGACCGGTACGCAGACAGTTCTGTTCCAGGACGATTTGAGCTTCGCCGCCGACAAGCGCGAAGGCTTGATGAAGATGCAATACCGCCCGGGAGACCAGCGCCGGTTGCTGGACGCAGCGCTAGCCAAGACACGCCGCCTTCGAGCCGCTGCCGACCGTCTGATCGCGACGGCCTTTGAAGCGAACTCGGAAGCCGCGGCCGCCGCCGTCGCCATGGGGCTGGAGGAGCAGGAGGCCGAAGCACAGAGGATTCTTGAGGGACGGCGTCCGTTCCATTGGCCGGTCGAATTCCCGGAGGTCTTTCTTTACCATGGCGGGTTCGACGCCATCGTGGGGAACCCGCCATTCATTGGCGGCCAGCGGATCACCGGCGCGCTGGGAAAGCCTTACCGCGACTATCTTGTGGAGTACGTCGCCGCCGGACAACGTGGCAGCGCCGACTACGTCGCCTACTTCTTCCTGCGTGCCGGAACGCTCCTCAAGCCTGGTGGCACGGCCGGACTGCTGGCGACTAACACGATCGCGCAGGGCGACACGCGCGAGGTCGGGCTGGACCAGTTGACGGCCCGCGGCGTCACGATCTTCCGCGCCATCCCCAGCCGCAAGTGGCCCGGTGAGGCGAGCCTCGAGGTAGCCCACGTCTGGTTCCGAAAGGGGGATTGGAAAGGGCCGTTCTTCCTCGAGGATTCGCCCGTGCGCGGCATCACCAGCCAGTTGCAGACCCCTGGAAGGGTGACTGGAAAGCCCTTCCGGTTGGCGGCGAATGCGGACAAGAGCTTCCAGGGTTCCATTGTTCTGGGAATGGGCTTCGTACTGACGCCGGAGGAGGCGCAGCGGCTGCTGGATAAGGACCCACGCAACGGCGATGTTCTCTTCCCGTACGTGAACGGCGAGGACCTGAACAGCCGCTGGGACCAGTCTCCAAGCCGCTGGGTGATCAACTTCCACGACTGGCCGATCGAGAGGGCGATGGAGTATCCGGACTGCTTCGAGATCGTCGAAAGGCTGGTCAAGCCGGAGCGGACAAGAAAGAAGCAGAATGGTGATTTTCAGCTTCGTTATCCGCTCTATGAACGCTGGTGGCATTACGGAGAGAAGCGTCCTGCGCTCTATAGAACGATCGCCGGGCTGGAGCGGGTGCTGGTGGTTTCCTTGGTCACGCACCACGTGGCACTGGCTTTCGTGCCTGCTGACTTCGTCTTTGCACACAGGCTCGCGGTGTTTGCGCTGCCAACGTTTGCTGCCTTCGCGTTGCTCCAGTCTAACTTCCATGAGCCTTGGGCTAGGACCTATTCTTCGTCCCTCGAGACGCGGATCAACTACTCACCTTCAGATTGCTTCGAGACCTTCCCCTTCCCACCGGACCTTACCTCGCTCGAAACCGTCGGCGAGCGCTACCACGCCCACCGGCAGGCCATTATGGCCGAACGGCGAGAAGGGCTCACCGCAACCTACAACCGCTTCCACTCCCCGCACGAGGTCTCCGCCGACATCGCCGAGCTTCGCAAGCTGCATGTCGAGATAGACTACGCGGTCGCGGCCGCTTACGGCTGGACGGACCTCGATCTCGGCCACGGCTTCCACGAGACCAAGCAGGGTACACGGTACACGATCTCGGAAGCTGCCCGCCGCGAGGTGCTCGACCGGCTGCTCGAATTGAATCACCAACGCCACGCTGGGGAGGCGGCCTCGGCTCCAGCATCCAGACCAAAGCGCCAGGGGAGAAGAGGTAAGCCCACCCTCGCTGTTCCGACGCTGTTCGACCCGCGGGAGGGCTAGATTGTTTCGGAACTTTGTGTTAACCTGATACGTAAACGAAATGTAGTCGAGACAGAGCCCTTGGAACTTGGTTTTCAGACGGGAAAGCTCGGCAAGGAGTGTAACGACTTCGCGCTGCTGCGGAAGGCTCACGGCGAGCAACGAGCCAAGCTGATACGGCGGCGGCTCGACGCCATTCGCGCCGCTGGCGTCTTGGAAGACCTGCGGAACGTTCCGGGCAGGCTGCATGAGTTGACGGGCAACAGGAAGGGACAACTCTCCCTGGACTTGGATGGACCGTACCGGCTGATTTTCATCCCCGACCACAACCCCGTCCCCAAGAAGGCCGATGGCGGTATGGATTGGAGCCAGATCACCGCCGTCCTGATCATTGGCATCGAGGATACCCATGAGTAGCGCCGTGTTGCATCAGTACGAACCGGATTTTGTGACGCCTCCCGGCGAAATCCTGGAGGAGAAGCTCGAAGAGCTCGGAATGTCGCAGGCCGAACTGGCCGAGCGCATCGGGCGCACGAAGAAGACCGTCAACGAGATCGTCAAAGGCAAGGCGCCGCTGCTGCCGGAAACCGCCATCCAGCTCGAGCGCGTGCTGGCGATTCCGGCCCGATTCTGGACGAACGCGGAGGCCAATTATCGTCAGTCGCTCGCCCGGCATCAGGAGGCGGCACGGCTGGGAACACAACAAGAGTGGCTAAACCGTCTACCTGTTAAAGCGCTGATCAAACAAGGAGTCCTCGCCAGGGAGAGCGATCGCGTAACCCGTCTCCGGGAGCTCCTCAACTTTTTCGGTGTCGCATCGTTTGAAGCCCTTTCGCGCATCGGTGAGGAACGATGCCTGGCCTTCCGCCAGTCCACGGCGCATCAGGTAGACAAGTACGCCCTGCTGGCCTGGCTGCGGCTCGGGGAAATTCAGGCGCAGAAAATCGCCTGCGCTCCTTACGATGAGGGCAGATTCCGCCAAGCTCTTCGTGAGATTCGCAAACTTTGCCTAGAGTCCCCGCCCGCCGCCGCGCCGAAGATGCAGAAGAGCTGCGCTGAATCTGGCGTCGCACTTGTGTTCGTGCCGGAAATCCCTGGCGCCCGCGCGTGGGGAGCGACGCAATGGGTGAGCGCCGAGAAGGCGATTCTGCAGCTCAGCTTGCGCGGCAAGAGCGATGATCAGTTCTGGTTCACATTTTTCCATGAAGCAGCGCACATCCTGCTACACCCCAAGAAGGCAGTTTACGTGGAGTTTGGCCAGGACGCCGACGAGCACGAGGAGGAAGCGAACCGCTTCGCCAGAGACATCTTGATTCCCCCGGCCGACTGGCGGCGGATTGCGGCCGCTCCACCCCGAAGCGCCGCGCAGGTCCGGGCGTGGGCCAACAGGCTGGGCATCGCACCCGGCGTTTTGGTCGGACGCTTGCAGCACGAACGCATTCTGCCCTGGTCTTATTTGAATGGGCTAAAGGTGAAGCTGCGGTTCAAGGAGCACGAATAGAGGGCGTTCCATGTCCACTTATGCAATGCGCGAGGAACTGTTCGACTTGATCCGCCGGGACCTACTCGGACCTGCCGGGGGCGAGCAGGAGATTGTCACTGAGCAGAGCGTGCGCAATCGTTACCTGTTGGGCATGCTCGCTCCACGCAAGGTGATCGAGGTCGAAGAAGAGCCGCTGGAAGAGTTGGCTGACGGTTCAGAGGATAACCCCGAAGAGGGCGTAGCGGAGCCGTCTACGCCGGCAAAACGAAGTGTAGCGCCCTCCACCTTTGGCCTGAGCTTCTGCCTGGACCTGGCTGAGACCACTTTTGAAGTGGAAGCTGGTTGGGGACAATACCTGCGGGAACAGGACGCCGATGGGAAGCTTGTCTGGAAACGGTACCCGCGTGGCGGCAAACAGACTGTCAACCTGAAGGACGGCAACCTGCCTGCCTGGGCCCCGGAGCCGGAGTGGCCCCAGGTGGTGGTGCGCGGGCGCGTTCGACGCCGTGCCCAGCATTGGAGCGTCACGCTGTTTCTCTGCAACGAGCAAGTAGAAGATCGCCCGCGCGACGTGTACTGGCTGTTTCAGGCCGAATTAATCGTGCGCGGGCAGTTCGCGCGGCGCCCTGGACAGATGCATGTGTCGACACTGGACGGGGTCTCCCGCCTCGAAGACCGTACTAACGAAATGCTCTACCGGCGGGAGCTGGAGTTCGCCCGCGGGCACGGCATCAGCGTCGAATGGGAACTGGCGGAAGGACGCCTGGATCAGGCGGTTCTCATCCGCACGGCAGCCATGCCGCGCGCGATGGTGCGCTCCGTGGAGCAGTGCGTCGTCGCCGGGCTTGTCACTGACATGAAGGAACTGGCCGAATCGCCGGACGGGGAACTGGCTGGCAAGTTGCGACCGTTGCGGGACGCATACGCAGCCTGGATCGAGCAACTGGAGGCGCGGCGGGCATCCGAAGCCGATCTTGCGGCGTACGTCGACGCCTCCGCGCATGTGGTTGCCCGAGCGCGCGAGGTGCTCGACCGAATGGACGAGGGAATCGCGCTGCTGGAGTCAAACGCTGTCGCGCGCGAAGCCTTTCGTTTTACCAACCGCGCCATGTGGCAGCAGCGTGTTCGTTCGGTCTGGATCGAGGAGCGAAAGTCCGATCCATCCCGCCAAATAGCCGACGTCGACGTCCCGCGGAACCGCAGTTGGCGGGCGTTTCAGTTGGCTTTCGTTTTGATCAATTTGCCCGGGCTGACAAGCTTGAACCACCCTGACCGTGATGTCGGGCCGTTCGCCGGCGCAGATCTGCTGTGGTTCCCCACGGGCGGCGGTAAGACGGAAGCCTATCTGGGGTTGGCGGCTTACGCGATGGCTGTGCGAAGACTCCAGAGGGATGTGGGCGCGCGTGATGGAGAGCATGGCGTGGCGGTCCTGATGCGGTACACGCTTCGGCTGTTGACGCTCCAGCAATTTCAGCGAGCGGCCACGCTCATCTGCGCTTGCGAGCAGATCCGATTGGCCAATCCTGGCCGGTGGGGCACAACGCCTTTTCGGCTAGGCCTGTGGGTCGGGCGCAAAACGACCCCCAACAGGACGGCGCAGTCCGCAGAGGTTGTCGAAGCCTTACGCAGCGGGCGGCGGCCGGTCTTCGGCGTTGGATCGCCACACCAGTTCCCTACCTGTCCATGGTGTGGGGCGGCCATTGATCCCGGCCAGCACATAACGGTGGAACTATACCCGTCCGGCCGGGCGCGTACTCTTATTTACTGCGGCGACGCCCGAGGACACTGTGAATATTCCCGGCGCAACTCTCCCGACGAGGGTCTGCCGCTGTTGGTTGTAGACGAGGAGATCTACCGGCGGCCGCCCGCGATGCTGATCGCGACCGTTGACAAGTTCGCGCAAATGGCCTGGCAGGGGCCGGTGCAAACGCTGTTCGGTCAAGTTACCGGCTGGTGCCCGCGGCATGGATTCCGTTCTCCGGAGCTCGAGGATACCAATTCGCACCAGGCGGCGGGAAGGTTCCCCGCCACTGCCACGCGGCCGCACGCGCTGTTGCGTCCTCCGGACCTGATCATTCAGGACGAGTTGCATCTCATCAGCGGTCCGCTTGGCAGTCTCGTCGGGATCTACGAGGGAGCGGTGGATCAGCTCGCTACCTGGGAGTTAAACGGCAGAAAAGTTCGGCCCAAGGTGATCGCCTCGACGGCCACGGTGCGGCGGGCTCAAGCTCAAGTATCTGCTTTATTTAACCGGCAGGTCCGGGTGTTCCCTCCGCCTGGTCTCGAAGCGAGCACCAACTTCTTTTCTCGTGAGCTGCCGGTGAGCGACGCGGCGCCTGGCCGTCTCTACGTCGGGGTCTGCGCGCCAGGGAGAAAACTGAAAGGCGCATTGATTCGCGTGTATGTCGCCGTGCTCGCAGCCGGCCAAACGATTTATGAGAAATATGGCGAGGCTGCCGATTCATTCCTGACTGCTGTAGGCTATTTCAGCTCGCTTCGGGAGTTGGGAGGAATGCGGCGGCTGGTGGACGACGACGTTCGATCTCGATTGACCCAGGTGGACGCCCGCGGTCTGAAGAAGCGCACGCTTCGATTGCCGCATGCCGTCGAGGAACTCACCTCTCGCAAATCCGCTACTGAGATTCCCGACGTTCTGGAGCGAATGAAATGCAAGTTCCCGCCCCCCGGGCAGAAGCCGGCCAAGCCTCCAATCGACGTTCTGTTGGCGACCAACATGCTCTCTGTGGGCGTCGACGTAGGGCGATTAGGCCTCATGATCGTGGCTGGCCAGCCCAAGTCAACCTCAGAGTACATTCAGGCAACAAGCCGGGTGGGACGCGCGAGTCCCGGACTCGTCATCACCGTCGCCAATTGGGCGCGGCCGCGCGACCTTTCGCACTTCGAGGGCTTTTGCCATTATCACGCCACCTTCTACAGGCAGGTTGAAGCCCTCAGTGTGACACCATATTCGACTGGAGCGATGGACCGGGCGCTGACTGGCGTCTTGGTAAGCTCTATCCGGCAGGCCGGCGCCGACTACAACCGTAATGACAGCGCTCAGCAAATGCAGCCCTCCCATGCCCTGGTGCAGGCGGCCCTCTCGACCCTGCCTGTGCGTGCGGCGGAGGCAGGCACTGGCGGAGCGTATCTCCAGAGCTTTGTGCAGGCAGCGCTCCAACAACGGATCGACGCGTGGCGCGACCGCGCCCTCCGAATGCGAGGTGGAGCACGCCTGGGCTACACCGATGGTAGAGACGGTGTCACGGTTGGGTTGCTTCAAATGGCCGGCGGGGCGTCTTGGACTGAGTTCACAGTCCTGAATTCTCTGCGCGACGTCGAGCCCGAGGCAGCTCTTACGTTCGACGATAGCGGCATGGATAGCGTGGAGGTGAGCCAATGAGCGTCGAAGTCGGGACCGTGCGGCCGACCCAATTGATCTACACCTACGGCGTTGGTGCGGCCGTGGATCTGCCCCAGTTCTCAGCCATGGTGATGGGTCTTGATGATTGGCCGGCGGGGCAGATGGAGGAGGTCCGCGAGGAACGGTTGTTGCGCGTAGTGCGCCATGTTCTCGGTCCTCAGGTGCGTCAACTGAAAGCAGCTCCAACTCGCGACGATGAGCCGGGACCGCTGTTCCGGAACGCGCCCGGAGAAGGCGTGCCGGTAGCGGCGTTCCCGCGCTGGCTTGTCTGTACGCAGTGCCGCCTGTTGGCGCCGATCCGCTCCGGGCTATTCGAGTTTCGCGCCGACACGGTGCGTCCGGAGCGTTCCTGCTTCATTCACAAGAATTGCCCGCGCCTTGCGCGCGCAGTGGCCGTCCCAGCGCGATTTCTGGTGGCCTGCGAGAACGGTCATATTAGCGATTTTCCGTGGGACGAGTACCTGCACGGCACCCCCGGCGTATGCCCTGGCCCCCTTGAGCTTCGGGACGTTGGCGCCAGCGGAGAGGCAGCCGATGTGATGCTCATGTGCCGGGCCTGCCAGGCACGCAAACCGCTGGCCCCGGCGTTTTCTGAGGACGGGCGAGCCAACCTCCCCGGTTGCCGCGGGCGGCATCCGCATTTGAGAGTCGCGCCACCCGAGGAGTGCCATGCGGTGCCGCAGCCGATCACGTTGGGAGCCACCAATATGTGGTTTTCGCGAACGCTTTCGGCGTTATCCATCCCTTCGTCGGCGGACCCGCTGGAGCAATTGGTGGAGCAGGATCTGGCTTCGCTGTTCGAAGACGCCGAATCGGAGCGCGACGTCAAACTCCTCCGCAAAGGGCACCAGCGTTACGATCCATACACTGATGCGCAGATCTGGACCGCGATTGTGAAGCTACGAGCAACGAGCGGAACAACCCTGCTCACACCGAAGGACCTGAAGCTTCCTGAATGGAAGCTATTCTCCAGGCCCGATCCATCCAAGAACAGCTCGAATCTGCGCCTCCGCGTCGGAACGCCTCCGGGGAAGTACATTAGGTGGATCGACAGCATTGTCCTTATTGAGCGCCTGCGCGAAGTACAGGCGCTCGTTGGATTTACCCGGCTGGAATCGGCCGGGGACGATTCGCCAGCGAAGTTGGCGCCATTGCGTCGCGGTCCGGCAGAATGGGTGCCTGCAGCAGAAGTGAGGGGCGAAGGCCTATTTCTAAGAATCTCCGAGGAGCAGATAACGCGTTGGCTCGTGGGTTGCGGAGCAATCGAGGCCCAGTTTTTCCGCGCACACCAACACTGGAGAGCACAGCGGAACCTGGATCCATCGCTTGGGTTTCCGGGGTTGAGGTATGTGCTGCTCCACTCTCTCGCGCACGCACTCATCCGGCAGTTTGCAGTGGAGTGCGGCTATGCCGCAGCCAGCTTGAAAGAAAGGATCTATTCCTCGACGCCTGAAGACGAAGAGGCCATGGCGGGCATACTCATTTATACCGCTGCGCCGGACAGCGAAGGCACCCTGGGCGGATTAGTGAGCCTGGGCGAAACGGCGACTTTAGAGCAGCACTTGAACCAGGCATTGGAAGGCCTCGAGATCTGCTCATCTGACCCGCTCTGCGCGGAGACACAGCCCGAGCAAGCCTTCTTCTCGCTGCATGGCGCGGCTTGCCACAACTGCCTGTTCTTGCCCGAGACTTCGTGCGAGCGTGGCAATCGGTACCTTGATCGGACCGTTCTGATACCCACGATGGAGCGGGCCGAGTTCGCCTTTTTCCGCTCATGACGCCAGCCGAGGCCTGTCTCAAGTTGGCGGAGGAAATCCCCGGCAGTCTTGTCGAGTCGCGACGGTGTCCCACGCGTAGTTGAAAGTTGAGGCGGCGGTTCGCCCTTGATTCTCAATAGAATCGGGGTGATCAAACCTTGAAAAGGAGAACCGCCGTGAGACGAAGGTATCACACGATTGA
>Ga0308414_1000906_pt1 | contig 19346 bp, 18 predicted proteins | sample HotsprSampleOS50_FD_205667 | JGI IMG/M metagenome (GOLD analysis project Ga0308414, IMG submission 205667) | Hot spring phototrophic mat microbial communities from Octopus Spring, Yellowstone National Park, Wyoming, United States - 20090730_OS50 ...
CATCGTTTTCACTCGAACCGGCGGAGTTCCGGACGATGGCGCAGGCGATACGGCAGGCGACCGCCGCACTGGGTACGGTGACGTACGATCTCACACCGTCGATGCGCGCGACCCGTGTGTTTGCGCGCTCGCTGTTCGTTGTGCGTGATATGCACGCGGGAGACCTGTTCACACCAGACAATGTCCGATCCATCCGGCCGGGCTGCGGCATGGATCCGGCACGGATCGACGACGTGATCGGGAAACGCGCAACGCGCGACATCTCCCGAGGGACGCCGCTTACCGTCGACATGGTGGAAGATCTTGAACGGCGGACCTCCTGACACCCCGTGTGACCAAGATCACACACCAGCGCGGTGCACCCGGCACACTTGAATTGCGCTGTTCCGTCGAGATTTCCACCGCGATACCCGGCGTTACCCCGCCGTAACGCGGCATATTGCCGGTAATACTCCGGCGTGTCATGCATCCAACTGACCGAGAAGGCCTCCCGCTGCGGTGCACCTGCTGCGCGATGCCGGCGGATGTCGGTGTACAACGGCACACCGCCAAGCACGGATCACCCGCGCAGATGCGACGAAGCGGCGAGCCGTATCGTAAACCATACCCTCCAGGGAGGACGCTGCGAACATGAAGAAAAGGAGCATGGTTTGGATGGTGCTGTTCACCGGTGCGATATGTGCTGTGCATGCCGTCAATGCACCAGCTGTCGACATCGATGCCGATGTGGTGCTCACGGTGTACACTGCCCAGAACGGGGAAACGTCCAATCCTGAGATGTTGGATCCGGAGGAGTGGATCGCACGTCATCCGAACCTGGAACAGCTCGTTGAAAAGAACCCCGGACTCATTGATGGATTGGCCGAACATCCGCGTGCTGCAGAGTGGGTGGCGCGTCATCCCAAGGCGTGCGATTGGATGGAGCAACACCCTCGAGCAGCCGCACTCATCTGCGAACACCCGGGCGCCGCGCGTTTCCTGGTGCGACACCCTCATGCCGCGCGGTATTTCGCCCGCCATCCGGAAATACGGCATCGTGCGAATGCCGCTCGTGAACGATGGGAAAACGCAACTCCTGAAGAGCGGGAGCGTATGCGTCAGTACGCCGGCCGGCGCCGTGAGCTCCGGGGACGAGCACAGGAACGCCGCGGCGAGCGTATTGAACGCAGAGGTGAGCGGTTGGAACGGCGCGGCGAACGATTGGAAGCGTCCGGAGATGAAGAAGCGGGGAAGGCGCTCCAGGAACGTGGAGAGCGTATGCAGGAGCGTGGCGAACGCGTTCAGCGTCGTGGGGAACGCAAACAACGGCAGGGGCAACGAATGCAGGGCAACCGGTAGATACCGGCGAATCTCCGTGATGGGATCACCTTGTCGCGGTGCATTTCCCACACCATACGTTCGGTTGCATCAAGTTGAAAGCGAGCGTGTTTTTTGATACAAAAGTGCTATGGCCCGGCGGGCCATCCCGACGGGCAAGCACTGTCGCTCACGCGCACGGAGTGTGTGGATGAGAATTGTCGATACCGTCTCTCGAACGACGGCGGGTGTACTGTTGGCAATACTGAGTGCATATCCAACGTACGCGATGGATGCGTCGCTGGACGCGCGGATGAGCGCCAGCGACACCCAAACCAATACGGTTCTTTCCTGTACGCTGGATTTTCGCAGAATCACCGCATCGGCAGGCTACTCGCTCTCGCGCATCCGCGGAACCACGGACACCATCACCTCGTTTGACTTGGGGGCGACCGTAAACGCCGGGCGGGTATTCGCTGTTTCCATCGGTATGGCACTCTATCCGGAATCCAACAACTATCGTTCCTCTGAGTTCAATACCGGTATTGATGCACGTTTCCCACTGGTGGCCCGCTCACTCAACACCAATGTCGGGGTACGCCTGGCCGTCACCGCCCACAGCCAGAGGATCCCACTCTGGTCAGGACGTCTTTCGGACCCTCTGGTGCTCAACCAGCGTTCGCTGACGTTCAGTATAGGCCAGGAATTGCCGTTCAATCTCCGTGTCCAGGCGGATATCCTAAACTATTCCTATGACCGGGATCTCCGGCAAACCGCGGATTTCGCCTACGTATTCCGTGCTCCAGGTGTCTTCGGCATGATCAGCGGATTCCCGGAGAGCGGTCGGGCATTCTCCATGGGATGGACAGCTACCGATTTCCTGTATGTCTCGTACAACTACACCCATTTCTTGTACCCTCTCCTGGACGACACGACGAATTCACACAGTCTTTCCCTCACGTTCAGCGCGGGCAACTGGGTGCTCGGAGTCGGCGTCAGTCAGCAGCGGGCGAGCTATGATGCGGGGATTCCCTTGAAGTACGGAGAGGTTTCCGTCGGATACCGCCTCTAGCCGGGAGATATAGAGACATACCCAGGAGGTGCTGCTCTGTATGCGTCCGATGATCATGACGGTGTGTGGCCTGTTATGCAGTGCCGCTACGGCGTTCGCCGGACCTAAGGCAACGGTTGTCTCCCTCAAGGGCGAGTGCACGGTGACCCGCGGGTCGGCATCCGTTCCGGCACGGGTGAAGATGGCGCTTGAAGAAAGCGACGTGCTGGTCACCGGACATCGGTCGTCCGTCGAGATACTGCTGGACAACGGCGCACTGGTCATGCTCGATGCCGACACCGTGGTCGAGCTCTCCCGGCTGCACATGACCTCCGACCATGAAGAGGTGCGCATCGCACTCTCACTCGGACGAATTCTTGCCAGTGTCAGAAAGCTCGTCTCCCCGAGTTCCACGTTCTCCATCAGAACGAAAACATCCGTTGCGGCCGTCAGGGGTACGGAGTACGTCGTGGAGGCGGCATCGGACTCAACAGACGTGGGGGTGTTCGAGGGAACGGTGAACGTTGCCGCGCTGGACGCCCCTGATGATGCATCTGCAGTTCTGGTGAGGCGCGGCGAACAAACCACGGTACCGGTGACCGGCGGCCCGTTACCCGCCTTCGTCATGAGTGCACGGATGCGCACCCATCAGGCACGTATGGATGCTCTGCGCCGGAGAGCCGAGATGCACCGCCGTTCCCTGGAACGCATCCTTCGCGAGCGTGAAAAGACCGGTGCACGAATGCAGGAATACTGGAACCGCCGGTTGCAACAGCTGCCGCGGCGATAGACGCCGTCAGGGGATCTGCCGCGCCAGTTCCACGGCAAGTGCTTCGTCGATGGCTGCCAGGGTCTCAAGCGCCCGGCGTGCCGACGGTATCTCGTTGCGTTTAACGTGACAGAGGCCGATGTTGTAGTGGACCGCTGCAGCTTCCGGCCGTATCGTCGCCGCCGCGTTGTAGAATTCCAGAGCCTCCCGGAACATGTTTTCCCGATGGTACAGCAGTCCCAGGCGGAAATTGGCGTCGAACGATCGGGGGCTCTTCTTCAACAGGGCTTTGTATGTGCGAATGGCGTCGTTGGTTCTCCCCAGCTTCTCCTGGCAGAAACCGACTTGCAGCTGGGCGTCGACGTCTTCTGGGGATGCTTTGACCGCCCTTTCGAACAACGGCAGCGCCGCAGCATAATCCGCCGCCCATAACGCCCGGACACCCCGGTAGTACAGGTCCAGCTGCGAAAGCAGCAGCAACGCGGCATCCTGATCGTCGAATGTTTTGACAGGTTCGGCGGGGAGGGTGGAAAGGTACTCCGGTCGGAGGAGGAAATGCCGCTGCCGGTCACCAATGATGTCGGTAAGCACCGCGCCTACGAACACACCCGTGCTCGTGACAGCCAGATAACCGCTGAGATCCTCCACGGACGAAGAGCTCTCCAGCAGGCATACCGCGCCTACCTGAGCGAAGTTCCCGACGGTCCGCACGGTCACTTCCAGCGCAGGGGCATCGGGCCCCCCGAGCAGCTTCAGGGTACTGCCCGGTTCAGGCACCGCGCCGCCCGTTGCCGGCATTCGAGGTACCGGTGAACGCTGCGGCTCGACCGATATCCGGGACAAACGGGTAAGCGGATCGAGACCCGACGTCCCCACAGCTCTTACGATACGGCCGTCTCCGTACTTGACATTCGCGCGTCTCGTATCCACGGTGAACCGATAGGGCATCAGCACCGCACCGTCCGTACTGACCACCACTACCGGAACCTGTCTATACACCCGGTAATCCTCGGTGTAGCTGATGAGCACGGCGGTCACGCGCGAGATGGGCTGTGCGCAGCAGAGCGGCGGGGGCAGCGCACACGAACCGACTGCGGCAACGCTGCACACCACGAGCAGACGATGAAGATACGTATCCATCGAACAATCCTCCCGGCGCGGGACGGGCAAGGCGATACACCTGCGTCGCGCGCCTCATTCGTCTCACGCCACACCACATCCGTGGTCGCATACGGGGCCTGCGTGCGTCTGCCGCTGACGAGATAGCAAATCACGGCCGGTTTGTCAACCTCGCTGTTCGGTGTCAGCGCATTCAGACTTGAACGAACGACACATAAAGTAGTATACATTTCTATTATGCCCGGCAATCCCATGTGGCAAGACGACACCGAACACGTATCCCGGTGCGAACAACGGCATGCATCCGCCGCCGACGAGCGATTTGCACGCGCATCATGGACGGCGGCCTGCATATCAGGAGCGATCGCCGGCGGATTGATACCGATCACAGCGGCGGTGATGCTGGTCGCCGGGCTGCTGCTGGGGAACATCATGCACAGGAGCCTGCAGACCGCCCGGCTGGTACCATCGCGGGCGGCCGCAGATACACCGACCAGCCACCCGCAGAGAGACTCTCTCGCGGGCCGTGCGGGTAACCGGGCATTCATCGCGGGGTCGGGCGTGACACAGGAGGTCCTCGCATCCTTCGCCCTGATGGGTGCTGCGTTGGGTTTGATACGTAAGTATCGCTGCATGGGTTGCAAACGGTTCCGCATCATGCACGGTCTTCTGACCGTTGAACACGAGCGGATCGCTCTGTTCGGGACGTTGTTTGCCGTCGCCGTGCGCCTGCGGTTGTATGTGCATCGGACGACACCAATACGATGGACATCCCTGCGCCCGACCGACAGCGGAGTCCCGATGTGGATGGCGGCCTCCGCGTGGACTATCACGGCGTGCGTGCTGGCCACGCTCATCCATTCGTGGTGGCGCGTACTCGCCGATTTCCTGGTTCTCCGTCTGCAGGTCCGGACGCCCCGGCCATGACCCTCCAGGCCGAAAGGGAAACACCAACCATCTCACACCCGTTGTGCAGGCGATTCAGCGTAGGAGAACGATACATGGACCACCGAGGACCGACAGCAATCGTCACGGGCGGATCCCAGGGCATCGGATTTGTCGTGTGCCGCCGTTTCCTGGAAATAGGGTACCGTGTCACCATGGCGGACTATGATCGGGAGGCGCTGGCGGAAGCCTCCCGCGCACTCGCCTGCCCGGAACGGCTGTTACCCTGTCCAGCGGATGTCACACGAGAACGCGATGTCACACGGATGATTCGCGCGACCATTCACCGTTTCCGACGTATCGACGTGCTCGTCAACAATGCGGCGATCATGCACAACGCACCGCCGGAACGTCTTTCGCTCGCCGACTGGAACCGCGTCATCGCAACCAACCTGACCGGGCCGTTTCTTTGCGTTAAACACGCCGCGAAACACCTGGCGTCACGGAAAGGATCCATCATCAATATCGCCTCCACCCGCGCACTTATGTCGGAACCACATACCGAGGCTTACAGCGCGTCCAAGGGGGGGCTGATCGCGCTCACACATGCCCTCGCGGTTTCGCTGGGACCTGCGGTACGGGTGAACTGCATCTGTCCCGGATGGATCGAAGTGGGGGACATCAGGAAACGTTCACAGAGACGGACGGTGGTTCTGCGGGACGAAGACCACCGGCAGCATCCGTGCGGCAGAGTCGGCACCGCCGACGATGTCGCGAACGCCGTGCTGTTCCTCGCATCTCCGGAGAACGGCTTCGTCACCGGCGCCAACCTGGTGGTTGACGGCGGCATGACGCGAAAAATGATCTACGTGTGAGCACTCCGTGCGCTCCGCCGCCGCGGCGCATTCCAGATGTATCCGGCTGTCTTGACAAACGACCGGCGATAAAGTACAATCCACCAGCTTCCCGATGAGGGGAAGCGACTGTGGGCAACGACGCCTTCCGACAACGAAGTCCGGCATCCGGCATGCGCCGGAACACCCAGCGATGCATCTGCGACCGCCAGGACGGCGGCATTGTGCAGCGCGACGACAGCGTGGAGGCGATCGTACTATGAGCGGTCTCATCAACGATATCCGAGCAAAAGTCAAACAGCAGGACCCCGATCAGCGCGAATTCCACCAGGCGGTGGAAGAAGTTCTGGAATCTCTCGCATGTACCATCGACAAACATCCTGAGTTCGTCAAAGCGGGTATCTATGAGCGCATCGTAGAGCCCGACCGGGTCATCCATTTCCGCGTCCCCTGGGTGGATGACAAGGGAACCGTCCGCGTCAACCGCGGATTCCGCGTGCAGTTCAACAACGCCATCGGCCCCTACAAGGGCGGTCTGCGCTTTCATCCTTCGGTCAATCTGGGCATTATCAAGTTCCTGGGTTTCGAACAGATCTTCAAAAATTCCCTCACAACCCTCCCGATGGGCGGCGGAAAAGGTGGATCCGACTTCGATCCGAAGGGAAAATCCGACGGCGAAGTGATGCGGTTCTGCCAGGCCTTCATGCGTGAACTCTACCGGCACATCGGAGCGGACATCGACGTACCGGCGGGAGATATCGGTGTCGGCGCCCGCGAAATCGGATACCTGTACGGTTACTACAAAAAAATACGCAACGAGCACACCGGCGTTCTGACCGGCAAGGGCTTGGACTGGGGTGGATCGCTCATCAGGCCGGAAGCGACGGGGTACGGGTGCGTCTACTTCGCTGCCGAGATGCTCGCCACACGGGGCAAGGATTTCAAAGGCAAGGTCGTCGCGGTATCCGGTGCCGGCAACGTTGCGCAGTACACCATTGAGAAGGTAAATCAGCTGGGCGGCAAAGTCATTTCCGTATGCGATTCCAACGCTGCCATCGTTGATGAAGAAGGAATCGACGCCCGGAAGCTGGCATACGTCTGCGAACTCAAGAATGTCCGCCGTGGCCGCATCAAAGAATACGCGGGCGAACACAAGAAAGCGAAGTGTTTTGACGGCAAGAGCATCTGGGATGTCATCGCAGAACAGGGCATCAAGGTGGATGTCGCGCTCCCGAGCGCGACACAGAACGAGATCGACGAATCGCATGCCCGTGCGCTCGTGAAAAACGGATGCATCTGTGTTGCGGAAGGCGCGAACATGCCCTCCACGCCGGAAGCGGTCCGGGTGTTCCAGGATGCCGGCATCCTCTACGGGCCCGGCAAGGCGGCCAACGCCGGCGGGGTGGCAACATCGGGCCTGGAGATGACCCAGAACAGCATGCGCATGTCCTGGTCCCGGGAGGAAGTGGACGCCAAACTGCTCGGCATCATGAAGAGCATCCACCGCTCCTGCGTCGCGGCCGCGGAATGCTACGGCAGCAGAAAAGATGACTATGTCCTGGGCGCCAATGTCGCCGGCTTCCTGAAAGTTGCAAAAGCGATGCTCGCGTACGGCATCGTCTGAACAGCAGTCAGCCAAACATTCCCCGGGAGGTCGGGGGGAGCACCCGGCCTCCCAGGGTGACATCACCAACGTATCCGGGTCATTCCATTCCCACCAGAAACCCATTCATTATTTCCTAACAGATCCCCGTTATAGTATTGGGAAGTCAACTCGGTATACGACTCCTTCAAAACAATGAACACGGACTATTCCAGCATGGGATACGACGCTCATGACACCCGAACGACTTTTTTTCTGATTGTGGACGACAACGTCGAGCTCGCCGGTCTGGTGGCCGACAGGCTGGCCGAGGACGGATACACCGCAGACATCGTCCACACGGGCGCTGCCGGCCTTCGGCGGCTGGAATCAGGATACTATTCCGCCATCCTCCTCGATTACCATCTGCCGGACATGAACGGGGGTGATTTCGTTCGCACGCTCAATCAGCGCGACATGAGAATCCCATTCATTGTAATGACATGGCAGAGCAGCGAGCGGATTTTCATCGAAATGATGAATCTCGGCGCACGAGGGTACGTCATCAAAGAGTTGGGGTTCCTCAACGCCATCGCCCAGGACGTGCGGCGCCTCCATGAAAAGCTCCAGATAGAGTATCGGCATGCCGAAACGGTGGCCGCCCTCCGCGCCAGCGAAGAACGTTACCGGAGTTTCGTGCAGAACTTTCAAGGCGTGGCGGTACGCTACGATGCGAAGATGCGACCCGTATTCTTCCATGGAGCCGTAAAAAAGATCACCGGTCGCACTGAACAGGAGTTGATGGAGATCCCCGACGGATGGCTAGGTATTGTGCATCCGGACGACCGGCGGAATCTGGAACTCGGGACGGGACAGGACAAACTGCTCGAACTGCCGTTCTTCTCAACCGAACGGGAGTACCGTATCATCCATACCGACGGCACGGTCAAATGGGTGCACGAGCTCATTCAGAATGCCTGCGGAACAAACGGATCGGTGCAGTACGTGCAGTCGTCCATCTATGACATTACCGAGCGCAAGAAAACCGAACAGGAAAAGACCGCTCTCGAGATGCAGCTCCTTCACCTGCAAAAAATGGAGGCGGTCGGAAGACTCGCCGGCGGGGTGGCGCACGATTTCAACAACCTTCTGACCGTCATCAAAGGGTACGGCGGTCTGCTGCTCAGCGATCTGTCTCCGGACAACCCCGCGCGCGACCACGCCAACGAAATCATCAAGGCTGCTGACAGCGCCCAGATGATCACCAAACAATTGCTGGCGTTCTCCAGTAAGCAGGTGTCCCAGATGCAGTCAATCAACCTGTCCGATATCGTGCGCAACACACGCAAGATGCTCACGCGACTCCTGGGTGAGACCATCACCTTGGAACTGGACTTGCACGACTGTGGCGAAATCGACGCCGATCCGGTGCAGATGGAACAGGTTCTCATCAACATGACCATCAATGCCCGTGATGCGATCACCGGCACGGGGAAGGTCTGCCTCCGCACCGAACGGGTGCGGATCGAGTCCGAACGCGCCCGGTACATCATCGGCGCGTACCCGGGGGATTTCGTGCGGCTGTCACTGGAAGACACCGGCTGCGGCATGTCACGGGAAACAATGAAGCACATTTTCGAACCTTTTTTCACCACCAAGGAGTTCGGCAAGGGCACCGGTCTCGGCCTTTCCGTGGTTTATGGAATCATCCATCAACACCGCGGCTGGATAAACGTGTACAGCGAGCAGGGCGCGGGAACCGTCTTCCACGTATACCTGCCACTGAAATCCGATGCTCTCCGGAACAGTACCCCCACGCTGCGCGCCGAGATCAGACACCACGGTGCCGGTCAGCGTATTCTCCTGGTCGAAGATGAGGACTCTGTTCTGAAGTTTGCCCAGATGATACTCGGGAAGTACGGTTACCGCATATTCACGGCCAGCAGCATCGGTGAGGCGCGTGAGGTATTCCAGGCAGAAGGCGGGCGATTCGACGTCGTTTTCAGCGATATCATGCTCCCCGATGGTACCGGACTCAATCTTGCCTACGAACTCACCGGGTACAATCCTGCACTGCGCGTGTTGCTGAGCAGCGGGCATACCGGCGAACGGCTTGACATCAACCGGATCCGCACGCACGGCTTTCACTTTCTCCAGAAACCGTACTCCATCAGCGAACTGCTGACGACACTCCATGAAGTCGTCACTATGGAACCATCACCGCCCACATCCTGAGTTGCACGCAAAGGATACCCATATGATCGGATCGGTACTGGTCGTAGACGACGAACCGGCGATTGTCAAACTCTGCCTCGCTGCGCTCCATGCGGCAGGGCATTCAGCCCGCGGCATCAGCGATCCAACGGTGGTCCGTGCAGCGGTTGCGGAACAGGAATTTCAGGTGGTGGTCACCGATCTCTCCATGCCGGGCATGAACGGTTTGCAGGTCATCGACATCGTGCGCAAGCACCTGCCCCGTGCCGAGGTGATCATCATGACCGGACAGGCCACCGTGGAAACCGCAGTGGAGGCCATGCGTCGCGGCGCCAGCGATTACTTGATCAAGCCCTTCAGCTCCGACCAGTTCGTCGTCGCGGTCGAGAAAGCCATCCGCGTGTATTCCTATCGTTCACAGCTCATCGGCGTCCGGAGAATCATCAAGGGTTTTTCGACGCTCCTGGAAGCGCGGGATCCCTATACGGCAGGCCACCAGCACCGCGTCGGCCGCCTCGCGGCGGGCATGGCGCGAATCATGGGTTTGCCACCGGAGACCAGGGAGTTGCTGTACCTCGGCGGGCTCATCCACGACATCGGCAAAATCGCCGTACCGACGGAAATCCTCAACAAGCCCACACGTCTGACCACCGCGGAAATGAATATAATCAAGTCCCATGTAAAGGTCGGATACGATGTGCTCAGAAACATCCCGCTGCCCCCTGCGGTTGCCGCCATGGAAAGCCAGCATCATGAACGATTGGACGGCAGTGGATATCCGCTGGGAATCGGTTCCGAGTCCATCATACGGGAAGCACGAATCATTGCCGTGGCGGACGTAGTGGAGGCGATGTCCTCCCATCGGCCGTATCGCCCGGCGCTCGGGATAGAAGCGGCGGAATCCGAAATACGCGGACGGAGCGGCACCGCGTACGATCCGCTCTGCGTGGAGACCTGTATCGAACTGATGCACGAGGCGGACTTCCCTCACAACCTCAATGACGATCCCGAGGAACCGGCGGAGATGTTCCCCGCATCTGATTCCACCGCAGGAACTCCACCTGCGCTCCGGTGTGCGGCAGCATAGGCTCCTGCAGCCGCACCCGACCCTCCCCATGCAGCAGCGCACCCCGCCTTGTGCATCTTGCCTCACCGTTTGACAAGGCGAGGGGAAAGTGCTATAGGAAGTCATTGTCGGTGGGATATCTACAGGGATGGGAACGCTCTCGTTGCATGGGAGGACAGAGTGAACGAACTCATCGCGATTGTTGAAGACGAACAGGACATCCGGGAGCTGGTGGTGCTGAGCCTCTCCCGCAGCGGATTCCGCACCGCCGGCCATGAAAACGGTTCATCGTTTCTTCGGGACGTCTCCCGGACCAAGCCGGATCTGCTCATCCTCGATTTGATGCTGCCGGATACCGACGGCCTGGACATCTGCCGTTTCGTTCGTTCGTCCGAATCGCTCTGCCGCATTCCCATCATCATGCTCACGGCGAAGAGCGGGGAATCCGACAAGGTCGTCGGCTTGGAACTCGGCGCCGACGATTATGTCACCAAACCCTTTTCCGCCCGGGAATTGGTCGCGCGGGTACGAGCGGTGCTCCGACGCGGATCTGCCTCGGCTGCTGAACACGGGGACGCCGCACCGACACTCCGTGTAGGAGATGCGGTGCTCATCGACCCGCTCAAATACGAGGTGACCGTCAACGGAAAACCGGTGCGTCTGACTACCACCGAATTCCGTATTTTGAAGCTGCTCGCCGAAAAGAAACGCCGGGTCTTCAGCCGCGAGCAGTTGCTGGACTACCTCTGGGGACATGACAAGGCGGTCCTCGACCGCACCATCGACGTGCATATCAAGAACCTGCGCGAGAAGCTCGGCACATTCGGCGCCTGCATACGCAACGTGCGCGGCGTGGGCTATAAACTCGAAGAATGAAGAAGTCCATCTTCCTCAAACTCTTTTTCGGATATCTCACCGTGAGCGCCGTCGTGCTGCTGTTGGCCTACGTGATGCTGTTCCCGGCGCACCCAAAACCGCTGTACGGAGTCCAGACGGTTGACACCGGTGTCCGCTGGCTGCAGTCCCTCGCTCTGGTCGGACTCACGGTGGTGGGATTCGCCTACTTCCTGGCGCGCAGTTTTTCCCAGCCGGTGCACGACCTCACGGAGGCGGCGGACAAGGTCGCCGCGGGCAACTTCAATGTGCGGGTCTCGCTTCGAAACAAGGATGAGTTGCGCAACCTCGCCGATAGCTTCAACCGCATGACTGAAGAGATACGTCGGCTGTTCTGCGAACTCACCCGTGAGCAGGAGAAGCTCAAGAGTATCATCGCCACCATGCCTGATGCGTTCGTCACGGTCAATGGGCGCGGCATCATCACCGAACACAACAGGCGGTTTGTCGAGGTGTTCAAGGTGGATCGGCCCGTTGGGAAACACTACTGGGAAGTGGTACGACGACCCGCCTTCTCCGAACTGGCATCCCGCACCGCCACCGCCACCGGATGCCAGGCGGCCGAAATTGAGGAGAACGGGCGCAGCTACCACGTCACGGCATCCCGGGTGACCGGGCACGATGACCTGATGTTCTTCTTCCATGATGTCACCGAGCTGCGCAACATTGAAAACGTCAAGCGGGACCTCATCCAGAACGTGTCGCATGAGCTGCGCACTCCGCTGACCGCCATCAAGGGCTTCATCGAAACTCTCGAGGAAGACCTTCCGGAGACACACCGGCGGCACGTGGAGATCATACACCGCAATACCGATCGGCTCATTGCGATCGTGGAGGATCTCCTGGTGCTTTCGCGCTTGGAGGATCGCGACATGCGTCTCGACCGGGAACCGACCGATATCGCACAGCTCGTCGCCCGTGTCGCGAGCATCTTCGAGCACCGGGCCCACGCGCGCGGCATTGCATTGCAGCTTCAACTCCAGCACGAGATCCCGCCGCAACCAGTGGATCCATTCCGCATGGAGCAGGTGATTATCAATCTGCTGGACAATGCATTGAAGTACACAGAACAGGGGGCCATCACCGTGAAGGTTCGGGTGGCGGACGACCATCTTCTGTGCATCGACGTGATCGACACGGGAATCGGCATATCCCGTGAAAACATCGGGCGGATATTTGAGCGATTCTACGTCGTGGATAAATCCCGTTCCCGACGCCTGGGAGGCACCGGCCTCGGCCTGTCCATCGTCAAACACATCGTGGTCCTGCACGGCGGCACGGTGGAAGTCGAGAGCAGCCCCGGATCAGGGTCCCGCTTCTCGGTCATGCTCCCGTACGTATCATACGCATCAGCTACACCGCACTCTTAACACAATTCTAACCGTCCGTTCACCTCATCTTTACCGCCCGCACATACACCCATAACACATGTTTCGTACACTCTTTTGATATACGAGGTGCTTCGTGCATGAACAGTCACGAACATCAGGGGTTGGTGCATACGATCGCGCGACGGTATACCGTTCCTGGGGTGTCTTTTGACGACCTGGTGCAGGAAGGTTTGATCGGACTCTACGAAGCCGAGCAGCGATACGACCCTGATCGCAAGGTCAAGTTCGCCACTTACGCATCGTTCTGGGTAAAAAAACGCATACTGGCTTTTTTGTCGCGCGAACGGCAACACCAGTCCCGATTGCGCGTTACCGATGAGCCGGCAGAAGAGATGCCGGATATGCACGGTGAGGCGGACGATGCGCATCCGGTTGGACATACCGTTGCGGAAGACCGCCTTTCAATGTACAGAGAACTGGTGAAATCTTCAGTATCACCAGTTGAAACGGAGATATTCTTGATGTATTTCGGCAAGCTCATGACTCTGGCGGACATCGCCGGTCAGTTGGGCATTTCCACGGAGCGGGTGCGCCAGTTGAAGCAACGTCTGCTCCGCAAACTCAAGATTAACGCAGAGCTAACCAAAGCGTTATATGCGGTTAACAGGGACAAAGTACCTTAACAATGAGCAGGTGGGCGGCAGCGACCGTACTCTGTGGGATGAAGGAGGCGAAGGGCGAATATCCCTGCGGTGGAGTATGCCGGTACCGCCTCGTCACGTGCATCGGTGCACTCAAAACTCAATCAAGAGAGGTGGCGTATGAAACGTACAGCGGTTGTGTTGGGCTTGTCGGCGTGCCTTGCGGCCCATGTGGTCGCCGGCGAGATCGACAACCTGGTCAACAAGCTTGCAGAAAAGGGTATCATTACATACGGGGAAGCCGCAGAGTTGATCGCGGAGACTGATGAAGACACGAAAATGAAGCTCTCGCTGGGTCAGTCGCCGTCTGCTCCAGCGTGGACTCAAAAAATCGCGTTGAAAGGCGATGTGCGCGTCCGTTACCAGACAGACTGGTCCGGATCGGGCGACCCGCGTATCCGCGAGCGCCTTCGCGTCCGTGTCGGCTTTGACACCTCCATCACCAACAGCATCAAAGCCGGTTTTGGACTTGCAACCGGCGCCGGCAGAACGTCCGGTGTAGCCGTCACCAACGCTGCCGTCAGCAGCACCGGTTCTCACACCCACACCGCAACCGTCACCCAGGGAAACATCGTCGACGGCGAGCCTCGTTCAACCAACTTCACGCTGGGGGATTCACTCTCTAAAGGTCCCATCTGGCTGGACTACGCGTTCGTCGAGTATTCGCCGGTAGGCTGGGCGACACTCACCCTCGGCAAATTCAAGAACATGGCGTGGCAGACCAGCGACATCCTCTGGGATACCGACTTGTATCACGACGGCGCGGCGTTGTGCTTCAAGTACAACATCAACCCAGATGTGAATGTGTTCCTCAACAACGAGTTCGTGGTCATAGACGAAGTCTCCGCCACGAACCTCGATCCGACGTTCGCGCTCATCCAGCCGGGGGTTTCCGCCAAGTTCATGGAAGGCCTTTTCAGTGCCAAAGCGGCGGTGGCGTACTGGTCGTTCAATACGGTCCAGGGTGTTGCGCTCGACCATTCCGCCGGCACCAACGCTCAGGATTCCTCCAAGCGGAACCTGGTGGACTTCGATGTTGTGAATCCGAGCGTGGAGCTCGGCATGAACGACATTTTCGGCTATGCCGGCAAACTGGCGATGGACTATGCGGTCAACAGTTCCACTGATGTTCGCAACGTCGGCTACTGCCTCACCGCGACTTTCGGCAATGCGAAAATCGAGACCTTGGGCAATTGGCAGGTCAAATACATGCTCCGCTACCTGGAACAGAACTCATACCCGGACTGCTTCCCGGACTCCGACTTCTACAGCGGCGGAACATCACGGCAAGGACATGAGTTTATTCTCACCGTTGGATTGGGTAAAAATACTCAGTTCGGTCTGGACTACTACATCGCAGAGCGTCTCAAGATCAACCAGAACGATCTCCCGCAGGAGCGGAGCCTGATCCAGGTCGATGTCGTCCACAAGTTCTGACACACAAACCAAAACCCAGGAGAAACAACCGTGAAACGTACCAACAGAATCGCTGCAGCAGCGGTGATGGTGTTCGCAGCAGCCGTACTCTTCGCCCAGGCGAAGAAGAGCCAGAAGATCGTGTGCGAGGGTTCGACCACCGTGTTCCCTATCGCCCAGGCGACCGCAGAAGTTTTCATGGAGCGCAACCCCGGTGTTGAGATATCGGTCCGCGGTGGCGGATCCGGCGTTGGAGCAGCCAGCGTGTGTGAAGGCACCTGCGACGTTGCTACAATGTCCCGGCCGATGCGGGATTCCGAGATGGCGAAAGCCGCCGGCAAAGGCAGAAAGCTGAAGGGACACATCGTCGCGATGGACGGCATCGCTGTCATCGTACACCCGAGTAACCCGATCACTGGTCTTACCGCAGCCCAAGTCAAGGACATCTACACCGGTAAGATCTCCGACTGGTCAGCGGTTGGAGGATCGGGGGGTAAGATCGTTGTCATCTCCCGCGACAGCGCTTCCGGTACGTTTGAAGCTTTCGGAGCACTCGCTCTCAAGGGCGCGAAAGTGCGTGGCGACGCGCTGATGCAGGCTTCAAATCAGGCGATCGCTGGCATGGTCGCCAAAACTCCCGGAGCAATCGGATACGTCGGATTGGGGTACATCACCGACGAAGTTAAGGCCGTACCGGTCAACGGGGTCAAGGCTTCACGGGAGACAGTGCTCTCCAAAAAGTTTCCCTACTCCCGGCCGTTATACATGTATACCTCCGCTGAGGCCAGTGAATTGGTAAAGCGGTACATCGACTTTATCAAGAGCGAAGATGGGCAGAAGATCGTTGAAGCGCAGGGCTTTGTCGGGTTGAGGTAGCGTTCAACTCATCCCGTCCCTCTTGAACAGGGCACGGCGGAGCACCGCACTCCGCCGTGCCCGCCCCTACATACCACTGTGAAATACAAATGGCTGATGGTTAGAGAAAACGTCCTGAAGTGGACGTTCGGGACACTTGCCTATACATCGCTGCTGGTCTTGTTGGCCATCACCGTAGTCCTCTTCCAGCAGGGGCTGCCGTTGTTCGGCAGGGTCAATGCGTGGGAGTTCTTCACGGGCATTCACTGGTATCCGACACATGAAGAGCATCCCGAGTACGGCATCCTTCCCATCATCATCGCCTCACTATGCACCACCGCCGGCGCCATGCTGGTCTGCGTTCCCTTGGGTGTCGGTTCCGCACTCTACCTCAACGAAATAGCCTCATTCCGCCAGCGGGCATTCCTCAAACCGGTTGTTGAGCTGTTGGCGAGCATCCCATCCATCGTTTTCGGATTTTTCGGCATGGTCATCGTTGCGCCTTTCGTTCAGAAACTCCTGCACATCCCGGTGGGGTTAAACCTCTTTACCGCAAGCCTCATTCTCGGCATTATGGCCATCCCCACGGTGTGCTCACTCTCTGAAGATGCGCTCAGTTTCGTGCCGCGCAGCTTCCGTGAGGCGTCGTACGCGGTCGGAGCGAACCGATGGCAGACGCTCACCGGCGTTGTGTTCCCTGCCGCCGGCTCCGGCATATCCACCGCGGTCATCCTCGGCATGAGCCGGGCGATTGGTGAAACAATGACCGTGCTCATGGTCGCGGGCAACGCTGCAATTATACCGAAATCAATTTTCGACCCCGTCCGCCCCATGACCTCGACTATCGCCGCCGAGATGGGTGAGGCGGTTATCGGCAGCACTCATTACCATGCTCTGTTCGCCATCGGACTCATGCTGTTCGTCATAACCTTCGTTTTCAACATCGCTGCTGAGCTGATCAGCCGGCGCTTCCGTATCAAATTGGGACTCGGGGCATGAAACGCGCGACTTTGGACCAGAAGATCGGATTCGGGTTGCTCTACCTGAGCATTTTGCTGACTCTCTTCTTCCTAGGAGCCATCATCTATTTCATTGCGGTGCGTGGCGTGGGCATCATCAGCTGGCAGTTTCTTACCGAAACACCCCGCAAGGCGATGACCGCAGGAGGTGTGGCTCCGGCAATCGTCGGGACGTTCTACCTGACGATAGGTGCGGTACTGGTTGCCCTCATCCCCGGCATCGCGTGCGCTATATACCTGTGTGAGTATTCGCCGAAAGGTGTTGCGATGAACGTCATCCGGGTCAGCATCAACAATCTCGCCGGGGTGCCCTCGGTGGTTTTCGGCCTGTTCGGCCTTTCGGTGTTCTGCAAGTACATGGGGTTCGGGGTTTCGATTCTGGCGGGCGCTCTAACGCTCGGAATCCTCATCCTGCCGGGAATCATCTCCGCGGCTCAGGAAGCGTTGCTGGCCGTTCCCCAGTCATTGCGGGAAGCGTCTCTGGCGCTGGGTGCCACCCAGTGGCAGACTATCCGCAAGATTGTTCTGCCCGCCGCGCTTCCGGGGATACTGACCGGCATCATCCTCGGCGTTGGTCGTGCCGCCGGTGAGACTGCTCCGATCATGTTCACCGCGGCGACCATGTACAAACGTGGCTACCCGACATCCATTTTCTCCGAGACCATGGCGCTGCCGTACCACATCTACGCGCTGATGACCGAAGGGACCCGTCCCAAGGAACAAACCGCCATCGCCTATGGCTGCGCGCTAATACTCCTCGTTCTCGTGCTTCTGATTTCGGCGATCGCAATCTATTTCCGGCAAAAGCAAAGGGGCGCCTCTTATGGCGGAAGATAAAACCGTAGCAACGACGGCTTCAGACGGTGTCCGCATCCTTGTGGAACACGTCAATTTCTACTACGGTAGAACCCAGGCGTTGCGCGACATCAACCTGGCGATTCACGCCAACAAAGTGACGGCATTCATCGGGCCTTCCGGGTGCGGCAAGTCGACGCTCATCCGCATGTTCAACCGGATGAACGACCTGGTCCCCAATACGCGGGCTGAAGGCCGCCTCTTGCTGGACGGCCGCGACATTCTCGCCCCGGGCACCGATGTGGTGGAGCTGCGCCGGCGGGTGGGCATGGTTTTCCAGAAGCCCAACCCGTTTCCCAAGACTATTTACGAGAATCTCAGCTACGGCCTGCGCATCAACGGAATCAGGGACAAACACGTCATAGAAGAGAAGGTGGTCCGCGCCCTGCAACGCGCAGCTCTCTGGGATGAAGTCAAGGATCGGTTGCACGACAGCGCGCTGATGCTCTCCGGCGGACAACAGCAGCGTCTGTGCATCGCTCGCTGTATGGTCGTGGAACCGGAGGTCATACTCTTCGATGAGCCGTGCGCCAGCCTCGATCCTATATCAACCAAACGCATCGAAGACCTCATCCTCGAGTTGAAGGAGTACTACACGATCGTCATCGTCACCCATAACATGCAGCAGGCGGGCCGCGTGTCCGAGTATACCGCGTTTATGTACCTCGGAGAACTGGTGGAGTTCGGCCTGACCGAAAAACTGTTCACCGTACCGAAGGATAAACGCACCGAGGACTACATTACCGGAAAGTTCGGGTAATTACCGCACCCTGTCGTTTCATGACAGCGTGCAACCGCGCCGTCGTGCAAGGAGAAACGGCCATGCTTGAAGAGAAGATCGTTTCGTTGAAGAAGGAACTGCTGGAATTCGCCAATCATACCGAACATATGCTGGATAAAGCCATGCAGGGGCTGCTTAAGCGTGACCGTTCGCTCTTGGACGAGGTCCTCGGCGCCGACGAGACGCGTGCAAACGAGTCGGAGCTGCACATTGACGAACTCTGCGTCTCGCTCATCGCGCAGTATGCCCCGAAGGGGCGCGACCTGCGCGCCATCCTGATGATTCTGCGCATGAACAACGATCTGGAGCGCATGGCGGATCACGCGGTCAACATCGCCCAGAGCGCTGTGCGACTCATCGAGCAGCCTCCGGTCAAACCGCTGATAGACATACCGCACCTTGCCGAGGTGGCGGGTAAGATGCTCCATGACAGCATCACCTCGTTCGTAGACGAAAATGCACTGCTCGCCAAGAGCGTGTGCGACCGGGACGATGTTGTGGATAACCTCAAAATGCAGTTGATGCGCGAACTCATCACGTACATGACATCCGATGCCACCACCATCTCCCGCTCACTGGATTTAATCCGTATTGCCAACAATCTGGAGCGGGTGGGGGATCTCTCCACCAACATATGCGAGGATGTCATCTTCATGGC
>Ga0308414_1000907_pt1 | contig 19338 bp, 19 predicted proteins | sample HotsprSampleOS50_FD_205667 | JGI IMG/M metagenome (GOLD analysis project Ga0308414, IMG submission 205667) | Hot spring phototrophic mat microbial communities from Octopus Spring, Yellowstone National Park, Wyoming, United States - 20090730_OS50 ...
AATTTAATGATGGCTCTCAATAGAAAAAATAAGCTCAGTTTTAGACTTGTCGGTTGAAAAATACGATTCTGACTAAAAGTATTTTTTAATAGCCTCTTCTATGCGACAGCCACCAGAGGGATGAAATTTTTGTAGAAATAATAACCACACAAAAAACCAAAATCTCAAGGGGATGAAATAATGAATCAAAAGAAAACGCATTTTAGATTATGATTCAAAAGTCCCTCTCTTTTTAAGATAGGGATTTAGGGAAAGTTCTCTTTGCACCAATTTTAAATTTTGTGTTTCCTTTTCAATATTTTATTGACAATATAAAAGACATTCAATATTATAAACATCATCTATGCAACAGCCACCTACGAGATTTTATTTTTCCCCTAAAATCAGAGTTTAATACTCAGAGTTAGGTTTATTTGTATAGCATTGACAAAACATAAGAAATTTGATAAAAGAAGGCTGATTTTTAATGAAGTTAGAAACTCATTTTCTATTGAACATTCGGAATATTAGTATTAAATTTGCCCACTATTTTTTTTCAATTTAATTAAGGTCCATAATGCTCGGGAAAAAGAAAAAATTAACTAAAAAGGAAATAAAACAAGATAAATTTGTTGAATTTTATTATAAAGCACAGGATTTTGTTCAGGAAAATCAAAAAAAAGTTCTGATTTATGTCGGTTCTTTCGTTGCTGTCATTTTTTTGGTTTTCTTTTATTCAAATTATAAAAGTTCGCAGAATGAAGAAGCAGGAGAATTGTTATCCAAAGTAATGGAGTTATATGATGCCGGTTCTTACCTGGAAGCAATAGAAGGAAAACAAGGAACTCCTAAAATTAAAGGATTGAAAGAAATTGTGAGTGAATTTGGAAGCACAGAAAATGGTGAAACCGCAAAAATCTATTTAGCAAACGCTTATGCATTTTTAGGACAATACGATAAAGCATTTCAATTTTATGAAGATTATAGCGGCAGCAATGATCTTTTCAAAGCAACTGCTTTAGCCGGACAAGCATCTTATTATGCAGTTAAAAAAGATTATGCTAAAGCAGCTAAACTTTACAAGCAAGCTGCATTTATCAGTAAGACTAACCCCAACCGACCCGATTATTTGCTTCAGGCAGGAATAAATTTTATGAAATCAAAAAATAATGATGAGGCAAAAGCGTTATTCCAAATTATTAAAGATGACTATAAAGCTTCCAACGCACACGCTCAGGTTGACAGATATTTCTTAGAACTAAATTAAAAAAATTATGGCAGATACATCAGATTTCAGAAATGGTTTAATAATTAGATTTAAAAATGATCCCTATCAGATAGTTGAATTCCTTCACGTAAAACCGGGCAAAGGTGGTGCATTTGTTCGTTCAACTTTGAAAAATCTTAAAACAGGACGAGTTTTAGATAACACTTTTAGAGCCGGCGAATCAATTGAAATAATCAGAGTTGAGAGAAGAAAATTTCAATATCTTTACCGTGATGGTGATTTTTTAGTTGCAATGGACAACGAAACCTATGAGCAAATTAATGTGCCTTATGAGTTATTAGGAGAAGTTGCAGGTTACTTGAAAGAAGGGACAGAAATCGAAATTTTATTTGATGGTGATCAGATAATAACAATTGAACCTCCTATTTTTGTAATATTAGAAGTAACACATACTGAACCAGGCTTTAAGGGTAATACAGCAACCGGCGCACTTAAACCAGCTACTCTTGAAACCGGAGCCGTTGTCAATGTTCCACTTTTTATTGATATAGGTCATTTCCTTAAAATTGATACCAGGACAGGGGAATACGTAGAAAGAGTAAAATCTAAATAAAAGGAGTTACTATGGATTTGAATTTAGTTAAAAAACTTATAAAGATTCTCGAAAACAGCCAATTGACTGATTTGGAAATTGAAGAAGGTGGAACAAGAATCAAAATTGCCAAAAACATTCAGGTAACTCACAGCCCTCAAAATCTTGCATCTTATGTTCATCAGCAACCTGTTCAAACCCAAATAGAGCAACCCAAAAGTGAAGATAAAAAACAGGCCGCAACTTCCGATGATGCAAATCTTCACGCAATCAAGTCCCCTATTGTTGGAACTTTTTACAGAGCTCCTTCACCTGAAGCTGACCCTTACGTTCAAATAGGAGATACAGTCTCTGCAGGAACAGTTTTGTGTATTGTCGAAGCAATGAAACTTATGAATGAAATTGAATCAGATATAAGTGGTAAAATTGTAAAGATTCTTGTGGAAAATGGTAAGCCCGTTGAGTATAATCAACCGTTATTTTTAATTCAGCCACTTTAAGTAAATCAAAAGTGTTTAATAAAATTTTAATCGCCAACAGAGGCGAAATCGCTTTAAGAATTATCCGGGCTTGTAAAGAACTTGGAATTAAAACAGTTGCAGTTTATTCCGAAGCTGACCGGGATTCACTTCACGTTACTTTTGCTGATGAAGCTGTCTGCATCGGTTCTATATATAGTAAAGATAGCTATCTTAAAATTCCTAATATTATTTCTGCAGCTCAAATTACCGGAGCAGACGCTATTCATCCCGGCTACGGATTTTTAGCTGAGAATGCCAACTTCTCTGAAATATGCACAGAAAGTGATTTGATTTTTATCGGACCAACGGCTGAAATGATTAGTGCAATGGGAGATAAATCTTTTGCAAAAGATACTATGAGAAAAAACGGAGTTCCTGTTATTCCCGGAAGTGATGGTATAGTAACAGATTTGAAAGAAGCTGTAAGATTATCCCACGATATAGGTTTTCCTGTAATTATCAAAGCTTCAGCCGGTGGTGGTGGTAAAGGAATGAGAATTGTATTTGAAGAAAAGGATTTTGAAAAGGCTTTTATTACTGCTCAAACAGAGGCTGAGTCAGCTTTCGGAAATCCTGCAGTTTATATTGAAAAGTATTTGGAAAATCCTCGTCACATAGAAATTCAGGTTGTCGGAGATAAATTTGGAAACGTTTATCACTATGGTGAAAGAGATTGTTCTGTTCAACGTCGTCATCAAAAACTAATTGAAGAAGCTCCATCCCCTGTGTTAGATGATATTCTTCGCAATAAAATGGGTGAAGCTGCTGTAAAAGGTGCTAAATCTGTTAACTACCTTGGTGCAGGTACTATAGAATTCTTATTAGATAAAAATCATAATTTTTATTTTATGGAAATGAACACAAGAATTCAGGTTGAACATCCGGTAACAGAGCTTGTACACGATGTTGATTTAATCAAAGAGCAAATTCTTGTTGCTGCTGGTGAGAAAGCTTCAGTACCAAAAGATTTAACTTTCGGACACGCAATAGAATTTAGAATAAACGCAGAAGACCCGTCTAAGGATTTCAGACCAAATCCGGGTAAAATTACTTCGCTTCATTTTCCGGGAGGATTAGGTGTCAGAATAGATTCTCATATTTATCAAGATTATACTGTTCCGCCTTATTACGACTCTTTAATTGCTAAACTTATTATCAGAGCAAAAAATCGCACTGAAGCTATTGCTAGATCAAAAAGAGCATTAGAGGAATTTATTATTGAAGGGATTAAAACAACTATTCCATTTCATCTTCAGGTGCTTGAAGATCAAAGATTTATTAGTGGAAATTTCGATACTGGTTTCCTTGAAAATTTTAAGTTTGTTTCTAAAGAATAATAAATTAAAAGGTATCTTATGAATATTCCTGAAAATTTAAAGTATACAAAAGAACACGAATGGGTTCTTATCGAAGGAAATATTGGAACATTCGGTATTACAGATTATGCTCAGGGCGAATTAGGAGATGTTGTTTTTGTTGATATAGATGATTCTCTCTCTGAAATCTTCAAAGGAGCTTCCTGCGGAACTATTGAAGCAGTTAAAACAGTCAGTGATTTATTTGCTCCGTTCTCCGGTAAAGTTGTTGAAATTAATTCTGCTTTGAAAGACTCTCCAGAACTATTAAACTCCGATCCTTATGGACAAGGTTGGATGATAAAAGCTGAAATATCTGACTTATCGGAACTCAATGATTTGTTGAGCGCTGATGAGTATAGAAATTTGATTGGGCAGTAGGGAGTGGATTAGTTTAAGTTTAAGTTAAAGTTAAAGTTTTTTTGTTTGAGGGAATGAAAACGAGAGAATGAAATCCATCTTTCGTTGATTTTATAATGCTCTATCTTTTTATCCCAACTAATTAGTTATCCCTTAAAAAGTTGAGAAAGTTTAGAAAACAAGAAATAAATAAACAAAAAATGGAAAAAATGTTTGGATAGTATTGCAAGATTTAAATAAATTGTGATATCGGAAGGATCCTGCGGAAAAACCTTGCAGAAAAAGATGCTAAAAAGAAAACAACGCTACCGTTAATTGTAGTTCCCAATTACATTTTTGATCGGAAGAAGAACTAAGGGAAGAGCAATTTTTGTAAAACACATAAATCTTTTAATGATTAATTTTATGTAAGTTTGTAAAAAGATAAATAGAAGGTTAGTGAGGGAATAAAAATGAATCAGGTGTTTTATAGTGAATCGTTTATTCAGAAAGCTAAAGAACGGCTTCGTGAAATGCTAGAAAATGATTTAATAGAAATACCTTATGGTGAACCATTCACCAGTATGTCTATTATTATCGGAGAACCAGTTAATCGGACAGTTGTCGCAATAGTTGATATCCCTGATGATTTAAAGGAAAAGCTCGGAAATAAAAAAGTGTACGTTGTTATTTAAAGTAAAGTTGATTTATGGAATAAGAGAGACCTGAAAAGCGAGAAAAGATCTTACTGCTGACTACCAGACTACGTGAACTGCCAAATAAAATGCTTCTTCATCTAATGATGCTGATTCATTGACTCCGACTTTTTTAAGCCAGGAATTCTTTACGCGAAAGTTTTACATGTATTTCATCAAAATTGATACTTCAAATCAAAATGAGCTAAAAACATCATTATACGATTATGTAGCAAGATATTTTAAATTAAGGGTTGAATGGTACTTGGTAGATGATGAGCAAAATAAATTGTAATATGCATAAAGGAAAAGCGCACATAATACTTTTATTGATGCCTGCAATATATTGAGTCGAAATATGATACAAGGGTGCTGGAAATGCTACTATGCGAAAACATCTCGGTGATGACAGAAAAACAATTGGGAATTTTACTATGTTACTTTAATTTCATTATTGGTATTAAGGCAAGATAGGTATCAGTTTGCATTGCTGATAATCACTTTAAAAAAGCTTCTAAGCAACACCGGCTCCATAACTATTATTCCTAAAAATTTAATTTAAATGTTGCTTTAATAATTGCAATAATTTTGATAGCTTATTTTAATAAGTATACAGATTTATAACTTGTCATGCCCAAATAATTTTGTGATATTTGAACAAAAAAAATAAAGGGACAAAAACATAGGCACACAAAAGAAAAAATATCCAAAAACATTCATTCTCGATACGAATGTAATTCTTCATGATGCAACTTCCATCAGACAATTTCAAGAAAACAATGTCGTAATTCCGCTTCCGGTTATTGAGGAGCTCGACCACTTCAAGCGTGGCAGCCAAGTTATTAACTAACCTTACGCATTTTTCATTCTGAATTTATTTCAGCACCTAAAATCTTAACAAAAGAAGACTCTGAACCCGAAAGCTTTCGGGACAGAATGACATTATTGTAAACTTTGCGTAACGTGAGTTAGTAAAATATTATCACTCAAAGATTTATTAAATTTTTTCGTTTAGTTGAGTTCGTTTTTCATTGTCAAATTGTTCTAAATATAACAGGGGCTTTAGCCCTAAAATCTTTGTAGCAAAATGTAATTATTAGATTTTTTAGGGGCGATAGCCCTGTAATCTTTTCTAATCATAAATTATATTGATGTCAGGGCTACGCCCCTTTGTTTATTTTTTTGCTTTCCTTCCTACGAAGATTTTGTGGCTAACGCCACAATCTTTATCAATCAGATAGTGATGGCAGTGCTGCTGAATTTTTGTTATAAAGTCACCTTACGCATTTGTTATGCTGTCCCGAAAGCTTTCGGGATCAGCAACTAAAATCTTAACAAAATAAGACTCTGATCCCAAAATCATTCGGGAGAGAATGACATTATTGTAAACTTTGTGTAAGGTGAGTTAATAACTCTCCCTAAATCCCTCTCCCTCAAGCGGGATCTTCGACTTACAGAGAGAGGGACTTTCACAGGGGGTTGAGTTATTTATTTTTACTAATTGGGACATATACTCTGATGATAGTGGTGTATTTATGAACTATTTGTTCTTCTTCCCCAAAGTTCACTTCTCCTCAGGCTCGTTCCGATTTTACTTCTCATTGAGGTGAAAGTTGTAATCCCGATTACTCGGGGCTAATTTTGTCGCTATCATAGTTCTTCCTTTTAACCTAAAATTATTAAAACTCTTTCACACATTTAGCGGTAGAACCAAAATATATTATAACAACTCTTACTCAATTATAAATTCTTAGAGTCTTCGAGTCTTGGTGGCAACAATAAAGCAGTTTTTACTATAATTAAATAAATTGCACAAAGTATCTCTAAGATGAAGTCTTAAAGTCAAAGGAAAATCAATAACTTCTGATTTATAATTCATATTTCAATAAATTTTTTATAATTAGAACAAAATCCTTTTCAAAGGGGATTTTGTTTTTTTATTTTAAAGTCAACAAATCGCATAATTATGTTACATAAAGAACTTATACTTATAATTGACTTCGGTTCACAGTTCACTCAACTAATTACAAGGAGAGTAAGAGAAGCTAAAGTTTATTCTGAAATTTATCCCCACACTATTTCCGTTTCTAATATTAGAGACTTAAACCCGAAAGGTATAATACTCTCAGGTGGTCCGATGAGCGTTTATGATGAAGATGCTCCATCTATCTCAAAAGAAATTTTTCAACTTAATATTCCAATTCTTGGTATATGTTATGGATTACAATTTATATCTAAAACAATGGGCGGGATTGTTGAAAAATCTTTGGAACGTGAATATGGCAGAAGTATTTTTAGTTTGGTAAAAGAATCTGCACTTACGAAAAATTTACCTCCCCAATCAATCGTTTGGATGAGCCACGGCGATATTGTTAAATCTGCTCCTGAAGGTTTTGAAATAATCGGAACATCCGATCACTCACCGGTTTGTGCTATTGAAAATATTGAGAAAAAAATTTATGGATTACAATTTCATCCTGAAGTTTATCATACTGAACAAGGTGAACAAATAATCAAAAATTTCCTCTTTGATATTTGCGGTTGTATTGGTGATTGGACACCTGAAAACTTTATAACAAGTTCTATTGATGAAATCAGGAACAGAGTTGGGAATTCAAAAGTTACATGTGCTTTAAGCGGCGGAGTGGATTCAACAGTTGCTGCAGTTCTTGTAAAAAAGGCGATTGGTGATAGTCTTCATTGTATTCATATTGACACTGGCTTGATGAGAAAAAATGAAAGTGAAAAAATCGAAGGACTATTTAATTCGCAACTTGATCTTAATGTAAAATATGTTCAAGCATCATCAATATTTTTAGAGCGATTGAAAAATGTTTCAGACCCCGAACAAAAAAGAAAAATAATCGGAAATACTTTTATTGAAATTTTTGAAACTGAAGCAAAAAAAATCGAAGGAGTGGAGTATCTCGTTCAAGGGACTCTTTATCCGGATGTTATTGAGTCAGTTTCGGTCAAAGGTAAATCTGCGACCATTAAAACTCATCATAATGTTGGCGGACTCCCAGAAAAAATGAATTTGAAATTGATAGAGCCTTTCCGAGAATTATTTAAAGATGAAGTAAGAAAAGTTGGATATCAATTAGGAATTCCTGAAGATTTTATAATCAGGCATCCGTTTCCCGGACCCGGTTTAGCAGTTAGAATTCTTGGACCGGTTACTCAAGAAAGAATAAAAATTTTACAGGAAGCTGATGATATTTTTATTTCAGAATTAAAGAAGGCAAATCTGTATAATAAAATTTGGCAAGCATTTGCAGTACTTCTGCCTGTGCAAAGTGTTGGTGTAATGGGAGATGCTCGTACTTATGAAAATGTTCTCGCTTTGCGTGCTGTAACTTCTGTTGATGGAATGACTGCCGATTGGTTTAATTTTGATAGAGAATTTTTAGCCAAAGTTTCTAATTTAATTATCAATAAAGTCTTTGGTGTTAACCGTGTAGTTTATGATATTAGCTCTAAACCTCCTTCTACAATTGAGTGGGAATAATATGAAAAGTTTTTTAATAATAATCTGTCTTGTTTTTTCTTTCATTGCAAAAGATTCTTATTCACAAGACAAAAGTCTTCCCGAAGAAATAAATGAGGCAATTGAACTTATTGATTCTAAAGAATATTCTTCAGCTATTGTTCAACTTCAATCAGTAAGAGATAAATATCCAGATAGACATTCTTTGATTGATTATCTGATAATTAAATGCTCAGATGAGTTAAATCGCTATGATAACGTTGAAATAATGGCTAATGATTTTCAAAAAGCTTATCCCGAGAGTAAATACTTACTTGATGTTCAAACTTTTTTAGTTAAATCATTATACAAGCAAGGCAAGTATGAAGAGAGTTTTGTTAATTCAATAAATCTTCTAAAGAAGATAACTTCTCTTTCAAAAAAAATCGAATTTAAAAACTTTATTGAAGAAGCAATTTCTGTAAAATTATCCCCATCTTTTCTTCAACAATACTCTGAAAAAGAAAACGATAAATTTGTCCTGCCATTCGTATTACTTTTGACAGCAAAAAGTTTTTATAGGGATGGAGATATTGGATCCGGGGAAAAATATGCAAATAAAATCATTACCAATTACATAACATCCGAAGAATATTTGCAGGCAGTTAACCTAAAACTTCAAACCACAAAGGGTTCTTCCTCTGATAATGAAGTTTTAGTCGGAGTTATGTTTCCATTGACTAATGGAAATAACGAAAAGGATCTATTTGTTCAACAAATTTTGGATGGTGTAAAGTATGCATTTCACGAATACAATAAAGACAGAGCTGACAAAATCGGATTGGTGATTGAAGATACAAAAAATAATCCCGACGAAATTAAAAGGATAATAAAAGAATTTAATTCTGATAAAAGAATTAAATGCGTTATAGGTCCTGTATTTAGTAGTGAATGTGCTGAAGTTGTTAAAAACATAAAATTAACTGACTTGGTTTTCATTTCGCCAACTGCAACCGATGAAGACTTGACAGAAAATAACGAACAATTTTTTCAGGCAAACCCTCCGTTTGATATACGCGGTAAAGCATTGGCTCAATATGCCTTTTATGTAGAATCCCGTAAAAATTTTGCTGTCCTTAATTCTATTGAAGGATATTCAGCTATTATGGCTAATTCATTTGCAGATGAGATTAAAAAACTTGGCGGACAGATTGTTTTCAAAGAAACATTTAAGAACATTGCATCTGATATCCCAGCTTCTATTTCAAAACTTAGAAATTTTATTAATCAAATAGATGGAATTTATCTGCCTATTTCTCAGAGTAAAGATGCAGAGTTAATAATTTCAGAACTTGAAAATTTGAATTTAAAAATACCAATATTCGGTACTCAGGACTGGTTAGAAGCAAAGGGGTTAGAATCATCTACGACATTAACAAGCTTAATTAGAATTACTTCAGATTTCTTTATTGATTATCAGGAAAGTCGCTTTAACGAGTTTAGTAAAGCTTACTCAGCAACCCTAAACAAAGAACCTAATAGATATAGTCTTTATGGATATGACGCTTCAAAGCATTTAATTACTGTTCTGCGGGCTCCTATTCAAAACCGTTATGGAATCAGGATGAAATTAAATTCAGGCATAAAAACGGTCGGCTTCAAGAACAACATTACTTTCAGCAGCAGAAAACGAAATACGTATTTGAACATATTAAAATATTCTGATGGTAAATTTTCTCTTATTGAAAGATTTAAGGCAAATGATTAGGAGGAGATATTTCTCTTAAAATAAAAGAACTTCCAGCAGAAGACCGACCGAGAGAAAAACTTATTCTACGCGGTCCTCAAAGTTTGAGTGATGCAGAACTGATTGCTATTCTTCTGAGAACAGGCACTAAAGAGAAATCAGTTGTAAGCATCGGCCAAGAATTATTATCTAAAGAAAATTTAGCAACTCTTGCAAGTAAGTCTGTTGCAGCCCTTCAAAAGAATAAAGGAATAGGAAAAGATAAAGCTGCAACCCTTGCTGCTGCATTTGAAATTGCAAGAAGAATTTTATCTCAGCAGAAAACTCTTTCCGATAAAAAAATAACCTCACCACAGGATATTGCTGAAGAGTTCATCCCAATTCTGCGTGATGAAATTAAAGAGCAATTTATTGTCGTTTGTTTAAGCACTTCGAATAAAATAATTAGGAAAGAAATTATTTCTATTGGTAATTTGAATTCAAGTATTGTTCATCCGCGTGAGGTTTTCAAGGTTGCAGTTGAAAATAATGCAGCAAGTATTATTCTGATTCATAATCATCCAAGCGGAAATCCAGAGCCAAGTAGCGAAGATATTTCTATAACAAAAAAATTAGTTGAAGCAGGCAAAATGATGGAAATTCCCGTTTATGATCATATCATTATTGCAGGAAATAATTATACAAGTTTTGTTGATAGAAGGATTATCTGATTACCTTAAAATTATTAGCCACTAATTAACACAAATTATTATTTTGATTTGATGTTTAGATAGTCATTCCAAATTTGAAATAATTTATAAGTTGCATAAATATCTTTCGAGCAATAAACAGCAATATCTTTTATTCTACCTGCTTCATAAAGAGTTTTTACTTCCATTCCGGAAATGTCTTTAGATTTTGGGGATTCAATTCCGAAAGAATGGCAATAAAAATCAAGATTAAATTTTCTGGTTATTCCATAAAATGTAAACTGTTCAAGTAAATCTATATGCTTTTCATTATATCTGCTGCCAAGGAGATTAATAGAAGGTTTTATTTTTAACATTGCAGAACGAAGCATCAGAAATGGGACATCGAAATTTCTTCCATTAAATGTTACAAATTGATCAACCTTCTCTGCAATTCGCCAGAAGGATTCAAGCATTTCTTTTTCTGACAGACCTTTGTAAGAAGTTTTTCCGTCTTCAGATTTCCAGTCCTCCAAATTTTCCGATTCGTAATAAACATAAGATTTTTCTTTTTCAATATCATAAATTCCAATTACAATACATTTTGCAGTTAAGGGATATAAACTTGTGTAACGAATTGCTTCGTCTATCATTTGTTGTTTTTTTTCAGAGTCAGATTCCTTCTCTGCATATTTAAGAAGATATTCTTGCTGACTTACAGATAGTGAATTGAAAGGATACGAGCAAGTTTCGATGTCAAAAACGATTCTTCGCATAAGTATTATTCCTTAAAGATTTAATCTCTTAAAAGCTGAACATGTTTATCTATAGTCTGAACTTTTTCAATAAAGTCTTCAGGTAATGAAGTTGATTTTCTTGTTTTAGGATCAACATAAACCACAACACCTTTTCCATCAACTATAACTTGTCCGGTTTTCTTTTTAACAATGATATGATCAAATCCAAAGGATGAATTTTTTATGTAAGAAATTTTTGAATAGACTTCAAGTTCATCATCATAAAATGCGTGGTCACGATAATTGATTTCATTACGAACCATAAAAAATAATTTTCCATCGGAGAAAATACCTCCTTGTGAAATAAGTCCTGCGGCTTTTACATATTCCAATCGTGCGTGTTCAAAGTAATTTATATATACTGCATTATTACAAACACCGAGCATATCAACTTCGTGAAAACGAACAGTTACAGTTGTTTTATGATTATAATCAGAAATATTCATAAAAATTCCTCCTTAAAATACTTTATCAATTATATCTGCGGCTCTTCTTATATCATCCATTGAAACATCGAGATGTGTGACTGCTCTGATTAAATCAACTTTTCCTACCGAGAGAAGTAATCCTTCTTCCTTGCATCTTTTTATGCCTTCTTCAACTGTTAATTTCAATGGTTTGAATAGAATGATATTTGTCTGAACTGCATCAAGATTTATTTCCAGATTTGGATCATCAGCAATTCTTTTAGCAAGATAGTTTGCTTTCTGATGATCTTCTTTTAATCTATCAACATTGTATTTTAATGCATACAAACCAGCAGCAGCCAAAATTCCTGCTTGTCTCATTCCTCCGCCCCAGGATTTTCTGATTCTGTAAGCTTCCTGAATGAATTCTTTTGTTCCTGCGATTATTGAACCGACTGGTGCTCCAAGTCCTTTTGATAAGCAGCAAGAAATCGTATCAAAGTGTGAAGCATATTCTTTAACTGATATTCCGGTTTCTACTGAAGCATTCCAAATTCTTGCGCCATCTAAGTGAAAATACAGATTATATTTTTTAGCAAGATGTTTTAGTTCAATTATTTTTTCAATAGGCCAAATTGCCCCACTTGCACGATTATGAGTGTTCTCAACTTCGATAACTTTTGTGCGTGGCATATAATAAGCTGATGTCGGTCTTATAAGTGGTTCAATTTGTTCCGCGGTAAAAACACCATTCTTTCCTTCAACTGGTAATAACTGAATACCACTAAATTTTGCTGGCGAGCCAGATTCATAATTAAATATATGAGCATCTCTTTCACAGATTACTTCATCACCAGGATTTGTAAGAACATTTAAGCAAATCTGATTACCCATCACTCCGCTTGCAACAAAGAGTGCAGATTCTTTTCCTAAAAGTTCTGCTGCATACTCTTCAAGTTTATTTACAGTTGGGTCTTCTTTGAAAACATCGTCGCCAACTTCTGCTTCATACATTGCACGACGCATTTCAATTGATGGTTTAGTAACTGTATCACTTCTTAAGTCAATCATAGTTGAATTAATTCTTATTAAAAGATTTTTTTACTTTGCTTAAAATATTTAATCCAATAATCCATATTGAAAACGCTGATGCTAATATTGGAATTATGTCAGGATTTTCTGAATAAAAACTGCTTTGTTTAACAATCGGTACATCAACCACAAAAGATTCTTTAGTGAACATTTGGGTTTCATAAATTGTTCGACCGAATTGATCAATTAAACAGCTAATTCCTCCATTAGCACAACGGACAACTGCTTTTCTGTTTTCAACTGCACGCAAGGCTGCAAATTCTTTATGTTGATAAGGACCACTCGAATTTCCATACCAGCTATCATTTGTAACAACTACAAGAAATTCAGCTCCTCGTTTTGCGAATTCAGATACAAAACTTGGGAATACAGATTCAAAGCAAACTAAGCCGGCAAGTTTTATAGTGTCATTATCAATTACTAAGTTAAAGATAGTTGTGTCTCGACCTGTGTTCCAACTGCTAATACCAACATTCCATTTGAAAAAATCTCCGAGAAAAGGCAGCGATTCAACGAATGGCACTTTCTCGCCTAAAGGAACTAAATGCATCTTCCCATATTTCTGAATTTCTTTAGAGATTGGGTTGAATAACAAAATTGAATTATAAGTTGTAAAGTAATAATCTGAGTTTTGACTTTTCTTTGCATCGGTTGGAGGATTTTCAAAATAAGTTCGAAAATCAGGCATACCGGTAAGCAAATGTATGTTGTTATTTCTCACATAAGAATAAATAGAGTCTTTCAGATAATCATATTCTGCAGACAACAAATAAACAGGCAAAGCAGTCTCAGGCCAAATTACAATTTTTGCTCCTTGTTTTATACAAGTATCTGAAAGCTCGAAATAATCGTTTAATAAATCAGTTAATCCACCTGTTTGCCACTTTTCCCAAGGGTCTAAGTTTGGTTGAACAATTCCAACTTTAATAGTTTTTTGTTGAGTTGAATTATTGATTTTAATAAAGCCATAAAAAATTATTACACAAAAAATCAAAATAGAAACCAATACAAGCCGAATTGATTTTGAAAAACTTTGGCTGAAATTTTCTGCGGCTTTGAATAGCATTACATTTATATAGAGAATGATTAACGATAATCCATAACTTCCAATTAAATCTGCAACTTGAATAAAAGCAGTAAACTTTGCCAATGCGTGACCTAAAGTAAGCCAGGGAAATTTTAAATCAGTGAGAGTTAAAAGATATTCAACTGTTATCCAGTGAATTGGAAGTAACCACAGACTAATTTTATTCCCGAAAATCTTTTTGGTTAAATAAAAAAGTGTGCTGATAATTAACAGAACGGCAGGATAGAAAAACAGAAGAACTCCGCCACCAATCATTAAAAACGGATCGGCTTTACTTTGCCAACTTCCAACCCAGTATAATGTGATTACACTTAAAGTAAGAAATGTGAGATAAGATAATTTATTTATTTCCGCGAGAGATGTTCTATTCTTAATTGTGAACAAGTAAGGAACTAAAAAGAAAAAAATTAAAAGTGTACTTGGGAAAGGAAATGGCGGAAAAGAAATCCCGAACAAAATTCCGGAAAGAATAAGAAGAAATCTTTCACTTGATTTTTTATTGTCAGAGTTTAAATCTGATTCACTTTTACGAAAAATATTCAGCAATTTCAATTTTGTTTTTTCTGTTTATACTTTATCCAGAAATTTCTAATAATTAAACCTGCAATAGCAACTATTGTAAAAGAAATTACGACATTTGAATAAGTTGTGAGAAATTGGTCTATCATTTCAATATTATGTCCAAAAATCATTCCCATAGATACTAATAAAGAATTCCATAACAGAGAACTAATTAATGAAAGCCAAAAAGTCAGATGAATATTTAATCTGCTCATTCCTGCAAAAAATGAAATTACTGCACGAGTTCCGGGAAGAAATCTGTTAGCAACAATTAAATAATATCCGAACTTTTGAAAAGCATTTTCAACTTTTTCAATTGACTCAACAGAAAGGAATTTTATTTTACCGGCGTGTAATACTCTTTTGTCTAATTGCCAGCCAATAGCATAGGCAGTTAAAAATCCGGCTAAACTTCCACAAGTGCCAAAAATCAAAACGGGAGCAAAATGTAATTTAGTCGTTGCAACTAAAGAGCCACCGATAACAATCACTATATCACTTGGTGATGGCGGGAATAAATTTTCGATAAACGCAAATAAGAAAATAGTAATGTAAATAAGAATAGGGCTGAGTTCTGAAATATTTTCTAATATGCTTTCGAACATATTTAATCTTTGTAAACTAAAACATTAGCAATCGCTGCAACTCCTTCAGACCTGCCCACAAAACCAAGTTTTTCGGTTGTTGTTGCTTTAATAGAAATTTGATTTTCTTCTATTTCAAGAATTTCGGACATTCGTTTTTTCATCTGATTTAAGAATGGTGAAATTTTGGGATATTCCATCGCAAGCATACAATCAATATTGGATATTTTATATCCTTGTTGCGTTAATAAATCGTAACTTTTTCTTAGAATTATAGAACTGTCTAAGTCCTTCCACTTTGGGTCTGTATTTGGAAAGTGAACTCCAATATCTCCAAGTGATAAACTTCCAAGCAGTGCATCAGAAATAGCGTGAAGAAGAACATCAGCATCAGAATGACCTTCCAAGCCTTTATCAGATGGAATTTCTATTCCACCTAAAATTAATTTTCTGTTTTTTGCAAACGGATGAACATCAAATCCGAAACCAATTCTAAAATTCAAATTATTATCCTTTAATAATGTCTTATTTCAAAATCTCTAAATTCATTTTGAAAAGGAAGCCATTCTACGTTGCACATTGAAACGTGAGCGTGAGAAGGTCCAACTTTTATTTTATTTATCAATTCATTTATCATTCCTAATTCACCTTCAACTTCCGTAAGCACTTGACCATTGAACAAATTTTTTGTGTAACCTTTTAAGCCCAAAGCAGTTGCATTTCGATAAACGAAATATCTGAATCCAACTCCCTGAACAATGCCGTCAACAGTTATTTTGGCTCTTTTAAGTTCACTCATCTTTGTTTGAAAAAATTTCTGAAACAATTAGCCCTGCAAAGATAAAAGCACCGCCGATTAAGCCAAAGTTAGTAATTTTCTCGCTAAGTAATAAATAAGCAATAAATGCTGCCATAATCGGTTCAAAAGAATAAATGATTCCGGCTTTTGTTGGGCTAACAATTTTCTGATATTTCAATTGAATTGTAATTGCAATAATTGAAGCGAATATTGATGTATAAAGTATAGCATTAATGACATTAAAGTTCATTGTAAATTTCGTTTCTTCCAATCCGAAAGACGGCAAAATTAACGCTGCTAACATTCCTCCAATTGCAGAGATGAAAAGTTGAATGAAAACCATCGGCATATAAGGATATTTTTTTGTAAAGATATCTACATATACAATCTGAAAAGCAAATACGATTGCACACATAAATGTCAATAAATCACCAATGTTCAAATCAGAACCTAATTCTTCAAAAAAGTGGACAATATTTTCTCCTCGACTTGATAAGAAAATTAATCCAATAAAAACCAATATTACACCAACGACATTATGAAGACGAGGCTTTCTCTTTTCAATTAGAGTTTGGAGTAATGGAATAATCACGACAAAAGTTCCTGTTATGAAACCCGATTTAGTTGCAGTTGTGTAATTCAAACCGATAGTTTGAAATTGAAATCCAAGAAAGAAAAATATTGCAAGAATGGAACCTGCAATCAAAGTTTCCTTATTAATTCTTTTGAGTTGTGAAAAAACAAATGGAAAAAGAATTAGTGATGCAATAGAAAATCTTAGTGCAATAAACAAAGAAGGCGAAATATCACTTAGAGCATTTTTAACTATTGCAAAAGTTCCTCCCCAGATTACCGTTATCAGTAAAAGAGCAGCTTCACCGTAAAATCTTCTCATTTAATTATATACCCCAGACTCTTTAAAAACTTTTCGTTACTTCTCCACTTCTCTTTCACTTTAACTCTTAATTCGAGAAAAACTTCACGACCTAAAAATTCTTCAACATCTTTCCTTGCAATTTGACCAAGTTTTTTAATCGCTTTACCATCTTTACCAATGATAATTGACTTTTGAGAGTCTCGCTCAACAATAATCTCAGCACTAATAAAATCTTTTCCCTTCGTTCGTTCTTTGAAATCAGCAATTATTACTTCTGTGCTATAAGGAATTTCATCTTCGTAGAGTTCGAAAACTTTCTCTCGAATAATCTCTGATACAAAAAATCTTTCTGTCTCTTCAGACAATATATCATCATCATAAAGTTTGTGCCCTTCTGGAAGTAACTTAATTACATTTTCAAGTAAAGATTTAATGTTAAAATTAAACCCCGCAGAGATTGGCACTACAGCTTTGAATTTATCTTCTTTTGTAAAATGATTTACTAACTCAATAGATTTTTCCTGAGTTATCATATCTACCTTATTCAAAGCAAGAATAATAGGACATTGGTTTTGAGAAATTATTTTTTGGATAAATTCATTTTCAACACTTTCTTTTATTTTTTCATCACTACTTACATCAAATATTAAGACAATCACATCAGCATCTTCAATAGAAGTGTCAATATGTTCGAGCATTTTTTCGTGAAGTAAATAAGAAGGTTTCACTAAACCCGGTGTATCCAAAAATATTATCTGATATTCTTTTTCAGATAAAATTCCGAGAATTCTTTTTCTGGTCGTTTGCGGTTTGGAAGTAACGATAGAAATTTTTTGTCCAAGCAAACAATTCAATACTGATGACTTACCCGTGTTTGGTAAGCCTATAATAGCGACATATCCTGTTTTCATCATAGAGATTTGTTGAAAGACGAGACTAAAAAGTTTTTTCTCTTGGAGTCTTAGTGCCTTAGTGGCAAGAAAAGAAATGCCACTAAGACTCAAAGACACAAAGAATAAGTAATAAAATCTTTTTTCAATCTCGTCAATAGTTTTAGTTGAAATTTTTAAGAACTTTATAAATTTTTTCTAAAGCGAAGTCAATTTCGTCTTTATTAATAACAAGAGGTGGAGCAAATCTGATTATATCTCCGTGGGTAGGTTTTGCAAGCAAACCTTCTTCTTTCATTGCAACACATACATCCCACGCAGTTTTACCCGATTCAGTTGGCTTAATAACAATTGCATTTAATAAACCCTTCCCTCTGACCAATACAAGATGCTCAAATTCATTTACAAATTTTTGAACTTCACTTCGAAAATAATTTCCCATTGCAAAAGCATTATCTGCTAATTTTTCTTCAATAATCACCTCAAGTGAAGCAATCGCAACTTTACAAGCCAATGGATTTCCACCAAATGTGGAACCGTGTTGTCCCGGTTTTATTGTTAGCATAATCTCATCATTAGCAAGAATTGCACTTACCGGCATTGTTCCACCTGAAAGGGCTTTACCTAAAACTAAAATATCTGGTTTTACATCTTCATAATCTGACGCCAACATTTTACCGGTTCTTGCCAATCCGGTTTGAACTTCATCACAGATTAAAAGAACATTTTTTGCTTTACATAATTCTTGTGCTTTTTTCAGATATCCATCATCAGGGACAAAAACACCAGCTTCTCCTTGAATTGGTTCAACCATAAAAGCTGCAACATTAGGGTCTTCCAAAGCTTGTTCTAATGCTGAAATATTGTTGAATGGAATTTTAATGAAACCAGGTAGATAAGGTCCATATCCTTCATAAGAATCCGGATCAGTTGAAGCTGAAACAGCCATCATAGTTCTGCCGTGAAAGTTTTCATTTGCTACAATGATTTTAGCTTCATATTTAGGTACACCCTTGACATCGTAAGCCCACCTTCTTGCTAATTTAACTGCAGTTTCTCCTCCTTCTACTCCAGTATTCATTGGCAAAACTTTATCATATCCAAGTAATTCGGTAATAAATTTTTCATATTCACCGAGTGCATTATTGTAAAATGCTCTTGATGTAAGAGTAAGTTTTTGAGCTTGGTCAATCAATGCTTTAATTATTTTTGGATGACAGTGTCCCTGATTTACTGCAGAATATGCTGATAAAAAGTCGAGATATTTTTTGCCTTCAACATCCCAAACCCAAACTCCTTTACCTTCTGCAATAACAACTTCAAGTGGGTGATAATTGTGCGCTCCATACTTATTTTCTAATTCGATATAATATTTTGAGTCCATAATTTCCCTTGATTTTTTAATAAATTGCATTGCAAAGTTACCTTTGTGGGGAGGAATTAACAAGGTGGATTAAGTTAAAGTTTAAGTTTAAGTTTAAGTTAAAGTTTAAGAGTAAGAGAAAGATTATGAGGGTGATAAAAGTTTGTTTAAATAAAATTGTATTAACTCAATAGAAATGTCAGTAGTTTCAACTCTTTAGAAATGTCAGTAACAAATTTATTAAATAGTTATTAAAGTATTGCATTAGGGTAACGGAAGGAGGGCGTAGCC
>Ga0308414_1000908_pt1 | contig 19334 bp, 24 predicted proteins | sample HotsprSampleOS50_FD_205667 | JGI IMG/M metagenome (GOLD analysis project Ga0308414, IMG submission 205667) | Hot spring phototrophic mat microbial communities from Octopus Spring, Yellowstone National Park, Wyoming, United States - 20090730_OS50 ...
CTAACAAGATGATTTACACATGTAAAACATTTTGCTCCACAGTAGTTGGTGATTGTCAAGCCGACTTTCATGGTCTTCTCCTACAATAGGCCGTTGCTTGCGGAATTTTGGCCTTCTCTTGCATTCTTAAGCAAAGCAAGTGTTCCAGGCCATATTGCTGCTGCAACGCGTTATAAACGATTTTAGAGGCATTTCTGAAGCTCACCACCCAATAGTAGTATCTAGTATAGCTTCATCTTAGGAAATTCGATAGTTTTTATTTCACCAGAAATTGCACGGCTTAGGTAAGAATTTATTTCATCTATTAACATATTTCTTTGTTTGTTAACAATAGCAATCTTTCTTGCTGCATCGGCAACAGTTTTATCATTAGCTTCAGCATTATGTTTAATCTCTTCTAAATGCCATAAACGAATATTGCAGATTGTAAGTTTATCAACAAGATCACCAAATGTTTCCATCTTTCATTCTCCTAATAATTGAAATTACATCTTGTGGTTTTATCATTGTCATACAACGTCCAACTGGACGAACCATATTTACAATAGGATATTTACAAATCCTATTGTTATTTTGTGGAAATTTCTCTGTTGGAACAGCTTTACTCATCCAACATCCACCATCAATACAACAATCAAGTAATCCTAATGTATGAAGTATATGTTGTTTTGGATAAGAAATCCATGTAGGACATTCTCTTCCACCAGCAATACAAATATATGGTTTATCAAAAGCTGCACAAGCATGCATTAGGAAAGTTATTGGTCCAAGCCCAAATATAGCTTTGTTGCATAAACAAAAGAATTCTCTTATTGTTGTATTGTCAAGCATGTCTACAACATTATGTAATTTAACATGATTGTGTTCAAGTGAACCAACTTGAACCCAATTTATCATATCTTTTGTCATATTGACAACTGTTTGATAATATTCTACTGGCCATTGTTTAATCGGATAATCTTCCTTGACTCCAGCACAAATTAATGCATAAGGTAAATCTTTTGGAAGACCTAATTTTTCTGTAAGAATATATCTTTCTTGTTCAATTTCTGTTAGCAATACAAATGGTTTGTTTATCTGGAAATCAATTTTAACATCAAGTATTCTGGAAAGATATTCTGTATAGCCATTAATAAAGCAATATGCACCAGTATCACTTCTGTGAATTGAAGGATAATGCATATCTATCATAACATCAGCTTCATGATCAGGAAAATCTGTAATAAAAGGATTGTTTTCAAAAATTTCTGGAACAGAAGCCCTTACTTTTGTAAAATATCTTGCTGGATGAGTTATATGAAGATTAAATAAAGCTGCTGTTCCTGTCATTAAGTCGCCTGGAGATAATGGAAATCTTAAAATTAGTTTTGTCCATTCTGATCTAGGTTTCGGTGGTTTGTTCATATTGTTCTAATCCTTCTTCCAAGAACAATGCTTGCATTATTTGTAAGAACAATTTGAAATGTTGCAAGATATAATCTGTCGCTTTCAGAAAAAGGAAAATTCGATCCATATTCAAATATATATTTGAAATTGTATCCAAAATTATCATCAGTCCAAAGACTGTCTAATTGTAATTCATCAAAGATTACATTTGCTTTTGGGATAGATACATTTTCCCAATTAGGTACTGGTATTCTATCTCTTTCACGTATTTGAATTATGTTCAATTTAATTGAACTTACATCATTCTGTTTTAAGTAACCCCCAGAAGAATTTAAAATCCTTGCTAACACTATTGGAGAACTGTTAGCATAAATCGTTGTCATTCCACATAAAGCCATTTCGATTCTCCTACAAGATAAACATAAGTGTCTTTTTGTATAGTAACGCCTGTATGTATTTCAAAATCTTCTGAATTCGCACAGACTATCTTTTCAACATGCTGTTTTACTGTTTCACCAGCAATTAGAAATATTTGGTTAAGATATAATCTTGATGTATTCCTTTCTTCAACTGGAGGAACATAAACACTTGAACTACTGCTAATACTACTTGAACTTACACTTGAAATACTACTGCTTAAACTACTGCTTGAACTACTACTACTTAAACTACTGCTTGAACTACTGCTACTGCTTGAACTACTGCTACTGCTTGAACTACTGCTTGAACTACTGCTACTGCTTGAACTGCTACTGCTTAAACTACTGCTTGAACTACTACTTAAACTACTACTTGAACTACTACTGCTACTGCTTTGTGGTAATTCTGGCCCACTTTCATAAATTGGAGAATTTACTAATGTTAAATGTCGTGAATTTCCTGAATAATCAAGAGAATCTGAATCCAAAGGCCAATAAGCAAACAAACCATTGTCAGAATAAATGTTATAATTGTAAGCATCAGAAATCTCCTGGGCACTTAATTCTCTTGTATAAACTCTTAAATAGGCCAAACTGCATGGTGTAAAAAATCCTACTGTTCCGCTTCTTCTTATTGCTGCTAAAGTAATACTTTGTATTGTAGTTGTCTTTAGAGCTAAACCAGAAAGATTGTATGCTACATTATCAATATAAAGCTTTAGTGTTCTTTGAGATTGATTGTAAGTTAATGCAAAGTGATACCATCTTGAAGTTTCTATTGAACTTCCTAAAACAGTGTTTACTGTTCCATCATCAGTTATTCTAACACCTCTGAATTGATTTGATAATGCTTGACAAAAAACACCTCTATAATTTGTAGAAGTATAATTATCAAAACAAAAATAGTCTGCTGGTGTACTTCCAATGCTTGAATTAAATTTAACATATCCTATAATGGTTAATTCATTATCGCTTATAGACTCATTTCTATAAGCATATTGATTTGTTCCATTAAATCTTAAAGCCATATTACCACATTCCTTTTGGACAATGTTCTGTTGCCATTCTTAATTTGTTAAATTCGGCTATTTGAGATAAATTCAACCTACAACCACAAACTTTACATCTACCTTTATCTGCTTCATATTCTTCACACTGCTTACAAATTTCAAGCAAATTATAAACTTCTTCATCACTACGTATTGGTCTTCCAGACATATACCAATTTAATACTGCTTTTGTGTAATTTCCAAGTCTTGTCATTTCAAACCTCCATTATTCGTTAATAATGCACACAATTAAATACTCTTGGTCCTTGTTGACCTTGACATACTTCTTCAGGTGATAGTGCAAAGAAAGTTGGCGGACAAGCACAATCATATCCTCCTACCATACCACAATTATCAAAATAAGGTTCATAAACCCAACCATGTTCAGGATAAAAATCACACCAAACAGTACATTGTAATTCAACACAAACTGCTGGAGAACTACTAATTGAACTACTACTACTACTTGAACTACTAATTGAACTACTAATTGAACTACTGCTTGAACTACTACTAGATTGACTGCTCAATGAAATACTGCTACTGCTACTACTGCTGCTACTGCTAGATCCTTTTCCGCAATTGCTTCTAACTAATGTTATCTGGCTTAAAATATAATATAGAGATGCAATTACAAAATCATAAACAACTTCGTATTCACAAGTATCTGTTTCTTCACAATTATATCCTTCACAGAACTTAACAACCTTCATTATAATTGAATCTGGATAGTTTGATCTACCACGCAATTCACGTATATTCAACCTATCTTCAACATCTCTTCCAACGATTAATTCTGGACAATTGCATTCGATTAATTCCCCGCTACTTTCACTTGAAGAGCTTATACTAATACTACTTATACTGCTTACACTACTTTCACTATAACTTGAAATACTGGAAGAACTTGATGAACTTGAACTTTTCTTACAACAATCTTCATGTGTTCCACAATCACCAAACACTTGATATGAAAATCCCCAATATTCATCTACATACCAATAACATACACCATCACAACCATAATCATCTCCAATACAATGTGAAACAGCATTTACAATAATATCTCCCAAAATTTTTGTACCAAGATTTGCAGTTTCTGGAGGACAACAATAACATGAACAATCAACAGAACTAGTACTACTTAAACTAATTGATGAAATACTGCTACTACTTCTACTGCTAATACTACTACTGCTACTACTGCAAGAAGAATAGCTTGGACTTTCTTTTGGATTGCAAGTTGTTATTGTATTGCCTTCAAAATCTTGTGTTAGAACATATGCCCATCCACTACTTGTGGCTGAAAATAAACAAAGACCATAACAATTTTCTAAATTACTATTAACACAACCAGTATATAATGTTTGTCCGATTTGATTGCAATAATCATAATCTGGCCATTCGCATTGACAACTTTCTTCACTTGAACTACTACTTATACTGCTATGACTACTGCTACTACTGCTTTCAGAACAACAAGTTACACGCATTGTTGTTCCTAAATCAATCCATTCTTCAGGAATCCAATATTCTCTATATGTTTTTTGAAGACATTGTGTATCACAATTATAAACAACATCCTCTAAGAATGTTCGTTTTACATAATGACCTGTTACGCCAATAACAAACCAATCACCTTGTTCTTTTACATCATAAGATTTATATTTTATACAAACAACATAATCGCCAACATTTACAATTCTTCCAGAAATATTATATGCTGTATGTATATTAGGTTCGCCTGAAAATTTAGTATCTCTTTCTTCCAAATAATCTCTATTTTCTCTGCATGGTTGTGTTTGACTGCTCTTCTTAAAACGTACAAATGAAACAGCAACTTCTTGAACCGGAAAATAAAAATTTCCAGAACCAGTGCAAGATTCCTGTTTTTTGCTTACAATTCTACCAATACGAATATCTATATTTCCACCACGATCAAATATCTTATCTTTCTCGACTTCATATCGAGAAAATGTAGATACAATTTTATCCCAAGTTTGTCTTTTAGGGACTACATATTCTGTACTCATAATTATACCAAATCGTTAAAATCCATGCTTTGATATATTGTAAATGAAAGATATTCTACTTCTTTTGTTCTTCTACCACATTTGTCTAGAAATACACGTTGTGCAGTAACAAAACCATCTTCAGTAGTAGCAATTCTTCTGCAATTGTTTTGTCCTAAATTAGTTATTTCTCCTCTATCATTACATTGGCATTGTTCTGTGTAATAAGCAGTACCAATATGTGCAATTTGTACTGGATTCCAACCTTCAGGATCAACTTTAAAACTAAATGTGGCAGGAATATAATATTGACCCATTTCATATTGCAAAGACCCGCCACTAAATTCCATAAACATTACTGTATTTGGAGGAAAATTATAAAATTTTTTGCTATTTACTTTTGAAACATATGTAGTAAAACGTAATGGTTTAAAATCTCTAGGTGCAATATTCTTTGCAATGTTCAAATTTATTAGTGCTCTATTTACTGTTAATGGAGGATCAAATGGTTGATCTGCTTTATTTTGAATCGGTTTATCGTTTACATCTTTCAATACTTCTTTTTCAACCAATTCTGAAGTAAATGATGCTTGTGCTGGTCTTTCTAAAGGCGGTAATTGATATTCTGGAGGTAATTGGTTTTGATTAGGTGCAAATGATGATTGTGCACTATATGAACAAGAAACTTGATAAATATTTGGTGCACTTCCTTGTTTTACTCTTTTTTCTCTTAAAACCATTCTAAAACCTAAAGGATCACCAGAACCTATAGCTGGTGTTGCATTATATGCTTCTCTAATACCATCAAGACCTACAGAATTTGTTTTTACAGTATATTCCAATTCAAGTTGAAACGTAGAGCTATCTTGATCAACTTGAACAGAATAATTACAATATCCAATTGTTGAATATATAATTGCCATTATCTACCAGCTCCGGGTTGTTTTCTTATAAGCTCTTTAATAGCTTCTTCAATAGCTTTCAACAAATCAACTTGCTTATCTCCAATCTCTAGCTGTTGTTTAATTGAATCGAACATTTGTCGTTCTAATTGTTCTTTGCCTGGCTTCCTCATTTCATCCATTATTTTCCATATTTCGCTTTGAGTTCCAGATTGTCCTTTTAACAATCTAGATGCTGCTGTTGGTATTATTCCAATTTTTTGAATTTGTATAATTCTTCCTAAAATATCTGCAAGTGCCATTCTTTGCTTTTCTGCTGCTTCGCCAGGTGCCATTATTCCTCTTTTAACTGCTTCATCAAAATCTTTTGTAATGTCTATAATATCTTCAAGATAATCTTTATTTGTCTTGTATCTTTCTTTTAAACCTTCAAGATACTTAATCCTATCTTCTTCGGCTTTTTTGGCTTCCTCTTCTTTTCTTTTTGCTTCTTCTAATTCTTTGTTTTTCTCTCTATACAAATTCAATTGTTTAGCAATGTTATCGCTTTGCTGAACAAGTATATTAGCTATCTCTTTTTGCCTGTAATATTCTTCACCAGATAATTTTCCTTGAGCAAATTTATCTTCTACGTCAGACATTAAAAGCCAACCATATTTTACAATATCAGCAGCTTTAGTATCTTCTGTTATTCTCTTGTACAATTGTTCCATTTCAAACAATTGACTACCAAACAATCCTATACGCAAAATATCTTCGGCCTTTCCAGTAACAGAACCAATAACTTCTCCATGTAAATCTGCTAGTATTCTTCGTTGATTAACTACTTCCGTTATACTTTTCTGAGTTTTGTCTAACGTTTCTCGTTCGGCTTGTGCCCATTTTAAAGCTATTAAAATGTTCCGTCCTTTATCTCTTAATTCCTTATTTTGACCTTCATATAATTTCAAAGCTACTTCTTCAGCTTTTTTTCGGTCTTCCAAAATATCTACAAATTGTTCTTGCGACATTAAACTTTCTTGTGATCTATTGGCCATTCTTGTAAAACCTGTTTCAATATCATCAAAAAGTTCCTTAGAAATAGCTCCCATTTGCAATAATTGTGCCATTTCTCCTCTAACTACTTTAGCAGCTTGTTGCCAACTTCGTGCATTATCTTCTGACCATACTTGATATTTCTTCTTTGCTGCTTCTTCTTCTTCAGGTGAGATACCAAGTGTATAGCTACGTATCTTTTTAAATCCTTCATTGATCCAACGAGTAACAGGATTTCTTTTTATCGCATCACCAATTGAATAATCTAAATCTGACAAAAGTGTTGTTATTTGTTCTGTAAAAGTTTTTCTTGTTAGAAATTCCATTTCTTCGTTGGTTGCACTCTTTTCCATTTGTTCAAACAATTTTACAATAGCTAATTCTCTACTTCCTGATTTAGATAATTTTAATATTTGTTTTGCCTCCGTACCACCAATACCTAATGTAACCAAACCTCTAGCAGAACCACTACCAGTACTAATCATACCAATAATATTAGCAATGGATTCACCACTTTGACCTAAAATAACGCTAAATTTTGCAACATCCTCAGCATAATTAGACAAGTTTATATCAAAATTTTCCTGAAATTTTGTTAATGCTTTCATTGTATTAATAGTTTCTTGCATTGTAAGATTATACTTATGTGCAATATATTCGGCCTTGTCTTGAATAGCAAATCTTTCTCTTTCATCTTTTCCGAAAAGAATTTGTGCTCTTAACAAATCTTGATGTGTCTTAAGAGAATCATTATAAGCTTTAAGAAGATAAACTATTGCCGCTATTCCAGCAGCAGCAATTCCACCAGCAACACTTATACCAGCAATTGCTTTTCCAAAACTACTTAAAACATTAGTTGCTCCTGGAACAACTCCTATTATTGCTTGTCCAACATCCTTAAAATCTTTTGCTGATTTTCCTAATGTACCCCAAATTGATCCTTGTGAAGGTCTAATAAAATCTTTTACGCTTGAAAACATTCCCATAAGAGGTTTTCCTGTTAAACCTCCACCACCAGTATCTGCAGTAATACGTCTCATCATATTCAAAACAGTCTCAGCGACTGTATTTGGATGTTGAAATCCTTTCTCAAAAAATTCTGGAAAAGCTTTCCTATATGTCATACCTGGTTGTTTTGCAGCAGCTCTTAAACGAGCTACCTGTTCTTTTACTTTATTAAGACTACGAACAGTTTCTGTTGTAAGAAATTCAAGACTGCTTTTTGCTTGCTGAGGATCAACATACAATCCTAATGCTATTTTACCAGTTACGTCACCGATTACGTTTCTTGCCATTTTGCAATCCTCATTGCAAATTCAAGTTTATTCATTAGCTCTTTCGCTGCTGCTTCTTTTGAAATTGCTAATTTGTATGTTGGAGCATCAAAATCTACTTTAATGTCTTTTCCACCATTTACATAAGAAATAAGCGTAGCTAAAAGAGAAAATCTTAAATCCATTCTCTTATCGCCACGCGGAAATAGTCGAAGAAATAATAATGTTTCTTCTAATTGTCTAGCAGTTAAACCTGTTTCTCTTAGCATTATTTCTGGATGTGGATATCCACACATTAAAGCTAAATCAAATAACGCTCTTGTTGTTTCACATAATACTAACTCTTGTTCAAATTCTGCTGGACGAAAAAAAGCTTTTGTGTAACATCCATAATTTCATTTACAATTCTTTCTGGAAGATCTTTTAATAAATCATATTCTTCAAAACTAAACAACTTCCTACCACTTTCATCACAAAGAAGAAAGGTAAGCAATTTGAACCGATAATCTTTCAAATCTAATTCGCCAGTTTCATAGTTTTTAACAATTGTTTTGTCAAGCTCTTCTTTTTCTCCAGCAGTTAATTCTTTTGCATACAATTCTGTACCATCAGAAAGTGTGATTTTCTCTATTTTTATTTTCCATCTAGAAAGCAAATCTTCTTTATTCATGAAAACCTCCAATCATCATGAAAATTGAGGAATACCGGTAAGCTTAAATGAAACTTTTGTAGTTGCTTTTTGCCCAAGTGATGCAGAAATTCCACCAACACCAGTGCAAATTGCTGAACAATTTAAAGATTTAGCCCATCCAGGTCTACTAATAGTTAATGTTCCACTATTACCAAGAATTGACAAATTATTTTGTGTAGGATTAAAGTTAACTGTTAATGTAACTTCTCCACCATCTCTCAATCCTGCCAAATATTCTCTAAAATAAGAACTACTTTGTTGATGTGTAACATCAATTGTTTCACAAGTAGCTCCACTATAGTCAATATCAACAACTTCTCCAGTAAATCCGGAAAAAGTTACAGTTAATCCAGTTGCAACATAGCTACTCATATCAGTTTCTCCTTATCAAAAAAATTTGTACATCAGCAAACATGCTATGAAATCCTTGATCAGTGCCTTCTATTACATCATACTTATACTGACAATTTTGAATTTTAATGTAATCGACAATACCAAAATCAAATATTTTTCCTGTCAAACTGGTTAATTTATGCACACTATTACTAACTTCCTGCAAATCATCAACTAAAAGTGCTATGCTAACTATACTCGCATCAACATTTAAATGTGATGTTCCCCTATCAGTTTGGCTTTCTGCAGTATCTACCTGATCTATTGTAAAAACTACAAATGGAGGAACAGCATTCTCTGGAGCAAATCCATAAAATAATGGAAAAACAAGCTCTTGTGCAAGAATTTCAAAAATATTATCTATTAATTCGTTCATTTTAACATTCTTCCTGCTTTAGCTAGCTGTGCAGCTCTTCTTTTTTCAAAAAAATCTAATTTACGTTTCGTTTTCTCTAAATAATGTTCGGTTTTCTTCTTTATAGCGTCTGTAACAGCTTGCTTTATATTCGGCCAAACATCTATCATAGCTCTATTTGTATAATAACGCCCACTAACTCTTTGTTTGGCTTTAATGTTATCAAAACCTAAATCAACCAGATGCCAAATCTTAAATGGCACATGCTTTCTTTTAACTTTCCATTCTATTACACGCTTATATGTCCTTTTTGATACCTTATAAACATGGATTTTTCTTAGCATTCCTGAAAATGGTTTATGATATTCTTTTAATACTAACTTACCAGCCTTTATTTTCTCCCACATCTTTCCATAAGTTTTCTTTTGTTTCCTTTTCTTATTGGTAATTCTTCTTTCGGAAGCAATAAATCTCTTCTCAAAAGTCTCTTTTTTATAATATATTCGTTTTCTATATGTTACTTCGTTTACAGGATTAGTAACTTTTGCTCCAAGTATTCCTACCACTGCTTTAAATCTCTGAGACACGACTATTTTATAACCTATACTCTTTTTTGTTTCTCCTGTTCTAACCCAAAAAGTATTAAAATTTGCACTTTGTGATCCTTTTCTTGGAACTAATTTCTTAACCTGTACATACCATTTTTGACAAGCTTTTGTTATAATAGTTCTTACTATCTGGGAAGCAGCTCTAAATCCAAAAACTTCAGTATAACCATCTCTAATATAAGCCATTAATTCTACTAATTCTTTAACATTTGGAACATCGACTCTAAGTGCTGGAACAATTGTTAACGCTATAGCTGATTCATATTGTTCCGCTGCTGCTGCAATTACTGCAGTAGCAGCTAAATCTAAATTTTGCTGTTCTGCTGTACCAAAATATTGAACTGCTAAACTTCTTAAATATGCTTCTGATAAGCGTACTTCACGCATTATCTACATCCTCAACAACAAATAAAACTCCAAACATAGAGTTTGATTTTTTATATCTAATTGGTCTTGATACAACAGTATAAAACATACCGCCAATACGAACTTTATCAGAAATGCCAATATTAACCAAACTGTCATACCAACTAACAAGTTTTAATGTTGCTACTTCATTTATATATACTGGCCGAACTCTATCATTCACATTTACGCTTTCAATTTTAACATAAATTTCAAATGATTTGACATACTTTTGTGAAACAACAAAATCTGCTGTAGTTTGTCGTTTCCAAACTTCACAAACTTCACAAAAACTACCAGGATCTATCTTTTCTGCTTCTTTAGGCATATTTTACACCAAATAATTTCGGTAAAGATGCTACAGCTTCTTCGATAGATAATCTGTAAGTAAACATATGTCCGGCTAGCATAAGTATTTTTGATCTTTCAACTGTAGGAATTTCTGAAAATTCATTGCCATATCCAGCAGTATATACTATCTTTAATGATTTATCTAAATTAAAAGATGGGAAAGAGTAATTACTAGCAATCTTAATTTTTGATGTAAAACCATCTATTAAACTATAATAATCGCTAGCAATTGCCTCTTCCCCACCATTTTCTTTATAAACTGTAACAGAATCTATAGCAGTAGCGTTACTGTATGGTAATTCAAAGATTTTCTCATATGTACTCATTTTATAAAATACTGTAATTTTAGAATCTAAATATATTTTTCCTGTCCTATCCTCAACCAAATCGATAGCTGAATTTAAAAAATATACTAAAAGATCAGCTTCGCCTTGAAAATAATTCAAGGTTTTTCTCAAAAGAGAAATAGCATTCTCTAAATCTATAGTTGAAAGTCTTTCTTTTTGTATTTTAATAATAGAGTACATATGCAAAACCTCATTAAGTTGCAGCTGTTTTGTATGCAACAATACCACCAGGAACACTAGCTGTACCTGGATCATAAACTCTAAATGCAATCCTTTCAATTGCACGAATTGCAATTTGATTAAATTCAAAATACCTTTCTTCACTAACAGCTATTTCAATTTGCATTCTATCACCAAAAATGAGACTTTGCGTCATATCTCCAAAATAAACTAGATTTGTATTTACTGCATCAGCAGTACCTGCCGGCAAAACTTCAACAATTTCTACTGGATATCCTAAAAACATTTTTGTCATTCCATTGGCAATTGTATCAAAAGTATTTCCACCTCCTGCTGCTCCAAGCCTTAGCATAGCCAAAGCCCAACCTGTTGGAGAAATATACCATTTAGCATTTTTCAATGCTCTAGTTGGACATTTTCCAATAACTTGTTGAAAATCATCTAAAGTCATGGTTGCAAATCTTTTAGCAGTACCTTGAAAAATACTTCCTGCTAGTAAAGCAGCTCTTAATCCTGTAAAACCACCGTGTCCAGCAGTGCCATCACCATTAAATCCTGTATCATCTTCCTTATAAGTCATTGTTCGTGCAAATAGTCTATTAATATAATCTCCAAGACCAACAACTTGATCTTGTTCAAGTTCACGACTAATCAAAGTCATACATGCTAGTTTTTTGGGTGTTAATGTAACTTGGCTTAATACTGGATCAACTGCACTAATAGCAGAATTTTCATCAACATAACTAGCTGTAGTCAATGTATTTCCAATAGGAATATCCGTATTAACTGTTCCTAATGGATAAACAAATGCATTCTTTCTAATAACACCATATTCATTAAACAATTCAATAATTCTTCTCATCATATCTCTAGGTACTGTGTAGCTTCCAGAACCGCTACTTCCACCTAAAGCCATTTTAATTCCAAAATCAGATTCTAGTCTTTCTTTAGACTTTTGATCATTCTTTAAAACCGATAGCCAGAACAAACCAGAAATTTCATTTTGAATTTCTTGATGATTAGAATAGGTCTTTTTTACACCAAAATCATGAAGTTTTTGCTCACTCATAACAACTGGAGCAACCATATTTTTTGGTGTAAATTTCTTAAGAACATCAAGCTTTGCACTATAAATTGCAAGCTCTTTTTCTTCTTCAGCAGTAAGCAAACGCTCTTCTGCTTTAGCTCGATCAATAATAGAATCGATCTTAAGTGTAAGTTCTTCGATCATCTTTTCCATAATCGTACCCTCCAATTAAAGAATTTTACGCAACTCGTTGTAATATGTTTCCAATAAATTTTTAGGAACCTTCTTAAATTTCATAAGCATATTCATTTTTAGTTTTTGTTTAGGTTCCTTTTCTATAATACTATCAACAAGACCAAGCTCAACACAATCTTCCGGACTTAACCATGTTTCTTCATCCATCATTTTACGAAATTCTTTTGCATCTACATTTTTACCCCTCCTTTTCGATATTTCTGCATAAAGATTTGCAACATCTTTCGACATCATTTCTAAAATTTCAGCATACTTTGAAGCTTCTCTATAATCTCCAACAAAAAACGACCACGGATTATGTATCACATAATATGCAGGTTCATGTATTTCACAAAATACACAAGATGATGCTAAAACTGTTGCTGCACTTGCTGCAAACGAATAAATTGTTGAATGACTTCTAATTGTTTTTAAAATATCTGCTGCAGCCAATGAAATAAATAAATCACCTCCAGGACTATTAACATGCAATTTAACAAACTTATTACGTGATACAACCAATTTCTCTAGTAAAATATCATCTCCAATATCAGAAAAAACACTAACTTCTACAATCTCATCTTCTGGTTTTTGTATGATTTTCTCAACTTGTTCGTCAAGACTAATACTCATCTGTACATTATTGAAGGTTTGTATATCCAACGAATTTTCTTCCTTAATGTTATTTTCTGGTTCTTCTTCTGCTGCTGGTTCAAACAATTGTCCATCATGGTCTTTACAATGTGCTCTTGCTTCTTCTTCTGACCAAACATCTTTAGAATACCTATAACTCTGTTCTGATGTAGAATCTTCTCCTTTTTTCCTACCAATAATTACAAGATACTCCTTTCCTTCATGTTCTCTTGTAATTGTTCTAAAAGAATCTTGTTCAAATTCTTCAGGATCAACTAATCTACATGCATGATGTTTTGGATAAGGCATAATTAAACTCCTTCTTTTAAAACATTATCGCCTTCTTTTCCACCGCCTGCACTCCCAGAAGATTTTTCTTTTGCAATTTTATCTTTTCCACCATAAGGTCTTTCTTCATCTACTGGCCAAACATTTACTGGCGAGAAGAATGTATTTCCATCAGGATATTCTGGAAGTCCTTCTAATGCTCTTACTTCATTTGGACACATTACACCATAGTGAATTGCTTTAGTATAAGCATTAAATCTTTGATCTGTTGTTGTCATTGTAAGTGAATTTCTTACAAATTCAATATAATATCCTTCATCTAACTCCTCTTCAGAAAATAGTTTTACTGTTAATTCTTCTTCAATTTTAACAAGCCAACGATTCAAACATGAAACCAAATAATCTCTATTCGATTCTTCAAGTGAAGAAAAGCTAAATTTTCCTCCAAATTTGCTTTGTGGCATTAAAAACCAATCTGAAGTTTGAATTTTTTGAAATTCTCTTCCTTCAGCCCATTGTGAATCTTCAAGTGTAGGCGAAATAGGTTTAAATTCTGCACCTTGTTCCAAAACTGCCACTTTTCCTGCATTTTTTGATCCTTGATAATTACTTTTCCATGATTCTTTAAGCCTTCTTATATCATTTTCACTTGATAATGAATATGGAAGTTGAATAACACCAGATAATGTAGCTCCATTTTCATAAAAATTAATAGGCAAAGCCTCAGTTAAAAGTCCCAATTTAATTCCATTTTGTGCTAAAGAATATAGCGGAACACCTACCAAACCATCAAAACTAAATCCTTTTATGTGAATTACGTCTTCTGGTTCAAGTTTAATTTTATTTCCAGGGACTGGTTCATAAATATAAACAAGACTTCCATTTTCAATTTCATAAGATAAATGCCATGGCATTAACGGTATTAGCTGAATGACTTGATCAAATCTATTCTTAACGATTTGTGCAACACCATTTCCATACAACAAAGCATGTATTTGAAGTAATTCAAAAAATACTTGCTTTGTCATATAACGATTTATTTTTCCTCTTAAAAGTCTTGCCACACTATGATTGTCTTGTCTTTCACCTCTTCCTTCATTATTCTTTTTATAAACATAAAGTGGAAGTTGTGAAACATCTCCAGCAATTGTCATTATTCCACGATAAAATGGACCATAACGTAAAGCAGTTTCGTCATCAATAGACCCAACATCAACAGCAATTTTATGAACAACTGTTGATGTTACTCTAATTCCAAACAATTTCAAAATTTGGCTTATCATATAAATACCAATCCTCTTTTTTCGTAAATTTTTTCTTGATCTTCAATTTCCTGTGCTTGTGTGTATGTTCTGTAAATTGCCATAACAGCGGCAACCAACAGGTCAATCTTTCCTGATTCATTTTTCTTATCAAATTTCACATTTCCAGAGCTATCGTGAATCAATCTTGCATTATTTACACACCAAGCTAATACAGGATGATTTCCATGTTTTATAATATCGTTTAAAATTAATCTATGTGTAGTTTTAATTGGGTCGTTTAGAGCTACAAATGTCTGCCTATGTTCAAAAATTGTAATGTTGTCTTTCTCTAACTTTTGTATAAAATACCTTGCATTGTGAGGGTCAACAGCAACTTCTCTAATTTTCATTGAAAAAGTATCTCTTAGCATCAAGATAAATTTTCTAATTTTCTCATAATCTATTGATCCTCCATTTTCTATTTCAAGCAATCCTTTTTCTGCCCATTCAAAATATGGTATATCATGATTTAATGAATCATGCAAAGCTGTTCTATAAGGAACCCAACAATATGGTAAAATATGAATTTCTTCTCCAATTTTTGTTGCAATAACAACAGCAGACAAATCTGCAACAGAACTAAAATCTGCTCCAATATAAACTGGAAGTCCTTTATATTTCTCTAAAACTTGTATAAAAGTATTATTGTTATACCAATTTTCTGATGAATACCAATTTTGTGCTGCTTCCCAAGACACATAATTAAGTGTATCTACATTTAAATGTCTTCTTTTAAAATTGCTTAATCCAGCAACAGTATCTTTTGCTTTTCTGTATTGTCCTAAAAGATAATCTAAACTGATTGAAACACCTAAATTCGGATTACTTTTTATCCAAGCTTCAGGATCATGTGTTTCGTTATCTGGATCATCAAGTGTTGCAACATATGAAAACCAAGCATCTTCTTCTTCATTATTAAATAATGCTTTTACAGCATAGTTTTTTAATTCAGAATAAATGCATTGTCCTTTTTCTCCAGCAGTTGTAATGCAAAGAATTAATGGTTGTTTTCTCGAACCGGTTGCTGTTTCCAAAACATCCCACAATCCTCTTGTTTTATGTGCATGAATTTCATCTAGAATTGCTCCATGCACATTCAATCCGTCTAATGAATCATAATCTGCACCAAGAGGAATATAAATTGAATCTGTATTGTCATCTATTAGCCTATCTTGACGAATTACCACTCTGCTTTTCAATGAACATTTTTGAACCATTCTAACAGCTTCAGAATGAACAATTTTAGCTTGATCTTTTTTTGTTGCTGCTGTATAAACTTCAGCACCAGATTCTTTATCTGCAATAAAAAGTTTCAAACCAATAGCTGCTGCAAGTGTTGATTTTCCGTTTTTCCTTCCAACTGAAATAAAAACAACTCTATGCTTTCTTGTTCCATCAGAATATCTTTTCCATCCAAATATATTTGCAACAATAAATGCTTGCCAAGGTTCTAGTTCAATATTTTGTTTAGCCCAAACACCCTTTGAATGTTTCAAGCATTCTATAAACTTAATTGCAAATTCTGCTTCTTTAACATCAAAAAAGTATTTGTCCTTGAAGGACTTAAAATTTTTCACAGCTTGTAAAACATTTCTACAGACCTTAATTTTACCTTCAAGAACATCATCACAATATTTTTTAACTTTGTACAGTGGATTCTTCATGACTATCTAGCAAATCCAACATATCATCTTGTTCTACAGCATTAAGTTCCTTCAATTTCTCTTCACGCAACTTGCTATTTCTTGCAATTGAAAATTTATTTCTTGATAATGGGCATAATCCAAATTGTTTAATAAATTGCATAATCCTATTAAACAAATCACAACTTACTTTATATAATGGATTTATTTTACGTTCACCTTTTTCTGTCTCATAATACAGACCTTCCTTTTCAAGCCTTTTCTTAACTTCATAATATTCACTAATTGTTTTACAGAATAATCTTAAAGCAAAAGCATCACATTCATCAGCAATATAATTATCTCCAAGATGTTTTGACAAAAAATCCCATATTTGCTCTTCAACTGGAGTTAATCCAGCAGGTTTTTCCAAATAAACCTTTTTAAGCTCAATCCTACTTACAGCAGTAAGATCAATTTTAATGTTTCCTCTATGATATCTTTTTTTGGTAAAAGCCGACTGTGTCATTCTACAAATACCTCCACATCAAATGCAAAATAAGACAAACTTGATTTTGTGAAGAAAAATACCATTTTATAATAACCTTTTTCGTTAAATGATGTTACATATTGAAAATTATAGCCAATATTATCAACTGTCCAAGAACTATCTAGTTTAGGAAAATCAAAGACAACTTCAGAAACATTTAAATTTAATGTTGCATATAATTTGTTATCCTTATAAACACTGCATGATAATGCTGTAACACCATTTTGTTTTATCAAATTCCCTTCATAATCTCTCAATTGTGCTTTAACTGCAAAATATTTTCCAGCATAAGCTTTTATTTGTCTTTCATATTTTGGTTGAAATTTAACAATATTGCCTAACGTGACCATTTAACACCCCCATCATAATATTTCTGAATATAATTATCTATTCTATTTAATGCTCTAGAATAAGCTTCTCTGTCTTCTGATGGATTGCATTCAATTGCTCTATCATCAATATAGGCAACAGCTTCAGATTTCCCATAACCATAATAAATTTCATCATATTCTAAGTTATTCTTATCCAAATATTCCTTAATATCATCAGCAAGTGTTGGATCAACATGAACCCTTGCAGAATAAATTACAACAAAACATTTCTTTTTTAATTCTGCTAAAAATTCTCTTGCTCCTGGAATGACAGGTCCAAATCTATAAGGACCCATACTTATATCATGATAGCATATTACATTATCGAAGTCAACACAAACTCTAGGTTTCATTGCTTTTCCCTCAACACGACCAAGCTCAGCTGAAATGGCCGTTGCTTGCGGAATTTTGGGCCTTGCTTGCATTCTTTTCATTTTTAAGGGTCCTAGGCCTGTTTTGCCTTCAAACGCAACAGAAACGATTTTAGGGCTATTTCTGGAGCTCACCACCAACTGGAGGGGTAATTAGTCTGTCTCTTTTATTTAATTCTTTTATTGTTTTCCGAGAATGGCAACTTTTGCATAATGCTCTAAGATTTGTAGGGTCATTTGTACCACCATTCGCAATAGGAATAATATGATCAATTTCAGAAGCCATTACATATTTGCCTTTTGACAAACAGATTTGACAAAGATAATTATCTCTTTCTAGAATAAACTGGCGGATTGTTCTCCAATATTTGCTGCTGTAGAATTTGTTTGGCTTTTTCTTGGCTTTCCGTTCCCGTTCTTCCCTTTCAATAATTTGTTTGCACTTTTCACAATATCTTTCTGTTGTTATAACATAATTACATCTTGCACAAAGTCTTTGTGTTTCAGACATCTCGGTGTTTCTCCACTAATCTTTCAACCACTACTATAAGCCTTTCTAGTCTTTCTGAAAAACACGCTAATTTTTCAGCATTTTGCTCAAATTTAACTGAAAGGCTTAACATTAATGATATGAATGTTTTAATAAAATAAAGCTGCATTACAAGTAATATTACAGCAAAAGCTCCAAATCCAAGTTGGAGTACTGGGGAAAATATATCTGTCATATCAAACCAAAGTCCTTTTCTTCTTTAATTTCTTCGTCAAAATCATAGAAAGCTACTAGTTCTACATAAGGGTTTCTTATTTCACTTTCTAAATCTTTTGCAGAATACCATGCACCACCAGGATATTCTCCATATGGAGTGTTTAGATTATGTGAATTTCCCCAGCTATTTAATCTATAAAAGTATAATGATCCTTGTATTTCTTTTCTTGCAACAAAACACATTTCATGATACCAAACAGTACTTCTTTTATAAACAAAATGTCCTTTTTCTTGGACTATCCTAAATCCCCAAGTTGATCCAATTATTGGCATTAATCCAGCAACTATTGCATGATCAACTTCTTCAACAGTTTTAAGGATAACGTATTGTGTTTTGTTATTGCTAGCAACTGGGAGAAATTTTTTATATGGGGCCTTTTCTAAATCTACATATTTTCTGTTTCCCCATTCTCTAGCTAAATCTCCTGAATATGAAGGACATCCTTCATCTGTTTCAAAAAGTGTTCCGTATTTGTTTTGTGCTGCCGCTACTGCTGCACCATAACTTCCATCACCAGGCATTCCACCAATTATTTGATTTCTGCTTAAAGCATAAAGATATGGGGCAAAAACTGGTTCAAATTTTCTTTCTTTTCCGGCAATAACTATATCAAAGATTTGTTGTTTTTCACAACTTTGTTTTCTTGCTGCTGCAACACAATCACCAATTTCTTGCCGGAAGGTTGGTCTTATATTGCCAAACAACTGCCTTTCACAATCCCAAATTGGTTTATAAATCTCTAAATATCTTTCTTTTGGTG